>Ga0307410_10001080_pt1 | contig 11875 bp, 5 predicted proteins | sample 322Ometagenome_3_FD_203707 | JGI IMG/M metagenome (GOLD analysis project Ga0307410, IMG submission 203707) | Maize rhizosphere microbial communities from greenhouse at UC Davis, California, United States - 322HYB-O-3 | ecosystem: Host-associated > Plants > Roots > Rhizosphere > Soil | place...
GCGGCTGCCCGGCCCGCTGCCGATGCTCGCCGTCTGGGTCGTCGGCGGGGCGTTCGCGCTGTGCGGAGTGCTGACGCTGGCCGAGGTGGCGAGCGCGCTCCCGCGCACGGGCGGGCTGTTCGTCTTCCTGCGCGAGGGGTGGGGGCGCCTCTCGGCGTTCCTCTTCGGCTGGTCGGAGCTGGTGATCATCCGCGCCGCGGCACTCGGCGCGATCTCTACCACCTTCGCCGAGTACCTGCTGCGCGTCCTCGGCTACGACCCCGCGGTCGCGCCGCACGACCAGTGGGTACACTACGTGGCCGCGCTCGCGATCGCGCTCACGGCGGGGCTCAACATCGTCGGCGTGCGGTGGGGCTCGGCGATCCAGATCGTGACGACGGCGGCCAAGTTCGGTGGGCTGCTGCTCATCATCCTCCTCGCCCTCGTCGTCGCCCTGCCGCAGAACGGGGGCGCCAACTTCTCCCCCGCCGTCCCGCCCGGGAGCTTCTCGGTCGCCCCCTTCGGCCTCGCCCTCGTCTCGGCGCTGTGGGCCTACGACGGGTGGGCCGACCTCAGCTTCATGGGGGGCGAGGTGAAGGACCCCGGGCGCACCCTGCCGCGGGCGCTGATCGGCGGCGCGCTCGCCGTGATGGCGATCTACCTGCTCGCCAACGTCGCCTACCTGAGCGTGCTGACGATCGAGGAGATGAGCCGCTCGCGCCTCGTCGCCGCCGACGTCGCCCAGCGGGTGATGGGCTCGCGCGGGGTGGTGTTCGTGGCGACGACCGTCATGCTCTCGACCTTCGGGGCGCTCGCCGGCGCGCTGATGACGACGCCGCGCATCTTCTTCGCGATGGCCGACGACGGGATGCTCTTCCGCAAGGTGGCCAGCGTGCACCCGCGCTTCCAGACGCCGTGGGTCGCCATCTCGCTCGCCGCCACGCTGGGGATCGCCTTCGTGCTGCTGCGGACGTTCGAGCAGCTGGCCGACACCTTCGTCACGGCGATCCTCCCCTTCTACGCGCTCGGCGTCGGCTCGATCTTCGTCCTCCGTCGCCGCGCCGGCTACGCCCCGGCCTTCCGCACGCCGGGCTACCCGGTCGTCCCGGCACTGTTCATCCTCGCCGTGATCTACCTCCTCGGCAACGCGATCCTCGACCCCTCGAGCCGCTGGCCGACGCTGGCGGTGCTCGGGATGATTCTGGTCGGGGTGCCCGTCTACTTCTTTACGGTGGCGAGAGGACGGCGTGCCGAGGGGTGAACCGGACGGGGTCGGGGGTCGGGCATCGGCTGCCGGAACACCCTCGGGACCCGTCTCGCACCTGCGCTGATCCCTCCCGATCGTACCCGCGGTCGGGAGCCAGGACGGGGGTAGTGGCAGCGGGAGGCAACTGAGCGGGACCAGCCCCGACACCCCACGCCCAGCACCTACGATTTGCTCCACTCCCGCCCTCCGCAAACCCTCCTCGACTTGCACGAGAATTTTCTTGACCCCTAAGCCCGCTCACCCGTAGCTTTACGGCGTCCCAAACCCCCTTCCCGTTCGGGTACTGGACTCGGCCATCCACACGAGGGACCCCTAGGACATGCGCATATCACGTTGGAGCAGTGCGGTAGCGGCGATGGCGGCGCTACTGGTCGGCGTTCGGGCCGCGCCACTGGCGGCGCAGGGCAACACGACGGGAGCGGTCACCGGAATCGTCACCGACGCCGCCTCGGGGGCGCCGGTGGAGGCGGTCCAGATCCAGGTGGTCAACACGGCCACCGGAGTGACGCGCGGCAGCCTGACCCGCGGCGACGGCCGCTACACGGTGCTCGGCCTCGAGCCGAGCGACCGCTACAGCGTCACGGCGCGCCGCATCGGCTTCCGCGCCGAGACGCGCGAGAACCAGATCGTGTCGCTGAGCCAGGCGACGACGGTCAACTTCCAGCTCACCGCCCAGGCGGCGACGCTCAGCGCCGTGACGATCACCGGCGTGACGACCGGCTCGCTGATCAGCCCGACGCGCACCGGCGCGACGACGACGATCACCGACTCGGCGCTCCGCCGCCTGCCGACGCTCAACCGCGACTTCACCGACTTCGCCACGCTCTCGCCGCAGGTCGGCGCGGCGCCCGGCGGCGGTCTCTCCGGCGCCGGATCCAACAACCGTTTCAACAACATCCAGATCGACGGCGCGACGGAGGCCGACGTCTTCGGCCTCGGCTCCACCGGCCAGCCCGGCGCAGCCGCCCGCGCCAAGTCGATCTCGATCGAGTCGGTCAAGGAGTACCAGGTCCTCATCTCCCCCTACGACGTCCGCCAGGGGAACTTCGCGGGGACGCTCATCAACGCCGTGACGAAGAGCGGCACGAACCGCCTCGAGGGCTCGGCCTACTACTTCGGCCGCAACGAGGACATCGCCCGCTCGCAGCTCTATATCCCGACCTACCAGCAGCAGCAGTACGGCTTCTCCGTGGGCGGGCCGATCATCAAGAACCGGGCGTTCTTCTTCCTCAACCCCGAGATCCAGCGGCGCACCGAGCCGGCCGAGGGCCTCTTCCTCGGCGGGCCGGGCACCACTCTCTCGCAGACCGACGTCGATCGCTTCATCACGCAGACCGAGGCTAGGGGGCTGTCGAATCTGGGCACGGCCGGCCTCGTCAACAACGAGACGCCGCTGACGAACGTCTACGGCCGCCTCGACGTCAACCTCGGCAACACCGCGCTGATCCTCAGCTACAACTACGCGAAGTCGGAGCGCGACATCTTCAGCCGCGGCTCCAGCGGCTCGTCGCCGCTCTTCCCGCTGTCGAACAACGGCTACATCAACCGGCCCATCAAGCAGGCCCCGAAGCTCCAGCTCCGCACCAACTTCTCCAACGGCGCCTACAACGAGCTGCTGACGAGTTACAACCGCGTCCGCGAGAAGCGGGTGACGCCGATCCGCGCCCCGCAGGTCGAGGTGGCGGTGTCGGGCGGACTGCTCAGCGCCGGTACCGAGCGCTCCTCGCAGGGGAACGAGCTCGATCAGGACATCATCGAGGTCACCGACAACTTCACCTTCCCGCTCGGCGCCCACCGGCTGACGGTCGGCACGCAGAACCAGTTCATCAAGTTCCGCAACCTGTTCACCCAGCAGTCCTACGGCCGCTGGGAGTTCACCAACCTCGACTCGCTCGAGCGCGGTCGCCCGTCGCGGTACAGCGTCGGCGTGCCGATCGTCGTTCGCGACGGCCAGGTGAAGCTCGAGGGGGATGGCGCGGTGCGCTTCAGCAGCGCCCAGTACGCCGGCTACATCCAGGACCAGTGGACGGCCACCGAGCGTCTGACGCTGACCGCCGGCTTCCGCATCGACGTCCCGGTCTTCTTCGACGAGCCGCCGCTCAACGAGCGGGTCCTGGCGGACTTCGGCCGCGACACCCGCGAGATTCCGTCGGGGAACCCGCAGTACTCGCCCCGCGTCGGCTTCAACTGGGACGTCACCGGCGACCAGCGCAACCAGCTCCGCGGCGGCATCGGCTCGTTCGTCGGCCGCCCGGCCTATGTCTGGCTTTCGAACGCCTTCCAGAACTCGGGCGTCTCCGGCGTCGCGCAGCTTCAGTGCCCCAACAACGAGGCGCCGGACTTTACCTCCGCGAACGCAGCGACTCCGCCCACCCAGTGTCTAGCAGTCGGCACGGCCCCGGCGCGCACGGCGGCGGCGGGGAGCGAGATCAACCTCCTCTCCGACGACCTCAAGTTCCCGCAGAACCTGCGCGCGACGCTCGGCTACGACCGCAACCTGTTCCGCAACATCGTCGGGTCGATCGAGCTGCTGTACACGCGCGGCCTCAACAACCCGTTCTACGAGAACATCGCGCTCGCCGGCCCGATCGGCCGCGACCGCAACGGCCGCGTCGTCTACGGTGACTCGGCGAACTTCCCGGCCCTCCGCGTGGCGGGCCGCTCGCAGGTGCTCGACGTCCGGAATCAGTCGAAGGACTACTCGTACAGCGCGACGACCGGCCTCACGAAGCGCTTCGAGAACCGGTGGGAGGGCTCGCTCTTCTACACCTTCACGCGGGCGATGGAGGTGCAGGGGCTCACGTCGAGCACGGCCTTCTCGCAGTACCGCTTCGGCCGCGCCACCGGCGGCGACCTCAATGAGCTCAACCTGACGCCGGGCAGGTTCGACCGCCCGCACCGCATCGTCGCGCAGGCGAGCTACGCCTTCCCGACGAACACCGACCTCTCGTTCATCTACACGGGGCAGTCGGGCGCGCGCTACGAGTACGTCAGCTCGGGCGACCTGAACGGCGACGGCTTCACGCTCAACGACCCGATCTACGTCCCGCGTAACGTCTACGACCCGTCGGAGATCCAGTTCGCGACGACGACGCCGACGGCCGCCAACGGCCTCCCGACGGCCGGGCAGCAGATCCTCAACCAGCAGGTCGCCCTCGAGCGCTTCATCCAGAGCACGCCCTGCCTGCGCGACCAGCGCGGCCGGATCATGACGCGCAACAGCTGCACGGCGCCCTGGTCGAACATCCTGAACGTCTCGCTCCGCCAGGCGATCCCGACGCTCGGCCGCCAGCGAGTCACGGTGGGCCTCGACATCTTCAACTTCCTCAACCTGCTCAACAAGGAGTGGGGCGAGCTGCGCGAGAACGACCTCCTCGGCCCGGTCACGCTGCTCACCTACGCCGGCAAGGTGCAGGCGCCGGCCGGCCAGCCGCCGACCACGTTCCGGAGCGGTGCCCAGAACCTGCACCGCTTCGACCTCAATATCCGGCGCTTCAACCAGAACCGCCTCGAGTCGAACTACCAGATGCAGCTGTGGGGGCGGTACAGCTTCTAGCAGGCATCCCTTTGAAAAGCAGAGCGCCCGGCCGACGACAGTCGGCCGGGCGCTCTGCTTTGCGGGTTGCTGTCTTGACGGCGTCGCGGACGGTCCGCGCCAGGTAGCGGGCACCGGGCACGACCAACCATCGCGACCAGTCGAATTCAGGGACCGGGCAACGGGGACCGGTCCCCGTTGCCGGGTCCCCGAGGCAGCCCGGAATCGCGGGATGATAGGCGCAGGTACCAGGTACCTGAGGCGGACCGGTCAAGACACCTATACCAGACCCGCCCCGAAGCCTAAAAGATCGTCAGGTTGATGTACCGCTTCGGATTCTTCTTGAAATCCGCCGTCACCGAGTCGAGCCGCGTGACGAGCGCCCGCACGTCGCGGTAGAGCAGGGTGTCGGTGAGCAGCTTGCCGGCGGTGCCCTCGCCGCTCTCGAGCTTGGCGAGCGTCGCGTTGAGCTTCCCCGTGGTCGTCCGCAGGCTGTCGGTGAGCGCGGCGACGTTGGCGCTGGCGATCTGGAAGTTGCGCACGGTGGAGTCCACCTGCGTCGAGTCGATCGCCGCCGCCGTGCGGCGGAGCTGGGTCATCGTCGCCGACAGCTGGCGCGACTGCTCGCCGGCGATCTCGCTCAGCTGGGCGACGAGGCGGTTCGTGCGGGCCAGCGTCTCGCGCATGTCCTGGATCCCGCCCCCCTGCACGAGCTGGAGCTCGAACGCCTTGCTGACGTCCGAGATGCTGCGGCTCACCGTATCCACCCGCGACAGGAGCTGGTCGATCGAGACCGCCGACGGGCCGCTCGGCAGGGTGTCGTTCTGCTCGACGTAGACCGTGATCGGCCGCCGATAGTCGGGCGTGATGGCGATGGACTGGTCGCCGAACAGGCCGACCGCCTTCACCGACGCCGTCGAGCCGGCGGGGACCTTGAAGCCCTCGTTCACCTTGAGCGTCACGAGTAGCGTCCCGTTCTGCCGCAGCTCGACGTCGCCGACGTACCCGACCTTCGCCCCGGCGAGCAGCACCGGCTGCCCCTGCGTCAGCCCCGCCCCCCACGGCACGACGGTGTAGAGCGAATAGCCGGACGAGAGGCCGCCGCGGACCAGCCAGAGCGTTCCGAGGATGCCGATGACCGTGGCCGCGGTGAGCAGGATGCCCACCAGCACTTCGTCGCGTCGCTTCATTCGGGTCGTCTGGGCTGGCGTGGTGCGTGGCTCGCCGCCTGACGCGGCGCGCCCCCGGTCATGCCCCGGGCTGGACGAAGGGAGCGAGGAACGCGGCGATGAGCCCGTCGATGACGAGGATCGCCACCGACGCGATGACGACCGCCTTCGCCGTGGACCGCCCCACCCCCTCGGCGCCCGCCTCGGTGATGTAGCCCTCGTAGGAGCAGACGAGGGCGATCGCGCCGCCGAAGAAGACCGCCTTGATGAGGCTGTAGAGAATCTGGAACGGGACGAACGAGAGACGCAACCCGCTCAGGTAGTCCTGCGTCGTCACGTCGGTCGCCAGGACGAGCGTCAACCACGCCGACACGATCGCCATCGCGTTGGCGAGCAGCGTCAGCGCGGGGAGCATGACGAGGGCGGCGAGGAAGCGCGGCACGGCGAGGTACGCCACGGGGTCGAAGGCGAGCGTCTCCAGAGCGTCGATCTGCTCCGTGACGCGCATCGTCCCGATCTCGGCCGTCATCCGCGCCCCCACCCGCCCCGTGAGCACGAGCGCGGTGAGCAGGGGCCCCAGCTCGAGCACGATGCTGCCGCGAATGAGCAGGCCGAGCACGGAGAGCTGCACCCCGCCGAACAGCTGGTACCGCGCCTGAAACGCGGTGACCGCCCCGAGGAACCCGGCGACGATGAGCACGAGCGGCAGCGAGTCCACGCCGATCGTCCGCATCTGGCGGATCGTCTCCTTGGCGTACGTCGCCGGGTCCCCGAACGCCCGCCCGACGTCCCGCAGGAAGTACGCGTACTCGCCGACGCTGCCGAATATGTCGCGATAGCCGCGCGCGACGCGCCGGAAGAAGCGGATCGAGGCGCGCTGCGCGATCGGGAAAGTCTGGGTTTCCTGGTAGCCCGAGGTCATGACGGCGAGAGGAAGGGAGCAACCACCCCGGCACCCAAGGCCGGGTCCCCGGGCTGGCCCGGCATCGGTCGGTAGTCGTTCCTGGTACCGGGTACCTGACGCGGACCGGCCGCGATGTCGGTCCGCCCCGGGTACCGGGCACCGGGCACGACCACCCCTCCCGACCGGGCAACCTCAGGGACCCGGCATTGCAGATCGGGACTCACGTCCGCACGCGCGTCAGCAGATACAGCCCGACCACGCCGAACACGGCGTTCGGGATCCACGCCGCGAGATCGGGCTGGATCAGCCCCTTGCCGCCGATCGCCTTCGTGAGCTGGATCAGCATCAGGAAGACGACCGTCGTGCCGAGGCTGACGCCGACGCCGTAGGCCGCGCCGCCGCGCTGGGTGCTCGTGGCGAGCGGGGCGCCGAAGAGGGCGATGATGAGGCAGGTGATCGGGATCGCGATCTTGAGCGCGCGCTCCACCTTGAGCGTGTTGGCGTCGCCCCCCGAGCGCTCGAGGGCGTGAATGAAGCGCGACAGGTCGCGGTACCCCATCTCCTGCGGGCTTCGCGGCACCGCCATCAGCTCGGCCGGCAGCTCGCGCATCGCGTGGTCGTGGAGCGAGTCGAAGGCGATCGAGAGGTCCGGTCCGCTGTCCGAGATCACGTGCAGGGCGCCGCGCCGGATCGCCCAGCGATGCCGCTCGCCGTCCCAGATGGCGTTTGCGGCCGACAGGACGAGCGTCGGGTACTCGCGCGTCTTGTTACCCTTCCGCTCGATCTCGATCCCCTCCATCACGCCGCGCACGACGTTCAGCGAGCCGACCTTGTAGACGCGCCCTTCCTCGGCCGAGTAGGCGAAGTTGTAGCGCTCGCTGCCCTGCTTGTACTTGTTCTCCTGGAGCAGCTCGAGGCGCTTGGCGTTCGTGATCGGCACGACCTCGCCGAGCAGGAGCCCGAAGCCCGCCGCGACCACCGCGCCCACGTAGACGGGGAAGATGAGCCGGTAGAAGCTGATCCCCGACGCCTTCGCGGCCGTGATCTCGGAGTGGCGGGTAAACGCCCCGATCGAGAACACCGTCGCGAACAGCACCGCCGCCGGCAGGATCAAGAACATCGAGTCGGGCAGCCAGTAGAAGTAGCTCAGCGCCACGTCGGCCTGCGACAGGCCGCGGTTGAGGTACTTCTGCAGGTTGTCCGTCAGGTCGATGACGACGACCAGCACGGGGAAGCCGAGCGCCGTGATCACGAAGATCTTCCAGAACTCTGCGAAGACGTAGCGATCGAGCGGGCGGACGAATCGGAGGAGGGCCATGAGTGCGGGCTGCGATGTGGCGGGCGGTTGCTGGTTGCTTGTTACTCGTCACTGGTAGCCACTACCGGATGGTTCTCGTGTCGGGGCTGTTACAAGTAACCAGCAACCAGTGACCAGTGACCGCCCGGCGGGCCGTGGCTGGTATCGATGCCGTCTCTCACGCCCACCTCGCCCGCCGCTCGGCGCGGATCCCGACCCGGCGCAGTTGCTTCGCGGCCCACCCGCGCAGCGCCTCCACGAACTCGCCGGCGTCGCCGCCGCGGGCGGTGCTCCCCTCGCGTCCCATCCGCGCCATGAGCACGAGGCCGACGGCGGTGAAGAGGATGTTGGCGGCCCACATCGCGAGGAAGGGGGGGAGCATGTCGCGGTCGGCGAGCGCCTCGCCGGCGATCAGCCCCACGTAATAGAGCGCGAAGACGCCGAGGCTGACGCCGATCGTGAGGCCCACGCCGCCGCGCGGGAAGCGGAGCGCGATCGGAGCGCCGAGCAGCACGAAGACGACGCAGGCGACGGAGAGCGCGAACTTCTTCTGGATCTCGACCTGGAAGGAGTCCATCGTCTGCTCGCCGTCCTCGACCCGCTGGCGCGCCGAGCCGATCTGGGTGGCGACGAGCGCCGGCTCGAGGGGGACGGTGGCCACGGCCACCCGCTCGGGCGCCGGCACCGGCGTGGGGGTCGGCGCGGCGGCGGCCGGGCGCGCGGGCGCCTGCGCCGCCGCGGTGGCCGCTCGCAGCGGGCGGCCGGGGAGCATCCCCGCGACCTGTCCGGGGACGCTAGGCGGTGTCGCCGCGGAGTCCGCGCCGCCCTCACCGTCCTCGCCACCGCCGAAGTCGAGCGCCGCGAGCACCCCGCAGTAGCCGCGGGCGAGCGAGAAGTGGTGGTCGTCGGCGCGCGCCGTGTCCCCTGCCGTCGTCAGCGCGCCCGACCGCGGGATGGCCCCCGGCACGCCCGTCGCCGCCTGCCGCGCCGCGGCGACGAGGAGAGCCTCGAGCTCGCGCTGCGCGGCGTCGCGCTCGGTGGAGGCGCGGGCGACCTGCCGCTGCATCTCGCAGATGGACATTTCGCGGTCGCCCTTGTACTGGTCGCTCTCGCTCTTCTCGAACTGGTTGCCGACGCCGCGGATGCGGATCTTGTTGGTCGTGTAGAAGAGCCGCTGGAGCTGCGCCGGGTCGGTGCGCTGGACCTCCTGCATCACCCCGTTCCAGAGCGTCAGCTCGAGGTCCACGGCGCCCGGCGCGAGCCCCATGTTGCCGCTGTCGGCGTAGATGGTTCGCCGGCGCACGGGGTCGCCGAGGTCGTAGATCGTGACCTCGCGCATCCGGTTGCTGTTCTCGTCGATATGGTTGGCGCGCAGGTAGAACTTCCCGCTCGCGACCTCGTTGATGACCTGCTCGCGCAGCGCAAACGTCGGCTTCTTGCGCGCGATGTCGCCCTGCAGCACGCGCAGCTGGTGGTTGGCGCGCGGCAGCACCTGGTCGTGGAAGCCGATCATGACCCCCGTCAGCACCGACGCCCCCCAGAGGACGGGGACGAGGAGCCGCGTGACGCCGACGCCGCTCGCCTTGATCGCAGTGATTTCGTTCTCGCTCGCCAGCCGGCTGAAGGCGTAGAGCACCGCAACGAGCACCGCCATCGGCAGCGTCATCGCCACCGTGAACGGCACCGAGAGCACGAAGAACTCGGCGATCACGGTCCACGGCAGCCCCTTCCCGACGAGGTTGCCGAACTGCTTGGCGATGTAATTGAGCAGGAGGAGCGAGGTCAGCGCCGTGAGCGCGAATGCCAGCGGGCCGAGGTGCTCCTTCAAGACGTACCGGTTGAGGATCTTCAACGGCGTGGGTTAGCGGGTACGGAAAGAGAGATGGATGAAAGGCTGGGCACGAGCGAAAGCGGAGGGGATCGAGCAGTCTTTTCTCTTTCCCTCTCGACCCGCGTACCGACGACGTCCGGCCTGCGCCAACTCGTTGCGGAGTTCCGGGTTGTACGACCCCGTCCGGCCAGTATATTCCACCCGGTCGTCCGCCCGACACAAGCTAACGACGCCGCGGGCGGGAGGCGGACGACGTCTCCCTCCGTGCCGCGGCCCCCCGTGCACAGGACGCGCCCGTCGGTGCGTCCGGCCGCGACCCACGACGCCGCGCCGGCGTCCGGGTCGCCGAGCCGCCGCCGACGTCCCCCTCGCCGGCGCGAGTCGTCCTGCCGTTTCTACCCCCCTCCGGGGCATTGGTGCTGCGCCTCTCCCAGCCGACCGCCGTCGTTCGCCGCCGCCTCGCCGCCGTCGTCGCGGCCGCCGTGCTCGCCCCGGCGTCCGCGCGCGCCCAGCAGCCGGCGCCCGCGCCGACTCCGGCGCCGCCGGCGGCGGACAGTGCCGCGGTGCCGGCCGCCGACAGCACGCCGCGCCCTGCGCCGCGGCCCGCGACGACGATCGACGGGCCCGCGCTGCGGCCCCCGGTGTGGCGCGACACGACGACGTTCCGGCTGCGCCTCGCCTCGCCGATCCTCCCCTTCGGCCGCCTCGCCCCGCACGACGAGCCGGTGGACGCCGTCGTCGCCGCGCGCGCCGCGCTCCTCGAGCAGACGACGCGCACGCGCGTGCAGGCACTCTGGGGGCAGACGACGACGGCCGGCTTCGGCCCCGCGCCGGCCGACGCGACGGCGGCCCTCGGCGCGGTCGGCGCGGCGACGGCGGCCGAGCTCGAGGGGCGCGAACGGGACACGCGCGCCGCGCGCGCCGCGGCCCGCGAGCGGATCGACGCGGCAGCGGCGGCCGGCGCCGGCGCGCCGGGCGACAGCACCGCGTCGGCGCAGGGCGGCGGGCTGTTCGGCGGCGCGGGCGACCTGCTCGGGAACTACGCGGACCTCTCCCTCGACCTCAGCGCGCGGCTCGAGACGAAGCTCGAGCGCAACAAGAACGAGCGGTGCAACACGTCGGTCCTCTTCGTCACCGGCGCCAACTGCCGCAGCTCGTTCCAGCCCAACTTCGACTTCCAGTTCAACGTGCGCACCGGCGGGGTCGTCGCCGACCGCGTCCACGTGAACGTGGACTACGACTCGCAACGCGAGTTCGACGCCTCGAACAACATCTCGGTCTACTACGAGGGGAAGCCGGACGAGCTGCTCCAGCGCCTCGAGGTCGGCAACGTCAGCTTCGCGCCGCCGGCGTCGCGCTTCATCACGGGCGGCATCCCGAGCGGCAACTACGGCGTGCAGGCGATCGGCCAGCTCGGCCCGATGCGCTTCCGCACGATCGTCGCCCAGCAGAAGGGGAACGTCGTCAAGGACCGCGTCTTCACGGTCGGCGACCGCACGCTGCAGAGCGTGGACGTGGACCTCGAGGACTACAAGGTCGAGGCGCGCCGCTTCTTCTTCACGGTGGACCCGCGGCTGTTCCGCGACTACCCCAACGTGGACATCCTCAACGCCCAGCAGATGTCGGCGGCCGCCGGCCAGCTCCCCGACTCGGTGCGGCCGGCCAAGGTCTACCTCTACCGCCTCCGCTTCGGCGAGCAGCCGCAGAACCCGAACGGCCCGCAGTTCATCGTTCGCGGCTCGCGCTCCGGACAGAACCGCGGCCCCGTCTACGAGGTGCTGCGCGAGGGGGTGGACTACTACATGGACCCCTCGCAGCTCTGGTTCGCCCTCGTCCGCCCGCTGTCGCTGAACAGCGAGCGGCTCGTCGTCGCCTACACGGTCCGTCTCGCCG
>Ga0307410_10001081_pt1 | contig 11874 bp, 10 predicted proteins | sample 322Ometagenome_3_FD_203707 | JGI IMG/M metagenome (GOLD analysis project Ga0307410, IMG submission 203707) | Maize rhizosphere microbial communities from greenhouse at UC Davis, California, United States - 322HYB-O-3 | ecosystem: Host-associated > Plants > Roots > Rhizosphere > Soil | place...
TCGTGGTAAATGAGCGACTCTGCTGCCCATTCATGGCCTTCTCACTCGAGATTCCCCATAGCGGTGGGCCACTATCCTTGTGCATGAGCGGTCCCCCAGGGCTCGCGAAGTCATTGATGCTGAGCTCGGAGTCACTCACGGATGCGGTTGCAAATGAACACGGTCAACGTGAATGCGAAGGCTGCCTGCAGCTGCCCGAGCGCGCCGAAGTCTGCGGGATGGACTGCGGCGGGGAGTGTCATCGCCTCACTCGGTATATGCGCCGCGTGCTGCCTTCTTCCGATGATCCTTATAGCGTTTGGTATAGGCGGTGCCTGGATTGGGCGACTCGAGGCGCTGGCTCCGTTTAAGTGGTACTTCGTTGCCGCTACCGCCGTACTTCTCGGGTTCGGCTTTTACTCCGTGTACTTCAGATCACCGCGATGTGTCGCCGGTCCGCAATGCACCGCCTGCAAGACCAGGCGTGCAGTGAAAGTTCTGCTTTGGACGGCGACTGTGCTCGCCATCGCCGGCCTTGCCTTCGAGAAGATTGAGACTTTCTTGATGTGACTTCGTCTAGCCGTCCCGGTCGACCCGACTCTCAGGGTTGCAACACGTTTTATCAACGACGCAACTTGTCGTGCATGAATCCTTTGCGCGGTGTCTAAAGGCTGCTTGCAAGGCGAAGCCCAGACCAAAGACGACCAGTGCGGTTGCCATCGCAACCACAACTGGTTTTCCTATAAGCCAGCTAATGATGCCCGCGCCAGCCCCCGCCACGCCGACGGTTGCCAGCAGAGGTAGCGCACAGCACGCGGCGCACCCAAGAAACAGCGACACTACGGCCAGAGTCGAACGAGAGGAGGAAGATTGCGGTGTGCCCATGGCGAGCTCCTATGTGATTCTCGCCATGATCCGCCTTCAACCTAGCTTGAAGTCAAGGAGTCCATCCCAGCCACAACAGGCTGCTCCGCCACTGCAAAATCAATGATTTCCTAATGTGATCCGCTCCGGTGTTAAGCCGGCTTGACTCTGGACCATGGTCCAGCCCTTAGGATCTGCGCACCAGGAGAAAAGCCATGACTGACCATCGAAGCAAACACGATCATTCGAAACACGGGACGGCGGCACACAAGAACCATAAGCATGGAGAGGGCGCGCCCGGTTCGGCCGCGGAGCCTGCCGCTGCCGCCGGCCATGCCTGTTGTTCCACAAAGCATAAGCATCACGGGCATGCCGCGCCGGCCGCCGCCGCCCCTGTGGCTGCAGGCGGCAAGGACGTCATCTACACCTGTCCGATGCATCCGGAGGTGAGACAGATCGGTCCGGGTAGCTGTCCCAAGTGCGGCATGGCGCTCGAGCCGCTGATGCCGCGTGCGGAAGAAGACGATTCCGAAGTGAGGGCGGTACGTCGGAAGTTCTGGATCGCGCTCGCGCTTGCGCTGCCCGTGGTGCTCATCGGGATGGCGCCGCATCTGTTCGATCTCATGCTCACGCATGCTCAAGCCCAGATCCTGCACTACGTCGAGCTCGCGCTGACTGCCCCCGTGGTCCTTTGGGCGGCGGCGGATTACTACCGCCGCGGATGGCTCGGTGTCGTGCAGCGGTCACCCAACATGTACACCTTGATAGGCCTCGGTGTAATCGTCGCATTCGCATACAGCGTCATCGCCGTCTTTGCGCCCGGGATATTCCCGCCCCAGATGTTGGATGCGCATGGCATGGTGCCGGTGTACTTCGAGGTGGCGGCTGCCATCGTCGCGCTCGTGCTGCTCGGCGAGTGGCTGGAGCTGACCGCGCGCGGCCGCACCAGCGCAGCCATCAAACAGCTACTGGATCTTGCGCCTAAAACGGCGCGACGAGTTCTGGCGGACGGCAACGAAGAAGAGGTTTCCATTGATGCCATTGTTGTTGGCGACCAGGTTCGAGTGCGGCCGGGTGAAAAGATCCCCGTCGATGGGAGCGTCGTGTCTGGCGCCTCGAGCGTTGATGAGTCGATGCTGACGGGCGAGCCGATGCCGGTGGAGAAAAAGGATGGAGATCGCGTTGTCGGAGCGACCGTAAACCAAACAGGCGCACTGGTGATCCGCGCCGAACGCATCGGTGCCGAGAGCATGCTTTCGCAGATCGTCGCAGTAGTCGCCGAGGCGCAGCGCACGCGCGCTCCGTTGCAACGGCTCGCGGACAAGGTGTCGACCTGGTTCGTGCCAGCAGTGGTGGTGGTGGCAATCGCGGCCTTCCTTGTCTGGTACTTCGTTGGTCCTCCGCCGTCGCTCGCGTTCGCGATCGTGAATGCCGTCGCCGTGCTGATCATTGCCTGTCCCTGTGCGCTGGGACTTGCTACGCCCATCTCGATCATGGTTGCGAGCGGTCGAGGCGCGCAGATGGGAATCCTGTTTCGCGATGCCGCCGCCATCGAGACGCTTCGCGGCGTTGATACCCTGGTCGTCGACAAGACTGGAACGATCACGCTTGGCAAGCCCACTCTCAATGCGGTGCTCCCGGAATCCGGATTCCAGGAGAACGAGCTGCTGGCGCTCGCCGCAGGCCTCGAACAATCGAGCGAACACCCGATTGCGCGTGCCATCGTCGAGGGTGCTTCCGCACGCGCTGTCGCTGCCACCTCGATTGAAAACTTTCAGTCGGTCACTGGACAGGGTGTGCAGGGGAATGTGGGCGGTCGCACTCTGGCGCTCGGCAATGCTGCGCTCATGAAGAGTGTCGGTGCGAACGTGGAGCCCGCGCGCGAGCGCGTTGAGGAAGCACGTTCCAAAGGCATGACAGCGATGTACCTGGCAATCGACGGGAGGCTTGCCGGCGTATTCGCGGTCGGTGACAAGGTCAAAGACACTACGCCCGCGGCGCTGGAGGCGCTCAGGGCCCAAGGCCTGCGCATCGTGATGCTCACGGGCGACAGCGAGGGCACCGCAAAGGCGGTCGCAGCAACCTTGGCTATTGATGAAGTCATTGCCGACGTACAACCTGCCGAAAAGGCGAATGTCGTTGCTCGCCTGCAGCGCGAGGGCAGACGGGTCGCCATGGTCGGCGACGGCATCAATGATGCGCCGGCATTGGCGAAGGCAGATGTCGGTATCGCCATGGGCACCGGTACTGACATTGCCATGGAAAGCGCACACGTCACTTTGGTGAAAGGCGATCTGCGAGCCATCGTCCGCGCCATTGCACTGAGCCGCGCCACCGTGCGCAACATCTGGCAGAACCTGACATTTGCTTTTGGCTACAACGCTCTTGGCGTCCCACTCGCCGCCGGCGTGCTGTATCCCGTCACTGGCTGGCTGTTGAGCCCGCTGATCGCTGCGCTGGCGATGAGCCTCTCATCCGTCTCCGTGATCGGCAATGCATTGCGGCTTCGGACTGCACGTGTATGAGCGCCCCTGCGAACGCCGTTGAGAACGAACGTGAAACACATTCCGCGATTGAAGGCGGCGGCGCCGGTGCCGGTTCTCGAAAAGGGCTTCTCGGGTGCGGGTCTCGCGTTGTTCTGGCGGGGGAAACCTGGACCATTCGCTGTGCCGATTCCTGTCGGCGGCCTGGATGCGCGCGATGTTCCTCGAGCACAGGTGGGAGCGGGCGGCGAGTACAGTCCCTCGATGGCTAGGCCCGCTGTGCTGGAAGGCGCTCTGGTTCTTGCCCGGCTCTGAAGCGTTCCGTCCTCTCTACCAAAGGTGCCGGGGAGCACGCGCTCCCCGGCTTAGAGAGCCTGATCTTTAGCGAGTGGCGGCCGTTTGCTTCGCCTTCCACTTGTTGAGATCCGCGATGTCTTTTTCGCTCGCCGCGATGATTTCATTCGCCTTGCGCTTCACTTCAGGGTCCTTGCCGCTCTTGAGCTGAGCTTTGGACATGGCAATTGCTTGTTCATGGTGCTCGATCATCATGGAAGCAAAGTCGACGTCCGTATTGCCCGTCATTTTCATGCTGTGCATTTCCTGCATGCCATCCATCATGGCCTTGTGCAGATCCTGCGAACCTTTTGATGCGGCATCGTGACCCGGCATGGTGCTGTGATCGTGGGCGGGATTGGCGGCCGCCGTTGTCTTGTCCTCGGCAACGCCAACGCTTCCGAGTACGAGCGTGCTCAGGCCGACGAGGACCGAGAGTCGGTGTTTCATTTCAATGCTCCTCATTCTATTCAGATGGTTCAATTGTCTTCGGCTATCTGCATCTGCTGAGAAGGGAGACAAGAAAAACAGTCAGTTTCTTCGAGTTCAGTCGCCGACTCCTACGAGCGCCTACATGGTTACTGGCTCCGCAATGACTGCAATGATTGAATTGCGCCGGCCACTGACCTACCCATTCCCAAGATTTACTTGGACAGCTCCGAGGCGACCTCGTCGGCTTCCTTCGCCGCGTCCTCGTAGGAGTTCGCGAGCTTGTCGCAATGCTTCGCGACGCTCTCGTAGCTGCCGCTGCTCTTGTGCGGCATCTTCTTCCGATACTGTTCTGCCATGCCGCGGTGCAACTGCGCCTTTTCCCGAAGCTGCGTCGCCTCGCTCTTGTATTCTGCGGCGGCTTCCTGATCCGGCCTGTGAGCCAACTCCGTCTTATGCATATGCATGCCCGGCTTGTGCTCCTGCTGTGCGACGACAACTGATCCGAAGCCAAGCAGCGAAAGCGCGCTTACGCAAACCAGGGTACTCATTCGACGATTCATGTTCGTTCTCCGTGTAAATGCCAAGCTGACCAATCCTTTGCCCAGACTAGCTTCCTGAGAACGTACAAATATTCGCAAGAATACGGAGATGATAGGGACTGCTACTTATGGGACTCTTCTTCCTCTCGGTTGCCTTGCGAGCGCGTGGGCGTTTGCAAGGCATAAGGGTTCAAGATCAAGGTGGCTCATCATCGCGATTCGCCGCTGCGTAGCGCGGCAGCGAGGCTCGACACCTGCAGTTCTACTCGCTTGACCTCGCGCAAGATCGCGTTCGCTTTTAGCTCGAACCAGAACCAGAGCTTGATCATTCCGAGCCCGAAAAATGCGAGGGCAGCACCAGCGCCCCACCACTGCATGGTGCGCAAGTCGGTCTGCGTGACAAAACGCCAGGCACAGAACACGGCGATTGCGAACAACGCGAAACCGAAAAACAAGCCGAGCGCATTCAGCCAGCGCATGCGCCCCTGAAACGTGGCCGCGATATCGCCATACAGCGAGTCTTTGGCGTCGAGCTCGGCCAAGAACGCCTGATCTTCCGGGCTCAAACTCTCACGGATACGGTCGTCGATGCTGCTCATGTCATTCTCCTAGAAGTTTCTTGAGGGTTTCGCGGGCGTGGAAGAGTCGCGATTTCACGGTTCCGGCCGGGACTGACAGAATCTCCGCGATTTCGACCACACTCAGATCCTCGCCGTAAAAGAGGGCTACTACGCTGCGTTGCTCGTCATTGAGTCTGCCGATCGCCGTGGCCAGATCCAGTGTTTCGCCAGTCACCGAAGTGGCCGAATCGACCGCGACGCCCACTTCCCGTTGCACCTGATCGGTCAGCTTTCGCCACCGCTGCTTCACCCGTATCGCATCGATGCACTTTCGATGGGCGATGCCATAAATCCAAGCCGGGAAGCTGGACGGATCGACGAGCGCTTTCAAACCGCGAATCACCCCAAGCCAAGTCTCCTGCACGATGTCGCGGGCAAGCTCCGATCGCCCAACTGTCCGGGTCGCGAATCGCAGCAATCGGGGTGTCCAGCGCCGCGCGAGTCGCTCGATAGCGTCCCGTGACCCTGCCTGGGCCAAGGTGACCAGATACTGGTCTAAGATTCGATCCGGCTCGCCTTTCGACAACTGAGTTACCCCGCTTGCCTTTAAGGTCGCCCGGATCAGGCTGCCGGTTCAATGGGGTTGGAGAACAAACGCAAGATTGGCAGAATCGCCTCGCTCTTTGCCGCTCGGATCGCTACGACTGGTGAGGTATTTCCTGGTTCTGGTGCATTGGCGGGTAGGGGGGCTTCATGCCAACAAAAGGTGGCATGAATGACGAAACCAATCGATCGCGACACGAAATATCGCGGCCGCAGGTTCCAAACCGAGACCATAGTGCTCTGCGTTCGCTGGTACATCAGGTACCGGCTGAGCTACTGCGACTCTGCTGCCGCATCAACATTACGCCTAACTGCTCCCGTCATTTGGTGCGCGCATAAGAGAACAGCTGTCCGCGCGCAACCAGACTGCGGGCCAGGCATATCAATCGACTGTCAACGTTCGACTACAGTGTTGAAGCAGCTGGTGGCGTGCGGACTTTCTTGTCGACTATGTGTGCTGTCCTACACAGTGCGGCTATTACAGAATTGGTTTCCCACAGCGGGCGCTCAGCAAGCCAATTTGAGGGATTCGATAGACATCCTCGTCGGTGCAGCGGAAGCTGCCATTCCGGGGATGCGCGCTACGACATAACTACACCAGCGCGGCAAAGGACCTATGTCTTCCAGCTCAGCGTCCAGCGCCTTGCGATCGAGCGGCGCACTGTCGCCACCGACGCATGTACCACTAGAGGCTGTTATCTCGACGGCCCAGTTGTACGCGCGGCAACCCCGTCAGTCTGATCCGGCAGCCGAAAACCGCGCACTGGTTGCGCTGGCAAAGGATCTCGTCGGCGCCCCGAGCGCAATCTTGCACCGACTCGTCCAAACCGCGCTCGAGTTGTGTCGCGCCGGGTCGTGCGGCGTGAGCATCATGGAGGACGATGCTGGGCCGGGGATTTTCCGCTGGCACGCCCTGGTGGGAGCATTGTCCGGACATCTCTGGGGTACGACGCCGCGAAACTTCAGTCCCTGCGGAACCGTCGTCGACACAAACGCCCTGCAGCTGATGACAAACATTGGCCGCCATTTCACGTATCTGAACGACGTGAAGCCCGCGATCCTCGAAGCGTTGCTCGTACCGTTCGCGATAGGCGGCAAAACGGTCGGCACCATCTGGGTTGTCATGCATGACGCCGACAGTCATTTCGACGCCGAAGATGCCCGTGTTCTCAGCAATCTTGGAGAATTTGCGGCTGCCGCCTATCAAGTCAAAACCTCGCTCCAACAGATCTCCGACGATCATCGGCGCAAAGACGAATTCCTAGCAACGTTGGCGCACGAGCTGCGTAATCCCTTGTCAGCAATTCATGCGGCAAACCACTATCTGAACGCGCGGCTTGCCAAACTAGGACACGTCGATTTGCACCAAGCGGCGATTTTGCAGCAACGGCAACTCGCGGCTATGAATCGCATGATCGACGATCTCATGGACGTATCGCGTCTCACGCGCAACAAACTTGAAATCCGCAAGCATCCGCTAAACCTCACGGCGCTGATCGCGGAGGTCATCACCGATATGCGCGAAGGAATCGAAAAGGCGGGACTGGAACTGCATGTGGACTTGCCCATTGAACCGATGATGTTCGACGGCGATGAAACCCGACTGACACAGATCCTCGCAAACTTGCTGCACAATGCCACGAAATTCACGCCTGCGGGCGGGTCGATCGCGGTCACGGCAACGATGGAAGACGAACACAGTGTCATCGTTGTTCGTGATACGGGGGTGGGAATACCGAGCACAATGTTGTCGAAGATCTTCGAGCCGTTCGCGCAAGGTGAGCCCGCACGTGACAACGCCAATGGTGGGCTAGGAATAGGCCTGAGCCTGGTTAGGCATCTGACTACCCTGCACGATGGAACGGTATCGGCGAAGAGCGGTGGTGCCGGACAGGGCAGCGAATTCACGGTCCGATTGCCTCGCAGATGTGAAACGGCTGCCCAAGGGCGGCTGCCTGCGGCGGCAACATCGGTAGAAGGAGGCGAAGCGAACCTCTCGCTGCGCGTGCTCGTCGTTGATGACAACCACGATGCGGCCGATTCGATGAAGCTCATGCTCGTTCAGGAAGGTTACGATGTGCGGGTGTGCTACGAGGGCGACGCCGCGCTCGCGGCGGCGGCACAGTTCCGCCCGCAGGTGTTGTTGCAGGATATTTCAATGCCCGGCATCAGCGGACTCGACATCGCGCGGCGTTTACGCGCATCAGAGGACACACGGGACATCGTACTCATCGCGCTCAGCGGCTTTGGTCAAGAGAAGGATTTGCGGCGCTCAAGCGAAGCGGGATTTGCACACCACTTGGTCAAACCGGTCGCTTTGGAGCGCATCCTCGAACTGTTGGGCGACGTCGCAAAGGCGGCGCGAGCGCCCCAGTCATCGGACGGTGAACCATAGGTAGATGGTCGCGATTCTCGCAGCGCATCAGACGCGGTGCGGGTCCACTCGGTCATCGAGTAGCACTCGGCCGACTGCCGTGCTAAAAAAGCGACCGTTGGGGGCAGTTGAATTCCGCTTTTGTCGCGAGGTATTTCCTGGTTCTGGTGCATTGGCGGAAGTCGGGGAATTCATGTCCTTTTGAAAGGAAGCATGGATGACTCAAGCAATCAAGCGCGACCCGATTTACCGCGGCCGCAGGCTCCAAGCCGACACCATTGAGCTCTGCGTTCGCTGGTATATCACCTACCGGCTGAGCTATCGCGACCTGGCGGCCATGATGGGCGAGCGTGGCATCATCCTGTCGCACACGACGATCATGCGCTGGGTCCTACGTCACGTGCCGGAATACGAAAGGCGCTGGGATCGGTATGCACGTCCCATGAATCATTCCTGGCGCATGGATGAGACTGCGGTTCCCGTCCGGGGCGGACTGGCCAGGACAACAATCGCGCGAAGCGCAAAGCTCGGCAGTCGCGCGCGGGATTTCTTGGTCATGTGATTGCCGGGATGCAAAAAAGGATGTGGGGCTAACAACTCAGCGCGGACTAAGTTTCAACACCAATACGTCATGCCCGGAAACATCGGCTACGAGCGATTGGCGGGTCGTGCCCGCGGAAACGTTTCGCCACAAGTCTCGCAGCGAGTAGCCAGAACCTTGCGCGGGAATCGATCGCTTCGACAGGTCATCGGTGACCTTCTCGGATTGCCACTCGAAGTCGATAGTTCGACTCTCTTTGTTCCGGTTGAGTGCCATGAATGCCCACGCGCCATTCTCGAGTGGCTTGAACCAATATTCGACTCCATCGCGCACGGAGTGACGGAATGCCTGGACTCCGAGCGGGTCCTGATTGACAGCGATCACCAGTTTGTTGGTCAGAATGGCGGACGTGTTTCTAGACATGGTACGTAGGTCATTACCGGCGATCAGCGGTGAGGCAAGCATCGCCCAAATCGAAAAGTGCGCGCGGTCCTCGTTGATCGACATGCCATTTCCGACTTCGAGCATGTCCATGTCGTTCCAGTGATCGGGCCCGGCGTGCTGGCGCAGGCCATCCTGTTTGTCCAGGATCTGCAGGACGCCCCAGGATTTCCACGTGCCGTGGTCGTGAACGCAGTCGAAACAGTTGTAGATGTCGCCCGTCGTGCGCCACGAATGACCCACGTCCTTGGCCCATTCCCAGGGTTGGTTATCGCCCCATTCGCAGATCGAAAACAGGATCGGTCGCCCGGCCTCGCGCAGCGCCTCACGCATGGTGAGATAGGCGCCCTCGGCCTTGAGCCCGTTGGTGTTGCACCAGTCGTACTTCAGATAGTCGATGCCCCACTCCGCATAGGTGAGTGCGTCCTGGTACTCGTAACCGCGGCTGCCGGGCTTACCGCCGCATGTTTTCCAGCCCGCATCCGAATAGATTCCGAGCTTCAGTCCCTTGGAGTGGACGTAGTCCGCGAGTGCCTTCATTCCGGAAGGAAAATGTTCCTTGTTAGGCTGGATGAACCCTCGCGTGTCCCGCTCGCCGTGCCAGCAGTCATCGATGTTGATGTACTGATAACCCGCATCCTTCATGCCGCTGGCGACCATCGCGTCTGCGGTCTCGCGAATCAGCTGCTCGCTGACGTTGCATGCGAACTTGTTCCAGCTGTTCCATCCCATCTGCGGTGTCTTTGCGAGTCCCTCGAACTTCTGTGCGACTGCCAGCGGCGAACACATTGCCGTCGCGACGAGCAGAATCATCTTAATCGAGCGCATGAGGAACCCCTTCGTTAGCGAGCCGCTACGCGAACCGTGCGCGATTGCGTATTCCAGCCTCGGATCTTGAGCGCCGGGCGGGCGTTTGCGATTGCGGGATAGCGGATTTCGACCTGACGCGTTTCACCCGGCAACAAATCCAGATAATTGTCACTGTAGAGCACGGGAAGTATGCGCGTGCCTTTTCCATCGACCAGCGTCAGCTTCACGGAAAGTGCCGGCGAGTCGCCCTGATTGGTGATTCGAATCCGGACCAACTGCTCGCCAGCGTTCCGCTCCACGCCCGACTCGACGGCAAGCCTCTGCTGAGCAAGTTCGTTGAGCGCCTGCAGGCTGGCATTGTCCTTGCTCTGGACGTACGTGTTTTCAGAGAGGGACTTGCCCGCGGCGTCGCGTAGCGCGAGCCGCACGAGTACGACCGGATGCTTCTGCAGCAAGCTCTCCAACGGCAGTGCGCGAGTGTGTGTCACGGAGTTCGCCGCCGCCTCGAGGGAGTCTTCCCGTCGCGCAAGGCTCTGGTTGTCGAGTGTTCTTACTTCCGAAACGAGCTTGAGCCCTCGGTGAGCTTCCAAAGTCGTGTTGACTACGCTCAGCGTGAAGTCGGGGAGATTCATCTGCACGTGCAGCGGCTCGGTTGCCTTTTTCACGCCGTAGTACGCCGCGTGCGTGTCGTAGTCGTGGCTGTAGATCTGCCAGTGATTCGACGGCCAGGCAGGATGCGACATCCACAGGAGCCGTCCGGAATTTTTAGTCCAAAGATGAGCCTGTAGACCCTCGAACATCGCGCGGTAGGTCTCGTAGTTCATCATCTGCGCCTTGCGCTCGAAATCCTCCAGGCTCTTTCCTTCACCGTAACGCGTCGCGAGCGTCTCCATGAAGGTCTTGATGTCCCCGTTTCCGCCGAAATGCCAGTCGTGATAGGCGAGGGCGTCGGAGATGGGCCAGCGATCCTCTTTCGGCACCATGGCCTCGATGGCCTCCAAGGAAGCCAGAGAAGGCGTTCCCGTCTCCACCGAGAAGCCCGGTGCCAGGTCCGTGAAGTAGCCCACGGGCGGCCGGTAGTTGTAAGGCCCCGAGCCCGAAAGGTTGACGACGTTCGAGCTGCCCATGAAGTGCCGTGTGCCATCATATTTCGCCACGACGTCGCCGAGGCCCTCGTTGAGGATCGGTTGCGGCACGCCTTCGTTGCGGCCGAACCAGAGCACGATCGACGGGTGATTGCGATATCGCTGCACCGTATCGATCGCGTTCTCGAGGAACAGCTGCGGATCCTGCGGCTCGACCTGGAAGTCCTGCGTGGACGCCCAGAAGTCGTTGAGCACCATCATTCCATACTCGTCGCAGAGCTCGTAGAACGAATCCTGAGTGTTGGTGCCCATCCAGTTGCGGATCACGTTCAGATTCGCGGCCTTTTGAAGCTTGAAATAAGGCTCGAGGCGCTCGCGTTGGATTCGCTTGCGTGAGTCGTCCATGCCCCAGTTGCCGCCGCGCGCGAGAATTCGCACGCCGTTCACGCGCAACGTGAGATGCGGATATTCGAGAGGATCGGAGAGTTCACGAACGGCCGAGGATTTTTCGCCCGCCGGCGTGAGTGATGCCGCCCATCCCATTGGGCTCTTCTTGATCTTCTCGTGTGTGTTGTCGATAAGGCGTTCACCGAGCGCGTGACCCCGCGCTACGTCCACTTCGACTCTGCGAAGCCGCCCATTCGAATCAAACAAGGAAAACTCGTAGGTCACATGGCGAATGCCAAAACGAAGTTCCTTCGAGTCAGATGCGCTGCCTGCGACGCTGGCCGAGAGCTTAAGATTGTAGAGCGCGGGCTCGCCATATCCGTTCGGCCACCACAGGCGAGGATTCTGGATGTTGAGCGCGGAAAATTCCGAGGGTGAAAAGC
>Ga0307410_10001084_pt1 | contig 11847 bp, 12 predicted proteins | sample 322Ometagenome_3_FD_203707 | JGI IMG/M metagenome (GOLD analysis project Ga0307410, IMG submission 203707) | Maize rhizosphere microbial communities from greenhouse at UC Davis, California, United States - 322HYB-O-3 | ecosystem: Host-associated > Plants > Roots > Rhizosphere > Soil | place...
CCAATGTCTCACAATCTGGATGAGTTCTCTGAAATTTATCTCGTATAGCAAATTGAGATGGACGAATCATTTTCATCTCTATCTGTTCAACTACGCTTGAATCGACAAATTCCATTGCGTTTACATGATATCAGCAGTACTTATCCTTGTCTATCCTGACATGATCATAGAAAAATATGAAAATTATGAGATAGATATTGTCATGCAAAAAAAGCTTAGAAAAGAGACCTGTATCATGAATTTTCCAAGGAGGGCGATATTATTATCATCATTACCATCTTCTGGTATTGTTATCTCTTCAACTTGACATAAATTTTGAAAACCCGCCATCATGGCTAAGGTCATTTCTTATGCATGCCCTAATTTGTTCCTGTGCCGTGGTACCAGCCTCAAATGCACATAGTGCTACAGCTTATCCCTTAATTCTTTTTTGCCTGTGTAAGTGAAAAAAGGCAACAAAGAAGTCCCATGTCTCCTTTCTAGCGGCTAGGTATGCGGAGGATGCGATATCATCTCCTTATCGTCTTCCATTCCTAACGATCACGCAAATATATTCAACAGAGGATTAGTGGGGAAAACACAAACTAACACTTCTACTCTATTTATGAGACCTTTTCTTTGAGTAAAAAACTTCTTCAGATACAAAAAGATCTTGAACATCTCTCGGTAGCAGATCATTTTGTATGGAGGCTTTTCCGACTGCTAAATCTTTGAGGAATTCATCTCCCACAATTTCAGCGAGTCTATTGACTGGATATACATATAACATATCTACCCAAGATGGATAGGATGGTCTTACATACCTATATCTTTCAGTAAGCTTTAGAGTAAAGTACCATGCAAACCCTTCTCTAAGCTGATGGGGATGATTCTTGCTTATTATTCCATGTATCAATTCATGTAAGTAGTGGCCAAATCTTGCAATATCAGATCTTATTATGATTTCCCCAAGCCGATAATCTGTGATGCCCACGAATTTAGTATCGCTATATATCGAGAATGTAGACTGACTTTTTCTAGATATGACTTGCACTTCCATCTCCCATCTTCCGCGGCATATTAGAACATCAAATGATGTCACTGTTCCAAAATAATCATTGATTACCTTGTTTGCGTATTCGACCCATGATGATACTTTCTTAACCTCCTCACTGGTTGCGCCTGTAAGAAAAGATACTTCACATTTGCTTGGGTAGGTCAAATGCTTATTAACAGAATTTAATAAAAAAAGAAGATATATATTATTATCTACGCTTTTCGAAAAATAAGCTATTCTGAGCTGGTATTTTTAGAGTATATTGGCACAAAGAAATCTGGGATACCATACTCTAGAAATTATTGTTTGTTCTATTGATTAGATTCAAGCACATTTTATTACTTGGCGTATTTTTCTTCTCAACTTTTTGCAATATATATTATATTAGATGGCAAAGAAGAACGAAGGCGGAATGTGGATAATTACAGAAAAAAGGGGAAAAGATGGGTCAGAAACTTTGAGTTTGTTCTAGGCGTCGGATATTACAAATTCTAAGCGTCAGGGCGCTTAAACTGGATAGAACCTGTAAATATGATACCATGATTACTACATTAATGACAAGCATAGATAGTGGTTATGATACTGCGACCATTCTAGAAGTGTTGATAAAGACATTAGTTCAAAAAAATGTAATATCTGAACAGGAAGCTAAATACATAAAAGAGGCTGGAAGGGGTGCTACTTTCAGACAAGACCAAACAGGATCCGAGCAGACCGGTTAGACATAAGAGCATAAACATCACAGAACTTGGTGATGATTCTTGCTAGATGTTATATGATGAGCTACTACAAAGTCTTGATTTATGTTATTCCTGTTTATTCTTTGTAGATGCATGCAATGCTGCATAAATGAATGGCAGAAGTATACTAGCTTCGCCGTGTATGGTGGTTTGAGATGCCTTAGTAGTCACCTTCCCCCATGATATCGCCTCTGCAACCAGCGCTCCGCTCAGGCTGCCATCCCATTCATCAGCAGTCGTTATGTAAACAGCATAGTCAAGCCCACCTCTGAACTGGTTCCACCATAATGTATGATGCTTTGAAATTCCCCCTCCAATCATGAATGCACCCGACTTTTTGGCCTCAAATACGAGGTCTGATAGCTTGCTTTGATCCTTCAATATGTCTATTTTGAGGTCTTTGTGTTGTTGGTGAAACAACCATACTTGGCTTCCGACAGCACCGTCTACTATGCCAGGAACAATAACTGGAATTTTGTTTTTGTGTGCCCAATAAAGGAACGACGATTCGTCAAGGGTGCTCCCTATGTAGCTTGTTATCTCATAAGTTGCGACATCACGCCTGCCCTCTTTGTATATATCGTTTAGACACTTTTGCACTTTTTCCTCGATAAGCGGACCATAGTTCTCCATGGGTACAAGTACATTGCCAAGTCTGTGGATGTTCTTCTCAAGAAGCATGCCGTCATCCATGTGAAAATCACCAGCGTAATACCTATCATATGTTCTTGCGATATCGTGGTCTATTGCACCACATGTAGTAATGACTACATTAAACATATTATTCTTCAGCATATCGCGTATGATGCCCCTTACACCTGTTGACACTAGTGAGCCAACGAACGAAAGGAACTTGGTACAGTTCTGCTCACTTATCATACTTCGCAGGATGTCAACGCCATAGGCAAGATTCCTCGATTCAAAGCCGCCAGAATTTTTCATTTCGCAAAGGATTGATTGAATATCATATTGCTGTATGTCGTAATCCCTTACTTCACTGCTCAAAAGGTCTCTATTCGCTTTCTTTCCGGTATCTGCCATGCAGGCTTTTTCAGAGCATCTATACTAATGAGTCTTTCTTGCCCGCATTATCAGTACAACCAGTGGCTATTAACTCCACCTCATCTCTTAACCCTGTCCACTGTTTGCCTTCATTGCCTTGTTCTTGTCCTCTAGGAAGAGATCGCTAATTGACAGGTTTTCAGGCGTCGGAGCCTATTGCTATCGGTCTAGGAGCTCTAGAGAGAAGAAGATATTGTCTATCAAATTAGCATAGTCAAAGGGTGATCGATACTTGCGGCCTGCTCTGCGTTGCTACAAAATTGTGGAGAATTTGCAAGGATTTAGCATATCTTCGGATCGCCGAGTAATTGTCATATATGCCGCGAAATCAACATCGTTTGAAACTATACATTGAGTAAGTCTATGCTCTAAAATAGGTTGCCTAACCGTCTACATATATAGTTGTAAATTATCCTTTGTCTGATATTTTTGCCAATGATTTCTACACCTTAGCGGCAGTCCAAGGAAATCTTGTGAGCTTATCATAATTATATTGCCATGGTGAATTTCAGATAAGGTAGATGTCGTCACGTCCTTTTTGTCATAGTCTAAAAAGATCACAACGAAACTGAATGGATGGATTTGCCATATCGACCTCACAGTATCCATGATTATTGTATCTGGTTAGCACATCAGTTCTAAACCATAGTGGTTTTGATCCATGTGACATCACTGTCTAAGAAACATAAGTTCTTATCCAATTTGCACAAGATCTCTATCTGACAACCAAGCCAGGTCCGCAATATCTTCATCCTCCTTATTACGTCTCTCTTCATTCAAGGAAATGACAAGTTGCATACATCCTTTTTAATTTAGCTGAGAAGTAGAAAAATTAAACAAGAGGCACCATAGTATCGATGAGCCTTGTATTGGTTATTTGTCCGTCCTTCTCTTGAATTAGTAGATCGACTGTGTACTGTAGACCACTTGAAAGGAATGTTACCTGAACATCCCAAGAATCTCTTTTGTGTTCATGTGGGAATGCAAATACAACTCTGACTTTAAAATCCGTAATATCTGTTCCGTACAAGGCTTCTACAGCTTTCTTGGCTGAATTCTCTATTTCGGCCTTTGTTGTCACAGGTTTCATGTTGCTTTTGATAATTACTAATTATATAAAGATTGTCATAAGCTGTGATATGAGAATGTCCGCGCATCAAAATTTGTAAACTACCTCGCTCCATTCTCGATTGTCAGAATAAGATTCCGTAGTATACTAATTGCGATGCATTGCATAAATAGACCCAAACTTACTCCTATAATGCACTTATTGCGTGCAGCGTGATACACAAAATATGGACACACAACAACTCTTTGGGGAAGGCGTAAGCAGAACTAATGGCAGCAAAGCTAGGAGATATAATTTGCTTGCTGCAAGGCTGATTGCAGAAATTGTCAGTAACTGCCTTGGGCCTCGAGGTCTTGAAAAGATGTTCACAGATATTTTAGGAGAACTTACAATAACAAAAGATGGTGCAACAATATTGCGCAAAATTGACGTTGACCATCCTGCGGCCAAGGTTCTCATAGAGGCATCAAACGCAGTCGACAATGAAGTTGGTGACGGGACGACTTCTGTTGTAATACTGGCTGGAGCACTTACAAAAAAGGCAGAAGAATTATTGGATATGGGAATCTCACCAGCTACAATTATCGAGGGTTATGCAAACAGCTCCGAAATGGCCCTTGAAGCATTGCATGACCTTTCTCAAACTTGCGATAATACAGACAAGGATATCATGCTGAAGCTTGCTATAACCTGCCTTCAATCCAAGGTGCTGTCCCATTCTCCTGGTGACCAAATAGCGAAGCTTGTAGTAGACGCAGTGCGTACTATTGCTGACTTTTCCAACAACACTATCGAACTAGATGATATCAAGATTGAGGAAAAACCTGGTAATGTTTTAGATACAAAACTCATCAGAGGCATGGTCCTAGACAAAACAATCGACAGCACCGGGATGCCAAAGATAATAAACCATGCGAAGATTATGCTCGTTGATGATGAGCTTGAAGGTAAGAGGACAAAACTTGAAGCAGAGATTCAAATAGATTCACCTGATCATATCGGGTCATACAAAGATCAGGAAATTCTCACGATAAAATCCAAAATACAACATATAATCGATTCAGGAGCCAATGTCATAATTTCTAGGAAAGGAATCAACACTCTTGCGCAGCATATGCTGACACAAGCAGGCATCATTTCAGTCCGGAGAGTAAAAGAAAACGATCTGCTGTGGCTTGCAAAGGCTACGGGTGCTTCAATATCTGAAAAACTTTCTCATATTGGTGATGATAGCCAGGGTCATGAACACAGCCACAATAATAATCATCATCATCATCATCATCATCATCGTGACAATAGTCATTATCACTATGACAGTCATAAGCACGAGAGCGCTCAGGATCCTCATGAGAAGGATCTTCGCTATCATCATGGAGACATTGACATCAAACTTGGTTATGCAGAATGTGTCTATGAGAAATTTGTAGGAGACGATAAAATGGTCTTTATCGAGGGATGCAAGAATCCTAAGGCTGTAACGCTTTTGCTGAGGGCCAGTTCAAAGGAAGCTCTAGATGAATATCATAGATCTGTACTTGATGCGATTAACGTGCTAAAAGACTTCATAACAAAGCCTTCAATCGTTTCGGGTGGTGGATCTACAGAGATGGCAATTGCAAAAAGAGTAAAAGAAAAGGCATCTCAAATAGCCGGCAGGGAGCAAATAGTTATTCAAAAGTTTGCAGAAGCACTTGAAGAAATACCTCTTACCATAGCAAGAAATGCAGGCATGAATATCATTGATACTCTTGCAGAGCTCCGCTTGAAAAATTTCCTGTCTAATGGCAATGCAAGCAATCATGGAGTAGACGCCATAGAAAGGACGGTAAAGGTAATGTTTCCGTATGTAATTGAACCTTCTGTAGTCAAAGAGCAAATTATCAAGACAGCAGTAGAAGTGACAAACATGCTCATCCGAGTCGATGATGTGCTTATGGCCAAACCCACAATGTACACTCATACTCATGCCGATGGTACAAATCATTCACATGCAGATGGAGACAAGAGGCATGAACACGACTACTTTGACAGGCTTGGGAAGCAACAGCGCCCCATGCATCACTACTATTAGTAATCATGGAAGAAATATCCGAGTGCATGAAGTCCAAGCATTATTTCGGCGTCAATATCCCTGCAGTAACTGCTGCCATGTATTTTCGTTAAAACGAATTTGGGAGTCTGCTATTGTAAGATGGCAATTGATAGATAGCACTACCAAATGGAACTAGTCTCTAGAAACCAACCTGCATTAAGACCCCAGCGACATAATGACAAGGCCAAGGAGAAGTATCCGGAATGGAGCTAGAGTACTATTGATCCTTTACGTTGCATCACATGGAAATTGAAAAGCAGACTGCTACAGCCACAGACCAAATATTTACAACACCAAACTCCACTCGCCCCCCTATTTCTTCACCGCTAACAATTTTTTGCAGCGAGTATGTAATTACTTGTAGCAATTGGTTCTTTGAGGGTTATCCGCCTTTTTGGCAATTTGTCTATTCTTGTCTCAAAAGTAATTTTTCTCAGACTTTCAGGAACACCGATCATAACCTTTTCAGGGGGCAAAATTTTTTGCGCATTTCTCTCAATAACGGTTACAGGTTTACGAGCGCGCAACTCGCTAATAGCATATGCGCAGTAGATTATGAGTGACTCATTAATGTTAATTCTCAGGTTCTTGTCAAGCTTTTCCTGGATCATTTCCACTGAATTGTGAAAAACTTGCTCATCAGACTTGCTGGCATACAAAAAAGTGCATCTAAAAGGAGTGGTGTCTGGTTCCCCTTTTACTGCTGCTTTGATATTTATCATTTATCTTGTGGACATCTTTGCCTTTGAACCATAATTTAGTGGTGGTCTCTTTGGTATCTTTCGCTTTGGAGCCTTGCCAAAGTCATATGTGTGTCCTTTACCCCGGTAATGCTTTGGTCTTACGGGCTTGCCTTCAGTCATACCTTTCTTTGTCAGCGACAATCCTGCCAGTAGCTCAACAATCAGTCTATTGGCTAGACCTGATGTAATTCCTCCATTGTATGAGTTTACGTCACTTACATCGTAGCTTGGCGATACTTCTACAAGGTCAAAGGCAAACCGGTCTGGATCAAACGAAGTCGAAAGTAGCCTCATCAATCTCATACCTTCTCTCGAGGTCAGCCCGTTTGGTTCTGGTTCTCCTGTTCCGGGAGCATAGGCTGGATCGAAAGTATCAATGTCCCAGCTTATGTAAACTGCATCTACGTTGTCGTTGGCTCTATCTGCCGCTTCCTTTGCGATCTGGTCGATTCCCAGCTCTTCTACATCCAGCATGGTGAACCATTGAAAGTCTTGATCTGCCATCCATTTGTACAGATCCGGCCCAGGCCAGTAACCTCTTGGGCCTATCAGAGTGTAATTCTTGCCCTTCAGGCAACCCAACTCCATGATTCTTCTGATGTGGGCTCCATGGTCATACTTGAAGCCGCAGAGTCCCTGTGGAGCACAATCAGCATGACAATCGATGTGGATCATTCCTATATTCTTGTATTTCTTGGCAAATGCACGGACATTTGGAAATGTGATGGAGTGATCGCCACCAAGCATTACTGGGATTCCATCAATATCCAGTACTTCCTTTACTTTTTCAGTCATTCTCCTGTGTGATTCGACAACATCACCGGGCGATACTACTACATCACCATAGTCTACTGTCTTGAAGACTCCAAATGGATCGACGCCAGTCTCAATGTTGAAGTGCTCGTATGGTGGGGATGGCACTGTCGAAGCAGCGCGTATAGCCCTTGGACCGTATCTGGCACCAGGGCGGATTGTTGTTCCAAAGTCGAATGGCTCCCCAACGATGGCTACATCCGGCTTCACTTTTTTCAGCTCTTCATGGCTTCTGAGCCAAGGCAACTTCAGAAACGTGGGAATCCCCACAAAAATGGGTTCGTCATTGCCTTTGTACGAGTCACCGTAGAATTCCATTCCCATTACTTTTCACTCATAATAGAAAATAGTAAGTATTTCTTAAATATTGCTAAGTAGTTTACGTTGTCTCATTTCCATTCCAAGCGGTTCGTTTGTGCACGATATTTTAGCTTAGGAGAAATTCGGGTAAATTACGCTTTTTTATTACTGTTATCTGCAGACTCTATAGGCTTTAAAATGTGTGCAATATTGGTAGATCGGTAACTCTTAATGAATTGCCGAATTTATAGTTCGGCTGTCGAACTTTTTAGCTGACTTTTTGTTGCATGTGCTTCAGAATAATACTTCTGACATAATCTGTTACCTCAAGACCATTTTCATCTGCCTTTTCCCTCATTCTATCCCACAATTGTTTATCAGGTTTCTTTCTTGGATCGAATACTAGCCTGATCGTTAATAGGCCTCTTGGCGCCCCTCTTTTTACTCCTGCTCTTGACATCTCCTCCTGAAGCCTTCCTGCCGCTGCAGCGGTAATCAGTTTTTCGTGCACACGCTTTGGCTTCCTTGCAATTTGAATCGCTTCATAAGAGGTGATCTCCCCTTTCTCTATTTTTTTCTGTAGCAAGGCGGGAAGTGTAAGAATACTTAGCCACTCGCTGACAGTACTCTTTGGGAGACCATACTTTGCTGAAACTGCGGTAATGCCACCTTTTGTGAAATCAACCAGTTTCTTTACCATTCGAGCTTTCTCAAGTGGCGGCAAATCCTTGCGTATAAGATTCTCAAAGAGTGAAGCAGCTTCTGCTTCAGCTCCCTCTAATTGAGTAATCACTGCAGGGATGCTCCTCTCTCCCTTTGCACTTAACGCAAAATAGCGCCTTCGTCCAATCAATAGCTTGTATCTTTGGCTTTCATTGTCAAATCGCACCACTACAGGCTGGAGAAGATCAAATTTCGAAAGGTGCTCTTTTATCAGTTTGTCCTTATCATCTTTACCAAAAGAATCGTCCTTCCGGACATTTTCATTTGCAACATCAATCAACTTCACTGGAATATTCTTGATCTTCATCTGGTCCAAATTGGTAATATTCGTATTTATAATTATCTCCAAGCTCATGTTTTTGGATTCTTGTTCGACAGTCGAACACTTGACTTGAATTTCACACTGGACTAGATCTAAGTTATATGTTGTTACGTAAAATGTCATGCATACATTTGTTCTAGAGGATTATGAAATAGCAACCAGAGTCATCTTCTATTGCTCTTGCACTTGCAGTAATCACGCCTAGACTTCTCTAAAAGTGTAGGAAAGAATAATGTCAGGTAAATCAATAAACGAAGCGAAAGTATAATAGGAAACAAAGTAATAATTCGCACAATTGTGGATGGTTTTCTCTTCAGAGAACCGCATCAGGAGATTTAGGACAAGGTCGGTGCTAAATGTTTAGTGAGATAATAGAGAATAGTACGAAAAAAGATGATGTATCAGGATGCAACATTCATGGAGTATAGCGTTAAGAGTGGCATAGGTGAAAAGATTGCTATTTTTCCGCAAATATCTAAAGGATCTCAATTCTGTCAAAACTGAGGTTGAGAGAATAATTGCCAAGCAAAAATCAGGCAGCCCATATGACCTTTCCCCATTCAAAGTAACAATAGAGGAATTGCTGAATTCAATCTCTGGATTTAACCCTGATTGGAATAGATTGCCAGTCGTTTTCAGAATTGCAAGAATAATAAAAACCGGCTCTACTCAGCAATATGATTTTAGCGGCAATAAGGATAACAACAATAACGGCGTAATTACATACCAGGAAAACGTTGTGCTTCCCGATACCAAGCATGACCTAGAATTGGTAATAAAGATGCTAAACTATAAGCGCGAACAGAAAAAGCTCAAAGGAGCAAATATGCCTCTCTTTGTTCACCCTGATGAAATCCTTTTCGCGCATAGGGAAGGAAAAATTTCTTTCTCAGGTGGTGACATTCAAACGCAGATGGCGATTGTATTTCAAAAGGGATCGATAATGCTTATTGGCTTTGTATATGGGAGGGATTATGTTATACTTAACAACTAATCATTCTATTTGGGCCATGTAACACCCTTTTTCTAACACTAGTAAATACAACCGTCTTCCTATTTTGACCTTAGGTTTCTTGTACTCGCTATGTTGTTAGATAGCAAAAAGATATTCATAAAGAGCCGTTCATAAACGTATATCCAGCATGCGAGAAATAAAAGATATAACAGCTATGTTGATCCTCGATAGCTCATCATCTATTACAGAGAATAATTAATGATGTTATAAAGCAAAAATAGATTGCTCGCTACATATGAAAAATTGAGGATTTGCATTATTTATATTGCAACGTTTATCAGCGCATCACCATAACAGGACAAGGTGCACTACTAACTACTGCATTAGCTATGCTACCTAGCAAAAGCCGTTTAAACCCTGTAAGCCCTGTTGAGCCTATGACTATCAAGTCAACACTATTTTTCTTTGCATAGTCTATTATAACTTTGACTTTTGAATCTCCGTCTAAAACCTCAGTCTTTAATCGTATCCCCTTTTCCTTCGCAGCTACTTGAACTTGCTCTAGCCACTCCAAGGCAGCTTGCCTTCTTGCTCTTTTGAAGCCTTCGACAAGCCGTACATTTCCGTATTTGGCCTGCAATCCTATTGCGCCGCCTTGCTTGACATCTTCCAATACATGCACCACTATGAGTTCAGTATTACTAGCTTCTAACTCTGCCAGATGAGTTGCATATTGTAGTGCTTTCACTGATGCGTTAGAACCATCAACTGGAACCAGTATCTTTTTGATAGAAATAGAAGAAGATAACAATGCCTTCGTGACTTCAGCCATTAGTAAATATTCCTTTATGATATATAAAAACTTGGCACTTCATGCCCCTAATTTGGGCTATAACTTACAATATTAAAATTTGGTCAACGTCCTCAGATAAGAGGATTGGATAATCAATGACAGTTACTCAAGCAGCCTTGCCCACACCATATTGTGTTTGAGGTCACGGGCTTGTATTATTATGCTAATGAATCCTATCTTTTCTTCCAACCATTAAGTTAACGAACAATACACACAGTATCAAGGCCGACTATAGCTACCATAATATGGAATATTTTCTCATGAGTGTGCAAAGGAAAATTATACAAAGTTTCTCTGTACAGGTTCACAGAAATTGCCAACCACGAGAGTATATACAAAATTGTCTGTATCGCGATCTTTTCCATGATCCTTCATAAGAGGCGAAAGATCTTGGTATGTTTTTCTTTCTGCTGCCTCCTGCTCCAATGCATACATGCTTTCTATTTATGGATAAAATATCTTGCAGTTATAGGCGCAATAAAATATCGATGGCAAGAATGACGGTTCCAATGGCAGTTGTCACTATCATAAAGGGAAATCCGACTTTGAACCATCTATTGAAACTAATTGGATGACCATTCTTTTCACTTACACCGGCTGCTACCACACCTGCGCTTGATCCTATGAGCGTGCCATTGCCACCAAAGTCTGCGCCTAAAGCTAGTGCCCACCAAAGGGGGCTGACAGCAAAGTCACCAAATACAGAGGCAATATTTGGGTCAAGATTGAGGGTCTCGATCAAGGGAATCATAGTGGCAGTAAAGGGAATGTTGTCTACAAAGGCGCTTGCAATGGCAGAAAGCCATATTATCATTAGAAATGTTAGCCAAGGATCACCTCCTGTTATGTTAATTGCAGCATTTGAGAGTATGTCTATCATACCGGAATGCTCAGCAGTTCCAACAATTACGAAAAGGCCAGTGAAAAATAGCAGAGTGGGCCAGTCAACTTCATGAAAGACTTTTTCAGGATTTGCCCTTGTGAGCACAAGCAGTACAGCAGCTCCGCCAATGGCAATAACAGATGGCTCAATTTGAAGAGAACCATGCACCACAAAAAGTGCAATGACTCCAATGAGAACTACCATCGATTTCTTCAGAAGCTTTCTGTCTTTAAGATAGAGAGTTTCATCTTCTCTC
>Ga0307410_10001086_pt1 | contig 11843 bp, 11 predicted proteins | sample 322Ometagenome_3_FD_203707 | JGI IMG/M metagenome (GOLD analysis project Ga0307410, IMG submission 203707) | Maize rhizosphere microbial communities from greenhouse at UC Davis, California, United States - 322HYB-O-3 | ecosystem: Host-associated > Plants > Roots > Rhizosphere > Soil | place...
CCGCACCGAGAGCCGCGGCGGCCACTTCCGCGAGGACTACCCTGCCCGCGACGACAAGCACTGGCTGCGCCACAGCCTGGCCCTGCGTGCCGACAGCGGGGTCAAGCTCGACTACAAGCCGGTGACCATGACCCGCTACCAGCCCATGGAGCGCAAGTACTAGCGGCCGCCCGCTCGGTCCCGGATCTGCGGGATTTCGGCTTCGCCATGCTTCTGCGTAGGCTTGTCCACCGTTGCCGAGGGGTTGAGGACGCGGGGGCGGGTGGCGCGGACCGGGATGTCGAGGCTGTTCGGCTGGCTGGGGACGTCGACGCCGGCGCCGGCGGAGCAGGCCCGCTGGCGCGCGGTGCTCCCGGCCGGCGTGGGCGGCTTCTGCCTGGCGCTGCTGTTCCTGGTGGGTGGGCTGGCGCCGTCGGGGTTCGCGCCCACGGGCCCGTTCCAGGTCGGCCAGTACTGGGGGCTGGGCGAGGCGCTGGCCGCCCGCGGCGTCGCCGTCACGACCGAGCCCGGGATCGGCTACGACGGGCAGTGGTACCTGGCCCTGGCCCACGACCCGCTGCTGCTGCGCCAGGACCTGACAAGCCGGTTCGACAACCCCCGCTACCGGGCCGGCCGGCCCTTGCAGGGCTGGCTGGGATGGCTGCTGGCCGCGGGCCGGCCCGCCGCCATTCCGCTGGGGCTGCTGGCCCTTGGGCCGCTCGCCGTCGGGGTCGGCTGCGCGGCCACGGCCAGGATCCTCAGCGCGTTCGGGCGCAGCCCGGTTTGGGGGCTGGGGTTCGCGCTGGTGCCCGGAGTGTGGGCCGGGGTTGCCCTGGCCACCGCCGAGCCGCTGGGGCTGGCCCTGGGCGCGCTCGGTCTGAGCCTGGTCCTCGACCGCCGGTCCGGCCTGGCCGGGCTGGCCTTCGCCGGGGCGGCCCTCACCAAGGAAAGCTACCTGGCCTTCGCGGTCGCTGCCGGCCTCCACCTGCTGCTGGACCGGTCGGTCGCGCGCCCTGTCCGCCTGCGGGCCGCGGCCCTGGCCCTGGTCCCGGGGCTCGCCGGCCTCGGCGGGTGGTGGCTCTACCTGGTCACGCGGGTGCCCGTGTACCCGGACCGGGGGTGGGTGGGGGTGCTGGTGCTGCCGTTCAGCGACTGGCCGCGCTGGCTCTGGGCCCTCGGCCACTACCAAGCGCCCACCGTCCCTGACGCCCCCGGCCGAGGCGGCGCGATGCTCGTGGCCGGCTGCCTGCTGCTAATCGGTGCCGGGCTGGTGGTCGGCCTGCTCCGCCGGAGCCTGCCGGCCCGCTGCGGCCTGGTCTTCGGCGGCTACTCCTCACTCCTCGGTGGGGTCCTGCCCACCCAGTTCTTCTCCACCCTGCGGGTGCTGGCCCCCTGCGTCTTCGCCGCCCTGCTGGCCGTGGCCAGCGGGCCGATGGCCCGTCGCCGCCTGGCAGGGCGGCGAGCGCGGGGGGCCGACCGCGCTTCGGTAGGATGAGAACCCTGGTGCTGGGGCCGACTCGAGACCGATCGGAGTGGAGACAGTGGGATGCAGGTGACGCTGCGGGTGCGGCGCTTCAACCCCGAGACCGACGCCGAGTCGCGGATCGAGACCTACGACGTCCCGGCCGACCCGATGGACCGGGTGCTGGACCTGCTCCACTGGGTGAAGTGGAACCTCGACGGGTCGCTGACCTTCCGGCGCTCGTGCGCCCACGGGGTCTGCGGGTCGGACGCGATGCTGATCAACGGGGCCAACCGGCTGGCCTGCAAGGTGCTGGTCCGGGAGCTCGGCGACCAGATCACGGTCGAGCCGCTGCGTGGCCTGCCGGTCAACAAGGACCTGCTGGTCGACATGGAGCCGTTCTTCGCCTCCTACCGCGAGGTCCTGCCGTACCTGATCAACCACGACCCGGCCCCCGACACCGAGCGGCGCCAGTCCCCCGAGGAACGGGAGCGCTACGACGACACCACCAAGTGCATCCTGTGCGCCGCCTGCACCACCTCCTGCCCGGTGTTCTGGGCCGACGAGGAGTACTTCGGCCCGGCGGCGATCGTCAACGCCCACCGCTTCATCTTCGACTCCCGCGACCACGGCGCCGCCCAGCGCCTGACCGTGCTGAACGACAAGGAGGGCGTCTGGCGCTGCCGGACGACCTTCAACTGCACCGACGCCTGCCCCCGCGGCATCAAGGTCACCCAGGCCATCCAGGAGGTGAAGCGGGCCCTGCTGTTCCGCAAGGTGTAGGGGGGAGGTGCTACTCGCGTTCGACCTTGGTGGGGGGCAGCTCGCCGGTGGCCCGCTCCCAGAGCTTGTCGACCAGCTTGCGGGCGAGCAGCACCACGACAGCGCTGAGGACCCCGAACGCGACCCGCTTCATCAGCTTGCGGGCCTCCTCCGGGGCACGCTCGGAGAGCTTGGCCACCTTGTCCTCCATCTGTCTGCGGGTCTCCTCTACCTCGCGGGCGGTTGCTGCTGAGGTTTCCCCCACGTGATCTCCTCCTTCAGCTCGTTGGCGGTCGTCTGGAGCTCGGCCCTGGCCTTCTCCGGAGCGACCTTGGAGGCGGCCAGGCGGTTCTTGCCGATGAGCCCGAGCACCGCGACCACGATGAGCAGCACCACGGTCACGATGGCGAATCCGAGCCACTCCGGCCCACCGATCGCCACGCCGATGGTGTAGAGCAGGAAGAAGAAGGCGTACAGCCCGAGCACGCCGGCCGCGACGAGCATGGCGCTCGCCTTGGCGCTGGCCGTCAGCCCCTCCTGCAGCTCCTGCCGGGCGAGCAGGATCTCCTGCCGGATGAGGGTGGTGGCATCGTCGGCGAGCCCCTTCAGCAGCTCCCCGGTGGACGGCTGCTCGTCGGGCGACGCCCCGGCGGGCTGCGCGCTCGTCCGCGCGCCCGACTGCGGGTCCTGGATTGCCAAGGCAGTCCCCCTTACCGTCGTCTCGTTGGGTTCGTGGGTCGGCTTGCCTCGCCGTCCCAGGACCCTCCTACCCCGCGACCGGAAGAGTTATCGCACATCAGCGGGGAGGGTGCAGTCGTTGCTCCGACGCCAGCAGGGCCGCCAGGCGGGCCAGCGCCGCCCGGGTGGTCGGGGTGAGCGGACGCTCGGCGGCCTCGTGCAGGGTGAGCCAGCCCAGCTGGCTGTGCTCGGACGGCTCGAGGTTGCGCGGCCGGCCCTTCCAGGTGGTGGCCAGGAAGTAGGCGTCGGCCCGCTCGCCGTCGTGGAAGCAGCCGAGGGCGGTCAGGTCGAGCGGCTCGACCCCGGCCTCCTCGCAGGCCTCGCGGGACAGGGCCTCCAGCAGCGTCTCGCCCTCGTCGGGCTTGCCGCCGATCGCGTCCCAGGTCCCCGGGTAGCGGCGGCCCTGGCTGCGGGTGCGCAGGCCGAGCAGGACCCGCGGCGGGTCGCGGTCGAGCAGGAGCAGGGCGGCGCTGGCGGCCTCGGTGAACGGCACCTCGCGGACGGCCGTGGACGCGCCCACGGTGGCGGTGGCCAGCGACCGCCAGACCTTGTCCGGATCCTCGCGCATCAGGGCGATCTCGCGGACCGGCAAGTCGGCATGGAACCCGGCCAGCTCGCGGGCCGCCGCCTCGATCCGGTCGGCGGGCAGGTCCTGGGTGACGGTCACGTGCGGGTGGAACGGGTGGGTGCGGCGGTCCAGCGGGGAGGCCTGGAGGGCGGCCTCGAGGGCCTGCAGGGCCGGCCCGCCCTCGCGCACGACCAGGTAGGCGACCGGGCTGTCGGGCAGGAAGGTGGCCGCGCCGTCCAGCTCGACCAGGAACGGCACGGCCTCGGCGGCGGCCCGCTCGACCAGGGCCACCGCCCGGTCCAGGTCGCGCTCGGCCACCGTCTGGGGCGGCACCAGGGTCAGGTGCGGCGGGATCCGGCCGGCCGTCGGGTCGCCGAGCGCCCGCCGCCAGGCCTGCACGTGGATCCCGATCGGCTCCGGCAGCCGCGCCACAACCCCCAACCGCACACGAGTCATGGCATCGCGGGTCAGCCGCCCGCCCGGGGGAGGAAACCCATGCGGTCCTTGGCCAGGGCCAGGTTCTCGCGGGCGATGGCCTGGGCCCCGGCCGCGCCCTGCTCCAGGACGGCGGTGAGGCGCTCGGGGTCACCGCGCAGCTCGAGGTAGCGCTCGCGCACCGGGGCCAGGAAGGCGACCAGGGCGTCGGCCAGGTCGGCCTTGAACTCGCCGTAGCCGCGGCCGGCGTAGGTCTGCTCCAGCTCCGGGATCTTGCTGCCGGTGGCGATCGAGAACAGCTCCAGCAGATTGGAGATGGCCGGCTTGTCCGGCCGGGCCAGCACCTCCCGGCCCGAGTCGGTCACAGCCGAGCGGACCTTGCGGCGGATGACGTCGGGCGGGTCGAGCAGCTCGATGCGCCCGGCCGGCGACGCGCTCGACTTCGACATCTTGGCCGTCGGGACCTGGAGGTCCATGACCCGCCCGCCCACCGGCGGGATGTAGGCCTCGGGGACCACGAAGGTCTGGCCGAAGCGGGCGTTGAAGCGCTGGGCCACGTCGCGGGTCAGCTCCAGGTGCTGGCGCTGGTCCTCCCCCACCGGCACCCGGTCCGCCTGGTAGATGAGGATGTCGGCGGCCTGGAGGACCGGGTAGTTGAAGTAGCCGGCCGGCAGCGAGCCCTCGCCCCCGGTCTCGGCCTTGGCCTTGGCCTTGAACTGGGTCATACGGCGCAGCTGGCCGACCGTCGCCAGGTGGTTGAACAGCCAGGCCAGCTCGGTGTGCTCGGGCACATGGGACTGGACGAACACGGTGGCGATCTCCGGGTCCAGCCCGGCCGCGAGCAGGATGGCCGCCACCTCGAGGGTCCGGTCGGCCAGCGTCGTGGGGTCGTACGGCAGGGTGATGGCGTGCAGGTCGACCACCGGGTGGAAGGCCTCGAAGTCGTGCTGCATCTCCACCCACTGCCGGAATGCCCCGACGTAGTTTCCGAGGTGGGTGTTCCCGGTGGGCTGGACGCCCGAGAGGATGCGCGGCACGGCCTGTACCTTCTCCCGACGAGGGTTGCGACCTGATCACTTGTACCTTACCGTGGCAGGCCATGACCGCCACGCTCCTGACCCGCAACCGCGCCCTGGACCACGGCTGGGTGGTGTCCTGCGCGTGTCCGTGGGCTCGGCGGTCGTGGCGTGTGACGACGTAGCGCGCGTGCCTTCCGACCGACCGGGCCTGGGACCACCGAACCCGAGCGTGTCGAGAGGAGCTCGCCCGTGGCGGCGACCGCCACCACCTGGCCGCACGGCCTTGATCCCCAGCTAGCAGAACCCGACCTCGCCCACCTCGAAGGCCTCCCCGCCGACCGGCTGCTGGCCTGGGCCGTCGAGCGCTTCGGGCGCCGCTTCGCCGTGGTCACCAGCTTCCAGGCCGAGGGCATGGTCGTGCTCGACCTGGCCCGCCAGGCCGACCCCGGGGTGCGGGTCCTGACCCTGGACACCGGCCGCCTGCCCGAGGAGACCTACCAGGTCATGGAGGCGGTCCGCACCGGCATGGGCCTCCAGGTCGAGGTGGTCACCCCCGACCCGGCCGAGGTGGCCGCCATGGCCGCCCGCCACGGCCCCAACCTGTTCCACAAGGACCCGGCCCTGCGCCGGCTGTGCTGCCACGTCCGCAAGGTCGCCCCCCTCGACCGGGCCCTGGCCGGGGTCGGGGCCTGGGCGACCGGGCTGCGCCGCGACGGCGGAGGGCGGTCACGCGCGGCCACGCCCAAGGCCGAGCTGGACGCCGCCCACGGCGGCATGGTCAAGCTCAACCCGCTGGCCGACTGGAGCCGCGAGCAGGTCTGGGCCTATGTCCGCACCCACCGCCTGCCCGTGCACCCGCTGTACGAGCAGGGCTACACCTCGATCGGCTGCGCGCCCTGCTCCCGCCCGACCCGTCCCGGCGAGGACGAGCGCGCCGGGCGCTGGTGGTGGGAGGGCGGCCAGGAGCGCGAGTGCGGCCTGCACACCCGGCTGCTCGGTGGCGGCCCGGCCGACCCCGGCGACCGGTTCACAGACGCCCTGGACCAGCTGCGCGCCGACGCCGACGCCCGCCGGTGGGAGAGGGCCAATGGCCACTGAGGACCGCCCGCTCCACGCCGGGCCACCCGGCCGGGTCGGCGCCGCCGGGGGTGCCTGATGGCCTTCGGGTACCCGGTGCTGCTGGAGCTGGCCGGCCGGCGGGCCGTGGTGATCGGCGAGTTCGCCGTGGAGGCCGGCAAGGTCGAGGGGCTGCTGGCGGCCGGGGCCGAGGTGACCGTGGTCGCCAAGGGCCCGCAGGCGGCCCTGGACCGGTTGGACGGCGACCCGCGGGTGATGGTCCATCGGCGCGGCTACGGCGGCCCCGGCGACCTGGCCGGGGCGGTGGTGTGCGTCGCCTCCGCCGCCAAGCCGGCGGTGCGCGACGCCATCGCCGCCGACGCCCGGGCCGCCGGGGTCCTGGTCAACGTCATGGACGACGTGCCCAACTGCGACTTCGCCGCCCCGGCGATCGTCCGCCGCGGCGACCTGTTGATCGCCATCGGCACCGGCGGCCGCGCCCCCGCCCTGGCCAGCCGCCTCCGCGCCGAGCTCGCCGACCGGTTCGGCCCGGAATGGACCGAGCTGATGGACGTGGTCGGCCGGGTGCGGGCCGACACGCTCCCCCACCTGCCCGACTTCGAGGACCGCTCCCACCGCTGGAAGGCCGCCCTCGACCTGGACGAGCTCGAGCACCTCATCCAGGAGGGCCGCGGCGAGGAGGCCGCCACCCGCCTCCGCACCCGCCTGCTGGCGGGCCTGCCCATGGGGGCGTCGTGAGCGGGACCGTGTACCTGGTCGGGGCCGGGCCGGGGGATCCGCGGCTGCTGACCCTGCGGGGGGCTGAGGTGCTGCAGCGGGCCGACGTGGTGGTCTACGACCGGCTCGCCCCGGAGGCGCTGCTCGACCTGGCGCCTCGGGGGGCCGAGCGGGTCGACGCCGGCAAGGCCAGGGGGCGGGTCGCGCTCTCCCAGGAGGCGATCAACCGGGTGCTGGTCGACCGGGGGCGGCGCGGGCTGACGGTGGTGCGGCTCAAGGGCGGGGACCCGTTCGTGTTCGGCCGTGGCGGCGAGGAGGCGCTGGCACTGGCCGAGGCCGGCGTGCCGTTCGAGGTCGTTCCGGGGGTCAGCGCGGCCGTGGCCGCGCCCGCCTACGCCGGCATCCCGGTCACCCACCGGGGCCTGGCCGCCAGCTACGCCGTGATCAGCGCCACCCTGGCCGGCGGCGCCCCGGCCGACCTGGTCCGCACCGCCGCGGCCGCCGACACCCTGGTGCTGCTGATGGCCGCCGAGCGCCTGGGCGAGGTCTGCGCCCAGCTGATCGCCGCCGGCCGCCCCGCCGACGAGCCGGCCGCGGTGGTCGCCTCGGCCAGCACCGCCGCCCAGCAGGTCGTGACCGGCACCCTGGCCGGCCTGGCCGCCGCCGACCCCGACGTCGACCCCCCGGCCACCCTGGTCTGCGGCCCCTCGGTGGCCCTGGCGGACCGCCTGGCCTGGTTCGCCCATGGCGAGCACGCTGGCATCCTCCCGGCGGCGGCGACCCAACCCTAGCCAGGCCAACCCCAGCCGGGCACGCTGGAGCTTCGGCCCCGGCTACCGGGGCCCCTGCCGGGAGGGTAGCCGACCCGGGGATGCGGCGGGCTTGGTCGTCCACAGCCCACAGCCCCCTACCCCACTACCCCCGGAGCTGACGTAGGACGTACGGGAGGATGCCGCCGTGGCGGTAGTACTCGACCTCGTTGGGGGTGTCGATGCGGACCCGGCAGGTGAGCTCCCTGTCGTCGGCGCGGACGGTGACCTCGCGGGGGAAGCCGTCGGCGCCGGCGCCTTCCAGGCCGGTGATGTCGAAGGTCTCGTGGCCGGTGAGGCCGAGCGACTCGACCGTCTCGCCGGGCGGCAACTCGAGGGGCAGGATGCCCATGCCGACCAGGTTGGCCCGGTGGATTCGCTCGTAGCTCTCGGCCAGCACGGCCCGGACCCCGAGCAGCATCGGGCCCTTGGCCGCCCAGTCGCGGCTCGACCCCGACCCGTACTCCTTGCCCGCCAGGACCACCAGGGGGACGCCGTCGGCCTGGTAGCGCATGGCGGCGTCGTAGATGGTCATCTGCTCGCCGTCAGGCAGGTGCAGGGTGACCCCGCCCTCGGTGCCGGGGGCGAGGCGGTTGCGCAGCCGGATGTTGGCGAAGGTGCCGCGGACCATCACCTCGTGGTTGCCCCGCCGGGACCCGTAGGAGTTGAAGTCCCGCGGCTGGACCCCCTTCTCCATCAGGTGACTGCCGGCCGGGCTGTCGCGCTTGATGACCCCGGCGGGCGAGATGTGGTCGGTGGTGACGCTGTCGCCGAGCACGGCCAGGACCCGGGCGCCGCGGATGTCGGTGACCGGCTCGGGAGTGGCCGGCATGCCGTCGAAGTAGGGCGGCCGGCGCACATAGGTCGAGGCGTCGTCCCAGGCGAAGCTCTCGCCGGTCGGCACCTCCAGGGTGTTCCAGCGCTCGTCGCCCTCGAACACCTGGGCGTAGCTCTTGCGGAACATGTCCGACTGGATGGCCCGGCCGACCAGCTCGGCCACCTCGGCGCTGGACGGCCACAGGTCGCGCAGGTACACCGGGTTGCCGTCGGGGTCCTGGCCGAGGGGATCGTCGAGCAGGTCCGTGTCCATCGTGCCGGCCAGGGCGTAGGCCACCACCAGCGGCGGCGAGGCCAGGTAGTTCATGCGGCAGTCGGGGTTGATGCGGCCCTCGAAGTTGCGGTTGCCGCTCAGCACCGAGGCGACCACCAGGTCGTGCTCGTCGACCGCCCTGGAGATCTCGGGGGCCAGGGGGCCGGAGTTGCCGATGCAGGTGGTGCAGCCAAAGCCGACCAGGTGGAAGCCGAGCTTCTCGAGGTACGGCAGCAGCCCGGCCCGCCCGTAGTAGTCCATGACCACCTTGGACCCGGGGGCCAGGGAGGTCTTGACCCACGGCTTGGAGGTCAGGCCACGGTCGACGGCGTTGCGGGCCAGCAGCCCGGCGGCCAGCATCACCGACGGGTTGGAGGTGTTGGTGCAGCTGGTGATGGCGGCGATGACCACGTGCCCGTGGTCGAGGTCGAAGCTGGTGCCATCCTCGAGGGTGACCGGCACCCGATTGCCGGGCCGGCCGCTGACCCCGGCCGGGTCGGGCTCGAACCAGCCGGCTGGCGGCGGGTCGTGGTTCTCGTGCGGCACGGTGCCGGCCATGGCCGCCGGCGGGTCGCTGGCCGGGAACGACTCGGCCGAGGCCTCGTCCGGCCCGTCCTCGTCGATCCTGCGGTCGACGGGCGTGTCCGGCCTGGTCTGGGGCTCGGGGGCCATGTCGGCCAGGGCGGCCCGGAAGCCGCGCCGGGCGTCGCTCAGGGCGACCCGGTCCTGGGGCCGCCGCGGTCCGGCCAGGCTCGGGACCACCGTGCCCAGGTCCAGCTCGACCGTCTCGGAGTAGCGGGGCTCGGCCTGCGGGTCGTGCCACAGGCCCTGCTCCTTGGCGTACGCCTCGACCAGGGCGACCAGCTCGGGCGGACGGCCGGTGAACTCCAGGTAGCGCAGGGTCTCGGCGTCGATCGGGAAGATGGCGCAGGTGGAGCCGTACTCGGGCGACATGTTGCCGATGGTGGCCCGGTTCTCGACCGGCACGTTGCCGACCCCGGAGCCGTAGAACTCGACGAACTTGCCCACCACCCCGTGGCGGCGCAGCAGCTCGGTCACGGTCAGGACCAGGTCGGTGGCGGTCGACCCCTCGGGCAGCTCGCCCGACAGCTTGAACCCGACCACCCGGGGCATGAGCATCGAGATGGGCTGGCCGAGCATGGCCGCCTCGGCCTCGATGCCGCCGACGCCCCAGCCGAGCACGCCCAGGCCGTTGACCATCGGGGTGTGGCTGTCGGTGCCGACCAGGGTGTCGGGGTAGGCCTGGCCGCGGTCGTTGGTGAACACCACCCGGGCCAGGTACTCGCAGTTGATCTGGTGGACGATGCCGGTGCCGGGCGGGACCACCTTGAAGTCGGCGAACGCCTGCTGGCCCCAGCGCAGGAACGCGTACCGCTCCCGGTTGCGCTCGAACTCCAGCTCGACGTTGCGGACGAAGGCATCGGGCCGGCCGGCGATGTCGGCCACCACCGAGTGGTCGATGACCAGCTCGGCCGGGGCCAGGGGGTTGATGCGGGTCGGGTCGCCGCCCAGGGGGCCCATGGCGTCGCGCATGGCGGCCAGGTCGACGATGGCCGGGACGCCGGTGAAGTCCTGCATCAGGACCCGGGCGGGCGAGAAGGCGATCTCCCGGTCGGCCGCCGAGGCCGGGTCCCAGCGGGCGAACGCCTCCACGTCCTCGGCGGTGACGGCGCTGCCGTCCTCGTTGCGGAGCAGGTTCTCCAGCAGCACCTTGAGCGAGAACGGCAGCCCGGCCACGTCGCCGACCGAGGCCAGCGCGTCCAGCCGGAAGACCTCATGGGACCGGTCCCCGACGTCCAACCCCGCCTGTGCCCCGAAGCTGTTCCCCGCCATGGTCCCGGCCCTCCGATGTCCCGTGTGGATACGCTGTGCAGGGTACCCGGTGGTCGGGCAGTTCAGGCGGTTCAGCCCGCCGAGGCCGTCGCGGGCCGGCCGTAGGATCGGCGGCCATGGACGGCGGGCGGGCATCGCCGACCCCGGCGCCTGGGCGGCGGTCCCCAAGCCCCCAACTCGAGCTCCTCAGGCCCCCAGGAACTCCAGCAGGAGGCGGTTGAGCTGGTCAGGGGCGTGGACCGGGACCCAGTGGTCGACGTTGTCGATGCGTTCGTAGCGCCAGGGGCCGTTCACGTACGGCTCGGAGAGGGTCATCTGGGCTTCGGTGAGGGCGAAGTCGCGGCTGGACCAGACGCCCATGGTGGGGCAGGCGACCGAGGGGAGGTCGAAGCGGGCGGGGTCGGTGGCGGCGAAGTGGGCGGGGTTGTTGTTGGCCCGGTACCAGTTGAGGCCGGCCTCGAGGGCGCCGGGGCGGGAGAGGTCGGCCAGCTGGCGGTCGAGGTCGGGGTCCTGGCCCTGCTCGGCGCCGTCCCAGGCCCAGCGGCGGAAGAACGCCCAGTCGTCGGCGGGGAGGATCCGCTCGGCCACGCCGGGGAACAGGAACCACAGCACGTACCAGGACAGCCGGCGCTGGGGCAGGCCGGCCGCCACCCCAGCCAGGGGATGGCCGACCGACACCGCGACCAGGCGCTCCACCCGGTCGGGGGTGAACATGGCGAGCCGCCAGGCCAGGGCGGCGCCCCAGTCGTGGCCGACCACCGCGGCCCGCCGCACCCCGAGGACGTCGAGCACGCCGGTGACGTCGGCGACCAGGGTCCGCAGCCTGTACGCCTCGACGTCGGCCGGGCGGGTCGTCTGGCCAAGGCCGCGCAGGTCGGGGGCGAGCACCCGCATGCCGGCGCCGGCCAGAGCCTCCACCTGGCGGCGCCAGAGCTTCCAGGAGTCGGGGAAGCCGTGCAGCAGCACCACCGGCGGGCCGTCCTCGGGCCCGGCGTCGGCCAGGTGCAGGTCGATGCCGTTGGCCGCCACCGTGCGCTCGGTCACCGCGGGCACCCGGATCCCGCCTCCTAGCTCCAGGCGAACCCCGGCCAGGCGGGGTCGCGGGCGTGGGCGTGGAAGTGGTCGGGGATGCGGCGCATCACGGCGTCGATCCGGAAGGCGCCCTCGCCCAGGCGGGCCGCGGCCACCTCGGACAGCCGGGCCAGCATGTGCTCGCGGTCCTCGGCGGGCGGGTCGGCGCCGTGGCGACGCCACACCACCATGGGCGTGCGGCAGATCAGGCACTCGGCCACCCAGCAGCGGTCGTCGTCATGGAACCACGGCGTCAGCGGCC
>Ga0307410_10001087_pt1 | contig 11834 bp, 12 predicted proteins | sample 322Ometagenome_3_FD_203707 | JGI IMG/M metagenome (GOLD analysis project Ga0307410, IMG submission 203707) | Maize rhizosphere microbial communities from greenhouse at UC Davis, California, United States - 322HYB-O-3 | ecosystem: Host-associated > Plants > Roots > Rhizosphere > Soil | place...
GGCAGTCGTGGCCCACCACGCGACCGCCCGCTTCTCGCTCGACCTCTCCCCGCGTGACCTCTACTGGTGCACCGCTGACCCGGGCTGGGTGACCGGCACCTCCTACGGCATCATCGGCCCGCTCACCTGCGGCGCGACCATCGTGACCGACTCGGCCGACTTCGACGCCAAGCGCTGGTACTCGATCCTCCAGGACGAGCACATCGAGGTCTTCTACACCGCTCCGACCGCCCTGCGGATGCTGATGCGCAAGGGAGTCGAGCTCGCCCGTGACCACGACCTGTCGTCGCTGCGCCACGTCGTGAGCGTCGGCGAGCCGCTGAACCCGGAGGCCGTCGTGTGGGGCCTGGAGGCGTTCAGGCTCCCCGTGCACGACACGTGGTGGCAGACCGAGACCGGCGCGATCATCGTGAGCAACTACCCCGGTATGCCGGTGCGGCCGGGATCCATGGGACGCGCGATGCCCGGGGTGGAGGTGGGGGTCCTCGAGCGCGGGGTGGACGGCCGCGCAGCCGTCGTCGACGGCCACGTCCGTACGCTCGACGACCCCCAGGCCGTGGGCGAGCTGGCGATCCGCCCCGGCTGGCCCTCGATGTTCCGCGACTACCTCGGCGAGCCCGAACGCTACGCCAGGGCGTTCGTCGACGGCTGGTACCTCACCGGCGACCTCGCCCGCCTCGACGCCGACGGGTACCTCTGGTTCGTCGGCCGCGCGGACGACGTCATCAAGTCGGCCGGACACCTCATCGGACCGTTCGAGGTCGAGAGCGCGCTCATGGAGCACCCCGCCGTGGCCGAGGTCGGCGTGATCGGCAAGCCCGACCCGTTGGCGGGCGAGATCGTCAAGGCGTTCGTCACGCTGAAGGCCGACACGGCGCCGAGCGAGTCGCTGCGGCGCGAGCTGATCACCTTCGGTCGGAAACGCCTGGGGTCCGTGGCTCCTCGCGAGATCGCGTTCGAGGAGCACCTCCCGCACACCCGCAGCGGCAAGGTGATGCGCCGGCTGCTCAAGGCCCGCGAGCTGGGCCTGCCCGAGGGCGACCTGTCGACCGTGGAGCGTCCGACATGACGGCGCTGGCCCACGACCGCGAGGCCCTGCTGGAGCAGGGGGCGCCTGCCCTGCTGCGCCAGATGATCCGCGTTCGCCGCTTCGAGGAGAAGTGCGTCGAGCTCTACAGCGCCACGAAGATCCGCGGCTTCCTGCACCTGTGCATCGGCGAGGAGGCCGTCGCGGTCGGCGTGATCTCGTCGCTGGGCCCTGGCGACGCCGTGGTCTCCACCTACCGGGAGCACGGCCACGCCCTGGCGCGCGGAGTGCCGATGGAGGCGGTCATGGCCGAGATGTTCGGCAAGGCCACCGGGTGCAGCCACGGCCGGGGCGGCTCGATGCACCTCTTCGACGCCGACCTGCGCTTCTACGGCGGCAACGCCATCGTCGGGGGCGGGATGCCGCCCTCGGTGGGCATGGCCCTGGCCGACCGGATGAACGACCGCACCGACGTGACGGCCTGCATCTTCGGCGAGGGCGCCATGGCCGAGGGCGAGTTCCACGAGAGCGCCAACCTGGCGGCGCTCTGGCACCTGCCCGTGCTGTTCGTCTGCGAGAACAACCGCTACGCGATGGGCACCGCCCTGGCCCGCGAGCACGCCGAGACCGACCTGACGGCACGGGCCGCCTCCTACGGGATGGTGGCCTGGGCGGTCGACGGCATGGACGTCCTCGCCGTGCAGGAGGCCACCCGGCGCGCCCTCGCCCTGGTGCGCGGCGGCGGCGGTCCCTGTTTCCTCGAGCTGCGCACCTACCGGTTCCGTGCGCACTCGATGTACGACCCCGACCGCTACCGCGACAAGGCCGAGGTCGAGCGCTGGCGCGAGTCGGACCCCATCCCGCGCCTGACCGCCGCGCTGGTGGCGCAGGCAGCCGTCACCGACGACGAGGTGTCGGCGTGGGAGGCCGAGATCGCGCGCGAGATCGACGCCGCCGTCGAGGCAGCCGAGGCGGCGCCCCTCGAACCGGTCGCGGACCTCACCCGCTTCGTGACGAGCGAGAGGACCGCGCCGTGACGACCACCTCCGCCAGGCCGCCCGCAGCCGCGTCGTCGGCGGCGGCCACCACGACCTACCGCGAGGCCCTGCGCGAGGCCCATCGCGAGGCCCTGCGCCGCGACCCCCGGGTGTTCCTCATGGGCGAGGACGTCGCCCGCTACGGCGGCTCCTTCGCCGTCAGCCTCGGACTGGTCGAGGAGTTCGGTGAGGAGCGCATCCGCGACACCCCGCTGTCGGAGTCTGCGTTCACCGGGGCCGGCATCGGGGCCGCCCTGCGGGGCATGCGCCCGATCGTCGAGATCATGACGGTCAACTTCAGCCTGCTGGCCCTCGACCAGATCCTCAACAACGCGGCCACCCTGCTGCACATGTCCGGGGGACAGCTGGCCGTGCCGCTCGTCATCCGCATGACCACCGGAGGCGGGCGCCAGCTCGCCGCCCAGCACTCCCACTCGCTCGAGGGCTGGTACGCCCACATCCCCGGCCTGCGGGTGCTCGCACCGGCCACCCTGGAGGACGCCCGGGGCATGCTGTGGCCGGCCCTGCAGGACCCCGACCCCGTACTGATCTTCGAGCACGGCTCGCTCTACCCCCTGAAGGGTTCCCTTCCCGACCCTCCGCCGGAGGTGGACATCGCGCACGCGGCCGTACGCCGGCCCGGAACCGACGTCACCCTGGTTGCCTATGGCGGAGGGTTGGGCAAGACCCTGGAAGCCGCGGAGCTCCTTGCGGCAGAGGGCATCGGCGCCGAGGTCATCGACCTGCGCGTGCTCCGCCCCCTGGACGACGAGACACTGCTCAGCTCGCTCGCGAAGACCCACCGCGCCGTCGTCGTCGACGAGGCCTGGCGCTCGGGCAGCCTCGCGGCGGAGGTGTCGGCGCGGTTGTCGGAGAAGGGTTTCTACGACCTCGACGCCCCGGTCGAGCGCGTCTGCGGCGCCGAGGTCCCCCTGCCGTATGCCGCACACCTCGAGCAGGCGGCGCTGCCGCAGCCGGAGGGGATCGCCGCCGCCGCCCGGCGTGCGGTCCGCGGTGATGGGTGACTTCGTGATGCCGTCCCTGGGGGCGGACATGGTGGAGGGCACCTTCCTCGAGTGGCTGGTGTCACCGGGCGACCGGGTGAAGCGCGGCGACGTCATCGCCGTCGTGGAGACGCCGAAGTCCGCCGTCGAGGTCGAGTGCTTCGAGGACGGCACCGTCGCCGAGCTGCTCGCGCACGAGGGTGACGTGGTGCCCGTCGGCGGCGTGCTGGCCCGCCTGGAACCTGCCGCCGCTCCGGCAGCGGCCGCCCCGAGGCCCGCGCCGGCTGCGGCTCCCGCACCCGAGCCCGCCCCGGCCTCCGCCCTCGAGACGGCGGCCGCGCGCCCGGCGCCGGCGCCCGCCGCAGCCCACCAGCCGCCGGTCTCCCCGGTGGTGCGCCACCGGGCCCACGAGCTCGGCATCGACCTCGCCACGGTCACCGGCACCGGCCGCCACGGCGCCGTGACGCGCGCTGACCTCGAGCACGCCGCCTCGGCCAGGTCTGCACCAGTGCGAACCCCCGGAGTCCCGGCACAGGCGAGAACCACTGCGCGGCAGCGGATCTCACCGTACGCGAGGAGGCTGGCCGCCGAGCTGGGAACCGAGCTCCACGGCATACAGGGCACTGGTGCGGGCGGTGCCGTCACCGCCGCCGACGTGCGGAGCGCGCCCGCCGGGCCCGGTCCGTCCGCACCACCCGCTCCCCCGCCGCCTGCCGCCCGGCCGGCTGCAGCGGCCACGCCGCGCCGGGCGGACGCCGACACCATGCGCCAGAGCATCGCTGCCCTGATGACGGTGTCGAACCGCGAGATCCCCCACTACTACCTGACCGCGACCGTGGACCTGACGGCGGCGCTGGAATGGATGCGGGCCCGCAACCGCGAGCTCCCCGTGGAGCAGCGTCTCGTGCCGTCGGCCCTGCTGCTGGTGGCCGCCGCGCGCTCGGCCCGCGAGCTGCCCGAGCTCAACGGCCACTGGGTCGACGACGCGTTCCGCCCGAGCGCGACCGTCGACCTCGGGCTGATCCTGTCGCTGCGGCGAGGGGGCCTGCTGGTGCCCGCGATCCCGCGCGCCGACACCCTGTCGGTCGTCGAGATGATGGCAGCGATGCGCGAGCTGACCACCCGGGCCCGGGCCGGGCGGCTGCGCGGCTCCGACCTCGCGTCACCCAGCATCACCGTCTCGAACCTCGGGGACCAGGGCGTCGAGAGCGTGCTCGGCGTGATCTACCCGCCGCAGGTCGCCCTCGTCGGCTTCGGCGCCGTCTCCGAGCGGCCCTGGGCGGTCGACGGCCTGCTCGGCGTGCGGCCGCTGGTGACGGCCACCCTGTCGGGCGACCACCGCGCCACCGACGGTGCCGTGGGCGCCCGCTTCCTCAAGCACCTCGACCGACTGCTGCAGAGACCGGAGGAGCTATGACCCCTGACCAGGCACGCGACCTGCTGGAGCAGTCGCTGCGCGTGATCGTGCCCGACGCCGACCTCACGGGCCTGCCGGGCGACACCGACCTGCGTGACCGCTTCGAGCTGGACTCGCTCGACTTCGTCGAGATCGTCGAGCGGCTCAGCCAGGGCGCCGGGTTCCGCATCGAGGAGGACGAGGACCTGCGCACCATCGACGCCATCGTCGGCCTGCTGAGCCACGGGACCCCGCACCCGGTGTGACCACCACGCGCGCGGGCCGCCGGCCGGCAAGGCTTTTCGCAGAGCCACCCGTGCGACGAGAGCCCGGTCGATAGGGTCGGGGCGTGCCTCACCTGGGCCGCCCGGGGGACCTCGTCCCCACGCTGCGCGATCTCGCCGACGCCGGCTGGGGGCTGCTCACGACGAGCCTGGGCCTGGGTGCGGCGATCGCCCTGGTCGACGGCGTCACGGCCGACGGCCTGCTGCCGGTCATCCTCGTGGCGGTCACCGTGTCGGTCGGCGACTTCCTGCTGCGCCCGGTGCTGCGGCTGCTGGCCCTCGGGGTGGGAGCGATCGGGGCGATGGTGGCCGGGCTGGTCGCGCAGGTCGCCCTCGCCTGGGGCGTCCTGCTGCTGGTGCCGGGCATCGGGGTCACGGACTGGGGGGCGGTGCTGGTGGTGCTGGTCGTCGCCTCGGCGGTCATGGCCCTGGGGCGCTGGCTGCTCGGGGCCAACGACAGCTCCTACGTGCTCGGCGACATCCTGCGCCGGGCCCGCTCGAGGGCACGAGCCCGTGAGCGTCGCGGCGAGCTCGCCCTCCCGACCGAGGCAGGGTTGCTGGTCGTGCAGCTCGACGGGCTGTCGCACGACGCGCTCCGGCAGGCCATCGAGGGCGGCTTGGCACCCACCATGGCCCGGTGGCTGCGCGACGGCAGCCACCGCCTCACGAGCTGGTGGTCACAGGTGCCGTCGACCACCCCCTCGGTGCAGGCCGGCGTGCTGCACGGCAACAGCCAACCGATCCCGGCGTTCCGCTGGTGGGACAAGGAGCTCGGCCGCCTGGTCGTGGCCAACCGCCCGCAGGACTCCGCCCTGGTCGAGTCACGCGTCAGCGACGGCAACGGCCTGCTGGCCCACGGCGGCGCTGCCATCAGCACGATGTTCTCGGGTGACGCCCAGACCCGCCTGCTCGTCATGAGCGCGGCGGGTGCAGGCGGCGGCCTGGGCCCCGGGCCCAGCTTCCTGCGCTTCTTCGCCAGCCCGTTCGTGATCTCGCGCGCGGTCAGCCGCAGCATCCTCGAGATGGTCAAGGAGCTCTACCAGGGCCGTCGGCAGCGCGTGCGGAACGTGGAGCCGCGGGTGCGCCGCCGGGGCTGGTACGTCGTGCTGCGCGGCATCAGCAACGTGCTGCTGCGGGACCTCAACGTGTCGCTGGTCGCCGAGCACCTGGTGCGGGGCACGCCCGTCATCTACGTCAACCTCGTCGACTACGACGAGATCGCGCACCACGCCGGTCCGAGCCGGCCGGAGGCGCTGCGGGCCCTCGAGGGGCTGGACGGCGTCCTCGGCCTCCTCGAGCAGGTGCTCCTGACGTCGGGACGGACCTACCGCGTCGTGGTGCTTTCCGACCACGGCCAGAGCCTGGGGGCGACGTTCCGGCAGGTGGAGGGCGCCGACCTCGCGACGGTGTGCCGGGGGCTGCTGGAGGTGCCGGACAGCGAGTCGGTGGAGGCGTCCGAGGGCGAGGCGTGGGGACCGGTGAACACCCTGCTCACGACCCTGCTCAGCACCCGCCCCGCCCGCCGCCCCGTCGTCGTCGGTCCCGACCGGCACCGCCCCGAGACGATCGGCACCGAGAGGCTGCCCGAGCTCGCGGTGGTGGCGTCCGGCAACCTGGGGGTGGTCTGGTTCCCCCGGCTGCCCGGCCGGGTGACCCTGGAGGAGATCCACGAGCGCTGGCCGCGCCTGGTGCCCGGTCTGGTCAGCCGCGACTCCATCGGTGTGGTGGTCGTCGAGACCGGGAGCCGAGGGCCGGTCGCCGTCGGGAGGGCAGGTCTGTGCGTGCTGAGGGACGGCCACGTCGAGGGAGCGGACCCGCTGCGCCAGTACGGCCCGCACGGCCGGGCCGACCTGCTGCGCGCCGCTCGGCTCGACAACGCCGGCGACCTCATCGTCGTCTCGTCGGTCGACGGCTCCGGAGGGGTGCACGCCTTCGAGGAGCAGGTGGGCTCGCACGGCGGCATCGGCGGGCAGCAGAATGAGGCCGTGCTGCTCCATCCCGCCGACCTCCCCGTCGAGTGCGCGGGACCCCTGGTCGGCGCGGAGGCGGTGCACGACCAGCTCGCGGCGTGGCTGCACCGGCTGGGGGTCCGCCCGTGAGCCTGCGGGTCACCTGGCTGGGCCACTCCACCGTCGTCATCGACATCGACGGCGCCAGGCTCGTCGCCGACCCACTGCTCGATCGCCATGTCGGCATCCTGCGCCGACGGTTCGACACCCCCAAGAGCGCGGCCTGGGCGAACGCCGACGCAGTGCTGCTCTCCCACCTCCACCACGACCACGCCCATCTCTCCTCGCTGCGCCAGCTGTCCGGCATTCCCGTGCTCACCGCCCCGGCGAGCGCCCGCTGGCTGGCCGGCAAGGGGGTCGACGGCGGCGACGGGCTCGACGAGGGCGCGTGGGCCACGGTGGGCGTCGCTGGGCAGGCCAGGGTGCGCCTGGTGCGGGCCGTGCACGCCCACCGGCCGATGCCGCACCGGCCCAACGAGGCGCACGGCCACCTCGTGCAGTCGGCGAGCGCGACCGTGTGGGTGGCCGGTGACACCGAGCTGTACCCCGAGATGGCCGAGCTCCCCGAGCTGGCCGGGGCGCCCATCGACCTCGCCGTGGTGCCGGTCTCCGGCTGGGCGCCGCGCCTGTCGGGCGGCCACATGGACCACGAGCGGGCCGCGCGGGCGTGCGCCATGGTCGGCGCCCGCCACGCCATCCCGGTGCACTGGGGCACCCTGCACGTGCCCGCCGGCAAGCACCTCCCCCGCGGCTGGATGGACCGCCCGGGCCTGGCCTTCGCCCGCGACGCGCGGCGGTTGGCGCCGGAGTGCGAGCCGGTCGTGCTGCACCCGGGCGACTCCTGGGCCATGCGCGACTGAGCCTCCGGGACGCAGCCACGTCTCGGAACGTTTCCGGCACAACGCCACTCAACGGACATCTCGGCCCGGACCCATGGACCGATCTGGGGCTGACAGGGCCCTTGGCCCCTGTTTCGCGGACAAGACCCTCACCCATATTGCAGAGTGCAGGGGGAGGGAAAGAAAGCCGGACGCCCGATGGCCGGCCCGACTCCGTGAGGTGCCTGTGACCCCCGACAAAGCCCGCACGATCTACCTCAAGGCCGTCCGCAAGGTCGCCCCCGACGCAGACCTCGACGCGGTCCGCGCGGGCGCCGACGTGCGGTACGTGTGCCAGCTGGACCCGGAGCGGTTCCGCCGCTTCGTCGCGAAGCTCAGCGACCTGGCCGGCTTCGAGATGCACCTCGACGACGCCGACGCCGACAGCCTGCGCACGATCAACGAGGCCGTTCCGTTCCTCGTCAACGAGTCCTCGCGCCTCACCCTGCTCGGCCTGCACGCCGTGGGCTGACCGGGAGCCGACAGACCAGCGACAGACAGGCGAGCATGGCCACCGTCACCTCCCGCAGACGACCGAGTGTCGGTGCGCGGCGCGGCGGCTACCTCGTCGCCGCGGGCATCAACGGGCTGATGCTCTACCTGGTCAACCGGCGCCCCGGGTGGGAGGCCGTCCCCTTCCTCACGCCCGACACCGAGAAGGTGCTCGGGCTCGTCAACGCCTCCATCGTCGCCGGACTCGTCGCCAACCTCGTCTACCTCGTGGCCGACCCGCCGCGGCTGCGGTCGCTCGGCGACCTCGTCACCACCGGCATCGGGCTGGCCGCGATGGTGCGCATCTGGCAGGTCTTCCCCTTCTCGTTCGAGGAGGGCGGCTTCCCCTGGGAGACGGTCTTCCGCTGGTTCCTCGCCATCGGGATCGTCGGCAGCGCCATCGGCATCGTGGTCGCGCTCGTCACGCTGGTGCGCGGCACGCACCGATGACGCACCACGCACCGCTGTCGCCCTGAGCCGCCCTCAGCCGGCGCGGTCTACGTGGCGCAGGTACCACCCCACGGCCGCCAACAGCGCCGCGCCCAGCACGAGGAAGGGGACCACCATCGATGCCGAGGCCAGGTCCGCCCGGCTCGGGTCGGCCTGTGCGCCCCACCACTGGTCGCTGGCGATGCTGAGGCACTCGACCGCGTAGAAGACCAGCATCCCGCCGGACAGCAGCACACCCCGTGGCCGGTGGTGCCAGAACCACACGGCCGCCACGAGCGAGGCCGGCACCCAGAACGCCAGGTCCTGCACCCACACCGGGCTCGTCAGCAACCCGCTGCCCTCCAGGGGCGACGACGGGTCGGCCGTGAAGACGGCCGGAACGATCCGCACCAGCCAGGCCAGCCCGTTCAGCACCGCGAAGCCACCGACGACCGCCGCGAGCTGCTGGCGCGGCATACGGCCGTCGACCCGGGCGGCGAAGCGGTGCACGTCGACCTCCCGCAGCAGCACCAGCAGTGACCAGAGCCCGAGCCCCAGCATCGCGACGTAGACGAGGAAGAGGTTGTTCATGGGCGTGCCGAAGCAGAACATCACGCCCTGGTAGAGCAGGTAGGCCGTGGCGCCGAGCCACACGACCACGGCGCGAGCCGAGCCGCGACGGGCCATCACCATGGCCGCGACGAGGGCCGGGACGCCCACGGCCAGCACCACCAGTGCCGTGCCGCGCAGGTTGCCCACGGTGACCTGCGTGCCCGCCAGCAGCGACGGCACGAACAGGCTGAACCCGGCCGCGACCGCCGCGACGGCGGCCAGGCTCCCCGCCAGCACGTACGGCCAGCGGGTCGGCTCCAGCACCTGCTCGGCCCGCGGCCGCACCACCTGCTCCCGCGCCACGGCCGGGAACTCCACCTGGATCTCGATGTGTCGCATCACGTCTCCCCTTCCGGTGACACCCCCACCGTGCCGACGCACGCACCGCTGGCACAGGGGCGAAGGGCACGCGCCGACGACAGCTCTCTCGGGGTCACAGACGTCCGGGGGTCGTTCTCCCCTGTGCCCGCCGCGCCGGAGCCCACAGGATGGCGCCATGAGGTGGACCTACCTCGACAACCTCAAGGTGGTCCTCATCGCCGGGGTCATCGCGGTGCACGGGCTGCTGGGCTACTCCGACCTCGAGGTGTGGCCCTACACGCTGGTACGCGAGACGAGCATGGCCCCACCGACGCAGGTGCTCGTGGTCGCCGTGGCGGGGCCGTTCGCGATCTTCCTCATGGCGCTGCTGTTCCTCGTCGCGGGCCTGCTCACGCCGGGGTCCCTGCAGCGCAAGGGCGTTCGACACTTCGTGCGTGACCGGCTCCTCCGGCTCGGGGTGCCGTTCCTGTTCTTCGTGGCCGTCCTCTGGCCGGTGCTCCTCTACGCGCTCTACCGCCCGCTCGGCCACGTCACGGGGTCGTTCTGGAAGGAGACCCGGCTCAACATCCCCGACACCGGACCGGCGTGGTTCATCGGCGTCCTGCTCGTCCTCTCCCTCCTGTATGCCGCGTGGTCGCGGCTCCGGCCCCGGCGCCCCCTCGCGCGGCGCCGCCCGGTGACCGCGCGAGTCCTCGGGCTGCTCGCGACGGGAATCGCCCTCGCCTCGTTCGTGGTCCGGTTGTGGCTGCCGTACGCCAGCGAGGCCCCGCTCGACCTCAACGAGTGGCAGTGGCCCGAGTGCGTCGGGCTCTTCGGCCTCGGTGTCGTCGCCGCCCGGCAGGGGTGGCTCGCCGCCGTGCCCGCCGCCCTGGCGGCGAGGTCACGGACGGTGACGGTCGCAGCGGTGCTCGGCACCGCGGCCTACGCGGGCTTGGCCGGTCCCCTCGGCACCGAGTTCACCAACCTCGTCGGCGGACCCCGCTGGGAGGCACTGCTGTTCGCGGTGTTGGAAGGCGCGCTGACGGTGTTCGGCTCCGTGTGGCTGCTGTCGGTGGCGCAGCGACGGCTGAACCGGCTCCGCCGCCGCGGGCCGGAGCTGGCCCGCTGCTCGTATGCCGCGTTCCTGGTGCAGGCCGTGCCGCTGTTCGGGCTCGCCCTGGCGCTGCGCCCGGTGCCGGTGGCCGCCGAGGTCAAGGCCGTGGTGGTGGTCGTGGGCGGGGTGGTGGCGTCGTTCGCGCTCGGGTGGCTCCTCGTCCGCCTGCCGGGGGTGCGCCGAGTCGTGTGAGGCGGTGCGTCGTGTGAGCCGGCGCGCTCGCTGCTCAGGAGGTCACCGCAGCGGGCACCCACCCCGCCACGAGGGCCAGCACCAGCACGTCACCGAGGATGGGCACGACCTTCGTGGGGCTGACGAAGAGCAGCATCAACACCAGGGAGAGCACCGCCCCGACCGCAGCCAGACCCCTCCACCACCCCACGGGAAGCCACCAGCCCAGGACCGCCAGCGCCGAGCCGAGGAAGAGAGCCGCCGCTGTGACGGCGACGAAGAACCCCGCGACCGGGAAGCCCGACGCGCTCGTGACGGTGCCCAGCGGCCCGTGGTCGCCGTCCGCCCAGGGCCACGCCCACCGGAGCAGGCCACCGAAGGTGCGTTGTCCCGCTTCGTCCAGCGGCACCAGGTAGGAGGCGCAGAAGTGCGCCTGCACGAGCAGGAGGACAACGACCAACCACCTGGGCATGAGCTTCTCCTTCCCGCCCGCGACCAGCGTGCGCCTCACCACGTCGGTCACGACAGGCCCAAGGTCCTGTGCGCGTGACACCCGGAGGACGAGGACCGAGCAGGTGCCCAGGACCGCGTGGTCAGGACTTTCGGACCTGCGGTCGGCCGGCAGGGCGCACCTACGGTGGCGGCATGGACATCCAGCAGCTCCTGAGCCAGGCCACTGACGCCGCCAAGGTCTCCCGCGTCTTCGGCGAGCCGATCCACGAAGGGGACGTGATGCTCGTGCCGGTGGCCCGCGTGCGCAGCGGCGCAGGTGGTGGCACCGGCACCGGCCCCGACAACGAGGGGTCGGGCAGCGGGGGCGGCGGCGGCTTCACGGCCGAACCCGCCGGGGTCTACGTCGTCAAGGACGGTGACGTGACCTGGCGCCCGTCGGTCGACGTCAACCGCATCGTGGTCGGGGGCCAGCTCGTCGCGATCGTGATGGCGCTGGCCATCCGCTCCCTGCTCCGCCGACGGCGGTGACCCCGACCTGAGTACCGGCGCCCATGACGGGAGCGCCGGGCCTGCGTCATCGTCGGCGCATGACGATGGACTGCAGCCGCACGCCGTACGTCTGGGCACT
>Ga0307410_10001088_pt1 | contig 11826 bp, 12 predicted proteins | sample 322Ometagenome_3_FD_203707 | JGI IMG/M metagenome (GOLD analysis project Ga0307410, IMG submission 203707) | Maize rhizosphere microbial communities from greenhouse at UC Davis, California, United States - 322HYB-O-3 | ecosystem: Host-associated > Plants > Roots > Rhizosphere > Soil | place...
AAGCGTACGTGCCGACCACCGACACGTACATCGAGAAGGACGCCTCGATCAACGAGGACATCGACCGGCTGCGGCTGCGCGCGACGTCGAGCCTCATGGAGCGCTCGGACGTCGTCATCGTCTCGACGGTGTCGGCGATCTACGGCCTCGGCGACCCCGTGGAGTACCGGGCGCGCATGATCCAGCTCGACCGCGGGCAGCGGGTGGCGCGTGACGACGTGCTGCGGCAGCTCGTGGCGATCCAGTACAGCCGCAATGACGTCGCGTTCGAGCGCGGAAACTTCCGCGTGCGCGGGGACACGATCGAGATCTTTCCGGCCTACGAGGAGCAGGGCGTGCGGGTCGAGCTGTGGGGGGACGAGATCGAGCGCATCTCCAAGATCAACGTCCTCACTGGCGAGACGATTGCGACGCTCGAGCGGGCGGCGATCTACCCGGCCAAACACTTCATCGCCAACCGGCCGTCGCTCGAGCGCGCGGTGGCGGCGATCCGCGAGGAGCTCGCCGAACGACTCGCGGTAGTGCGCAACGAGGGCAAGCTGCTCGAGGCCCAGCGGCTCGAGTCGCGGACGAACTTCGACATCGAGATGATGCTCGAGATCGGCACGTGCGCAGGGATCGAGAACTACTCGCGGCACCTGTCGGGGCGCGCGGCGGGCGAGCGGCCGGCGTGCCTGTTCGACTACTTCCCCGAGGACTTCCTGGTCGTCATCGACGAGTCCCACGTCACCCTGCCGCAGATCCGCGGCATGTACAACGGCGACCGGGCGCGCAAGCTCACGCTCGTGGACTACGGCTTCCGGCTGCCGAGCGCGCTCGACAACCGCCCGCTGATCTTCGACGAGTTCCTCGCCCTCACCCCGCGCGCGATCAACGTCAGCGCGACGCCGGGCGATCTCGAGCTCGAGCTCTCGCAGGGCGTCGTCGTCGAGCAGGTGATCCGGCCGACCGGGCTCGTCGACCCCGAGATCGACGTGCGGCCGGTGCGCGGCCAGGTGGACGACCTGCTCAACGAGATCCGACTGCGCGAGCGGCGGGGCGAGCGCGTGCTCGTCACGACGCTCACGAAGCGCATGTCGGAGGACCTGACCGACTACCTTCAGCAGGTGGGCGTGCGCGTGCGCTACATGCACTCGGACATCGACGCCATCGAGCGGATGGAGATCGTGCGCGGGCTGCGGCTGGGCGAGTTCGACGTGCTGATCGGGATCAACCTCCTGCGAGAGGGGCTCGACATGCCCGAGGTGTCGCTGGTCGCCATCCTCGACGCGGACCAGGAAGGGTTCCTGCGCAGCGACCGCTCGCTGATCCAGACCGTCGGGCGCGCCGCGCGGCACGTGAATGGCCGGGCGATCTTCTACGCCGACCGCATCACCGGTTCGATGGAGCGCGCGATGGAGGAGACGTCCCGACGCCGCGAGATGCAGACGGAATACAACCGCGTGCACGGCATCATCCCGGCGGGGGTGCAGAAGAGCATCGACCAGGTGCGCTTCATCACGCGCGTCGCCGACGCGCGGACCGAGAAGGAGCCGCGCGACGGGGACGGCCGCCGGGTGTCGGAGGCAGCGGCCGGGGGCTACTCGGCGGCCGACATTGCCGCGCTCATCGCGCAGCTCGAGGCCGAGATGAAGGAGGCCGCCAAGGGGCTCGACTTCGAGACCGCGGCGCGGCTCCGCGACGAGCTGTTCGAGCTGCGGGCGCGCGCCGGCGACGCACCCAAACCGTCACCCGGCACCGCCGGGAGCGGGCGGCGCCGCGGGGCCGCGGCCGGCGAACGCCGCGCCGAGCGCTGAGCCGGCGGCACCTCCCGCCGCCGCCCACGTGCCCGCCCACCATCCTCACGCTCCGCCGCTCGCGCCGCGCGGCCGGCTCGCGCTGACGCGCGACGAGCTGCAGGCGTGGGGCGAGGCGTTCGGCCGCGCGGCCCGCGCGCCGCTCCTCGTCACGCTATCCGGCGACCTCGGCGCCGGCAAGACGACGCTCGCCCAGGCGATCTGCCGCGGCTACGGCGTCCGCGAGGAGGTCACCAGCCCGACCTTCGCGCTGGTGCACGAGTACGCGTCGCCGCGCTCGCGCGTGCTTCATGTGGATCTCTACCGGCTCGACGGGGAGAGCGGCCTGACCAATATCGGCTGGGACGAGATCGTCTACGATCCGCACGCCCTCGTCCTCGTGGAGTGGCCCGAGCGCGCCGGCACGCGACTCCCCGAGGGGCACGTGCCGATCGCCCTCGAGCACGACCCCACCGACCCGGAGCGGCGGCTCCTCCTCGCCGGGTGAGCGCCACCGCCTTCTCGTCGGGCGACGGCGCGGCGGCGGGCGCGCTCACGCTGGCGCTCGACGCTTCGACCTACGCCGGCAGCGTCGCCGTTCTGCGCGGGGCGTCGGTGGTCGCCGAGCGGGAGGTGGCGATGCGTGGCGAGCGCGCGGAGCGGATGATGCCCGCGGTCGCCGACGCGCTGGCCGCGGCCGGCGGCGGCATCGCCGCGGTGGATCGCGTCGTCTGCGGCGCCGGTCCGGGGAGCTTCACCAGCCTACGGATCGCGGCGTCCATCGCCAAGGGTGTGGCGCAGGGGCGCGGCGTGCCGCTGCTCGCCGTCTCGTCGCTCACCCTCGTCGTCGCTGGCGCGGCGGACGCGCTGCTGGCGGGCCGCTACCTCGTGGCGACGGACGCGATGCGCGGCGACTGGTACGCGGCGATGTTCGAGCTGACGCCGGGCGGCTCGGTCGTCGAGCGCGGGGCGCCGGGGATCGTCGCGGGCGTGGACGCCCTGCGGTCGCTTGCCGCGCGCGAGGCCGCCGTGTTGGTCGGCCCGGCGTGGGAGCGGCCGGGCGGCGGGCCGCCACTCGCGCCGCGCGCGGCCGGCGTCGCGCGGCTCCTCGTCGCCGGCGATGCCGCGGCGCTGCTGCCGGTCGAGCTGGCGTCGTGGGAGCCGTCGTACGGTCGGCTCGCCGAGGCGCAGGTGAAGTGGGAGGCCGCGCACGGCCGAGCGCTCTCGCCGACGTCCGCGTCATCGGGCGGCTGAGCGGGCGGCGTCCGGTGGAGCGCGCCCTCCCTCCGGGCCTCGTCGTGCGTCCGGCGACCCGCCGCGACGTCGAGCGCATCGTCGCCATAGAGCGCGCGGCCTTCTCCGACCCGTGGTCGCACGACTCGTTCGTCGCCCTATTGGTCAACCCGCGCGTCCTGTTCGCGGTCGCCGACTGGCCGGCCGAGCGCGGGGGCACCGGGGTCGTCGGTTACGTCGTGGCGTGGTTCGTCGTCGATGAGGCGGAAGTGGCGAATGTCGCGGTCGCTCCCGACGCCCGCGGGCGGGGGATCGGCGCGCGACTACTCGACGAGGCGCTGCGCGCCGCCCGCGACCGCGGGGCGTCGTCCGTCTACCTCGAGGTTCGCGACTCGAACGCGGCGGCCCGCTCGCTCTACGAGACGCGCGGGTTCGTCGAGGTCGGGCGCCGCCGGCGCTACTATCGGCGGCCGGTAGAGGATGCGTTGGTCATGCGTCGCGTGCTCGAGGGCGACCTGCTCGAGGACCGCGACTAGCGCCGCCGGGTACCTTTCGGAAGCGCGCCCGGCGGACGTCGGAGCGCGCCTTCACGAGAGCGGCTGCGCGGATAGTGTGATGCACGCGGTGATTCGTTTGCACGAGGCCCCGGCCACGTCTATACTGTGCGCGGCGAGCAACTCTCTCTCTCGCCAGGAGGCCATGTGAGCCGGAGCTTGAACAAGGTGTCGTTGATCGGCAACCTCGGGAACGATCCCGAGGTGCGGTCGACGACGGGTGGAAATCGCGTCGCGACGTTCTCGCTCGCGACCAGTCGCTCCTGGAACAACCAGGCGGGCGAAAAGCAGGAGAAGACGGAGTGGCACCGCTGCGTGGTCTGGAACACGAAGGGCTCGCAGCTCGCCGACATCGTCGAGAAGTACGTGAAGAAGGGCGACAAGCTCTACGTCGAAGGCCGCATCGAGTACCGCCAGTGGCAGGACAAGGAAGGTCAGACGCGCTACAGCACCGAGATCAACGTGCGCGAGCTGATCATGCTGGGCGGTGGCCGGGGCGGCTCGTCGGGTGATTACGACGCGGAGGGCGGCAGTGCAGGCGGCAGCCGGAGCCGCGCCGCGGCGGCCGGGGGGCGCGCGAAGAGCGCGTCGACCGGGGGCGGCGGGGGCGGTGAGGACTTCGAAGATTTTCCCGGAGCGCTCGAAGATGAGGATGACGATCTCCCGTTCTAAGGCGTGGACCGTGCTCGCAGTGGGGGCCCTGGTGGCCCCCACTGTCGTAAGCGCGCAGGATTCCACGTCGCAGCAGCAGCAGCCGCCGGCGCCGGTGGTGCAAACCGCCGAGGTGCCCCCGGCCGCCGGCCGTACGCACGCCGTGCGCACGGGCGATACCCTGTGGGATCTGTCCCGCACCTACCTCGGGGATCCGTTCCTCTGGCCGGAGATCTACCGGCTCAACACCGACGTCGTCGAAGACCCGCACTGGATCTATCCGGGCGAGCAGCTCCGGATCCCGGGCGCGACCGGCGAGCCGCTCGTCGCCGAGGGCGGCGAGGAGACCCGCTTCGGTCCGACACTGTTCACGACGCGCATGCGCACCGGCCCCGCCCAGCCGACGGCCCGCCGCGCGATGCTCGGCCGTGCACCGGCGCCGCTCATCAGGCCCGGCGAGTACTACGCCGCGCCCTGGGTCGAGCGGATGGGCGGCCCGCGCGGATCGGGGCGCGTCGTGTCGAGCGCCGACCTGACCACCGCCTCGCAGTCGCCCCGCGACCGCCTGCAGATCCACGACCGCGTGCTGATCACCCCGCCCTCGGGCGTCGAGGCGGTGCGCGGCGCGCGCTACCTCGTCTACGCCCTCGGGCCCGAGCTCGAGGGGCGCGGACAGGTCGTGCTCCCGACGGGGGTCGTGATGGTCGAGCGCGAGCCGCGTGGCGGTGAGGCCGTCCACGCCCGCGTCGTGACCGCTTACGACGACCTTCGCGTCGGACAGCACCTGATCCGCTTCGACAGCGCGGCGTTCCCCACCGAGCGCCCGACGCCGGTCGAGCTGGGCGGCCTCGATGCCCGCGTCGTCTGGCTGCGTGGCGGGAACGTCCTGCCGTCCGAGCACCAGTACCTCGTGCTCGACCGCGCCACGCGCGACGGTGTGCAGCAGGGGGACCAGTTCACGCTCCACCGCAGGGCGCACCGGAACGAGGCCGGCGTGCCGCTCCCGAGCGAGCCGATCGCGGTCGTGCAGGTCGTGCGCGTGACGCCGTTCGGCAGCACGGCGATGGTCGTCGACCAGGTGCAGCCGGCGATCCGCGAGGGGAACGAGGCGCGCATGACGGCCAAGATGCCCTGAGACCGTCGAGCAGGCGAAGGACATCTGGGCGGGGCAAACGAGCAGAGAGGGAGGGCGTCCGCCCTCCCTCTCTGCTCGTTCTTGGCCCCAACCAGCCGTACCGCGTTCACCCCCCGCGGCGCCGGGCGACCGGTTCGGGTCCCTCGGCGGCGGGCCCGGCGTTAGATTGGCGACAGCCATGGTCGCGATCGCGCACTTCATCGCCATCTCCTGCTACGTCGGCGCCGCGGCGCTCGCCGCAACGCCCTTCGTGCGTCCCGTGCGCGCTCCCGTGGGCCCGGTCGTCGCGGCGCTCGCGGTGGGCGTCGTGGTGCACGTGGCGGCGCTAGTCGGGCTCGCCCAGCAGGCGGGCGCGATGCCGATCACCGGGCTCGGACCGGCGCTCTCCTTCGGCGCCCTCCTCCTCGCTGCGACCCTGCTCGTCGTCGAGGCCGCGGCGCGCGACGTCAGCCTCACGCTCGCCGCCGCGCCGCTCGCCGCGTTCACGACGATCGCCGCGAACCTGCTCGGGCTCCACCCGCTCCTCGAGCCCACCGGCACGCGCCTCGTCTGGCTGGTCGCGCACGTCGCGCTCAGCTTCCTCGGGATCGCCGCCTTCGGCACGTCGGCGGCGGCGGGCACCATGTACCTGGCGCAGCGGCGCGAGCTCAAGCTGCGGCGCTTCGGCGCCATCTTCCGCTTCTTCCCGCCGCTGGACACGCTCGACCGCGTCAACCATTTCGCGGCCGTCGTCGGCTGGCTGGGGCTCACGCTGGGCATCGCGCTCGCGGTCGCCTATTCGATGGCCTATCGGGGAGTGGACAGCGCGAAGATCGTCTGGGGCATGGGGGCGTGGGTCGCCGTGACCGCGGTCGCCGTCGGGCGACTCGTCGGCGGGTGGCAGGCGCGCCGCGCCGCGCTGGCGTCGAGCGTCGCGTTCGCCCTCGTGCTCGCGCTCTACGTCGTCTTCCGGCTGGCCGGCTTTGGCGGGGGGCAGTTCCTGTGAGCGGGCTGCCGGTGCTCCTGCGGGGCGAGCGCGTGCGCGCCCTCGTCGTCGGCGGCGGCCTCGTCGCGGCGCGCAAGGCGGCCGCGCTGCTCGAGAGCGGCGCGGCGGTGCGCCTCGTCGCCGCCAAGGTTTCCGCCGCGCTCCGGGAGCTGGCCGCGGGCGCCGGCGGGCGACTGGAGCTCGTCGAGCGGGCGTACGAGTCGGCCGACGTGGGCGACGCGAACCTCGTCGTCGCGGCGACCGGCGAGCGCGCGGTGAATGCGCAGGTGGCGCGCGACGCCGACGCGCGGGGGCGTCTCGTGAACGTCGCCGACGCGCCCGACGAGGGGAGCTGGACGGGGCTGGCGACGCACCGCGCCGGGGCGCTCGTCGTCGCGGTCTCCGCCGGCGGGGTGCCGGACGCCGCGCAGCGCGTGCGCGACGCGATCGCGTCGCGCTTCGACGGGCGCTACGCGGCGGCGGTGGAGCGTCTCGCGGCGCTGCGCGGCGAGACCCTCGCGCGCCACGGCACGGCCACCTGGCGCGCCGCCGCCGCGGAGCTCGCCGGGCCGACCTTCTGCGACGACGTCGAGCGCGGCACCTTCGACGCGCGTGTCGAGCGCTGGACGGCGGAGGGCGCGTGGCGCTGATCGTCGTCGGGGCCAACCACCGCACCGCGCCGATCGAGGTGCGCGAGCGCTTCGCCTATGCGACGTCACAGCAGGGCCCGGCACTCGCCCAGCTGCGCGCCGCCGCCGGCGTCCGCGAGGCGGCGCTGCTCTCGACCTGCAACCGTACCGAGTTCTATCTCGTCGAGGGCGACCGGACGGAAGACGCGGGGCTCGCCGCGGCGCACGTGGAGCGGGCGCTCGGCGCACGGCTCGGCGCGGACGCCTCGTCGCACCTCTACGTCCGGCGCGACCGCGACGCGGCGGGGCACCTCTTCCGCGTCGCGTCGGGGCTCGACTCGATGATCGTCGGTGAGGCGCAGATCCAGGGACAAGTCCGCGACGCCTGGGAGCGCAGCCGCGAGCACTCGGGGGCAATGCTCAACCGGCTGTTTCAGACGGCGCTGCTCACCGCCTCACGCGTCCGCACCGAGACGGCGGTCGCCCGCGGCGCGGCATCGGTCAGCTCGGCCGCGGTGCAGCTCTCGAAGCAGATCTTCGGGTCGCTCCAGGGGCGGCGCGCCATGGTGCTCGGGGCCGGGGAGATGGCCGAGCTCGCGCTGGAGTGCCTGACGCGCGAAGGCGTGCGCGCCGCGATCGTCGCGAACCGCACCTTCGAGCGGGCCGACGAGCTGGCACGCCGCTACGGGGCGACCGCGCTCCACTACGACGAGTGCTGGTCGGGGCTGCGGCAGGTGGACGTCGTCATCTGCTCGACGTCGGCGCCGCACGCGATCGTGTCCCCCGACCAAGTGCGCCCCGCGGTCGCCGCGCGCGGCGGGCGCCCGCTCTGCATTCTCGACATCGCCCTGCCGCGCGACGTCGAGCCCGCCGTGGGCGAGCTCGAGAACGTCTTCCTATACGACCTCGACGACCTGCGCGCCGTGGTCGCCGCCAACCTCGAGCGGCGGCACGCCGAGCTGCCTAGCGCGGAGCATGTGATCGCCTCCGAGGTGGAGCGCTACTGGGAATGGGTGGCGGGGCTCGCCACCGTGCCGGTCCTGACCCGCTTCCGGGCGGAGATGGAGCGCGTGCGCGAGCAGGAGCTGGCCCACGCGATGCGCAAGCTCGGCGCGCTCGGGCCCGCCGAGCGCGAGGCAGTGGAGTACCTGTCGCGCTCGCTGATGAACAAGTTCCTCCACGAGCCGTCGGTGAGGCTGCGCGCGGCGGCCGCCAACGGGCGCGGACTCGGAATCGTGGATGCGGTCCGCTACCTTTTCGCACTCGACGAGGGCACGGACGGGCGCGCGAGCGGCGCCGGGGCGCCCTCCACGGACGTTCACGTTCACGATGGTCGCGCGCCGGGTGCATCCGACGCCGGGGAGCACTGACATGGCAGGAAGTGGAGCAGCATCGGGCGGGGCGGGGAAGCGCGCGCTCGTCACGGGCGGCGCGGGCTTCATCGGCTCGCACGTCGCCGACGCCTACGTCGAGCGCGGCTACGGCGTCACGGTGCTCGACAACCTGTCGTCGGGCGATCGCGCGAACGTCCCCGCCGGCGTCGACTTCGTCGAGGGCGACATCGCGTCGCCGGACGCGGCGCGCCTGGTGCGCGAGGGGAAGTTCGACGTCGTCTCGCACCTCGCGGCGCAGATCGACGTCCGCAAGAGCGTCGCCGACCCGGCCTACGACGCGGCCGTCAACGTCGTCGGGACGTTGAACCTGCTCGAGGCGGTGCGGGCCTCGCGGCGGGCGACGCGCTTCGTCTTCTCCTCGACTGGCGGCGCGCTGTACGGCGACTTCGTCACGCCGCCGAACGATGAGGAGTTCCCGAAGGACCCCGAGTCGCCGTACGGCATCGCCAAGCTGAGCGCCGAGTACTACATGGCGTACTACGGCCGGCTGCACGGAATGGAGGCGGTCGCCCTCCGCTACTCGAACGTCTACGGGCCGCGGCAGAACCCGCATGGCGAGGCCGGCGTGGTGGCGATTTTCTGCAACCGAATCCTCGACGGGCGGCCGATGACGGTCTTCGGCGACGGCCTCCAGACGCGCGACTACGTCTACGTAAAGGACGTCGCGCGGGCCAACATCGCCGCCGCGACGCGCGACCTGCCGCCGGCCGGCCGCCTCGACGCGCGCGGCTTCAACATCGGGACGGGCGTGGCGACGACGGTGGTGGACCTCGCCCGCTCGCTCAACCGCGCCGCCGGCAGCGACGTCCCTGTCGAACACGCGCCGGCGCGCCCCGGCGAGCAGCAGCGCTCCGTGGTCAAGATCGAACGCGCCGCGAAGCTGCTCGGCTGGCGTCCCGAGGTCGCGCTCGACCAGGGGATCGTCGAGACGTTCCGGTGGTTCGCGGCGCGGCACGCCGCGGAGATCGGCTCGGCGCAGCACCAGCCGGCCTAGCGGTCCGCGTGACGGCCCTCGTTATCCCCGCGGTCGCGGGGGCGGCGCAGCCACGGTACGTGCTCCTCGCTCAGGGGCCGGCCGCCGTGCCGACGTCGCCCTGGGAGATGGTCACGAGCGCGAGCCCGATTACGCAGCTCGTGCTCGTCGTACTGCTCCTGCTGTCGCTCGCCAGCTGGGCGATCATGCTCGCCAAGTGGCGAGAGTTCCGCTCGGTGGCCGGCGCGTCGCGGCAGTTCGTGGACTCCTTCGAGCACGCCAGCCGGCTCGACGACGCGGCGACGCTCGCCGAACGGGCGGACCCCAACCCGTTCGCGCGCGTGTTCGGGCGGGCGACGCAGTTCGTCGCCGAGACGCGCCCGGCGCTCGGCCCGTCGGCCGACCGGGCGGCTCGGCTGAGCGGGTCGCAGGTCGAGGCGCTGCGCCTGGTGCTCGACTCGGAGACGAACCGCGAGCGCGACGTACTCGGCCGCTTCCTCCCGTGGCTCGCCACCATCGGCTCGGTGAGCCCGCTCATCGGGCTCCTCGGCACGGTGCTGGGCGTGATCGAGGCGTTCATCGGGATCGCGACGCAGGGCTCGGGGAACATCGGCGCCGTCGCGCCCGGCGTCGCCGAGGCGCTGATCGCGACGGCGGCGGCACTCGCCGTCGCGATCCCCGCCGTGTTCGGGTACAACCTGTTCGCCAACCGGCTCAACCGCATCGACAGCGAGCTCGAGGGCTTCGGCTCCGAGGTCATCGCGCTCATGGTGCGCGAGGGGCGCATCTGATGGCGCGGCGCCGCATGCAGTCACGTCCGCCCCACGCGCGTCGCGTTCGCCGCGGAGCGCGCTAGGTGTCGCGGCGTCGGAGCGAGCGCATGGCGCTCAACGCCGAGATCAACGTCGTGAGCCTGATCGACGTCATGATGCTGCTGATGGTGATCTTCATGATCACCGCGCCGATCATGCAGGGCGGCGTGGACGTCGCGCTGCCGAAGGCCGAGGCGCGGCCGCTGGAGCCGAAGAGCGGCCTCGTCGTAACGGTGAATCGCGCGGGCGAGATCTTCGTGGACGAGACCGCGCTCACGTTCGAGCAGTTCCGCGCCGGCTTCAAGGCGCTCGCGGCGCGGAAGGGCGAGCGCGGCGTGTACCTGCGCGCCGACCAGCGCGTTCCGTACGGCCAGGTCGTGCGCGTGCTCGCCGTCATGCGCGGCGCCGGCGTCGGGGACGTGGGGCTCGTCGCCGAGCCGGAGGAAGTGCGGTAGTGCGGCGTCCGCGGTCCGACGCGCCGCGGCTGCGCGGGTCGTTCGCCGTCGCCGCGGCGCTACACGCCACCGCCGCGGCGGCGCTCTTCCTCGCTCGCCCGGGCCCTCCGCCGGCCATGCCGCCGATCTATCGGGTGGACATCGTCGCCGCGCCGCCCGGTCCGCGCGCGGCGGGCGTCGTGTCGCCGCGACCGACTCCGCCTTCCCCGGCTGCGCCCGTGCCGACGCGCGCCGAGACGAAAGCTCCGGCTCCGGCCGCACCGGCGCCCACGCCGCCGGCCCAGGTGCGCCGCCCGGCCGCACCGGCCACGCCGGTGCCGCCGGTGGCGCAGCCGAGTCGCGCCGACGCCCCGCGGGCGGGCGGGGGGCCGACCGGGGGTCGAGGGGCCGACGTCGCCAACATCCGTACCCAGGGGATCGAGTTCCCGTATCCGGCGTATCTCAACAACATCGTCCGGCAGGTCGCCCTGCGCTTCGCGCCCTCGAACCCCTCCGCGCCGCTCCGCGCCGACGTGCGCTTCCTCATTCACCGCGACGGCTCGGTGAGCGACATCACGGTTGTCACGCGGTCCGGGAAGTACGCCTTCGACCTCGAGGCGCAAGGCGCCGTCGAGGCCGCCGCGACGGCGCGCGCCTTCGGCCCGCTCCCGGCCGGCTTCCGCGACGACGTGCTTCCCGTCGTCTTCAGCTTCGACCCGTCGCTGCTGCGATGATCGCATACTTCTCTTCTCGTGGCGCCCGCGCGGCCGCGCTGCTCGCGCTCGCAGCGCTGGCGGCGGCGCCGGCGGGCGCGCAGGACACGACGTCTCGACCGGGCGTCCGGATCGGGCTCACCTACGGCGGTGCCGGCAAGCCGGGCGTCGCCGTCCTCTCGGCGACGGGCATCGGCGGCGACTCGATGACGGCGATCATCCGGCGCGACCTCGACTACGGCGACCGCGTGACGATCGTGGACGTCTCGGCGGGCGACGCGGTGGCGGCGGCGCTCGACGCGCGGGCGCCGAATTACGCGCTCCTCGCGCGGCTCGGCGTCGCGGCCGTCGTGCGGCCGACGTTGACCGCGACGGGCGTCCACGTCGCGCTGTACGACGTCGGCGGCTCGAAGGTGGCGCAGGTGCGCGACTTTCCGCTGACGCCGCCGGGGCTCGCCCCCGACTGGCGCCTCTCGGTGCACGCCGTGGCGGACGTCGTCGAGGAGTGGATCACCGGCACGCGCGGCATCGCGGCGACGCGCGTGCTGTTCGTGCGCGA
>Ga0307410_10001090_pt1 | contig 11820 bp, 16 predicted proteins | sample 322Ometagenome_3_FD_203707 | JGI IMG/M metagenome (GOLD analysis project Ga0307410, IMG submission 203707) | Maize rhizosphere microbial communities from greenhouse at UC Davis, California, United States - 322HYB-O-3 | ecosystem: Host-associated > Plants > Roots > Rhizosphere > Soil | place...
TGAATATTCCCAGAGATTCTCGATTACATCAGAATGAGATTAGATGTGCATTAAGAATGTATATTTATAAAAATCCCAATGAAACACGAGATCACATGCTGAGATGGAATTATTTGAATACGTGTAATCGTGATTTACGGGATCCTCAAAATCTTCACAGAATAATTCCAGACGATAAATTATCCAAATTATTGAAATATCCGGAATATTGTCAACGTGTAAGAGATGGATTGGAATTTGAAAATAAATTGAACAAAATGACAAATGAGAATGAAAAAGTTCCCGCTAATACTGATCTATTGGATTACAAAATTATGAAACTCATTCAACAATTATTTGTTACAGATGAATGAATGGTATCCGCACTCATATTTATTCAACCTTAGTTGAATAAAAACATTGATAAATAATTTTATTCATCAAAGGGTGAATAAATATATTAAAGATTGTTCATAATATACCAATATGTTTAAAATACAACAGTTTTACAATTTATTAAATGAAAATCAGTTTTCTACTATTATATATGCTCCTGGATTTGATTACGTGAATGCATCTAATTTAGATAAATCTAATAATATTATAAGATTAGATTGTTCTCATAAACAATTAACAAAATTACCTGAACTACCTCAATGTGAATATTTACGATGTTGTGGAAATGAATTGATTTATCTTCCTGAATTACCCATGTGTCAAGAATTAGATTGTGCTGATAACAAACTTGTTAAGCTTCCGAAATTACCCGTATGTAGAATACTAAATTGCAATAAAAATGCATTGATTCAACTTCCTGAATTACCAGTATGTCAAAAATTGTTTTGTAGTGGCAATGCATTAACAAGTCTTCCTGAATTACTGGTATGTCAAGAAGTATTTTGTAATGATAATGTATTAACAAATCTTCCTGAATTACCAATATGTCAAATATTACAATGTGTTGACAATAAATTATCTGCTCTTCCAGAATTATCACTTTGTCACGAATTATGGTGTAATAATAATGAATTGATTCATCTTCCTGAATTACCCATGTGTCAACGTTTAAATTGTGATAATAATAAATTAATTCAATTGCCAGAATTGCCGTCGTGTCAAGAATTATTGTGTAGTAAAAATAAATTAACTCATCTTCCTGAATTATCATTATGTGTAGGGTTAATGTGTTATGATAATCAATTAATCAAATTACCCAAATTACCCATGTGTCAAGTATTATTGTGTTGTGATAATCAATTGACCATGCTTCCTGAATTACCTATGTGTCGACGATTATTGTGTTATAATAATTTATTAACTATATTGCCCAAATTACCTGTATGTCGAGAGTTATCATCTTATAATAACAGATTTGATAATTAATAAATTACATAAATAAAATATGTAATGATATTTAGATTCATCAACCAAATGTTGTTCATGATTGGTATGTGACAATAAACTTGTTTTATTCAATATTAATTGAATAAATTATTGATTGTTTGTATTGTGTGTAGCATCATATGCTTCTATTTCTGCTTCTTGAGACCACCGAATATCTCTACGTTGAGCATCTTTATTAATTAATTTCAATTCCCAATATTGTTCAAGATTTGATACTTTTAAAAATTCTTTACCTTGTTGTTCATAAAATCCAACTGCACCCACAATTTTATCATCTACATAATATTCACCTGTACGTGGATTAAAATGTATATATAAATTATCGGTTTTATGTTTAATTATATATGCATTCATTTATATTTTAATTAATGTTTTTATATAAATTTAAATTGGAGTAATAAGATTATCATTATTATTTGGATTTGGACGAATATTATGATATTCTTGTGCTGATTTCCATATAGGATATGGTTGTTGTAATCGTGTAACATCATATTTAGGAGGTTCATATTTGGGTGATAACATGGCATCGTATGTGTATTGATAGTATTTTTGTGCACCAGGTGATCGTGTCTTTTGTATTCCTGTAGCATTATATTTAATAGGTGTTTGCATATAATCATCGCGTGTCAATTGGAATTGATGAGGCGGAACACGTTTGTAAAAATCCGATGGATTGGATATTTGTCGAGGTCGTTCACGAGTTGGATTATATAAATCTGATGAAAATCTGAAAAATCCATTTTCAGGTTCTGTATGTTTGGATTGATCTATACTTGTTCCATCGGGATTTTTACGTTTTACACACATTTTAATCTCACTATCCATACTACCAATTGGAATGGCTGTATAATTCGGATGACAAACACCCCACGTAGATAAATAGTGATCTGATATGTCACCAAAACTCCATTTCGACCCTTCTTCAAATCGTTTCTTGATTCTAAACGATGATGTCATTATTATTAATCACAAGATTAATAATTCTATTGTTAATATAATTATCTATATATCATTTGAATTATCAAATTATATTCTTATAGATTTACCATATTATTTAATAAAACATGGCAATATTATTTATAAATATATCTGTTTCACTTGATAAAATAATTATCATTAATAGTTTTAATAGTTTATAGTATTTGGAATATGATGTTATAAATGTAATATGATCAATACTGTTTGACATCATAGCTTGAAAATTTAATTCCGTGGTATCTGACAAATTTAAATACACAAATTTATAATCTTTATCAATTTCTGTAGAATGTAAATTCTGTGCAAATTCAAAAAAATTTGCAATTTGTTTAAATTCTGAAATTTGTGACATAAAATTTATTATATGTGTATATGGATATTTTATATTCATATGAACAGAAGCATTCTCTCGAAATATTTTATATGTGAAATCTTTTATTACATAATATACATATCTGGTTTCTGGAGTATTGTGTAATCCTAATTCTTGATTAATTCTCTTTTGTTCAGAATTTAATGTTCGCAACAAATCAAGGTCTAAATATTTTTTAGCACGTATTTGCCATGTATAATGATCATTACATAATGTTTTTATATTGCCATATTCAGATGTATCTACTGCACATAATTCTGTTAATTGGTGATATGGAACTTCTACTAAAATTTGCATTCCAATTTCAGCAGGAAATTGAGATACTTTATTTAATAAATATTTATATCGTTGTGTATCTTTTTTATTTGATCGTGTTTGAATAAAATCCAAATTCATTAATAATTATTGAAATAATAATTATTAATTTTATATCCAGAAGGATTTTAACCGGCCGATGATGACATTATTAATCACAAGATTAATAATCAAATTAATAATTCAATCACAACTACAAATAATTATTTTTTTATTTATTATATTTAAAATATATAAGAATGGTTGCTAAAAAACGAAAAGCTAAAAAGCCTTCAAAACGCAAATCACGTCCAACCAGACGTAAAACACGTCCAACCAAACGTAAATCTTTAAAGAAAAATCCGAAACGTAATTCTTCAAAAAGAAAATCATCAAAATCTAAACGCAAAGCTAAGAAATCATCAAAACCTAAACGCAAAGCTAAGAAATCAATTGGTAAAAAATCTGTTAAACGTAAAGTTCAAGTACCACCTCCATTCTATACACGTGATGTTCCATATCCACATGATGATCCATATACACGTGATGTTCCTGATGAATCATCAGAATCAGATTCACATAATAGTGGTAATGAATCAGACTCCGGAAATTTCAGTGATTCTAGTAATAGTAATTATGTACCACCCGAACCGGAAAATACCGAAGATATGATAGCGCAAAATTTATTACGATCAAGAGGAATACAAAATAAAAGTGATTTTAGGAAATGGTTAATCAAAAATCATCCTGACAAAAATATAAATAATCCATCATTTGATTTGAATGATGTTCAAAGTATTATTGCAGCAGCATCAACAGTTGGTTATGCTAATTAATTTATAATTGATAAATAATAATTACTCAAACGTTTTTGAATTCAAAAAAATCACATGATTAATCAATTCACATTTTCTGTAATGATGTGAATTATAATATTACAAAAATATTTGTAACATATGAATTGAATTTATACAAAAATTTTGTATAATATGATTTGAATCATTTCACATTTTCTGTAAAATATGAATTGAAATCTTTGGCTTTTTCTGTAAAGATGTGAATTATAATATTACAAAAATATTTGTAACATATAAATTAAATGATATTAATATTTTACCCATAAAGTATAATCACTCTCGTTATCTATTAATTCAATATTTATATCACAAGTCCATAAAAGTGGAATCAAAATATGTTCTAATTCATTAGAATTCATTTCAAAATTGTGTTCAGTTTCAGCATAATCAGATTTATATTTTAAACTAAATCTATTCGAATCATACTCATAGTCAAGATCTATATTAGATGCTGTTCCATATGGTTTTTGATTTTCTGAATCAAGTATAAATTTTATAAAATTTGTATATAGAATAATATTATATTGTGTTAATTCAAATGAATTAATCTTTTGTAATATGTCCAAATATTTTGGAGACAATTTCAAAATTATGAGATTCAAAGTGGAATTTGAAGTGATGTTTTCAGGTTTGTTTTCAATTAAATCCACAATCCGTGTTGTTATATAATATATGTATTTGAATTTTTCCCAAATTTTAATATTCATAATACGATATACATGTCTGGGTATGATTAATTTATCATAATCTGTGTGATGAATATCAAAATAATGTTTAGCACGTTGTTTCCAAAAATAATCATCATTACATACATTTCTTTTAAGAGATTGTAACAAAAATGTTGGTTGACTTTTAATTTTACATATTTCGCGAAAATGATTATAAGGAATACGAACGGAAAGTTTTTGTGCAATTTCAATAGGTGATGTTGCAATATGAATTAATAATTGTTCATAATCCGTTTCCATATTACTAATTTAATGATTAATATTTTATATGTAAATAAAAAATATTAATACACATTAATCACAACAATAATTAGAAATAATCAATATTCAGATTATTTGAAATGTCCAAAATACTTGATTGGTTATATTTAGGAGATGTTGATGATGCGCACAGTCATTCATGGTTACATAAACATGGAATAACTCATGTATTGAATTGTGCCGAAGAATTACCAAATTTTCACAAAGAATGTTTTGTTTATATGCATTGTAAATTGGATGATGATCCTGAACAAAGTCTCAAGAATTGTTTGACACGAACTTTTAATTTTATAGAAAAGGCCAGAAAAACAAAAAATGGACGTGTTTTGGTTCATTGTTACGCCGGAATTTCTCGTTCTGCTAGTATTGTTATTCATTATCTCATGAGATATTATGGAATGTCATTTGAACAAGCCAAACAATTCGTAAAATCCAAGAGATCTAAAATAGATCCAAATAAAGGATTTAAACATCAATTACGACAAATTGAAATGACACAAAAATGATAATTGATAAATGAATAATTATTGTTTATTATCTTATGATGGATGATAAATTAACATTACAAAAGATTCAATCATATTATGATTATCAGGATTTGTACGAAAGTGGATGTATTATTTTGTTAAGAATCAAACAATATTATATATCATTAGAATGTCCTAAAACACAAAGAGGACGTGCAAAAATCATTTCTGAATTATTACATATTCCACTGACACGAGTATTTAAAAAGCGTGAATTATCCGAATTCAATCCATACATAACTGGTTTTGAATCATGTTTATTTAAAAATTATGAAAGAATTTTGAAAGAAATGGGATATATGATTATTACAATTTAGATATAAGTTTATTGTCACAAAATGACAATAAAATTAAACGAATTATTTGTTTTTACAAATTAGGCAAAATATACTAATTTATCATCTTCTGTAAATTGTAAACAATCTGATTGTTTTTCAGTTAATGTTTTCATAAAACGTTGTCCATTTTTCCGTTTACCTGTTATATAATATGTTCTTTTACCATTTTTGTAATGATGATGTAATTTAATGTGTATCATTTCTTTACCACTATTTAGTTTACGTCGAATTTCATCTGAATATATCGTTTCAGAATGATTACATGCTAATCGAGGTTTAGTCGATTTTCTGGATTTTCTTGATTTGGATTTAGTTTTGGTTCTAGATTTAGTTTTGGATTTTTTAGTCGTGGATTTGGATTTAGTCTTAGATTTAGTTTTTTTATGAACAACTTTTTTACGAGAAGATTTACGTTTGGACGTTGTCATTTATTAAATGATAATAAATGTTTTTTTTTAAATTTTTATCTTGTAAACAATTAATGTCTGTTATTGAACAAAACACTAATGTGTCAGGATTTCGTCCCGAAGTATATGTTGTAGCGCCGTCTTCGTATGTCAAGAACAATACGTATGGATCTGGTGCCCCTTTACTATCGTCTCTTCTTGTTGACGGATTCCAACTATCAAGTGGGGCATTTTCTGCAACATCTGGAACTGGATTTGTTGTCAAGAGTCAAGCCCGCATTCGTCAACAAGACAGTTTATTCTCCTTTGATTTAGAAGTTGATCTAAATCTAGGTACGACTGGTGCTGCATCCGGTTATACAGGTACTGGCGAAATTCGTATTCGTCCGGCTGGTGGTGTTGGAGCTAGCATTTCTGGTGGTGCCGTTGGTCTATATCGTAATGATCCTCCGACTTATCACAAACAATTGGCCCATGCATATGAAAAACCATATGGTGCCCGTTTCAAGGATGTTTTCCTTATTGATGCGTATACCGGTCTCGAATTATTACCAACTGGTACGGCCCCCAGTGCAGGTTCTCTAGAAGCTCAACTTTTACAAGATGGTTCTTTGGCTCTTGTTAATCGTGCTGATGCTACCGGTGCAGCTACACCGGCAAATAATCCTCTTCTGGTTAGTCAGTTATTCGGATTAGTCTCGGCAAGTCGCGTCGTACGTATTGTTATTCGTGGTACATATTTGGCTAATCCTGTTGTACCCAGTGTCTAATAAATTGAATTATTACTATAATTTATTATATTCATTTGTGAATATAATTAATGTTCTATTTATGCATTTGAAATGGTTTGAGTGAAGGAATGTGTTTTTGTGCTGGTACGTTTAATTCTTGTGATGTCGTGGATCCAAATCCACGATCACCGCGTTCGGTTTGTGATAAGAATAAAACAATATTACTTTGAAAAGGTAATAATGATGGATGGCAAATCTGTCCTAATCGTGTACCCTTTTTAATTGTCACAGTTCCTTCATATCTATCAACAACAAATTGTAAATCGGTTTCTTTGATTTGATCGACAAGGTATGGAACACAGTCGAGTGCCAATCCTAAACATCCTCGATATCCAGCATCGATAATACCAATTGAATTGGCTAATCTAAAACACGATTTATAAATACTACTCCTAGGAGCTAGAAAAAATCCAACCGATTCACTATCCGAATTTAGCATTTCTGTTCTAATTCCTAATCCAACTAACGTGGTCGATCCAATCCTGCATACAATATCTTTGGGTACAATAACATCTAATCCAGAATCATTCAGATAATTACGAGGTTGTGCGTAATATCGGGTAACTTCTTCATCATAAACATATTCTTGATCAATTTGAATATTCAAAGTATATTGTGGAGTGTACTGTGTCATATTATAAATTTGAATTCTTATTATTCAATTTGTAATCTTTAATGTTCTTTGATGTATTAATCATTTGTTATCATAATCTATAATACGTGAATATGATTTATGAATATGACGTTTACATAAAGGGCATTTGCTGTGAATATCTGACCATTTATCAATACACGATACATGATATGCATGATGACATAATAATATTTTTATTTGAGTATTTGATTCAAATAATTCGTGACACACTGAACATGAATCTGGAATTGGAATTTTAGGGACTGTGTATGGAATGTATATAGTATAACATTTATCATCATGAATATGAATATCATAATTATTTTTTAACAATTCGGGTTCTATGTAAATGTGAAAAATTTCCACACATTTGTCTTTGGAAAAGATAATATCACCTAATAGAGTTCGAATTTTATTATAATAAATTTTAGGTTGAATTTCAATATGGTGTTTATGAGCATTTTGTAATTTGGAATTAATATCATTACGAATATATTGTAACAATTTGTCTAAATTCTTGTTTTGTAATTTTTCCATTCGAATATTTTCTTTCTCTTTGGCTATTTCTTCTTGTTCTTTTTTCAACTTTACCAATTCCTTATTGCGTTCTCGTTTATGAATATTGTGTTGAATATTTGGTATAATACTTTCAGCGGGTTTTAGTGTATTAGAATACGAATTTCCCATAATAATTATATGATAATATTATATAATTTTATATGAATTGCCACATAAATTTAATATCTTATATTAATAAATGAAACATAAAGGATTATGGATATTTTTTATTATTCTTTTGGTTTTACTGGTCATTGGAATAGTTATATGGATATTGATATTTGATAAAAAATCACCATCTAAATCTAATGGTCATAGTAATGGTGGTGGAAATGGAGGTGGAAATGGAAGTAGTAATAATAATTTACCACCACAAACTACTACATTACGATTTATAAATAATTGTAGTTATGATTTAATGTTGGAAGGACGAACTGGTGTAGTTACACAAGCTGGTAATCCAAATGATCAACCAGCTGGTATACCTGAACCATTACCAGGTTATACAACTCCTAATTTATTATCATCAGGAGGATATTTTGATTATGAGATATCTAGTAGTGGTTTAGCCGCGACACGATTTTGGCCTAAATATGGTTGTGTAAGTGGAGTATGTCAAACAGGTGATTCCGATCCATTTTGGCCCCAAGGTGGATGTCCAAGTGGTGTTGGATGTTCACCTCCCGCTGATTCATTATTCGAAGCTACATGGGGTTGTTCTTTACCTAATTCCAGTTCGTGTTCATTCTTAAATCCTAACGCTAATAATACATCAACATCAGCACGTGTTAGTCAAACAACTACATATTTTGATACATCAGCAGTAAATGGATTTACTCTTCCATTTACTGTACAAATGTCTGGATCTAGTTCGGGTGCATGCGACGTTCAATTAATTGATGCTACACAATTAAATGTGGCGAATTGTCCAATTTCTAATATAGGTTTAGAAACTTCAACAGATTTGACTTGGTATAATAATGCAGAAACTATTGGATTGGGTTGTTTTTCACCATGTACATATTTAACATATCCACAACCATATGGTTTAGGTTTACCATTATCCAATTCGTCAACAACATCACCACAAGCACAATATTGTTGTCCAACTCCACCATTCACATCATCATCTTGTAGGGCAGGTCCTGTTTCGTCAACTGCATATACTAATTATATTCATACTGCCACAGGCAGTAATGTATACGCATTTTCATATGATGATGCACATGGATTACATACTTGTCCATCCTCAAATGTTAAATATACTGTAACATATTGTCCTATTGGATCACCAGCTTATCCCGCAACATTTGATAATTAAATTATTTCAATTCATTTGTTGAATAAGAATAAAAATTTTATTAATCTCGTACAAAATTTATAAAAATATAAATTTTACAAGTTAATTTATATTAATAATATATTATGGGTAATCAAAAATCTACTATTACAGATTCACGTGTAGATAAAAAATCCGATCCCATAATAAAATTTTCTATAGATGATATATTAAAATATACTAGCATATATAATATTATTGAATCACAATCGAAATATAATTGGTTGCCTATTTCAAAAGATATAATATTTGATCGGAATAAAATTCAACATTATTTGAACAAATTTACTGATAAAAACGACAAATTATTTGTTACTAATATCTTGCAAAGTACCATTCATATATCGTATTTGGAATTTTATAGTCAGTTGATTGAAACATTCAATAAGCTTGAACAATTATTATTTTCAATAGATCGCGATAAAATAATTATTTATTATCCATTTCCACATTTTGGAAGTGAAAATTGGATTATTCAATTAATGTGGAATCGTATCAAACAATGGAATACACGAATTCAATTCATTACTACTCTAACACAACAATTAGATGAAAATGATTGTATTCTAATCATAGATGATTGTTCATATAGTGGTAATAATATATTGTCCATAATAGATAATTTGACATATTCTAATTCATATAATAATGATGAAAATACATATGATGAAACTATGTTGGACCAAGAATCGTTTTATGCTGATAAGAAATACAAGTCATTTGAATTGTATGTTACTGTGCCATTTATTACGACACATGCATATTCAGTTATCAAAGAATTTGCAGAAAAAAGAAATATCACGATTAATATTATATATAATAGTTTATTGATTCCACCAAAATATTCTGATGATATGATAGAAAAATTTGAGATTGGAACTTATGGAGTATTTCCGATATATTTTGATCATAAGGTGGCAAATAATTTTGGTTCATTTCCTCAAATTTATTTGAGGGGTTTATATTATATAGACAACGAAAAACACTATTTTGGATCATTATTTGTTAAAAATCCATCCAGACAAGTTATAATCAATCTGGAAAAATCCATAAGTAATTTTATAAATAATAAACTTGCGCATGAATCTATTCAATAATTTTGTTTATGATTGTAAAAAAATGATTTATAATACAATAAATTAATATGTTAAAAATTTATTCAACCTTAATTATTGAATATGTCAAATTCTGATGATAAACATACTGCAGTATGTTATGGATTATTAAAGACCATGAGTTATTTATTGCATTCGAAAGATGATCATTCTGTTTTATACACGCAATTATTACAAGACACAAAAGAGTGTGAAGATTTGTATTCACTAACAAAAGAACGAGATGAAGTTCGTGATTATTTGGGAATAAAAACATTCAATAATATCATGAATCATTCATATTCTGATCAAGACAGACTTATAACAAAGCAAGCATTTGTACATTACAAAAATGAGCATGCAAAATCCATAAAAGACAAAATGCCATTTTTTGATCGTTTGGATTATCATTTGTCAAAATTTTTATTTTGGTAATTTAAACAAAAATATCTTGTAACAAATAAAATATTGTGTATAAAATTATTATATACTTTGTATATAATTATAATAAATACAATATTAATATATTGTATTTAGTGTCGTTCGGATGGTGGAATGAATTGTTGTATATAATTCACTAATTGTGCTTTAGTAAATGAATCCAAAAATATAATTAGAGTTTGTTCATTCAATCTACGAGTTGACAAATAACGTGTTGCAATAGAAATGGCTTCACTTTGTAATCCAATATAATTCCAATATTGTATAATTTGTGAATTTAATGAATATTTCATATTATGTGAATGGGTAGTGTGCAAATCCATCATCTTATTAGCTACCCACTCTATCAAAATGGTCTTGTCCAAACGCATTAAACTTCGTTGGTCAGAATTGAAATCTGATACGTCATCATAGTAATGAGCCAAATTTCCACTCAATATTTCAATCTTTCGTAGACCCACCTTACCACGATTATGTTCGCGAATAATGTTTACAATCTTTTCCAACATCATTAATTCAGATTCTGATTCAGAATATTGTTGCATTTCAGAATTTGGGATTTCATAATTTGCGATGGCTAATAGTGCTTGATCTTTGGATGAACGAGGCATAATTCACCGTATTATTTATTATAAATAAATTTCAAAATGGTTTAATAAAAATGAATTTGTTAAATGTTTTAATGAAATGAATTTGTATCATAACACATTATTACTTCATTATCATTCATTTATGACTGTCGATATTTCTGTACCCACAAAAATTATCAACGGATATATTTTGGAGGATTTCGGTGAATTATTACAAAAACAGT
>Ga0307410_10001091_pt1 | contig 11819 bp, 12 predicted proteins | sample 322Ometagenome_3_FD_203707 | JGI IMG/M metagenome (GOLD analysis project Ga0307410, IMG submission 203707) | Maize rhizosphere microbial communities from greenhouse at UC Davis, California, United States - 322HYB-O-3 | ecosystem: Host-associated > Plants > Roots > Rhizosphere > Soil | place...
GCGATCAGGTGCGGCCAAAGGTTGAAGTCCGCGCCACCGATGTTCGTCATGAATCCTCCTGCGTACGCAACTCGCTGCGCCTGAGTTTGCCAGTCGCCGTTTTCGGAAGCGCATCCACGAACGCGATCTCACGCGGGTATTTGTAGGGGGCGATTTGATCCTTCACGAAGGACTGGAGCTTGTCCTTTAGCTCGGCGCTCGGTTCGGCGAAGTCGGCGAGGACGATGAAGGCTTTCACCTTCTGCCCACGCTCTGAACAGGGCACGCCGATGACGGCGCATTCGGCGACGGCCGGGTGCGCGAGGAGTGCATTTTCGACTTCGGGAGCACCGATATTGTAGCCGGAGCTGACGATCATGTCGTCGCTGCGCGCGAGGTACCAGTAATAGCCCTCCGCGTCCTTGCGGTAGGTGTCGCCGGTGATGTTCCAGCCGTTTTTGACGTAGTTCCGCTGCCGCTCGTCATCGAGGTAGCGGCAGCCGGTCGGACCCTTGATGGCGAGGCGGCCCTCGCCTTCGGCCAGCGGCTTGGCGTCGGCGTCAAGGATCGTCGCCTCGTATCCGGGGACCGCCTTGCCGGTTGAACCTGGACGGATGTCTTCGCCTGCTGCCGAGACGAAGATATGCATCATCTCGGTCGAACCGATGCCGTCTGTGATTGCGATCCCCGTCCGGTCTTTCCACGCGCGCCAGGTGGCCTCGGGCAAATGTTCGCCGGCAGAGATACAATAGCGCAGCGTTTCAAGGGCATCGGCGAGCGTCTGCTGGGACAACATTGCCTTGTACGCGGTCGGGGCGGTTCCGAGGTGGGAAACTCCGAACTTCACGATGGCCTCGATCATCCTCGGCGGGGTCGCCTGCTCGATCGTCGCTGCGGCGGCGCCGAAGCGCAGGGGGAACAGGAGCGTGACGCCCAGCCCGAAGGTGAAGGCCATCGGCGCGCTGGTCATGAAGACGTCGCCGGGTTTCGGGCCGACGAGATGCTTCGCGAAGGTGTCGCATGGGGCCAGGATGTCGCGGTGGAACTGGACGCAGCCTTTAGGCACGCCGGTCGTGCCGCTGGTGAAGGCGATCAGCGCCGGATCGTCACGCCCGGTATCGACCGGCGGCAACGGGGCGAGTGAAGCGGTGCGGGTCTCAAGCTCGCCGTGGCCGTAATCGCCGTCATATTTGATGACATGCTTGATCGAGTGGGTCTGGTCCTGCGCCTCGCGGAAGTCGCCGACGAAGCGGCTGTCGACGAGCGCGTGGCTGATTTGCGCGCGCTCGATCACCGTTGCGATCTCGCCCGGGCGTAACAACGGCATGGTCGCGACGACGACGCCGCCAGCTTTTAGTACCCCCAGCCAGGCAGCGAACATGGTGTAGCCGTTGGGGCCGCGCAGGAGCACGCGGTTGCCGGGCATCAGGCCTTCTTCGTCGACTAACAGGCGCGCGATGCGGCCGCTGAAGGCGTCGAGGTCGGCATAGGTCCAACGGCCGTGGTCGTTGATCACTGCGAGCGCGTCGGGTTCGCCGCCCAGCAGCAGTTCCGCTGCGGCATTGACCCGTTCTGGATAGTCTAGGTGCAGGAACTCGGGCTGAAGCTCTGGTGGCGGAAGGCGGTCGAGGACAAAGCTGTCGTAGCTCACTCCGGCACCACGGCGGTTGCTTCGATCTCGACCTTGGCGTCCCGCTCGACCAGTCGCACGACTTCGACCAGCGCCATCGCAGGATAATGCTTACCCATGATTTCGCGCCAAGAGGCGCCGATCTCCTTCGCGCTGGCCAGATAATCGTCGATGGAGATGACGTAGCAGGTGAGGCGCGCGATGTTCTTGGGACAAGCGCCATCGCACTCGAGGATTGCGACGATGTTGCGAAGCGACTGGGCGAACTGACCCGCAAGCGTTTTCTCAACGAACTCGTGGCGCTCGTTCCAGCCGACAACGCCGGCCGTCATGACGATTCGGCCCCGGGCAGCCATAGCGTTGGAATAGCCCTTTGGCCGAGGCCAACCGGGCGGGCACAGGTCCTTCATGCGCGATGCTCCTTTAACAGGTCGCGGGCGATTATCTGCCGCTGCACCTCGCTTGCGCCTTCGTAGATGCGAAGCGCGCGGACTTCGCGGTAGAGCTCCTCGACCTTGGCGCCCTTGGTCACGCCGTAACCGCCGTGCATCTGCACCGCGGCATCGATGACCTGCTGCGCAGCTTCGGTCGCGTGGAGCTTGGCCATTGCTGCGGCTCGGCGATGATCGGTTCCGCCCTCGTCCTGCTGCCAGGCAGCGCGGTAAATGAGCAGGGCCGACGCATCGATTGCCAGCGCCATGTCGGCGAGCTTCGCCTGCGTCACTGCATTGTCGGCGAGCGTGTCGCTCCCGAGCCGGCGGTTGGCCGCAAAACCCAAAGCCTCGTCGAGCGCTCGCCGTGCAAAGCCGAGCGCCGCGGCGCCGACCGTCACTCGGAACAGGTTGAGCGTTTCCATGGCGACCCGAAAGCCCTCGCCCGGTTCGCCGACGATCGCGTCGGCCGGAATGCGGACATTGTCATACTTCAGTCGCGCCAGCGGATGCGGCGCGATGACTTCGATGCGCTCCTCAATCGTCACAGCATCGGCCGGGATGATGAAGGCCGACAGGCCTCGAGCACCCTCGCCTTCACCGGTGCGCGCAAAGGTCAAATAGAAGTCCGCGATTCCGCCGTTGGAGATGAGCGTCTTCTCGCCAACGATCACCCATTCGTTGCCGTCGCGCATGGCGGAGGTCGCCATGTTGGCAGCATCAGATCCGCATTCGGGCTCGGTCATGGCGAAGGCGGCGATCACTTCACCACTGGCGACGCGGGGAAGCCATTTGCGCTTTTGCTCGATCGTCCCGAACAGGCTGATCGCTCCCGAGCCGAGACCCTGCATGGCGAAGGCGAAGTCGGCGAGGCCATGATAGCGCGCCAGGATCTCCCGGCAGATTGCGAGGCTGCGGACATCGGGCCGCGCTTCGCCATCCCCGACGCAGAGCTTGAGGAAGCCGGCACTGCCAAGCTCGCTCACCAGCGATCGGCATGCCTCATCTGGGTCCGACGCCTCGGCATCGTGGATTGTCGCCTCACACCATTGTTCGAGCGCCGCGGCCAGCTCCCGATGGCGCGGCTCGAAGAACGGCCAGGACAGGAAAGTCGAATCAGCCATCAGCCGCGAAAGGTCCCAATGTTCGCAGTGGCGGCGATGTTTTCCAACGGGCCCGACATTTCAATCCGAACAAGATCAAGCGATGGTCCGAACGGCATGAGCGAAGCCTAGCGCAAAATGGGCGCTGTAGGACAGCCGCTCAATCGCCTTGGAATTCGGGTTTGCGTTTGGCGGCGAAGGCTTCGTAGGCGCGGTGGAAGTCGTGGGTTCTCATGCACACCGCCTGCGCCTCGGCTTCCATCGTGATCGCCTGATCGATCGGCACGTGCCATTCGGCATCGAGCTGTCGCTTGGTCATGGTGTGCGCGAAGGTTGGGCCACACGCGAGTTGGAGAGCGAGCGCGTTCGCTTCGGCCTGGACGTCCTCGACGACGCGATTCCAGAAGCCCCAGGCGAGGCCTTCGTCGGCGGACATCGCTCGGCCGGTGAAGAGCAGTTCCGCCGCCCGGCCGTGGCCGATGATACGTGGCAGGATGGCGCACGCACCCATGTCCGCGCCCGACAGGCCGACGCGCGTGAACAGGAAGGCGGCCTTGGCGTGGGGCGAGGCGAAGCGGATGTCGCTGGCCATTGCCAGGATTGCTCCGGCGCCAGCGCAGACACCTTCGACCGCTGCGATGATCGGCTGCGGGCAGGCGCGGATCGCCTTGACCAGGTCGCCGGTCATGGTCGTGAACTCGAGCAGGCCGGCGTCGTCCATTCCCGTCAGCGGACCGATGATCTCGTGGACGTCACCGCCGGAGCAGAAGTTTCCGCCCGCGCCACGGATGATCAGGACCTTCACATCGCGCGCGTCGGTGAGCGCCCGGAACGTGTCGCGAAGCTCCGCATAGCTTTCGAAGGTCAGCGGGTTCTTGCGCTCCGGCCGGTTGAGCGTGACCGTGCCGACGCCATTGGCCAATTCCCAAAGGAAGTGCTCAGGCCGAAACGACGCCGCGTCGAAGCTCACGCGCTCGTGCCTCCGTCGATGGTCACCGCCGCACCGTTGATGTCGCGGCTCAGCGGAAGGCACAGCATCAGCACGAGGTTGGCGATCGCAGCCGGATCGACCAGCCGGCCGCTGGCATTCATGTTGGTGATCGCTGAGCGTGCATCATCTTCGCCGCGCTTGGTGATTTCGGACACGCGCGCTACCGACTGGTCGGTCATCGGCGTGTCAACATAGCCGGGGCACACCGCGTTCACGGTCATCTTCGACCGCGCATATTCCGCGGCCATAGACCGCATCAGACCGAGCAGGCCATGCTTCGAGGCTGCGTAGTGCGCGGCGTAAGGCACGCCGCGAAGGCTTGCGACGGAGGCGATGAAGACGACGCGCGCGTCCTCGGCCTTGAGCAAGTCGGGAAGCCCGGCCTGAACTGTGTCGAAGGCTCCGGTCAGGTTCACGCCGATGATCCGGTCCCAGCTCTCCCGGGTCATGCGGTGAAACGGAGCGCTTTCGGCGATGCCGGCATTGACGATCAGCAGGTCGATCGGGCCGTTGGCGGCGCGCGCCTCCTCGAACGCTGCTGTGATGCTCTCAGAGATGGACACGTCACACCGGATAGCTGCGCCGTCGACCTTCGCAGCGACTTCCTGAAGAAGCTCGATCCGCCGCCCGAGCAGCGAGATTTTGGCCCCCGCGCCGCGAAGCAGTTCCGCCGTCGCGGCGCCGATGCCGGTGCCTCCACCCGTGATCAGTGCGTGGCGGCCCTCAAGCGATCTGTCGGCCATCGCTCTCCCCTTTCCAAATCGAGCATTGGCCGAAGCGCCGAGGAGTGGCAATGGCGGCTGCAAATCCGCTTAGGGGAGCATTATGAAGACCCGCGCCGCCGTCGCATTCGAAGCCAAGAGGCCCCTTGAGATCGTCGAAGTCGACCTCGAAGGGCCGAAGCAGGGCGAGGTACTGGTCGAGATCATGGCGACGGGCATCTGCCACACCGACGCCTACACCCTCGACGGATTCGACAGCGAAGGCATCTTCCCGTCGATCCTTGGCCATGAGGGCGCAGGAATCGTCCGTGAGGTCGGGCCGGGCGTCACCAGCGTGAAGGTCGGCGACCACGTCATCCCGCTCTACACGCCGGAGTGCCGCCAGTGTAAGTCGTGCCTTTCCGGCAAGACCAACCTGTGCACCGCGATCCGCGCGACGCAGGGCAAGGGCCTGATGCCCGACGGCACCAGCCGCTTCAGCTACAAGGGCCAGCAGATCTTCCATTACATGGGCTGCTCGACCTTCTCGAACTTCACCGTGCTGCCCGAGATCGCGGTCGCGAAGATCCGCGAGGACGCTCCGTTCAAGACCAGCTGCTACATCGGGTGCGGGGTGACTACGGGCGTCGGCGCGGTCGTAAAGACGGCGCAGGTCGAGCCGGGCGCGAACGTGGTCGTGTTCGGCCTCGGCGGCATCGGCCTCAACGTCATCCAGGGCGCGAAGCTGGTGGGCGCGAACCGGATCATTGGCGTCGACATCAATCCGGATCGTGAGGAATGGGGCCGCAAGTTCGGCATGACCGACTTCCTCAACAGCAAGGGCATGAGCCGGGAGAACATCGTCGCGAAGATCGTCGAGATGACCGACGGCGGCGCGGACTACACCTTCGACGCAACCGGCAACACGGAAGTGATGCGCACCGCGCTCGAAGCCTGCCATCGCGGCTGGGGCACCTCGATCATCATCGGTGTTGCGGAAGCCGGCAAGGAAATCGCGACCCGTCCATTTCAGTTGGTTACCGGCCGCAACTGGCGTGGGACGGCGTTCGGCGGCGCCAAGGGCCGGACAGACGTTCCGAAGATCGTCGATTGGTACATGGACGGGAAGATCGCGATCGACCCGATGATCACCCACGTCCTGACGCTGGACGAGATCAACAAGGGCTTCGACCTGATGCACGCGGGCGAGAGCATCCGGTCGGTCGTCGTTTATTAGGGAGAGGAACATGTACAGCCATGTCATGGTCGGATCGAACGACCCGGATCGGTCGAGAAAGTTCTACGATGCGCTTTTCGAAAAGCAGGGCCGGACCGACGACAAGGGGCGCACCAGCTACGGCCGCAAGGGCGCAGTGTTCATGATCTCGAAGCCGATCGACGGGCAGCCTGCGTGCCACGCGAATGGCGGGACAATCGGATTCTCGTTCGACAGCCCCGAAGAGGTCGATGCTTGGCACAAGCGTGGCGTGGAAGCCGGCGGTACATCCATCGAGGATCCCCCAGGCTACCGCGAGAATGCGTTCGGCAAGCTGTACCTTGCGTATCTGCGCGATCCCGACGGCAACAAGCTCTGCGGGCTTTACCGGCCGCAGCAATGAGTTTGCAGATCGTCTCGGAGAACCGTTCGCACGGCGGGCGGCAGCTGGTCGTGAAGCATGCCTCGTCGGCGACATCGACGGAGATGACGTTTTCGATCTTTTTGCCGCCGCAGGCCGAGGACGGGGCGAAGCTCCCGGTGGTCTGGTACTTGTCGGGCCTGACCTGCACCCATGCCAACGTCACGGAGAAGGGCGAGTATCGCGCCGCCTGCTCGGAGCTTGGGCTGATCTTCGTCGCTCCGGATACGAGCCCGCGCGGGGCCGGCGTGCCGGACGCGGAGGGCTATGACTTCGGGCAGGGCGCGGGCTTCTACGTCGATGCGACCGAGCAACCATTTGCGGCCAATTACCGCATCTGGACGTACGTAACCGAAGAGCTTCCAGCTCTCATCGCCGCAGAGTTTCCGGTCGACCTGGGGCGGCAAGCGATCACCGGCCATTCGATGGGCGGGCATGGCGCGCTGACTGTTGCGCTGCGCAATCCTGGGCGCTTCCGCAGCGTCTCCGCCTTCGCGCCGATCGTCGCGCCTGGGCAGGTCCCGTGGGGGCAAAAGGCGCTCGGAGGCTATCTGGGCGAGAACCGGGCGGCCTGGCGCAAGCATGATGCGGTGGCGCTGATAGAAGACGGAGCGCGCGCGTCCGAACTGCTGGTCGACGTCGGAACCGCCGACAATTTCCTCGAGCAGGAACTCAAGCCCGAGCTGCTCGAACGCGCCTGCGCGGATGCGGGCATCGCGCTGACCCTCAACCGCCGCGAGGGCTACGACCACAGCTATTACTTCATCTCGTCTTTCATGGCCGACCACCTGCGCTGGCACGCCGAACGCTTGCGTTAGGGCTCTCTGCTACGGGACGACCAGGAAGTCGGCATTCGTCAACAGGGTACCGGCCGCAACCTGTGCGAACAGGATCTGCGCCCCGCCCCGCTGCCATCCGCATCGTAGGACATGTTGCCGGTCGCACTGCAGTAAATGATCCGGTCATTGGAATCGTGCGCAGCGGCTCCGGTGGCGAAGCGGGACGCCAAAAGCGATCCGTTCGAAAGCCGGGAGAATATCGTCTGGTCGAGCACGATCGTGTCGTCGATGGCGCTAAAGCCGACCAGCTGGTCGACGTTGGTTGCACCATTCAAACCGCTATCGAACACATATCTGTCGGCTCCCGCGCCGCCGTTCAGCACGTCCTTGCCGCCGCCGCCGTTCAGCGTGTCGTTGGCGCCCAGGGCTGAAGGCCTGCAATGCGGCCAGAGCGGACCCTACTCGCGCGAAAAGCTTCGTCGGAAATCATACCAGCAATCTGAAAACCGCGCCGCCCCCAGCGCCGCTGTCGAGCGCAATCGAACCCCCATGGGCGAGCACGATCTGCCTCGCGAGACTGAGGCCGATCCCGGTCCCTTTGTCCTTGGTCGTGAAGAAGGGAAGAAAGACGTCTTGCCGAAGGGCCTCCGCGACGCCGGCGCCGTTGTCCGCGACTTCGATCGACGTCCGCCCATCGCTCGCAAGCGCGAAGGCCAGCGACACTTTCGGCTTCTGCGCATGCGCGCAGGCTGCTTCAGCGCCATTGCGCAAAAGATTGATCAGCACCTGAAACAGCAGGTCCGGATCAGCCTCGATGATGAGGCTTTGCGGCTCCACCGACAGGTCGAATTGCAACTGCTCGCAGACCGGGCTCGCTTCGAACATCGCAGCGACCTCACGAGCCCACGGCTCAACCTGGAATTTCTGCAGCCTGATGGTCGGCGCGCGGCTGATCTGCCGATAGGTTTCTACGAAATGCATCACTCCGTCGGCTCGCTTGGCCAAAGTATCCACCGCCGCACGGGCGTCGCTGATGTCGCGACTATCACCCTTATCGGTCCTCGCGACCAGCGCCGCGGCGGTGTGCGCCAGCGACGTGACGGGCGTCATCGAATTCATGATCTCGTGAGTAAGCACGCGGATCAGGTCGCTCTGCGCGGCGATCTCGATCGCATTGAGCTCCGACTGGATCGGCTGGACCGCGACCACGCGGACGAGCCCGGCGAGCCTGTGCACGACCGCCGCGCTGACCATCGCGGTTTGAGGAACGGCGTCGAATTGAAGCGGGACCAGGCGCGGCCGACCGACCGAAGAATCGCCGAGGCTTCGGACGAAGGCGTCTCCGTACGTTCCGAAGTCGGCGATCCTGACGCCGCTGTGCCTCATGAACAGGCGACGCGCTGCCTTGTTGCCCAGCTCTACGCGTCCTTCTTCGTCTATGATGAGTAGTGCTGTCGGCGCGTCGTCGAGCACAGCCTCGAAGAAGCGGTTGGCGTCGCTCAGCTGCTGGCGCTGTTCACGCAGCTGGCGCACGGTCTGATTGAGCGCCTCCCCAACTTCCGCGAAACCGCTTCCTTCCGCATTTCCGGCGAAGTTCTGCGAAAGGTCGTTGAAGCGAAGAGCTTCAATGAAACGGGAGAGCTGGAGATTGGTGCGGCGAACGTGCGCCCACATCCCGTATCCAGCGCCCATGCAGCCCAGCGCCGCGACCAGCCGGACCGCGCCGAGACCCGGCGTCAGGAGTGACCATGCCAGCGCAAGGCATGCGAGGAAGATGAGCGCCAGCCAGAGGATCAGTCCCCCGGCGAAGCGCTCCTTAAAGGCCATATTTTTCCATGCGCCGGTAAAGCGCTGCCCGCGACAGCCCGAGTTCCGACGCCGCGGACGAAATGTTGTAGCCGTGCTTGCGCAGCGCCGCTTCGACCATCTGCCGCTCGGCACGATCGAGGTTTAGGTCGGCGTGCTGGTCCGCGATGGCCTTGGGCACCGGAGCAGCGTCGGTCGAGCGCCGTGAGATTGCAAAATCTACCAGCCGGAAGGCGTCGCCGTCGCCGAGGATTACCGCACGCTCGGTCGCATGCCGGAGCGCCCGGACGTTCCCGGGCCAGTCGTGAGTTTCGAGAGCGGCCGCGACATCGCCGGGAAGCTCGCGCGCCGGCTTGCCGTACTTGCGCGTATACAGATCGAGATAGTGGCGAACGAGCATCGGGACGTCCTCGGGCCGCTCGCGCAGGGGCGGAAGCTCAATCTCGACCGTGTTGAGCCGGAACAAGAGGTCCTGGCGGAAGCGGCGCTCGTCGTGCAGCTGCTCCGGCGGCAAATTCGTCGCAGCAATCACCCTTACGTCCACAGGGACAGGCTTGTTCGATCCCACCGGGATGACTTGCCGGCGTTCAAGCGCGGTCAGAAGCTTGGGCTGCAGATGCAGCGGCAGGTTGCCGATCTCGTCGAGGAACAAGGTCCCGCCATCCGACGCCGGGATGCGGCCAATCCGATCGGAGCGAGCGTCGGTAAAAGCGCCCTTCAAATGGCCGAACAGCTCCGACTCGAACAAGTTCTCGGCTACCGCGCCGAGATCGACCGAGACCATATCCTTGTCCGATCGCAAAGAGCGCCAGTGAAGCTCGCGCGCGACCAGCTCCTTGCCGGTGCCGTTCTCGCCGAGGATGAGCACGTTGGCGTCGGTCGGGCCGGCTTTCTCGATCAGAGAAAAGACCCGCGCCATTCCCGGTGACTGGCCGAGGAATGCTTCGTCACCAGGCGCGGCGGGAGAGGCTTTTGCAGCGCGTGCAGACGGGACTGCGGCGCGTGATCGGCGCAATGCCGCAGCCGTCCGCACGCTCACCATCAAGCGCTCGTTCGACCACGGCTTGGTCACGAAATCCGTTGCGCCGCGCTTCATCGCCTCGACCGCGACATTGAGGCCTCCGTGCGCGGTAATCATCACTACCGACGCCTCCGGATCGGCCTGTAGGATCCGGGTCAGCCAGTGAAGGCCTTCCGAGGAATTGGTTTCCCCACGGCCGAAATTCGCGTCGAGCAGGATCACGTCCGGCGCATCGTTGGCTAGACTGACGAGCGCATCGGCCGGCGACTGATATTCGTCGATCGTCCTGAACATGTCGCGCAGCAGCAGCCGCGCCGACAACAGCACGTCGGGATCGTCGTCGATGACGACGCAGCGGTCGAAGGTCGGGCCCCGCTCCACTTCATCTACTCCTAGCCAGTGTCCGATGCTGAACAATCAATATTCGTGCCAACTGCTCGATTTCGGACAGTGAAGCCTCGAACGATTTGCCCGACGCAGGCAGAAAATGGCCGATTTTAGCGGCTTTGTCGCTTTGGCACACCTGATGCTCAGCGGAAGAAGCGACACACGAGCCAGGAGGCAGAGATGACCAAGGTTGAGACCATTTTTTGTGCATTGACGTGGGGCATGATGAACGCGCTGCTGATCGCAGTGATATTCGATGCGGCCAGTCCCGTCGCTTCGACGCCGACCGTCCAGATCGCCAGTACACCGATCGCGCCGGTCGCCTGATCGCGTTCGAATGCGGACAACGACTGCTCGAAAACGGACAGTCCGCAGCCGCGTGCAAATCACCCTCCCCTAGTGCGCCAAATGGCACGGGCCTTGCTCTGATCAGGGCGGAGATACGATGGACATGACGGTTTCGACATTGCGCGAGAAAATCCCGGGCACTGCCGCTCACAGCGGCGGCGGCATGGACCGCGTCGTCGTCTCGAAGAAGATACCGAAGCAGATAAAGATCGCGATCGGCGCTGCCGCGATCCTGCTGACCATCCTCGTCTTCTATTTGATGGCGCCCACGGCCAATAGCCAGACGGTCGCCGCGGATCGGCTGACCATCTCCACCGTGCAGCGCGGCAGGTTCGACGACTTCATTCCCCTGCGTGGCCGCGTGACTCCGCTAGTCAGCGTTTACCTCGACGCGATCGAGGGCGGCCGTGTCGAACAGGTGCTCGTCGAGGACGGTACGATGGTCCAGAAGGGCCAGCTCCTCGCGGTCCTGTCCAATGCCGAGCTGCAGCTTTCGGTTCTGGCCCGGCAGACCGAGGTCACTCAGCAGATCAATTCGATGCGCAGCCAGGAACTTGCGCTGGCACAGACTCGCCTCGCCAACGAGCGCGCGCTGATCGAGGCCGATCTCGCCACCCGGAAGGCTCGCCGGGAATATGAAGTTCAGCGGCCGCTTGCTGAACGCGGCTTCGTCGCCGCCAAGACCTTCGGCAACAGCCGCGACGAATATGAAGCGAACCGCCAGCGCAGCGAGGTGCTGCGCCGCCAGCAGTCGACAGACGAGCGTCTCCAGTCCAGCCAGCTCGCGCAGCTTCGCCAGACCGCCGGCGCGCTCAACAGCAGCCTTGATATCGCACGAGGAAGCCTCGACGCACTGAACCTGCGCGCTCCCGTCAGCGGTCACCTAACGGCTTTCTCTATACAGGTTGGCCAGTCGCTCGATCGCGGCGAACGGCTTGGGCAGATCGACACCGATGGCAACAAGCTCGTCGCGCAGGTGGACGAATTCTACCTTGGGCGCGTCACG
>Ga0307410_10001093_pt1 | contig 11815 bp, 12 predicted proteins | sample 322Ometagenome_3_FD_203707 | JGI IMG/M metagenome (GOLD analysis project Ga0307410, IMG submission 203707) | Maize rhizosphere microbial communities from greenhouse at UC Davis, California, United States - 322HYB-O-3 | ecosystem: Host-associated > Plants > Roots > Rhizosphere > Soil | place...
GCTGCCACAGGCTCGGCGACGTGTGCGCGCCGAGCACGGCCGGGTCGCGCCGTGCGCGTCGCGTCCCTGCGAGTACCGTGCTCATTTGAGCTGCACCCGCGGATCGACCGCCTTGTACATGAGATCGGCGAGGAGGTTCGAGATGATCGTCGCCGCGGCGACGTAGACGGTGATCGCCTTGATGACCGGAAAGTCGGAGCGCTCGACCGCGAGAATCACTTCGCGCCCGATCCCCGGGATCGAGAAGAAGCGCTCGATCAGGAATGCACCGAGCAAGAGCCCCGGCAGCGACGCCATCAGGTTGGTGATGATCGGGATCGACGCGTTGCGCAGCACGTGGATCCACATGATGCGGTTCTCGGACACGCCCTTCGCGCGCGCGGTGCGGACATAGTCCTGGTTCACTTCGTCGAGCACGAACGTGCGGTACAGCCGCAGGCTCGGCGCGATGCTGACGGTGAGCAGAATCAGGATCGGCAGCGACGAGTAGCGGAAGAGGTTCTCGCCGAAGCTGTCGCCCCATCCCTGCACCGGGAACCAGCCGAGCTTGTAGGCGAAGAAATACTGGAAGACGATGATGTAGACGAGGATCGAGATCGACAGGCCGACCGTGCAGGCGATCATCACCAGGCGGTCGGTGAGCGAGCCGCGAACGTACGCCACGGCGAGCGCGAGCGCGATCGAGATCAGCGTGTCGAGCACCAGCAGCGGCAACGTCACCGTCAGCGACGGCCCGAGGCGCGTGGCGAGGATGCTCGAGACGCGCTCGTTCGTGCTCCAGGAGGCGCCGAAGTCGGCGGTCAGCACCTGCTTGATGAAGATGCCGAGCTGCACGTAGTACGGCTGGTCGACGCCGAGCTGGCGGCGGATGTTGTCGATCTGCTCCTGGTTGCTGATCTTGCCGGCGAGCACGTACGCCGGATCGCCGCCGACCCAGTTGAACAGGACGAAGACGAGCAGGATGACGCCGAGCAGCGTCGGCACCATCTGCCACAGTCGTCGGACGATGTACGCCGTCATGTCCTCTCCCGAGCCGCCGCGGGATCGCCGCGCGACTGGAACGTTGAGGGTGGCCTCGGGCATCGGGGACCGACGCGGATTGCGCGTCGCCATCGCGGCATCGGGGGCCGTCCCGGGTTCGCCGGGCGGCCCCCTCTGTTGGTCGCGCTCCTCTGCCGTGCTGCTACCACCCTCCTCCTGCGTTCATCGGGCGAAAGTACAAATCTACTTTCGCCCGGCCTGTCTAGGCGAAACCCGGTGGCCGAGCCACACGGGTTTCGCCGGAAACGACGACGAAAAGACGAACATCGTGCAAGCGCTTCCTGCAACCGACATCCTGCCGCGCCGCCGCCGGCGACGCGCGGTTAGTTGGGCGCCGTGCCGATGTCGATGTACTGCCAGTGCGAGTGCAGGATCGGATGCTTGCGATAGCCCTGCACGCGCGGGCTCACGAGCTGGTTGCGGTAGCGGCTGATCGTCAGGCGCCACGGCGCGTAGGCCTCGATGATGCGCGCCATGTCCTGGTAGAGCTTGTCGCGCGCCGGCCCGGGCGGCGTGCGCACCGACTGTTCGTAGAGCTTGTCGTACTCGGGGATCTTCGCGCACGCGTTGTTGCTCTGGAACGTGTTCGGCCCGTAGAGCAGCTGCATGAAGTTGTCGCCGTCCGGATAGTCGGCGATCCACGAGGCGACGCGGCTCTGCAGCTTGCACTGCTTCTCGAGCTTCAGGAGCTCGGGGAACTTGTCCTTGTGGAACTCGACGCGCACGCCGATCGCGTCCATCGACTTCTTCACCAGTTCGTCGACCTGCCGCGCGGCGGTATCCGGTCGAGAGCTGTGCCGCACGACCAGCGGCTTGCCGTCCGGCATCGTGCGATAGCCGTCGGAACCCTTCTTGTAGCCGAACTTGTCGAGGAGCGCGTTCGCGCCGGCGGGATCGTACCGGATCGTCGGCTGCCAGTTGGGCTGGTGGCCGACGACGCCCGGCGGGATCGGGAACCTCGCCTCCACCGCCTGGCCGTTGCGGACGACCTTGATGTCCTCGTGCACCGGATACGACATCGCCATCGCGCGGCGCAGCGCGATCTTCTCCTTGGTCAGCCCGCCGACGACCGGGTCCTGCATGTTCCAGTAGAGATACGAGATCTCGGGATCGATGATGCGCGACAGTCGCACGCCTTTCTGCGCGAACTCCGGCCGCAGCTTGTCGCCCGCGAGCACGTTCGGCGCGAGCGGCCCCTCGAGGTTCATGATGTCGAGCTCGCCGTTCTGGAAGGCCAGCAACCGCGACTGGTCTTCCTCGATGATCGAGATCTCGACGCGGCCGACCTGCGGCATCTTCTTGCCCTTCATCTGCGCCACGAGCTTCGCGTCGTCCGGGTCGGTGGACGTGAAGTTCCACTCGAACCCGCGGTAGGCCGGATTCGCGCCGAGCACGATCTTGCTGCTTCGAACCCACTGCTCGAGCCGGTAAGGACCGGTGCCGACCGGGTTGGCGAGGGCACGACCGTCGGCGCCCGCGTACGCCTCGATCACTTCGCGCGCGACGGCCGACGTGGGCTCGTGCGCCAGCACGTACGGCAGGTTGTAGTCGGTGCCCTTCAGGCGGAAGCGCAGCGTATAGCGGTCGACGGCCTCGAGCCCCGGGATCTTCCGGTCGTAGTCGAAACGGCCCGACTTCTTCGCTTCCTCGGCCAGCTCGTCGAGGCCGACGAACTTCCCCTCGACGAGGAACGCCCACGGCGAGCGGATGCGCGGATCGATCAGCCGCTTGAGCGAATAGACGTAGTCGTCGGCGACGAGCTCGCGCGGCTGCCCCTTGAACGCCGGGTCCGCCACGAAGCGCACGCCGCGCTTCAGGCGGATCGTGTACGTGCGACCTTCGTCGCTCACCTGCGGCAACGCTTCCGCGGTCTGCGGCACGACCTTCGACGGCCGCGCGAGATAGTCGTACGTGTACAGCGTCTCGAACAGCGCCTGCACGACGGTGCCCGAATACAGGTCGTGGACGGCCGCGGGATCGAAGCCGGTCTCGGCGACCGGAAAGACATCGCGAACCACTTTCGACGGATCGGGCGCGGCGCGAAGCGGCAGCGCGAAGAGCGCGAGGGCGACGCCGGCGGCGAGCACCTGCATCAGCGGCGAACGGGCGAGTCTCGTGGGGCGCGTCATTGGTGTCGCGCAGCTATTGCGGCCGCGGCTCGAGGTCCATGTAGACGAATTCGGCGTGCAGGATCGGGTGCTTCTTGTAGCCCTTCACCCACGGCCAGATCAGCTGGTTGCGCTCGCGCGAGATCTGCGTGAGCCAGGCGCCGTCGACTTCCTGCTGGCGCACCATCTCGAGGAACAGGCGGTTGCGCTCCGGCGAATCGGGCAGCTTCAGCATCTTCTCGTAGAAAGCGTCGTACGCCTTCGACTCGTAGCAGCCGTTGTTGCTCTGGCCGGTGTTCGGCCCGTAGAGCAGCTGCATGAAGTTCTCGCCATCCGGATAGTCGGCGTTCCACGCGGCCTGCCACATCTGCAGCTGGCAGACCTTCGCCTGCTTCAGGTGGTCGGCGAACTTGCCCTGCTGGAACTCGATGCGGATGCCGATCGCATCCATGTTCTTCTTCCACAGCTCGTTGAACTGCCGGTCGAGCGCGGTGGTGCCCGTCGCGAGCCGCAGCGTCAGCGGCTTGCCGTCGGGCAGCGTGCGGTAGCCGTCGGCCGCCTTCCTGTAGCCGAAGCGGTCGAGCAGCTTGTTCGCGAGGACCGGATCGTAATTGTTGAGCGGCTTCCAGTTCGCATCGTGGCCGACGACGCCGTAGGGGATCGGCATGATCGCCCGCACCGCCTGGCCGCGCCGGATCACGCGGATCTCCTCGTCGTAATCGTAGGCCATGATGATGGCCCGGCGCAGCGCGATCTTCTCCTTGGCGAACCCGCCGACGACCGGGTCGCGGAAATTGAAGAACGTGTAGACGACGTCCGGATCGATGCCGCGGAACAGCGTGACGCCCTTCGCCGTCCACTCGGGCTTCAGCTGCCGGTCGCTGCCCATCACTTCGTTGCGGAACGTCGCCGGCAGCGCGAGGTGATCGAGCTCGGCACGGTTGAACGCGAGCCAGCGCGACTGGTCCTCCTCGATGATGCTGATCTCGACGCGACCGATCTGCGGCATCTTCTTGCCCTTGAGATCGCGCACCAGCGCTTCGTCCCAGCCCGCATCGGACACCGCGAAGTCCCACACGAAGCCGCGATAGTCGGGGTTGGCCTCCAGCACGATCTTGTTGCTGCGCTTCCATTCCTTCAGCTGGTAGGGGCCGGTGCCGACCGGGTGCGCGGGCAGGTCGTCGCCATACGCTTCGACGACCTCACGTGCGACGGCGCCGAACGGCGCGTGCGCCATCGTGTACAGGAAGACGTAGTCGGTCTGCTTCAACCGGATGCGCAACGTGTAGCGATCGACCGCCTGGAGACCGGCGACCCGCGCCTCGTAGTCGAAGCGCCCGTGCCGCTTGGCGGCTTCGACGAGCTCGGCCAGCCCCTCGATCTTGTCCTCGATCAGGAAAGCCCACGGCGACCGGTTCTTCGGATCGACGAAGCGCTTGAACGAATAGACGAAGTCGTCGGCGGTCAGTTCGCGCGGCTTGCCCTTGAACGCAGCGTCGGGCGTGAAATGGATGCCCTTGCGCAGGCGAAAGGTGTAGACGCGCCCGGTGTCGGTCACCTCCGGCATCGCTTCGGCGACTTGCGGAACCAGTTTCGCCGGCCGCGCGAGATAGTCGTAGCCGAGCAGGCGCTCGAAAATCGCCTCGTTGACCACGTTCGAATACAGATCGGAGACGCGCGCCGGGTCGAAGCCGGTTTCCGCGGCGGGAAAGGCGTAGCGCAGCACCTTGCCGGGATCGGCCGCCTGCGCGCCCGTGGCCAGCGCCGCCGCGACGGCCGCGGCCAGTGCGAAGCGGCACCACCCAAGGAGGCGTGCGGCGATTGCCGAGATCCCGGCCCGCGCGCCCGACCCTACGGTCGCCCGCCAGGCGATCCACCGCGCCATCGGTCGCATGCGCCCCCGAAAAACAAAGCCGCGCAATGTACCATAACTCACCCCCTCTTCCATGGCACGCACCCTGCTGCGGCGGCTCACGCGCCGCCTCGAGCCCTATGTCGACCAGGTGACCGGCCACCCCTGGGTGCAGCGGTATGCGCCGCGCCTCGCCGATCCCGACCTGTGGCACCTCAACCGGCGCTCGAGCGCGAGGGCCGTCGCGATCGGTCTTTTCTCCGGCCTCATCCCCGGGCCGTTCCAGGTGCTCGGCGCCGTCGGCCTGTCGATCCTGCTGCGCGCCAACTTCCCGCTCGCGGCGATAACGACGCTGTACACGAACCCGTTGACGATCGTTCCGCTGTACCTGCTCGCCTACCAGTACGGCGGCCTGTTCATCGACGGCGACCAGAAGATCTCCGCGTTGTCCCCGCCCGAATTCTCGCTGTCGCCCGCCTACGTGATGGAGCTCATGCACTGGATGGCGCAGCTCGGCAAGCCGCTCGCCCTCGGGCTGCTGCTGCTCTCGGTCACGCTGGCGGCTGTCGGCTATGTCGGCGTGCGGCTCGCCTGGCGTTGCCAGACAGTGTGGCTGTGGCAGCGCCGCGCGCGCCTTCGCGCGGCGCGCTAACGATCGTTGCTCAAGCCGGACTACTGGGAGCGGGCGAAGCAGGACCTCGCGCGCGCCGATCCGGTGATGGCGCGGCTGATCGATGCGTATCCCGAGCTGCACCTCGCACGCCGCAGCGACGCGTTCACCGCGCTGTGCCGCGCCATCGTCGGGCAGCAGATCTCGGTGAAAGCCGCCGACGCCATCTGGCGGCGCTTCGTCGATCGCGCCGCACCCGAGCAGAACGCCTCGCCGTTTCCGGCGCTGTCACCGCAACGGATCGTCGCGCTGCCGCCGGGAGCGCTGCGCGAATGCGGGTTCTCGACGCGCAAGGCCGACTACCTGACCGACCTGGCCGGCCATTTCGCGAGCGGCCGCCTCGTGCCCGCGCAGTGGCGGACGCTGGACGACGAATCGCTGATCGCCGCGCTGTGCGACGTCAAGGGCATCGGCCGCTGGACCGCCGAGATGTTCCTGATCTTCCACGAGCTGCGGCCCGACGTGTTCCCCGTCGACGACATCGGCTTGCAGAAGGCGATCGCCGTGCATTACCACCGCGGACGCCGCGTCGCGGCGTCGACGCTGAGACGCCACGGCGCGCGGTGGCGCCCGTGGCGCAGCGTGGCGACGTGGTACCTGTGGCGCTCGCTCGACCCGCTGCCGGTCGAGTACTGACGCGCGTGGCGAAGGCGCTCCGCGCGCGAGTTTCGAGCGGGACCGCGTCAGCTCGCCGCGACGAGCGCCTCCTCCTCCTCCGGCCGGACGCCACGCTCGGCCGCGCGCGCTTCGTCATCCTTCGGCGTTGCGTCGTCGGGCTTCGCGCCGCGGTGCCCTTCCTCGACGTAGCGGGCCACCAGCGCGCCGACGAAGAACGCGATCGCCGAGTAGTAGACCCAGATCAGGACCACGGCGAGCGAGCCGGCGGCGCCGAAGGCCGAGATGGCGTCGGTATGCCCGAGGTAGAGGCCGATGCCGATGCGGCCGATCGCGAACAGGATCGTCGATGCGACCGCGCCGACCAGAAGCGCGTTCCTCGTGAGCTTGCGCTCGGGCAGCAGCCGGTAGATCGCGTAGAACAGCACGAACGAGCCCGCGAGGCCGATGACCGTGCCGATCAGCCGGCCGATCCATACGCCTTCGACGCCGATGAAGCGGCTGAGCCCGCCGGAAAGCACCGCGAGCACCGCATTGGCGAGCAGCGTGACGAGCAGGAGAAAGCCGAGCGTGAGCACGATGCCGAACGACAGCACGCGCGCGCGGATCGTCTGCCACAGCGTGACGTTCTCCGGCGCCTGCTTGGCGAGGAGGTCGTCGAGGCTGTCCTTGAGCTCGGCGAACACGGTCGTGGCACCGATCGCGGCCGCGATCACGCCGAACGCGGCCGACCAGCCGGCGCGCGGCTCGTCCGCCTGCTGCAGCATGCCCTCGATGAGCTTGCCGCCTTCCTCGCCGAGCAGGCCGGACGCCTGGGCGAGGAGCTGCGCCCGCAGCGTCTCGGTGTCGACGATGAGCCCGAACAGCAGCATCAGCAGCAGCACGATCGGCGCGAGCGAGAACGCCGTGTAGAACGACAGCGACGACGCCTTGCGCGCGAGCTTCTCCTCGCTCCACCATCCCTTCACCGACTTCGCGAGCCCTTTCCACCAGGCCGCCTTGCCGAGCTGGATGTCAGCGGCCGGTGCGCCGTTCGCGGAGGTGCTGGATGATCGCCCGGACCTGCGGGCTGGTTCCGATGCGGATGGCGGTTCCGACGATGCCTGCGAGCGAGGCCCATCGAACCCGCCTCCGTTGGTCGATGCCTCGATCGTAGTCGTCGTAGGCATAGCGCGCGTAGCGCTGCGCCGCCGGGCGACGTCGGGTGAGGTACAGCGCGAGAAGGCCCGCGCCCGCCGCCGCGGCGATCGGGATCACCTTGGTCGCCGCACTGCTCGCGGCCTGCGCCGATTCGCGTGCGTCGTCCAGCAGACGCGCGCGACGATGCTCGAGCCGGCGCTCCACCGACGCGATGCGGTCGTGCAGCTCGGCGTGGCTAGGCTTGCTTGGCTTCGGCTTGGTCGTCGTCGTTTCCATGGTCCGCTTCTTCCTCGGCTTGGGCAGTGGCTTTGAGCTGGCGCAGCGTGGCGCTGAACATCATCTCGGGAGCGTGCTTGATGACCCACCAGACGATCACGCCGGCCACGGCAAGACAGGTCGCCGCCCCGATCAGCAGCGCGACCGGCCACGACACGACCTCGGTGAGCCAGACGATCAGCGCGGCGACGATGCCGAGCCAGGCCGTGGCCGCGAGCACCGAGACGACGATCGCCGCGGCGACCGTGCGCACGAACACCTGCTGGGCGCGTTGCGCCTCGAGCACGGCGAGCTCGAGGTGATCGTGCGCCACCTGGCGTGCATCGAGCGCCAGTCGCCGGAGGCGATCGCCCCAGCCGGACGGAACCCGGGCGGCGTCCCCCGCGGGCGTCGCGGCATGGGTGAAGGCGTCGAAGGCAGGCGTGGCCACGGCAGTCCTCGCGTTGGAACCGAACGTTCCCCTCGTGCAACGTGCGTGCCACGGCGTCGCCACGCCTACGGCGCGCGCGAAGCCGCACCGACGACGGCGCGGGTTGCCGGTCGGGGTGGCAAAAGCGTTATCCCCGTCGGAACAAAACGGACACGGCGGCGCGCGAGACCGGGATGGCGCGGCGCGGCAAAAGCGTTGCAGGAATGCTGCGGTGCACGTTGACGGCCGGAGCCTCGCCCGCCAAAGTGGAACCGGGTTCCACAATCGTGCTCTACTCGCCCGCCCAACGCTGCCTCGACATCCTCGAGGCGCTCGCCGACGCGCCGCAAGGCCTCGCGCTGTCGGCCATCGGTCAGTCGCTGGATCTTCCGAAGAGCGCTGCGCACCGGTTCTGTACGCTGCTCGAACGCCGCGGGTTCGTCCGCCAGGACGCGTTGACGCGCTACTACCGCCTCACGTTCAAGCTCCCGCAGCTCGCATTCCGCTTCATCGCCGCGTCCGGCATCGCCGATGTCGCGCAGCCGGTGCTCGATGCCCTTGCGGCGCGCACCGGCGAGCTCGCGCGACTTGCCGTCGTCGACGGCGACACGCTGACCTGGGTCGCACGCGCGCAGGGCGCAACCAACGGCTTGCGTTATGACGACGAGGCGGGTCGCGAGGTGATCCTGCACGCGACCGCCACCGGCAAGGTGTGGCTCGCGTCGCTCCCCGAAGCGCAGGCGCTCGCCATCGTCAAGCGCGCGGGCGTCATCGGCAGCCGGCCGTTCGGTCCGCGCGCTGCGACGACGCTGGCGGGGCTCGCACGCGAGCTGGCCGCGACGCGTCGGCGCCGTTACGGCGAGGCGGTCGAGGAAGGCGAGCCCGGCGTCGCCGCGGTCGCTGCCGCGATCCGGGCGACGAGCGACCCCGCGACGGCCGTGGTGGCCACCGTCAGCGTCGCCGGTCCACTCGCGCGCCTGGACGCGCCGCGTCGCGCAGCGCTGGGCGAGGCGACGCTCGACGCGGCGCGCGAGCTCACGGAGCTCTGGCCGGCACGTTCGTTCCTGGTGGCGGGCACTCGCGCCGCATGACGACCGACAAGACCGCGGAAGCCCGCTACGACGGCCCGCTCGCCGTCGCGCGGTCGCTCTCGGCGCTCGCGCTGAACGACGCCGCGACCGCGCGGTTCGAACGCGAAGGACTTCGTGCCGACGTCGAGTATCGCGACCTCGGGCTGGCGCAGGCGACCGGTGGGCGCATCGGCGCGAAGCACATCCGCGCGATCAAGCCGCTGCCGGCGCCCACCGGCTGGCACTGGCACGACATGACGGCGCACTTCGTCTATGTGCTGCGCGGGTCGCTGACGTTCCGCTTCGCCGGCGTCGAAGGCGACGTGGTCGTCGTCGCCGGGTCGGGGCTGTCGCAGCCGGCCGGCGTTCCGCACAACGTCGTCGCCCGCTCCGACGATCTCGAGGTGCTCGAGATCAACGTGCCGGCCGCCTACGGCACCTGGGAGGTCGACTCGCCACCCGCTCCGTGGGATCGCGCGTGAGCGCCGACGCGTCGCTCGCCATTGCCCGTCCGCCGCGCTCGTCGCGCGCGTCGGCGATGACGACGTGGCTGCGCAAGCGTGCCGGGGCGCTGGCCATTTTCGTGCTGCTTTTCCTGCTGTGGGAATTCGCGGTCAGGCTGTTCGGCATCAAGGAGTACCTGCTGCCGCCGCCGTCGAAGGTGTGGACCGAGTTCTGGAAGCGCCACGAGATCGTGCTGGGCGGCGCCTGGGTGACGGCCATGGAGATGCTCGCGGGCTATCTGCTCGCGATCGTCGTCAGCATTCCGCTCGCGATGTGGATCGCCTGGTCGCGCTTCATGGAGCAGTCGGTGTATCCGGTGATCGTCTTCCTCCAGATCATTCCGAAGATCGCCGTCGCGCCGCTCTTCATCATCTGGTTCGGCTTCGGCTTCACCCCCAAGCTCCTCGTCGTGTTCCTGCTGTGCTTCTTTCCGATCGTCGTCTCCAGCATCGCGGGGTTCAAGAGCGCGGACAAGGACGTGATGGACTTCGCGCGCACGACCGGCGCATCGGGGCTGCGGCTGTTCCTCAAGATCCGGCTGCCTCAGGCGCTGCCGCACATCTTCACCGGGCTCAAGGTCGGGGCCGCACTGGCGGCAACCGCGGCCGTCGTCGCGGAATTCGTCGCATCGGACAAGGGGCTCGGCTACCTACTGCTGCAATACAACGGCCAGCTCGAGACGCCGATGGTGTTCGCGACGATCGTGCTGCTGTCGGTGATCGGGCTCATCGTCTATTACGCGGTCGAGATCCTGGAGCGCATCGCGATCCCGTGGCATGTATCGCAGCAGGGGGCCGCGCACGACGCAACGCTGTGACGAGACGGTGAAGGCGCGAGGCGTGCGGCCGGGTCGAATCGTCTGCGCGCGGCCGCGTGAACGTTGCGCCGTGGCGGAAGCGGCCACGGCAGCGCAGGACAAGTGAGCGGCGCGCCGAAGGCGTACCGGAAGTTCATCCAACGAGGAGGAAATGATGTCCGCATTCGGATCGCTGTCCCGCGCGTTCGCCGTCCTCGCGACGTCGCTCGCGCTCGTCGCTCCCGCCGCCAGCGCGCAGGACAAGGTGTCGCTGCGCCTCAACTGGTACCTGGGCGGCCTGCACGTGCCCTTCTACTATGGCAAGGATCGCGGCTTCTTCGCGGCCGAAGGCATCGATCTCACGATCAACGAAGGGCGCGGCTCGGCGAACACCGTGCAGGTGGTGGCGGCGGGCTCCGACACGTTCGGCATGGCCGACTCGTCGTCGGTCATCTCCACGGCTGCGCGCGGCGCCGAGATCAAGTCGGTGATGTCGCTGCTCAACTCGACCGGCTTCTCGGTGGTCTCGCTCGCCGAGCACAAGATCAAGACACCCAAGGACCTCGAGGGCAAGCGCGTCGCCGTGTCTCCCGGCGATCCGCTGGGCGCGCTGCTGCAGGCGGTGTGCAAGGCCAACAACGTCGACTGCGGCAAGATCTCAATGGTGCAGGTCGATCCGGCCGCCAAGGTCGTCACCGTGCTGGAGAAGAAGGCGGATGCGCTGCTCGGCGGTGCCGATGACCAGTACTTCCTCATCAAGCAGCGCGGCGTGGAGCCAGCGGCGATGCGCTATGCCGACTGGGGCGCGAACATCGTCGGCATGGCGATCGTCACGAAGACCGAGACGATCCAGAAGAACCCCGACCTCGTGCGCCGCTTCGTCCGCGCGTCGATCAAGTCGTGGGAGGAAGCGAAGAAGAACCCGGCCGCGGCGGTCGATGCCGCGCTCAAGGTCAAGCCGGACCTCAACCGCCAGTCGACGCTCGACCAGCTGATGGTCGACATCGAGCTGCTCGATTCGAAGAACAGCAAGGGACGCATCGGCTGGGGCGCGCAGGCGGACTGGGACCAGACGCTCACGATCCTCAAGCAGTACCGCGACCTCAAGACCGACCAGCCGTGGACGGCCTTCCATACCAACGAGTTCCTGCCGCAGTGACGGGGCGCGTGAACGCCGCCACGTCGCCGCCGCGTGCGTCGTGACGCTGAGAATGGTGCGCGACGCTGTGCGGGCCGAGCCGCTCGTGCATGATGCGAGTCGCGCGTCGCGCGCGTACGTCGAGCTCGCCCGCGTGGCGAAGACGTACCGGCGCGGTCATGGTGCCTCCGCGCGC
>Ga0307410_10001094_pt1 | contig 11814 bp, 14 predicted proteins | sample 322Ometagenome_3_FD_203707 | JGI IMG/M metagenome (GOLD analysis project Ga0307410, IMG submission 203707) | Maize rhizosphere microbial communities from greenhouse at UC Davis, California, United States - 322HYB-O-3 | ecosystem: Host-associated > Plants > Roots > Rhizosphere > Soil | place...
CGGCATACGCAGCGATCTCGTCGACCGGGTTGCCCCGGCGTACGACGGAGGTGACGTCGCGCGGATCGACACCGCTCTTCGTTCTGATCAAGCCGCGAAGCCTGATGACCGCCTCCTCCTTGCGGCGACGGACGTCGTCGTCAAGTACGTGCACCGTGAAGAGGTCAGCGCCGTAACGCCGCGTCAACGTGCTGCCGATGGCGAGGAGACCACCTGAGAAGTCCGTGAGTTGCACCGGACACAGCACTCGTCGAATCGCCAGTCTCTCCATTCCGCTGCCCATATGTGTGTGTACGGCAAGATGCAGTCCATCGACGCGGAACGGAATTCGCGCCCCTGGTGAGCTCTCTCGACGTCATCCTCACGGACGGCCATTTCACAATGCACCATCGGCTTCAAATCGCAATGAGCGGCCGGCCATGATACGGCGTTCGAAGCACACGTGAAAGCCGGTATGGTGGCCCACCAGTTGCTGGTTATTGGATCGCGACGGAATTCGCCGTCGCACAAGCCACGGAGCATCTGACGTGAATGGAATTCGCGCAGTGTCGACGCAGGAGCTGCAACAGCGGCTCGATCGAGACAGTGGCCTGCACCTGTGGAACGTGCAGACCAATCAGTACTTCACGGGCGAGTTGATTCCCGGCTCGCGGCGCGTGCCGCTCGACACGGTCGAGCATGATACGAAGAACGTGTCAAAGAACGCTGAAATCGTCACCTACTGCGGCGGTCCGAACTGCGGTCAGAGCACGGAAGCGGCGCGCAAGCTGATGGATCTCGGCTACACGAACGTACGCGTGTTCAAGGAGGGTCTCGAGGGCTGGAAGGCCGCAGGCAACGAGACGTCGAGGCCCGAACCAGCTCCGGCCGCGTGAGCGGACGAACTGACTGCGGCGGCTCGCGTACGGCGCGGGCCGCCGTGGACCAGCGCCCGTCGGGGGGCACGCTTCGAGAAACGGTGCCGCAGGGCCTGGTAGCACCACCTTGAAAGCAGATCTTTCAAAACGCAACAGTGTGATTTCCGGTTTCGCGCACCGACCGCCAGGCCGAAGCTGGTCCGGTTCTTGCCCACCTGGCAGTATGTGGTTCTGTTCGGTCCCATGCGATCGCCCTTGCCACGATGTCTGCCGCTTGTTCGCGCGCCCGCGTACGGTGCCAACGATCAACGCGGCACGGAAGCGTGCCAGAAGGCTGGAGCTACGAGCCGCGGCAAACACGCACAAACGCGGCCGAAACAAGCAGGCGGGCGGCGCGCGTGATCGCGCTCGATGACGTCCCCAGGAGTCCCATGCGCATCGATGTTTCTGGAGCACGAGGAGCGGTAGACAGTCGAACTCGCGCCTACGTCGAATATCGCATCTTCGACACCCTGCGGTCAGTTGAACGACAGCTTCGCAGCGCGGAGATTTCCTTATCCGACGAATCGATGGAGCTGCCGCGTATCGTTACGTGCACCATCGCGCTCGAGTTCACGAGCGGCGAACGAATCACGGCGAGTGCCACCGCGGATTGGCCGTACGCGGCCGTCGACAGAGCCGTCAGGAATGCGTGGAGACACGTTTCGGCGCGTCCGCAGCGGGCAATGACGCCACTGTGAGGGCGCTGCGCCGGCGCGCCGCTGGTTCCGCGGGCCGATACCTGCACGCGTGCATCAGATATGTCGACGGACCTACTCGAAGAGTCGCTGCACCCGCGAGTCACGCCACGCGAACCACTTGCTTGGGCCGCACGCAAAGAGCACCACTGCCACAAACGCACCGAACCACCCCAGAACGAGGCTCGCCATCAATTGATCACCCATCATCTTCCTCCTCTGAAATGAAAGATCTCGACGACTGCGTAGCCGCGTTTTCGATTTGCCACCGTATCCGCTCAGGCTATGTCGTGATTTGGTGTCACCTGCCGGGCCGCCTTCCGTCCGGACCGACTCGACGTGCGCGGCGTTAGCACATGCCGCATGCGACTGACCGCCCTGTCGATGGCTTGATACGGATGACGCCCGCGGGCGCGCACCTCGACCTCCTGCCCTGGGCCGCTAATAACGCCAATCGTACAGACGACGCGTGCACCGGTGACTGGGTCTGCGCCACTCGGGTGTGCCGACGCCAGCGTGACGATGACGTGTTGCGCCACGTTCCCAAGCGCGGCCAAACTCGCGAACGCTCGGTACTCGGCGTACGCGTGCGTCTGCAGGCCGTACGCGTTGTGGTCGCGTATTTCGATTCGCATCGATGTACCTCAATAAAGGGCAGCCACTCGTTGCATGAGCCTGCGCGCTGCCGCGCGTAGCGACCGAGGCCTCCTCTGGTGCCGCGTGACCGCGGGTGCGAGGCCGGCAATGCCGGAGGACCGCTGCGGCGGATCGCTGGCCGGAAGCGAGTCCGTCAATGTGGCGTCCACGGAGCGGACCGGTGACGGAGGGCTCGGCACCGTGTGCCGCTCCCGCCATCGCATCAGACCCCTTCCTTTCACATGGTGATCAGCGCAAGGTTCGAGCCGGACTGAAGATGAACGACTAACGCGCTCATTCGGCGCGCGCCGCGGCGAAGTGGTGCGCGGGCGCGCGCCGGGAGATTTCAGTCCGCAGTGCGGCCTTTCGGAATGAAACCTGAAGCCTGCTCGTCGATTGGCACCCCGCCGGACTGGACGCCGTTTCACGTTGCACAAGGAATTTCAAATCGAAATCGCGTGGGTGTCAGCTCCTGCGGATCGTGCGCGAATCCGACGGGCGGAGCTGGAAGAGTGCTTGCACTCTGTCTGGAGTTCCCATTACTCGCGGTGCGAGTCCATCATGACGGAGGTTGCAGTTGAATCATCTCAAGCGCGTCCTGTGTGCCGTCGATATCGACGACGCGGATCGTCATGTCTTCGATCACGCTCTGATGCTGGCCCGTCGTGCCGATGCGTCGCTGCTCATCGTGCACGCGGCGTCGCCGACAAGACCGCTGAATGAAGGAGCCACGGAACGGCTGGACTTCCTGCGCCGGCTGCGGGCCGCCGCCGAGGCGGCCAGCGTCGACGTCCGCGTCGACGTGCAGCGGGGCGACGTGGCCGGCGTGATCCTGCTTCATGCCGCGGCTCGCCAATCCGATCTCGTCGTGATCGGTGCCGGTCGAAGCGGCACGAGACGGTTCCGTTCCATTACGGAGCGGGTCGTGCGCGAGGCGAAATGCCAGACCCTGGTGATCCCGCACGGGACGGAGACGGCCGCAAGCTCATTCGACACGATTCTGTGCGCGGTCGATTTCTCAGCGGCGTCAGACGCCGCTGTCCAGGAAGCGTTGCGACTCGGCCGCCACGCCGAGCGCCACGTCGTACTCCTCCATGTTGTCGACGGCCCGGGACCTGAGGACCGCTCGCATTACCCATGGCTCGCGACACACGAGTACGACCGGAGCCGGGCGGCCAGCGCACTTGAACGGTTGCAGAATCAGACTCTCGCGGCGGACCGTCGGCGGGTGTTGGCGCGGGTCTCCGTCGGCAATCCCGCCGGCGAAATCATCGGAATGACTCAGGCACTGAACGCACAGTTGCTCGTGATCGGGGCGCGACCTCGGAACCGGATCGGGGGACGGCTGTTCGGGACGACAGGCGTCCTGGTAGGTCACGCGAGTTGCCCAGTGTTGGCGGTGCCGCACCACACGTCGCCTAGCGCTGAGAAGCCTGCTGATCTTCGCAGGGTCGCTGCGTGAGGGCGCAAACACTGGCGCGCGCGAGATCGCGGCGGTTCGCCGCGGCCTTATGATCCGCGGGTGGATGTGTTCTCGGCGGTCGTAACGCTGTTTCTGATCATGGATCCGCTCGGGAACATCCCGTTGTTCCTGTCTGCGTTGAAGGATGTGGCGCCCGAGCGGCGACGCCGTGTCCTGGTACGCGAGATCGCGTTTGCGTATCTGGTATTGCTCGTTTTTGTCTTCCTCGGGAACTACGTCCTGGCGTTCCTCCGGCTCGAGCAGGAGACGATCAGCGTCGCCGGCGGCATCGTGCTCTTTCTGATCGCGTTGCGAATGATCTTTCCCGTCGGTGGAGCCGGACAGAGTGATGCGCTTGAAGGAGAGCCGTTCGTGGTACCTCTTGCGGTTCCCTTGCTCGCGGGGCCGTCGACGCTCGCGGCACTGCTCCTGCTGCAACGTTCGGCACCGACGGAGACGGCGCTGCTCGTGGTCGCCGTGACGGTTGCGTGGGCATTGAGCGGAGTGATCCTGCTCTCATCGACATTCTTCTATCGGTTGCTTCGCGAGCGCGGGCTGATTGCCGTCGAGCGATTGATGGGAATGCTCCTGGTGATGGTTGCCGTTCAAATGTTCATGGAAGGGATCAGAGCGTTCCTGGCTCGTTGAGGCGTCAGCGTTCGACTGTGGCTGTCACCATGCGACGGCACGGCAATGGTCTCCTCCGGCGCCGGCCTGGTCCTGAGCGTTCCGTTCGTTGCAACGTGAAGCGTGTGTTTCATTGTGAAATCACGCGTCGAGGTCACCTGCCGCGAAATGCACTGCAATCCGGAGCGCGCGACATGGCCTTGAAGTTGCCACATCTCCTGGTAACCGCGACGTTGCGGTGACGACATGAACGCGAATCATCTTCCACCCCGGAAACCCGTCGGGACCTCTATGCCGGCACGGGTACTGAACCGCTCGGCCTACCTGCCGTAGTCGGTCCGCACGTCGTCATTTATTTCTCGCCGCCGTTCCGCGTCGCAAAGACGCGCGAACGCGCCCCCTTTTCACAGGAGTCATGACCGTGACTACGCTTGTCACCTCGCACGAACCGCGTCCAGCCGCTACCGATCTCAATCCCTTCGAGACGGCGACGCAGCAGTTCGATCGGATCGCCGAACGGCTGGGCCTCGAGACCGCAGCACGCGACCTTCTGCGCGCGCCGATGCGCGAGTTCCGGTTTCAGATCCCGGTCCGCATGGATGACGGCACGTCTCGTGTGTTCCGTGGCGTACGGGTTCAACACAACGATGCGCGTGGTCCATGCAAAGGCGGCGTTCGCTTTTCACCACGGGGGAGCGTCGACGAGGTACGCGCGCTCGCGATGGCGATGACGTGGAAGTGTGCGATTGCGGATCTTCCGCTCGGCGGCGCGAAAGGCTCGATCGAGTGCGACCCGCGCACGCTCAGCCTGCGCGAGCAGGAGCAGGTGTGCCGCGGATGGGTGCGTCAGATGGCGGGCAATCTCGGTCCGGACATCGACGTGCCCGCGCCCGATGTCATGTCCTCGGCACAGCACATGGCGTGGATGCTCGACGAATTCGAGACGGTACACCGGTCCCGTCAGCCGGGGTTCATTACTGGCAAGCCGCTGCCGCTCGGTGGATCCGCCGGACGCGCCGAGGCGACCGGCTACGGTGCGATCGCAGTGCTGCGGCTCGCCCTCGAGCACCTCGGCCTCGATCCCTCGCGCGTGACCGCAAGCGTCCAGGGATTTGGCAACGTGGCGCAACACGCCATCCGGGCGTTTGTCGCTCGGGGCGGGTCGGTGACGGCCGTCTCCTGCTGGGACCACAAGGAACGCGTGGCCTACACCTACACGAAGCGCGGCGGCATCGACGTCGACCAGCTGGCGCGAATTACGGACAAGTACGGAAGCATCGACATGGTTCATGCCATCGATCTTGGCTACGAGGTGCTGCCAGGCGACGCGTGGCTCGAGCAGGCGGTGGACATTCTCATTCCGGCGGCGCTGGAGGGACAGATCACCGCGCAGAACGTCGCGCGCGTGACCCCCCGGGTCAAGGTGATCCTCGAGGGTGCGAACGGGCCAACGACAGCCATCGCGGATGCGCAGCTGGCGCGACGAAACGTCCTCGTCGTTCCCGATGTCCTCGCCAATGCGGGCGGCGTGACCTGCAGCTACTTCGAGCAGGTGCAGAACAACAGCGGCCAGTTGTGGCCGCGCGAGGAAGTCCTGGCGAAACTCGACGCGTGGCTCACGCGGGCGTTCCGCCACGTCGCGCAGACCGCTGCCCGCGAGCAGATCGCGCTGCGCGAGGCGGCCTACGCCGTGGCCGTGGGGAGGGTCGCCGAGGCCTGCACACTGAGAGGGTGGGTGTGACGTGTACGTCTATCGAATTTTGGGAGATCGAGTAGGCACGGTGGCGGCACAGGAACTCGCGGCGCAGCTGATCGCATGGCACGACGCCATGGTGAAGCACGCACGCGTCGCGGGGCGCCGCCGAAGCGACCGATGTGAGGATGGATGTCCGCACGATGAGGCCGGGAGCCTCTGGGCCGACGCGCTCGCTGTATTCGGCGATGAGGCGAACCAGCTCGCCTTCCTTCGCAATCACGGATGTGGACCGGGACGAACCATGCGCCCCGCGCGGGCGGAGCTGCGCGTATGACGTTTCGCGAAGCCCTCCACGGCGGCGACGAGGAGATTCGTCGGCGGTTGGAGGCCTTGATGGACAGTGAAGATGCCGTCATCGTGCTCGCCGGCCACGACGGTATCACCAGCTACGCCCACGGCTTCGGCATCTCGGGATGCCAGGCGGAAATGCTCGGGCAGGAGCTTGAATCTGCGATTCGCCTCGCCGGCGGCATCGGCCGGCGAACGGCCGACTCGTGCGAGCGGCGGGCGTCGTAGGCAGACGAGGGCAAGATGGTCACAGAATCCGCGGTGGTGGACCTGGGAACGCGCATGGAACTCGAGGATCTGCAGCTGGCTGAATTGCTCGATTTCCGTCCCGATCTGGGCATTATCCGGTTGCACCAGCAGCGCGTGGTGATCCTGAGCGCAGCCGCGATGGGCCTGCTCCGCAAGGAGTTGATTGAAACGTTCGGCCGCGACATCGCCCGCCGTCTGCTGCTTCGGTTCGGCTACGCGGATGGTTATCACGACGCCGTCAACTTGCGTGAGCGATCGGGGTGGAGCGATCCGCTCGAGGGACTGCGTGCAGGCGCGGTGCTGCATACGCTCGAAGGCATCGTACGCGCGGAGGTCGTCCGGCTGGAAGGCGGCAACGACGGCGCATTCAGCGCGGAGTTCGCGTGGCACGACTCGTACGAGGCTGAACAGCACGTGCATCACTACGGTGTCAGCCCGGATCCGGTCTGCTGGTCGCTCGCCGGCTACGCGAGTGGATATGCGAGTGCCTGTCTAGGATACGAGGTTTACTTCCGTGAATCGACCTGCCTGGGACAGGGAGCGAAGCGCTGCACGATTGTGGGGAAGGATGCCACGGCGTGGGGGGCGGAGGTGGAGGCTCTTCGAGCCGATTTCCAGGGTCCTGGCCTGAAGGCGGAAATCGAACGGCTTCAGGCCGCCGTTCGCCGGCGGCTCCAGGAACTCGCGAAACGGGAACGGCAACTGGAACGTCGCGAGCGGGAGTTCGACATGATGCGCGAGCGCATCACTCGCCACGCCGAATCGCGCAAGTTCGTGGTCCGGAGCCCGGCTATGCAGGAGGTGCTCGAGTTGGCGGCGCAGGTCGCACCACTCGATACCACGGTGCTGGTGTACGGCGAGAGCGGCACCGGCAAGGAGTTCGTCGTCCGGATGATCCACGATCAGAGCCACAGGGCCAGCGGACCGTTCATCTCCGTCAACTGCGCGGCGCTGACGGAGACGCTGCTCGAGTCCGAGCTGTTCGGACACGTCCGTGGCGCGTTCACCGGCGCGGTTCGTGACAAGGCCGGTCTGTTCGAGGTGGCTTCGAACGGTACGTTGTTCCTGGACGAGGTTGGGGAGGTTGCGCCGACGATCCAGGCCAAGTTGCTGCGCGCGCTGCAGGAGCGCGAAATTCGCCGGGTCGGAGCCGAACGGACGATCAAGGTGAATACGCGTGTGGTGGCCGCGACGAACCGTGACTTGCAGGCGGCGATCGCGGCAGGGACATTCCGCGAAGATCTCTACTTCCGCCTTGGCGCGTTCGTGCTTTCCGTGCCGTCGTTGCGGAATCGGCGCGAAGATGTTGCGCCCATGGTCCACGAATTCGTGCGTCGCGCCGCGACGCGCATGGGCAAGGACGTTCGCACGGTGTCCGCCGATGCCATGGCCCTCCTGATCCGCTATTCCTGGCCCGGCAATGTGCGGGAGCTGGAGCATGCGATTGAACGGGCGGTGATCCTTGCTCGGGGTCCCAACATCACCGTGCGTGAGCTGCCGGCAGAAATCGCCCAGGGCCGGTCGCGCGCGCGCGCGGCGGACACGCTCGACCTCAAGGAACACGAACAACGGCTGATCCGAGCTGGGCTCGAGAGATTCAAGGGAAACCGCCGGCGTGCGGCGGAGGCCTTGAACATCAGCCCGGTCACCTTGTGGCGCAAGATGAAGGAATACGGCCTGCTCGTCTCCTGATCATCGCGATGGAGACCGGCCCTTTCACATTGAAGACGACGCTTTCAAAGATGGAATGCCCCTGCAGCCTTTCGTGCGGCGTCCTGACCTGTGGGCGGTCAGCGCTGCGTGGCGCCCTTCTTGCCTTTCTTCGAGGCAGGCGCGCGCACGATCTCCACACACATGCGGGGGAGGGAAATGACGACGAATACGTTACTCGACGTGCAACGACAGGCCCGCACGATTCGCGATGTGACGCGGCGCGTTCAGGCGGAATATTCCGAGATGCCGGGCCTCAGTGTGACACTTTCGCAGGCGCAGCGGCTCCTGGATATCGATAGGCCGACGTGCACCACGGTGTTCCAGACGCTGGTCCAACAAGGCGTGCTGCGGCGGACCGCTCAGGGCAGGTACGTTCGCGCCTAGCTCCTTAGACAGAGGTGAAGATCATGGCAACCGGAACGAGCCCCGCCGTTGTATTCGAAGGTGCCGAACCGGCAGACGAAGACGTCATTCGACAGGTGCTCGACGGAAACACCGCCGTGTTCGAGTTGTTAATGCGCCGCTATAACGAGCGCGTGTATCGGGCAGCACGAGCCATCGTCCGCGACGAGCAGGAGGCCGAGGACGTCATGCAGCAGGCGTACGTCAACGCCTTCACCCATCTGCGCCAGTTCAATGGTGCAGCGCGGTTTTCAACCTGGTTGACGAAGATCGCCATCAACGAATCGCTGGCTCGCGTCCGTCGCCGCGGACAGTATGAGACGTTCGACGACGAACTCCCGAATGCGGAGCCCTTCATCTCCCGCAATGTCTCGGAGAACCCGGAACGCCAGGCGTTCGCCGGAGAGCTGCGCGAGCTCGTGGAGTCGGCCATCGATAGGCTGCCGAACGGCACGCGCGAAGTCTTCGTCCTCAGAGACGTCGAAGGACTGACCACCTCTGAAGTGGCGGAGTCTCTGGGCGTATCTGACGACGTCGTGAAGACCCGTCTGTCGCGTGGCCGTGCGGCCCTGCGGCGGATCTTGCTGGACCGCACCGGCGCGACCGCTCCCGACGCGTTTCGGTTCTATCGCCCGCGCTGCGATCGCGTGGTGGCGCAGGTGCTTGCGCAGCTTCCGCGCCAGCGGCCGTAACCGCAGCTCACGACGCAGGCGGCTGGCTTGACGTCGGTCGGCTCATTAGAATGGACCGGTCGACGTACATGACGCGCAAGCTGACGCCCCCACCCAACTGGGTGGACATCGAACATCACCACCTGGCCGAGCTGGTCGAGTTTCGGCCTGATCAGGGGATCATTCGCTTGCACGAGCAGCGGGTCGTGCTTCTGAGCGCGGCGGCGATGGGCCTCATACGTAAGGAGCTGATCGACACGCTGGGACTCGAGACCGCGAGACGCCTGTTCCTGCGGTTCGGCTTCGCGGACGGGTATCACGATGCCGTGAGTCTTCGAGATCGCTCCCAGTGGTCGACCCCGGTCGAGGGGCTTCAGGCCGGGATCGTGCTCCACCGGCTCGAGGGCATCGTGCGAGCGGAAATCGTCTCCCTCGAACACGATGCCGCGGCCGGTCGTTTTCATGAGGACGTGCTCTGGCACGATTCGTACGTCGCCGAACAGCACGTGCATCATTACGGCAAGACCAGCACGCCGGTCTGCTGGTCCCTGGTGGGCTATGCCAGCGGCTACGCGAGCGCGTGCCTGGGCCAGGAAATTTATTTCCGCGAAAGCGAGTGCGTCGGACAGGGCGCCACACACTGCACCGTCGTCGGACAGGATGCGGAAAGCTGGGGCAACGAGCTCGAGGCGCTCCGCGCCGACTTTCAGGGTGTGACTCTCGGGCGCGAGGTCGAGCGGCTGCGAACCGCCGTTCATCAGCGCCTTCGCGACCTTGACCGACGCGAGCGACTCGTCGCCAAACGTGAGCGCGAACTGAACCTGTTGCGCGAGCGTGTCGCTCGTCATGCGGCGTCCAAACAGTTCATTGCCGGCAGTGCGGCCATGCAGGACGTGCTGGAGCTTGCCGCCCGGGTGGCGCCACTGGATACGACAGTCCTGGTCTACGGCGAGAGTGGTACGGGGAAAGAGTTCATCGTGCGGATGATTCACGATCAGAGCCCGCGCGCGTCCGGTCCGTTCGTGTCGATCAACTGCGCGGCTCTCACCGAAACACTCCTGGAATCCGAGCTCTTTGGCCACGTACGCGGCGCGTTCACCGGTGCGGTGCGCGACAAGGCCGGCCTGTTCGAAGTAGCCGGCAACGGCACGCTGTTTCTCGACGAGATTGGCGAGGTTGCGCCGACGGTGCAGGCGAAGCTCCTGCGCGCGCTGCAGGAGCGGGAGATCAGACGCGTTGGTGCGGAGCGCACGATCAAGGTCAACGCGCGGGTGATCGCGGCCACCAATCGCGACCTCCGAGAAGCGGTCGCGGCCGGTTCCTTCCGCGAGGACCTGTATTTCCGGCTCGGCGCCTTCGTGATCACCGTGCCACCGCTGCGGGACCGCCGCGAAGACATCCCCGCCCTCGTCCATGATTTCGTGCGGCGCGCGGCAACCCGCGTCAAGAAGGACGTGGAAACCGTCTCAGCGGACGCCATGACTGCGCTGATGAACTACAGCTGGCCGGGTAATGTCCGCGAACTCGAGCACGCGATCGAACGGGCCGTGATCGTCGCCCGCGGGACCAGCATCCGAGTCCGCGAATTGCCGGCGGAGGTCTGGCAGAAGACTCGCCAGCGCGCTGCGGACGACACGCTGGACCTTCACGCTCAGGAGCGCGCGACGATCCAGCGGGCGCTCGATCGATTTCGTGGAAACCGGCGGGAAGCCGCAGAGGCCCTGAAAATCAGCACTGTGACGCTCTGGCGCAAGATGAAGCAATACGGCCTCGTGGAGTAGCCAGCGTTCCGGATCCGCCCGCATCTGCTCCCCCAGACGTCTGCGATACCGTGTGCGATTCAGTCGTCAGCAGGCGCGCGGTACCGTGCGACCTGCGCATAGTGGGTCTGATCGCCGGTGAACCACCCATCCACTTCCTGCTGACGCGCGAGCTCTCCCACCCTTTCGATGGCATCCCGATAGCGCAGCGCGAAGATCTGCGCCACGGCGGGAACCACGCTGATCGCGTACACGTCAGCACGCGCGCGGCGTTACGACGCGACGATGTCGCCTGAGACCGGCCTGGGTCGGCGACTGCGTGTCGATGACACGTTGCGGGATGTGGTGTTCTCGAGGGCAATCTGGCGGGAGCGCGTCATCCTTGGTACTTCCTTTCAGTGTTGGGTTCGCCGAGGCGTGCCAGCGGACCTGAGGCAAGTCGCGAGCCAATCGACTCATCGTCGATGTGACGCACCAGTCGCGGACCACGTCCAGCACCATTCAACCTGAAGGCACATCTTTCATTCCGAATGATTGTGCGGCGGCCCCGGTAGCGGTCGCACCCTCTTTCGGCGGAAATGTCACGTTCGTCGTCCCGGCTTCTCTATTGATATAGGACACGGTGTTGCGATGAGGCACGTGGTGCCCTGACGATC
>Ga0307410_10001095_pt1 | contig 11812 bp, 11 predicted proteins | sample 322Ometagenome_3_FD_203707 | JGI IMG/M metagenome (GOLD analysis project Ga0307410, IMG submission 203707) | Maize rhizosphere microbial communities from greenhouse at UC Davis, California, United States - 322HYB-O-3 | ecosystem: Host-associated > Plants > Roots > Rhizosphere > Soil | place...
CCAGGATACCGGCCTGCCGGTGACCTTCACCGGCACGGGCACCCCGAGCGACCCCATCCAGTTCGATGGCCTGTCTGTCAGCGTGGGCGCGGGTGCGGCGAATGGCGACCAGTTCATCATTCGCCCGACCGGAGACGTGATCAAAGGCTTCTCGGTGGCGATCACCGAGCCGGGGCGCATAGCCGCCGCCGCGCCGATCCGCGGCAGCGCCGCGGCCGCCAACAGCGGCAGTGGCAGCATCACGGCGGGCCAGGTACTCGACTCCGGCGACGCCCAGTTGCTGGATCCCGTCAACATCGTGTTCACCTCCGCAACTACCTACTCGGTGGATGGCGGCCCTGACGTGACTTACGTCGCCGGCGGCGACATCGACGCCAATGGCTGGCGAGTCCAGATCAGCGGTCAGCCCGCGATCGGTGACACCTTCACGGTCCGCAGCAACGCCGGCGCGGTCGGCGACAACCGCAACGTCTTCGCATTGTCCGACGCCATGCGCGCCGGAGTGCTGGAAAACGGCACGATGTCGGTGACCGCGGCGGTTGAACGCATGACCGGCAACCTCGGGCTCCAGACGCGCGCCGCGCAAATGAGCCGGGACGCCGAGAGCGAAGTGCACGACAGCGACATTGCCTCGCGTGATGCGGTGTCGGGCGTGAACCTCGACGAGGAGGCCGCCAATCTCCTGCGCTACCAGCAGGCCTACGCGGCCGCGGCACAGATCATCGCCGTGTCGGGCCAGTTGTTCGATTCGATCATCAACGCGGTGCGGAGATAGTCATGCGCATTTCCACCGCGGGCATGCACCGCGCCAGCGTCAGCGCCATCCTCGAGAACCAGACCAGGCTCTCGAAGACCCAGAACCAGGTCGCCACGGGCAAGAAATTCCAGAATGCGGCCGAGGATCCGATCGGCGCCACGCGCGTCGCCGGCCTGCAACGCAAGCTCGCGGACAATGCGCAGTTCGAACGCAACTCGAACATCATCAAGAGCCGCTTGAGCTACGAAGAGCAGACGCTGGCGGACATCACGTCAGTGTTGCAGAGCGCGCGCGACTCGGCCCTGGCCGGCGCGAACGCCACGCTGGGCCAGCAGGAGCGCGCGATGCTGGCCAACCAGGTGCGGCAGAATCTCGCCGCGCTCATGGACATGGCCAATCGCCAGGATGCCAACGGCGAGTACCTGTTCGCCGGCACATCGAGCGCCACGCGCCCGTTCGCGTTTGACGCATCGGGTGTCAACTACCAGGGCGATCAGACGACGCGCCAGATCCGCATCAGCAGCACGCAGTCGCTGACCGACGTGCACGCCGGCGTGGATGCCTTCATGGGTATCGCCGAGCGCAACGGCGTGTTCCGCACCACGGTGCCGGCCGCCAACACGGGTGATGCGACCATCAGTCTGGGCACGGTGACGGATCGTTCCGCCTGGGTCCCCGGCAATTACACGCTGCAATTCACCAGCGCCACTGACTGGCAGGTGGTGGACGACAGCACTCCGACGCCGGCCGTGATCGCAACGGGTTCGGGATTCACCTCGGGTCAGAGCATCAGTTTCCTGGGCGTCAGCATGACGATCACCGGGGCGCCGGCCGCGAATGATTCATTCGACATCGCGCCCGCGCAGAATACCGACATCTTTTCCATGCTGGACGAGCTCGCGCGCACGCTCGAGGGTGAAGACGCGATCGCCGGCAGCAGCGCGGCGTTCCAGCTGCAGATCGGCGCGTCCATTGCCAACCTCGACGCCGGCCTGGACCGGGTGGTTAGTGTGCGCGCGGAAGTGGGCACGCGATTGCAGGCGATAGACACCGCCGCGGATTTCCGCGATGCGGAGGAAGTCGACCTGAAGGCGCTGATTTCCAGCCTTCATGATGTCGACTATGCCGCGGCGATCAGCCAGCTGAACCAGCAGTACACCAGCCTGCAGGCCGCCCAGGCGGCCTATTCGAAGTTCGCGCAGCTGTCGCTGTTCGACTATCTGTGACGCACGTCGCGCGCGGCTGTGAGCCGCCGCGCACTTTCACGGCCAGGCACCCGGTTCTCCTAAAGCAGCCCCATGCGTCGCCGATAAAGAACGTGAACAGCGCACTGGCGGGAGTTTTCCGCAGCGCACCCCGCCGGTTGACGCAACCGGAACAGTCAACGTAACGAAAAGTTTTTCAGGAGCACTCAAATGGCACTTGTCATCAACACCAACGTGATGTCGCTGAATGCCCAGCGCAATCTGTCGACATCCGGTAGTCAGCTGGCGACCTCGCTGCAGCGCTTGTCCTCGGGCCTGCGCATCAACAGCGCGAAGGACGACGCCGCGGGCCTCGCGATCTCGAGCCGCATGACCACCCAGATCAATGGTCTGACCCAGGCCGCGCGCAATGCCAACGACGGCATTTCGCTGGCCCAGACCACGGAAAGCGCCCTGCAGGAAGTGACTAACAACCTGCAGCGCATCCGCGAACTGGCCGTGCAGTCGGCCAACGCGACGAATAGTGATAGCGACCGGGCCGCTCTCGACCAGGAAGTGCAGCAGCGCCTGGCGGAAGTGAACCGCATCGCGACGCAGACCTCGTTCAACGGCCGCAAGGTGCTGGACGGTTCGTTCGGCAACGCCACCTTCCAGGTCGGCGCGAACGTGGGCGAGACGATCTCGGTCGGCCTCGACTCCAGCGTGAAGAACGCCGACATCGGCAACATCCACAGCACGGGTGCCGGTACGGGCGGCCTGGTGCAGGATGCCGACTTCGTGGCCACGCCCGAGATTCCGGCTGTCATCGCGGTAACTGCGGTGGCGGGCGAGTGGACGGGCACTGCTGCCGTCGACGAAACCTCGGACTTCGGCGGCACGCCGCTGTCGTTCACCGTCACGGACGGTGGCGGCAACGTTGCCACCATCCTCGTGGATGACGACTACACGGGCGGTGGCAACACCGGCGCCGTGTCGGGTCAGACCATGCTCGCCGACATCCAGGATCAGTTGGATGCCGGCTCTGCCGACATCACTGTCTCCCAGGCTGCTGGCGGCGAACTCGTGTTCACTGCCAATACGGCTGGCGCCGGTGGCGACATCGTGGTCAGCGCCGGTCTCGCCGGTGCGGTCTCGACGGCCAACGTGGAAGCCGTTGCTGGCTCTCCCCTGGTTCCTGCCACGACGGGTCTCACCGTCGGTGCGCTCACGATCCAGGTGGGTTCAGGCTCCGCGGTGACCCTGACGGGCTCGTACACGAACAAGCAGGACCTGCTCGACAAGATCGCCTCGGCGGGTGCCGCGGGTTCGATCGACGCGTCCGGCAACCTGACCATCTCGGCGGCCGACCAGATCACCCTCACGGGTGCGGGTGCGGCGGACATCGGCCTCGCGGCGGGTGCCACGACGATCTCGACGAACGGCCTGACGACGGTCAACGTGACCAGCGTGGGCGGTGCCAACGACACCATCCTGCGCATGGACGCGGCGCTGACGTCGGTCAGCAGTCTGCGTAGCACGCTGGGTGCCATCCAGAACCGCTTCGACTCGGTGATCAACAGCCTCCAGGCTGTGTCCGAGAATCTCTCCGCCTCGCGCAGCCGTATTCAGGATACGGATTTCGCGGCGGAGACGGCGGCCCTGACCCGCGCCCAGATCCTGCAGCAGGCAGGTACGGCGATGGTGGCGCAGGCCAACCAGGTCCCGCAGAACGTGCTGTCGCTCCTGCGTTAATGCGCAGCAGCTTCAGTCGATGATGAAGGAGGCGACGGGATCGCGAGATCCCGTCGCCTTCAACTTGGATGAGGCAACATGGATACCCAAGCCGTTAGTCCTAAATCCAGTGCACCGGCCCCGGAGCCGGCCGCAACACCGGGCACCTCCGTGGCGCCCATTCCACGTACCGCCCCCGCGGTTCCCTCGCAGGCCGAGTTGCGCGAACGCATGGCGTCCGTAGCCCAGCAGATGCGTGACTACCTTCGTTCCAACGGCAGAGACCTGGAATTCCGCGTCGATGCCGATACACACGCCATGGTGATCACCGTGCGCGAAGCGGCCTCGGGGAAGGTCATCCGCCAGATTCCTAATGAAGAAGCGCTGCAAATGAGGCGCTACATTGATGAGTGGTCTGGCACGTTTCTCGACGTGACAACCTGAGATGCTTTGACCATGTCCACTATCAGTTCCACCGGTATCGGTTCCGGACTCCAGATCGATTCACTCGTATCCAAGCTGGTGGATGCCGAGCGCTCTGCGGGGCAGACGCGCATCGACACCAAGAAAGCCAGGTTGACCGAGCAGTTCTCGGCGATGTCGGCGCTCATGGGTGGCATGTCGGCGTTCCAGTCCAGCTTGAATTCGCTGGTCAGTGCCGGCAGCTTTACTTCCCGCAAAGTGTCCGTGAGCGACGAAAAGGCTTTCACCGCCAAGGCTGGCCCGACGGCAGCGGCGGGATCCTATGACGTGCAGGTCAAACAGCTGGCCAAGGCGGCACAACTCGGCTCCGACGCTTTCGCGTCCGCCAGCACCCCGGTAGGGACGGGCAAACTCACCATTTCGGTGGGCGATTCTTCTTTCAGCATCGAGGTAGGCGAGGGTGGCAACAGCCTCGCGAACATCCGCGATGCCATCAACAGGGCCCCCGCCAACACAGGCGTGCAGGCATCGTTGCTCACCGACGTGGAAGGCACGCACCTGGTGCTGACCAGCACCAAGACCGGCGCGGACCGCGCGCTGGCCGTGACCGCCACCGGCGGCGACGCTGGGCTGCAGAAGCTGGTCTACGAACCCAACGGCACCCAGAACATGGAACTGCGAAGCGAGGCGAAAGACGCCATCGTCTTCGTGTCGGGCTACGAGATCCACAGCGGCTCGAACACGGTCAGCAATGCCATCGAGGGTGTGACGCTGTCGCTGAAGGCTCCCACCGAAGAGGGCAGCACGGTCCTGCTTGGCGTCGAGCGCGACGACACGGCGATCCAGGACGCGGCCAAGAAATTCGTGGATGCCTACAACTCGCTCGCGGGCACCATCAAGAACCTGAGCAGGTACGACGTGGCCACCGAGGCTGCCGGTACGCTGCTCGGCGATTCGATGTTGCGTAACATCGAATCACAGGTGCGCAAGCTCGTTTCCTCGCCGGTGTCCGGCGTGAACGGCAACTACACCACGCTTGCAAGCCTGGGAATCACCACGCAGGCCGACGGCAAGTTGAAGCTCGACACCGTCAGGTTCAATGCCGCGCTGGAGGCCAGCCCTGGTGCGGTCAGCGATATCTTCACCTCGAGCAACGGTGTCGCGGTCAAGCTTGCCGACCTCATGGCGGCGAAGACCTCGGTCACGGGCGAGGTGACTACCCGCAGCAGCAACATCACCGACTCGCTCGTGGAGCTCAAGGACCAGCAGGATGTGCTGAACGCGCGCATGAAGGTCGTCGAGCAACGCTACTACAGGCAGTTCAATGCGCTCGACACGCTGTTGGCCCAGATGAACTCCACCGCCACCTCGCTCGACAGCTGGTTGGCCCGCGACAAACAGGATTGATGCGCCGACCCCGGGAGGTCACGCGCGCGTGGTGAGCTTGCTGTCGTAGCCGCGGATCTTGCCGCTGCCGGGACCGTACGTGTTGCCGTCCGGGCTACCGCCATTGAGCACATTCAGCTGGCCGGACGTGCGTTGCATCCGCCCGATGACCAGGAAACCGTTGCGATCGTTCTGTTCACGGCAGCGCTGGGTACGCTCGCGGTATTCCTGCACCGCCGGCCGCAGCAGTTCGGCAGGGTCGCACCAGGCAAGCAGGCTGTGCAGCCCGGTCGAATCGTCACCGCGCCCCGTGGCACGGGCCAGTGCGCGGCGTTCGTCGTCGAAGTGCAGGATCTGGTCGACGCATTGTTTGCGCGCCCCCGCAGCCTGCTCGAGGCCATCCACGTCCTGGGCTTCGAGCAGCGCATGCTCGCGCGCCAGCAGGTCTTCGAGCGCAGCAAGCTGGGCGTTCTGCCCGGCCAGCAGCGCGGCGAGTCGTTCCCGGCAGGGTGTGGGATCGCTGAATGTCATAAGTGTTTCCTGCCCGGATTATTTGCCAGGCGTCGCGGGATGGCGCGGATCGGATTCGCACTTCTGGTGGGGACCACGCATGCCGGGTCCCGGATGACGTCCGATTCAAGTTCCGGCCGCTGGTGCCGTTAACCATGCAGTAAATCCCTGACTCGACGCAGAGGCGGGGCGGGGCCCGGCACGTTCAGGGTGCGTGCCACAGATCACCAGCGCGCGTCGCGCACCCTCAAGTCCGCCCACGCCGCGCCGTTAAGTTCCTTGCTACATGCTGTAGCTAGGAGCACCTCTCGATGGCCTTTCCGCCCAACGCCGCAAAACTCGCCGCTTACCGCAGCACCTCTGCGCACGCGGGCGTGGAGACCGCGGATCCGCACCGCCTCGTCGTGATGCTGATGGACGGTGCGCTCGAGCGTATCGCCATGGCGCGCGGACTGATGAGCCATGGCGGCGGCGGCGAGAAGGCGCAGCTGCTGCACCGCGCGGTCGCCATCATCGACGAGCTGCGCAACAGCCTCAACTTCAAGGGTGGCGGCGACCTCGCCAACAATCTCGATTCGCTGTACGAATACATGTGCATGCGGATCATGCAGGCCAACGCCTCTAACAAGCCCGAGTGGCTCGACGAGGTCAGTCGCCTGCTGGGCGAGATCCGCACGGCCTGGCTGCAACTGCCCGCGCAGGGACGTGCGCAGATATCGGGTTCGCCGTGACACTCACCGCGCGCGACAACCTCGGAGTCCGCCCCCAGCTTCGGCTGGTGCGAGGCTCTGCGCGTCCGGCCGCTGGGCACGCGGCCTGGCAGCGTGTCGCCGCCGCCGTGCTCGCGTGCACCCACGAGCTCGCGCGCCACATGCTCGAACAGCGCTGGGTGCGCGTCGACGAGTCGCTGCGTGAACGCCGCGAACTCCTCGAAGGCATGGCCCGCATGCCGCTGGATGCCGATGGCCGGCGCTGCCTCGTCTCGCTGGAACAGGCCGCGCTCGAATCCGAGCAGGCCATCCTGTCGATGATGGGAACCGCGCGCCGTTCCTATTAGTATCGCGCCATGTTTGATGGCCGCGACACCATCGTGATGTTCGACAAGCTGGCCTACGAGGACCTGCTGTCGGTTCTCTGGCGCCCGCAGTCGGCCCCGGTTCCCGATGTCCAGGCTCAGCACTTCGCCGAACGCAACCTGCGCGTGCTGCAGGCCTGCGACGCGCTCGAGGAGCATGGCCGCCTCGAAAAGTCGGACGAGGAGTCGCCGCACTCCGCCGACATCATGCGGCTCGACCTCAAGCTCAACCTGCTGCTCGACGTGGTGGGGCAATTGCTGGCCGCCAGCCAGCAGCGTCCCGAGCCACGGCAGATCCGCTTCAATGCCATGGGCGCGCACTTCGAGTGGCCGCAGCCTCTGGCCGCCGGCTCGCACGGCATCCTCGAGATCACGCTGCGCGACATCATCGTCCAGCCGCTGCATCTGCCCGCCGAGGTGGTCAACGGTGTGGGCACCGGTCCGGGTGAAGTGCGCGTGCGCTTCCTGTCGCTTGGCGAAACGGTTGCCGATCACATCGAGAAGCTGGTGTTTCGCCGTCACCGGCGAAAGATTGCCGGCGCGCGTCAGCAGTCCGCGCGCAAATAGAATTTCCCTGCAGCGTTCGCACTAAGGGTTTTTCCCTGACAGCGCGCGTCATCGGCAGCAGACGCAAGTTTGTTAGGCCGCATTTCGCGCTCGTGAAAAAAGTTGCTTCGAGCGTCACGCTTTCGACCCTACATTGCGCACAAGATACTTCCCGAGAGAGGAGTAACCGTGCAGCCATTCGAATGCGTCACTGCGCAGAGCGACGGAGCATCGCGAAGCGCCGAAGATCGCAAGGCAACGAGCCTTAGGGATTTAGATGGGCTTCAGTTGCCGACCGGAGCGTCACCCGCCGTCGCGGGTGTCAACCGCCTGATCCAGCAGGTCGCGCCGTACGATTCCACGGTCCTCATCCTAGGGGAATCCGGTACGGGAAAAGAGATCGCCGCACGCGCGATCCACGCCGCGAGCCCGCGCCGTCAGCGCCCCTTCGTCGCCGTGAACTGCGGAGCCATCCCGTCCGAGTTGCTCGAGAGCGAGCTGTTCGGTCACGAGAAGGGCTCGTTCACCGGCGCGATCACTGCCCGCAAGGGCCGATTCGAGATCGCCGAGGGCGGCACGCTGTTCCTCGACGAGATCGGCGACATGAGCCTGCCGATGCAGGTGAAGCTGCTGCGCGTGATCCAGGAAAGGATCTATGAACGCGTGGGCAGCAATACCTCGGCCGAATGCGACGTGCGGATCATCGCCGCCACGCATCGCAATCTCGAGGAATCGATCATCAAGGGCTCGTTCCGCGGTGACCTGTTCTACCGCATCAACGTGTTTCCCATCGAGATGCCGACGCTGGCGGAACGCATCGACGATCTGCCCGCGCTCATCGACGACTTCACCGACCAGGCCGCGCGCCGCGGACGTCCGCGCCTGCGCCTGCTGCCGGAAACGCTGGATGCGCTGCGCGGCTACGCGTGGCCCGGCAATATCCGCGAGCTCTCGAACCTGATCGAGCGCCTCGCCATCCTGTGCCCGGAACGACCGGTGAGCATCGGCGACCTGCCGGCGCGTTATCGGCCCGTGGACTGGACCGCACCCGTGCTGACCGCGGCCGCCACCGAAGAGATCCCGCAACTGCTGGCTTCGATGTCGGGCATGGAAGAACTCGACAGCACCGACGTCACCGATGAATTGCCCGAGCTTCCCGCCGCGCTCTGGAAGAGCGAAGGCGAGTCGCCGACGCGGTTGCCCGAGAACGGCGTTGACCTGCGTGCCCATCTGACGCTCATCGAGCGCAGTCTCATCAGCCAGGCGCTGCAGCGCTCCGGCGGAACCGTGGCGCATGCCGCACGGCTCCTGTCCCTTCGCCGTACGACGCTAGTCGAGAAATTGCGCAAGCTCGGAATGGCGGGGGCTGACGCGTAGGCGCGACGGCGACGGCGGCGTGGAATCGCCGCTGGTGCCGCGGTCGCTCGCCGGCGCTGGCGCGCCGGACACGATCGGGGGGTGCGTCGCGGCGACCTCACGGGTTAATACGTAATTCGATCTAATCACCTAAAGGTTGCCGCCGCGACGCGCCCCCCGATCGACTCGCTCCAACGCGCCCCCAGCGGCAATTCCACGCCACCATCGCCTTCATGCCGACGCGTGGCTCGGCCCGAAATGCGGCGGACGCGCCGCGGCGGTCGTGTCGAGGTTCGAGCGGCGGTTCGATGTCGGCGTGTCGGAGCGAGGCAGCCGGGGGGCATCTCGCGGCGGGAACCTTTGGGTGATTCACCCGAATGCCAGCTAACCCGTGAGCCCGCCGCGAGACGCCCCCCGGGTGCGTACCGCCGCGAAGCGGCGGCGAGCGACCACGCCTACATCGAACCGCCGCTCGAGCCTCGACCCGATGACCTCGTGCGCTGCAGTCCGCGACGGAAACATGACACCTCCTGTGACGCTCATCACGCCGGCGGCCGGGCACAGGTCTTGCAGCTGCAATGCCTGGCCGCTGCTGGCCAGAGTAGTCGAGGTTTCCGATGAGCACCGAATCGAATCTGAGCGAAAGCCTGGCGCCCGTCGCCGTCGACGCAGCGTCGCGGCTGACCATGGACCTGGCTCGTCGCGTGGCGAGCACCGATTGCAGCGTGCTCATCGTCGGCGAGTCCGGCACCGGCAAGGAAGTGCTGGCGCGGCTCATCCATCGTTCCAGCCCGCGCGCGAAGAACAGCTTCATCGCCGTGAACTGCGCCGCCATTCCCGAGAACATGCTCGAAGCGATGTTGTTCGGATATGAGAAGGGCTCGTTCACCGGCGCGCACATCGCGCATGCCGGCAAGTTCGAACAGGCGCAGGGCGGCACGCTGCTGCTAGACGAGATCACCGAGATGCCGCTCGCGCTGCAAGCCAAGCTGTTGCGCGTGCTGCAGGAAAAGGAAGTGGAGCGCATCGGCGGCAGTACCGCGCTCAAGCTCGACGTGCGCGTCATCGCGACCACCAACCGCCTGCTGCGTACCGAAGTCGCCGCCGGCCGCTTCCGCGAAGACCTCTACTACCGTCTCAACGTATTTCCCCTGGCTCTGACGCCGCTGCGTGAGCGCCGCGACGACATCCTGCCGCTCGCGACACACCTGTTGCAGCTGCGCTCGCGTCCCGGCCAGCGCATCCCGGCGCTGTCGGCGGATGCCGCGCACCTGCTGCTGACCTACACCTGGCCGGGCAACGTGCGCGAGCTCGACAACCTGCTGCAGCGAGCGCTGGTCCTGGTCGAAGGCTCGGTCATCGAAGCCGAGCACATCCTGTTCGAGAAGCAGCCGTCGCTTGCCGAGGCGCCCGTCGCCAACGGCCCGGCGCTGCACGAGAAGATGGAACGCGCCGAGCGCGACGTGATCCTCGAGGCGCTGCGCGCCGCCAACGGCAGCCGCCGCGAAGTGGCCGAGAAGCTCGGCATCAGCCCGCGCACGCTGCGCTACAAGCTGGCGCGCATCCGCAGCGCCGGTGTCGATGTGCCGGCCGCCTGATCACACGCTAGCTAGAGAGGAGTCGGCGTCATGAGCCAGATGGAGATCGACCGCGTACTCGCGCAGATCCGCAGCATTTCCCAGACGACGCGCCCCCCGGGCGTGGGCGGCATCGGTGGCGTGGGTGGCGGTCCCGCCGGCGTCAATGGCATCGACAACGGCTTCGCCAAACTCCTCAAGCAGGGCATCGACGGCGTCAACAAAACCCAGGCGACCGCCGCGGACCTGGCAACCAAGTTCGAGCGCGGCGTGCCTGGCGTGGAACTGCCGCAGGTGATGCTCGAGATGCAGAAGGCCAACGTGTCGTTCCGCGCGTTGACCGAGGTACGCAACAAGTTCATCGAAGCGTACCGCGAAATCATGAACATGCCGCTTTGAGGTCCTGATCCATGGCTGAAGCAAACCTTCCCGCGCAACGCATCGTCACCGGCCTGAAGCCGCTGATCCTGCTGGTGGGTGTGGCCGCCGCGGTCGCCGCCGGCGTCGGTGTGATGTTGTGGTCCGTCGGGCCTACCTACAGCCTGCTGTATTCCAACCTGGCCGGCCAGGATGCCGCGCAGATCACGCAGTCGCTGGAAGGCGCCGGTATCCCGTACAAACTGGAGGATGGCGGTGGTTCGATCCACGTGCCCGCCGAGCAGATCGCCGCCGCGCGATTGCGCCTCGCGTCGCAGGGCCTGCCCGAAGGCGGCGGTGGCGTGAATGCCATGACCAAGGATCCCGGCTTCGGCGTGAGCGCGTTCATGGAGAACGCGCGCTACCAGCACGCGCTCGAGACCGAGCTCGCGCGCACCATCGCCTCGCTGCAGAACGTGCAGGGCGCGCGGGTGCACCTGGCGATGGCGCGGCAGTCCGCGTTCGTCAGCGACCGGCGACCGGGTTCGGCGTCGGTGTTCCTGCAGCTCAAGTCCGGCCGCCGGCTTGACGACGAGCAGGTACAGGCCATCGCCAACCTCGTGGCCTCCAGCATCCCGGAGATGCAGTCGTCGCAGGTCACGATCATCGACCAGTCGGGCCGGCTGTTGTCCGCGCCCAATACCGACAGCGATCACGCGATGCGCGACAAGATGTTCGAGTTCGCGCATCGCCTCGAGGAATCCTACGCGCAGCGTATCCAGGAGATGCTGACGCCGCTGGTCGGCCCCGGACGTGTGCGTGCGCAGGTTGTGGCGCAGGTCGACATGGCCACCACGGAATCCACGCGCGAGCAGTTCAACCCCCAGAGCCAGGTGGTTCGCAGCGAGTC
>Ga0307410_10001099_pt1 | contig 11807 bp, 9 predicted proteins | sample 322Ometagenome_3_FD_203707 | JGI IMG/M metagenome (GOLD analysis project Ga0307410, IMG submission 203707) | Maize rhizosphere microbial communities from greenhouse at UC Davis, California, United States - 322HYB-O-3 | ecosystem: Host-associated > Plants > Roots > Rhizosphere > Soil | place...
GGCAGGAGTGCGGGCCGCGCCCGAATGCGACGTGTTCGCGCACGTTGGCCCGGTCGTGTTTGAACTGGTCCGGATCCTCGAACTTGCGTGGATCGCGGTTGCTCGCGCCGGGCAGCATCATCAGGATCGTGCCAGCCGGAACGGCGATGTCGCCGATCGTCGTTGATGTACGCGCGAGCCGGAAATGGCTCTTGACAGGGCTTTCCATGCGCAGGCACTCCTCGAGGAACGCCGGGATCTGCGCGCGGTCGTCGCGAAGGGCCTGCTGGATGTCCGGACGCTCCCCGATCACGCGCACCGCCGTACTCACGAGCTTGGTCGTCGTATCCGTGCCGGCCGCGAACAGAAATGTCGCGAGCTTGACGACCTCGTCGACCTCGGGCACCGACCCGTCCGGGTATGTCGCAGCGGAAAGTTCGGTCAGCACATCCTGCCGTGGCTCTCGGCGTCGGTCGGTGATGTAGGAGGAGAACTTTTCGTCGAGCCACGCCAGCGGGTTGTGCGCGACGGTTTCGCCTTCGTTGCCGTCGACCTCGCCCAGAGGTTCGGCGCCCATCATCTGTTTGAACTCCTGATGGTCCTCGGCCGGCACGCCGAGCAGGTCGGCGATCACCAACAGCGCCAACGGCTTCGCGAAGTCCTCCATGAACTCACATGAACCGCGGTCGAGGATCTTGTCGAGCTGCTGGTCGACCAGACGCCACATGAAGTCTTCGTTCTCGCTGAGCCGCTTCGGGGTGATCAGCCTGCTCAGCAGCCCACGCGTCTTCTGGTGTTCGTCGGCGTCCATCGTCACCACGTGCTCAGCCATCGGGATCGTGGCGCGATGCTCTTCGATCAGGGCGCTGATGTCGTCGCCCTCCGGCGTAAACGGCAACGGCGGAAACGGCCCAGCCACGGCGACACACGACGACATCGCAGGGTCCTTGTACGCAGCGAGCGCTTCAGAATGCCCGGTGACCGCCACGACGCCGTACGGCGTCGCCCGCTGCACAGGACATTTCGAGCGCAAATGGTCGTAGTAGGGATACGGATCGGGAACCAGCGACATGTCGGTGAAGTAGTCGACCGACTCGAAATCGCTCATTGCGCCTCCTCGCTTCCCGCCGACTCCGACCGAGCCAGAACAAACATTAGGTTACACACCACGAGCCGTCCCTACTGCGGGTCGAACAGCACGGGCACCGAGGTCGGCGACCGGAACACCTGTCCCCTGACGTGCGGATCATCACCATCGGGATCGAGCCGCAGATTCGGCAGCCGGTCGAGCAGAAGATTGATGGCCGTTCGCATCTCGAGCCGAGCGAGGTGCATGCCGAGGCATACGTGGACGCCGTGGCCCCACGCCAGATTGCTCTTCTGCTGACGAAAGATGTCGAATTTGTTGGGGTCCGGGAAGCGGTCATCCTGGTGCGTGGCCGATCCCAACATCGGCATCACGGTCGCGCCGGCCGGGATCGCCACCCCGCCGAGGACGGTGTCCTTGGTCGCCACACGCGTGATGGTCAGCAGCGGCGGTTCCCACCGCACGCCCTCCTCGATGGCCTGCGGAAGCAACGAACGGTCGGCGCGGATCGCCTCGAGTTGATCCGGGTTCGACAGCAGCGCGAGCAGCAAGCTGCCCAGCGACCGGTATGTCGTCTCGACGCCGGCAGGCAGGAGAAGCCGGAGGAACGAGAAGATCTCCTCGTCGTCGAGCTTTTCTCCGTCGATCTCGGCGGCCGCGAGCGCACTGATCAGATCCTCGCGCGGTTCGGCCCGGCGGGCTTCCAGGATCGGCGCGAAATAGTCACACAGCGCAGCTGAGGCCGCAAGTCCCCGTTCGGGATTCATGAGCCAGCTCAACAGCGAGATCGACCACCGCTGGAACTGCGGATAGTCCTCCTCGGGCAGTCCGAGCAGACCGGCGATGATCTGGCTCGGATAGTCGAAGGTGAACTCCTTCACCAGATCCGCCCTGCCGTTGGCCGCGAACTTGTCGATGAGGCCGTTCGCCACCCGACCGACGAGCTCGTCCTCCCACCGCGCCAACGACTTCTGCGCGAACGCTTTCGAGACGAGGCCACGCAGCCGGCCATGGATCGGCTCATCCATTCCGAGCATCACCCCTTCGCCCAGCACTGGACCGAAGGCCGCGATGACGGCGGACGACGAGAACGTCTCGTTGTCGCGCAGCATCTGCGCGACGTCCTCGTGGCGATACACGATGAACATCGGCAGCGATTCCTCGTGCGGCAGCGCACCGGACGTTTCGAGCCGCTGCACCGGTTCTTCGCGGCGGATCCGCGCCAACTCCGTGTACGGGTCACGAACGTCGCCGGAGATGGCGTCGTCGAAGGACCCGAAGTCCTCGAGGTCGTCGAATAGATCTGACAAGTCCTGCTCCTCCTACTGGGCTGGGTAGGCCACCGATTTCACTTCGGTGTACTGGCTGAATCCGGCGATGCCGTTCTGGCGGCCGACACCGCTGTCCTTGTATCCGCCGAACGGGGTGTCCGCTCCGTATCCCGCCGTCCCGTTGAGTCCGATGAAGCCGGCACGCAGCCGGCGCGCGACGGCAAGGGATCGATCAAGCGAGCTCGACATCACGTTTCCAGCGAGCCCGTACGCGCTGTCGTTGGCGATCCGGACCGCGTCGTCCTCGTCCTCGTAGGGAATGACCACGAGAACGGGTCCGAAGATCTCCTCCTGTGCAATCGTCATCGAGTTGTCGACATCGGTGAAAAGCGTTGGGTTGACCCAGAATCCCTTGTCGAATCGCTCCGGCGGCTCGGTGCTGCCGACCAGCATGTTCGCGCCTTCTTCAACACCCTTTCGGATATATCCGAGGATGCGCTCCTGCTGCTTGGCGGAGATCACCGGACCACAGATGGTGCCCGGATCCTGCGGGTCGCCCGCCTTGATGTTCTCGTAGATACCGCGCAGAATCGCGACCCCTTCGTCATACCGGGACCGCGGCAGCAGCATCCGCGTCGGGGCCGCGCAACCCTGGCCCGCGTGCAGGAGCGGACCGATGCCGATCAGGCAGGCGGTGTTGAAGTCTGCATCCTCGAGCACGATGGTCGCCGACTTGCCACCGAGTTCGAGGAACAGGCGCTTCATCGTCGCTGCGCCCTTCTCCATGATCCGCTTGCCCACCACGGTGGACCCGGTGAACGAGATCATGTCGACCTTCGGCGACAGGGTGAGTTCCTCGCCGACGAAGTGATCCGACGCGGTCACCACACTGACCACACCCGCTGGGATATCGGTCTTCTCGGCGATGAGCCGGCCGAGCCGGGTCGCGTTGAACGGCGTGTTCGGCGCCGGTTTGAGCACCACGGTGTTACCCGACGCCAACGCCTGACCGAGCTTGTTGATGGTGACCTCGAACGGGAAGTTCCACGGCACGATCGCACCGACCACGCCAACCGGTTCGTGCCACACCTTGCGCCTGGTGTTGACCCCGGTCACCGAAACGACTTTGTCGCCGAGATCGGTTTCCCATTCGAAGCTGTCGATCAGCCTGGCGGGATACTTCAGACCGTCCTCCAGCGGCGCATCGAGGTGCGGACCGTGCGTCACCGCACGTGGCGCCCCGACCTCGAGGATGAGCTCCTCGCGCAACTCCTCGAGCTCGCTTTCGATCGCGTCGTGTAGCTGCAGCACGCAGCGCTTGCGAAGCTCGCGATTTGTCGACCAATCAGTCTCGTCGAAAGACCTTCTGGCAGCGTCGATCGCGCGGTGCATATCGGCCTTCGAGGCGTCGGCAACCTCGCCGAGGACCTCTTCGTTGGCCGGATTGATGTTGGTGAAAGTGCCTGCCTCGCCATCCACGAGATCGCCGTCGATCAACATCCTCGACTCGAATCTCACTGCAGTGGCTTCAGTCATTTGGCCTCACTCCTGTCGGTCTGTTGCTTCGCGGGCGAAATCCGCATCATCAACGAAGCTATGCGCTGCAGCACGGCCGGCGGAAGGACCCGGGCCCCCAAAACCATCGCTCGCTGGGCCCCGGTCAACGGGAATGCTCCCTCACGCATCGCGCCCTTTCTGGGAATGCCCATCACCAACCGGGGCACGTGATGCATCCCCGATGACGGCAGGACCCTGTTGACCATCAACAGCATCGACGCATCGGGCCCCACACCCCGCCGTCGGAACGACCCCTCGTCCTCCAGCGCCTTCACCACGCCCTTGGCGAAGCGATCCGGCGGTTGCGCGAACCGAATCGCAAATCGGCCGCGCGTGTTCATGGTCTTGTGAATGGGGGCGTAGGGACCGTCGAAGTTCCGATCGTCGGTGGTGCCCGCGTCGGTGATGATGTCGGTGTCGTACGTGCCACTCACCAGAACTGTCACCCCGAGCCCGAACGGCGCGATCTCACCTGCCAGCGACTCCGCCCACCGGTCGAGCGCTCCTTTGGCGGAGGAATACGGCGCGATACCAGGCATGCCACGGACCCCGCCGGTGCTCGACACCATGACAATGCGGCCGTGGCCCGCCGACCGCATCGATGGCAACAACGCCTTGGTCAGCGCGACCGGCCCCATGACGTGGGTGGAGAACATTCTCTGCCACAGCTCAATGTCCGCCTCCTCCACCATTCCCGCCGCGGAGATACCTGCGTTGTGCACCAACGCATATGGCGCGCCAACCGCTTCCTCGATCGACTTGGCCGCCGCCGCGATCGAGGCTCCGTCCATCAGGTCGAGCTGAACGCCGATCAGTCGGTCGTCGTCTGCTGCGGCACCGGTTGCCTCACGCAGCAGCGGCATTCCGCGATCGGGGGTGCGCATCGCCGCGACCACGCGCCACCCCTCGCGATAGAGGCGCACGGTCGAAGCGAAGCCGAGACCACGTGAAGCTCCGGTGATGACGACGGTACGACGGTCAGTCATCGTCTGTTCTTCGCGCAAGCGCTCATCACCCATCGTCACCCATCGGCACTTTCACTCGCGCATCGCATACTCTTGCTGCCCAGCTCGACGTCGATATTGCGAGACGGCCCCTGCTGCCAGGTGGCCCACTTGCCGACCGAGTACGGGCCTTCGGCTCCGTTCGCCCGGTAATACCCTTGCGGGTCGTACACCTTTGCCTCGGGATACGGCCACGGGCAGGCGACCGACGTGGCAAGCCCACTGGCCTTGATGGCCCAGAACCAGGTCCCGTAGGCGAAGTAAGCGACGTTGACAATCACGAACATCACCAAGAACGAGCCGAGCACCGGCTTGGTGGGGAAAAGCCTGGCCTTCGCCGCGAGCTTCTCGGCCACCGCCTTCCCCGTGTCGTCCCGGTACACCAGGATGGCCGCCGGGATCATCACGAAGGTCACCGCCAGCGACTCCCAGATGAGCGGAAACTGGAAAGTGCTGCCGGGGAACAACGTTCCGAATGGGATCGCCTGCGAGTAGATGTACAGCCCGGTGCGCACCAGGCTGACCTCCAGGATGGCATCGAAGATGAAGCCGATCACCAGCACCAGTCCGCCCAGGCTCAGCAGCGGGTGCCGGCTGACGAACGCTTCCGGACCGCGCTTCGCCTGCAGTTTGCGAAGAATCCAGATCGCCGGGAAGTACGGACCGAAGTAGAAGGTCACATAGCCGAACACGATGAAAGGTTCGACGGTCGGCGACATCATGATCAGCGGCCAGTTCTCCGGCCAGTGCACCAACGCCGGGTTGTACACGGCGTATGGCGCCCAGTTCATGATCGGGTCCTGCCACACGATGACCGTCGTGACCAGCACCATCAGCAGCACCGGACTGCCGGGGTTTCGCCGCCAAGCGCGAATGAATACGACGGTGAGCACCACGACCATGATCAAGGCACCGACCTGCGGGATGACTTGCCAGTGGTCGAACGCTGTCAGGAAGTCGACGGGACGAGGTCGCCCCTCGACGTTCGGGTTGGCCACGCGCGGGTCGACGTCTGTACGCGCGACGGCGACGAACATCCCCCAGAAGCCCAACCACCCAAACAGCGCTATCCAGCGGCCCCAGTTAATGGGCTTCCGGCTCGGGTCCGCCGATTTCGGCTCGGTTTCAAGCGGTTTCGATTCAGTGGTCACGTCATTCCTCCCCGAATCGGTCGACCAGATGCGAATTGACACCGTCGGCGTCGAGGGTCCGGGCGACGAGGTACCCCGAGCCCATCCATGCGCGACGTGTCCACTTGCCTAGTGACACACGGGTTCCCGGCGCTCCGGAGGCGGCGGGCATCATCTTGACCCGCTCTAGTGCCTCTTTCACGCCGCGCGGGCTAAGCGGGTGGGCATCGGTGAAGGCGCGCACCAGCGTCGCTGCGACGTCCCGGTTCACCACCGTCACACAGAATTCCGGACGACTGCCGTTGTACTTCTCGGCATAGCGGTCCAGGAAGTCCTGGCCGATGGGGTTGTCCTCGTCGTATTGGTCGACCCCGACCCAGCCCATGAACGCGTTCCACATGATCGGGTTCACCCATGCGTTCTGGAACGCGGTGGTGGTGAACCGTGGCGGATCCCAACCGACAGCTTCGAGCGCCGGGTTGACGAAGACAATGCCGAATCCGAAGCCGAGGTGCACGATGGCCTCGGCTTTCGCCTCGTGCAGGGTGCGCACCGCTTCGTTGATGTCCTGCGCGGTCTGAGCGATCGCCGCCTCGGCGACGATCCGAATTCCTTTGCGACGACAAGCACTCCGCAGGTTCTTCAGATAACTCTCGCCGATGAGGCTCTGCTCGACCAGGACACCGATCTCATTGAGGCCGCGTTTGGCGACGAGATCGGCAATGAAGATCGGTTCGTCGGTCATCGACCCTTGCGGGAAGGCGAACGTCCACTCACCGAGCCAATCGTCGGTCCCGGTGACGCTGATCGCCGGAACCTTGAAGCGCTCTTCGATCGCCTCACGCATCGGCACACAGTTGTCGGTGATATTGGGGCCGAAGACGACGAGGCAGCCCTCGTCGACGAGCTCGGAATAGGCATCGATCACCGCCTTCACCGAACCCTTGGGAAGGCCTTCGACCTCGCGGTAGATCATCTGCACCGGTCGATCCATCAGCCCCTGCTCGACGGCTTCTTCGAAGATCAGGTCGAAGCACTGTGTGAACGAGGCCAGCAGTTCCTCCGGAAAGCCGGGCGGCAACGTGAAGTCCATCAGATAGCCGACCTTGATCGGCTCGGCAGTGCTCTCGTAGGACATCTGACCTCCCTCGGGTCGACCTAATATTTGTTCAGACCCTAGCGGGGGCGCTCAGAACCGTCAATGAACTTCAGCAGCACCCAGGTAGACGTCGATCATTTCGTTGAGACCGCGGCTGACCGTCACGTCGTCGGTCAGTGGTCCCGCGATCGCAGCCTTGGCCGCATCAACCATGGTCAGACCCTCGACGATGAGCCGGCCCGCCGCGATGAGCACCCGCGTCGACGCCACTTCGCGCAGCCCCCCGGTCTCGAGCCGCCGAATCGCCTGACCGAACTTCACGAGCGCGACGGCGGTCGCATGATCCACACCCGATTCGTGCGCAACGATGCCCTCCTCCACGTCCGGCTCAGGAAACCCGAACTCGATGGCGACCATCCGTTGCCGCGTGGAGTCCTTGAGGTCCTTGAGCACGCTCTGGTAGCCGGGGTTGTAGGAGACGACGAGGCCGAACCCCGGCGCCGCGTCGAGCGTGATCCCGAGGCGCTCGATGGGCAGTTGGCGCCGGTAATCGGCGAGCGGATGCAACACAACGGTGGTGTCCTGGCGGGCTTCGACAACCTCGTCGAGGTAGCAGATCGCCCCCTCCCGCACCGCGTGGGTCAGCGGCCCGTCGACCCAGACCGTCTCATCGCCGCGCAGCAGGTATCGGCCGACGAGATCGGCGGTGGTGAGGTCGTCGTGGCAGGCCACGGTGATCAGCGGTCGACCGAGGTCGTGCGCCATCGCTTCGACGAAGCGGGTCTTGCCGCAACCGGTGGGCCCTTTCAGGACCAACGAAAGTCCCTGGCGATAGGCCGCTTTGAACACGGCCTCCTCGTTGCCCACCTGCCGGTAGTAGGGCCGCGGCGCCTCGGCCTGTGGCACGACGCCATTCTGGTACGCAATCCCGGGCTCGTTGCCCATAGCGCCCCTTTCGTCATCCGCGTGGTGGGTGAGAGCCTAGCCGGAACAGATGTTTGTTTCAAGAATGCGATCGGTTACGGCGCGGGTGCCGCATGCCGCCACCCGCGGGTCAACAGGGGTTTTCCGGTGTTGGCGCGCAAGGGAAGTCACGAGACCCTGCGCCGTACTTCTGCGGAACGAACGGCCGACCGGAAGAGCGGGCCGATGATGCCCGTCAGTTGCTCCGGTCTGGCGATCGTGGCGTGCGCGGTGCTGCCGAAGACCTTCTTCAGCGCTCCGACATCGGTGCCTGCTCCCACGGTCAGGCACACGCAACCCGTCCCCCGTCGGCGAGCTTCTGTCAATGCGCGTCGTGAATCGGCCGCACCGTAGGTGCGCTCGTAACCGTGGTCGTACGCCAGACCATCGGATACCACGACCAGCAGCCGTCGCGATGTCCCGCCGCGCATCTCCAGGACGGCCGAACCGTGTCGAATGGCCGCCCCGAGGCGCGAGTACGCTCCCGGCTCGAGACTGTTCAGCCGCCGCATCATCCCGGCATCGAGATGGTCGTCGAATCTCTTGACGGGCAACATGTTCACCGCGCCGCGCCCCTGTGAGTTGTAGGCATACAGCGCGACACGGTCACCCAGGTCGTGCAGCGCGACCGTGAGGTCGGCGATGACCGCCCGCTGCTGCTGATGGACCGTTCGCCCGACGGTTCCCGGTTCCGCGGCCGATCCGGAGACGTCGAGTAGCAGTAGTACGGACAAGTCGCGCCGGCGCCGCAGGCTGTCGAGATAAACGGACTCGTCGGGCGTCGACCCGGCCCGCACTTCGACGCGCATCTCGACTGCCGCGTCTATATCGATGTCGTCACCTTGGAACTGCCGATGCCGACGATGCAGGCCCATGCCGAGGCGAGCCAGTGGGCGCCGGACACCGATGGCACCGTCGATGGCATCGGCCGCCGACGTCTTGATCCGTGGCTCGATCTCGCGCACGGTGCACCAGTCCGGCCGATAGCTCTTGCGGTCGGCGTCCCACTCCGGGTACTTGTAACCATTCGCCACGATGTCGGCGGCGTCCTCTGCTGAAGCGGTAGCCGTCGAGGACACCGCGACGGCTCCGCGGTTGGCCGAGTTGGTGCGGTGGGTCGGCGAGTCGGCACCTGGCGGACCGCCGCCGCTGCCTCCGGTTTTACGTGCCGAGGACAACATCTTCTTCAGCCACTTACCGATGAATCCGCCTCCGCCGACGGGACTGCTGAACAGGTCGGGATCGTCGCTGTCGTCGACCTCGCCGTCATCGAGTTCTTCGAGCGCCTCCTTGCTGTCGCGCCGTGGAACATGAGCTTCGGTTTCGTGGTCCACCTGTTGGGCGGCCCGACTGCCGGTCGCCAGTACCTTCTTGGCGCGAATGACACCCCACCGCGCCGGCGGTTCATCGAGCGCACCTTTCCCCGACGCGATGGACAGCGACGATTCGGGCGAGTCGCTACGGCTCGCAGTTTCGGGGTCGGCCAACGCGCACAGCACGCCCGGCAGCACGTCGCCGTTGGCAGCCAGGGCACGATGCCCCTCGATCGTCAGGTAACGCTTGGCCGTCCGGGGATGCCGAACGAGCGCGCCCGCGATGTCGGGGGCCAGGCTGTCGGCCGCGATCAACGAGGCGTGAACCGCCACCGATTCCAGATTCTCGCCGGGACGTGCGGAATGGTCGACGAAAACAGTCTGTCCATCGGTCCACGACGGCTCACCCGGATCGCCAGCCGCCACCGCGACGGGTCGCCCGGCAATCGCGGAGGCCAACATGCCCAGCGCCTCCAATCGGTCGCCGTCGGCTTCGTTCACCCGGAGACCTCCCACCAATACCCGTTGACCAAATATCTGTTCCACCGTAAAGTCCGGTCCTGCTGGAGTCAAACAGCAAGGAGTGCAGCGTGATCGACTTCGAGGGCCAGGTGGCCGTCGTAACAGGCGCCGGCCGTGGATTGGGCAGGCTGTACGCGCTCGACTTGGCGCGACGGGGCGCCGCGGTGGTGGTGAACGACATCGGGAGCACAATGCGCGGCGACGGCGCCGACGCGAGCGTTGCGGATCAGGTGGTCGACGAGATCACGAAAGCGGGCGGACGGGCGGTCGCGTCGCATCACTCCGTCGACAGCCCCGAGGGTGGCCAGGCCATCATCGACGCGGCGGTCGACACCTTCGGCCGTCTGGATGCCGTCATCAGCAATGCCGGCATCTTCAACAGCATCCCTTTCGATGCGCTCTCCCCCGACGACTGGCGCCACATGCTGCGCGTGCACCTCGACGGTGGCTTCTATTTGAGCCAGCCCGCGTACCAGGTGATGGCGAAACAGAACTACGGCCGGTTCGTGTTCATCTCGTCGTCGGCAGGCAATTTCGGCCAGCCGTCCGAAGCGCACTATGCGGCCGCCAAAACCGGTCTGGTCGGGCTGTCCAACGTCATCGCCATCGAAGGCGCAGCACACGGAATCCTCTCCAATACCGTCCTGCCCACTGGCTTTTCGCGAATGGTCACCGAGACGGTCGGTGACGAAAAGTTCCTCAGGGAGTCGGGCTTCATGCGCGCCATCCGCGCCGAACTGGTCGTGCCACTCGTGTCGTTCCTGGCCAGCCGCGTCTGCGATTTCACCCACCGCAACTACTCGGCGTGCGCGGGGCGTTATGCCCGCGTGTTCGTCGGACTCGGTGAGGGCTGGGTGGCCGACGCTGAATCCGAACCGACCGCCGAGGACATCCTGGCGCACCTCGACGAAGTATCGGCTACCGACAAGTTCATCGTGCCCGACTCGATCTTCGACGAAGTGCTCGAAGTGTGTGACCGCCTGGGGATCAGCGCAATGCCCGACAACGCCGAGGTCGACGGCATCAACGGATGGCGAGGCAAGTGACCGACGATCCAGAACTACACGAAAGGCTTGCCCGCCTGGAGGATCGCGAGCAGATCCGCGATTGCATGATGCGCTACGCACGAGGCATGGACCGGCGCGATCGCGCAATACTTCGGTCCGCCTACCACGATGGAGCCGTCGACGACCACGTCGGATTCATCGGCGAGGTCGACGACTTCATCGATTGGGCCTTCGCGTACCACTCGACACAGACCCGCTATCAGCACTACCTGCTCAACCACACGGTGGAACTGAACGGAGACGAAGCGCACGCCGAGACCTATTACCTCTTCGTAGGGACCGACCGCGATCCGGAAAACCACATGACCCTCTCGGGCGGGCGCTACGTGGATCGCCTGGAGCGACGCGACGGACGCTGGGCGATCGTCGACCGGGTTTGCGTCGTCGAGTGGAACGCGGAATCGACGTCGTTCATCACCGATGAGGTGATCGCGATGATGGCGGGCTCGATGAAGTTGGCCACGCACGACACCGCGGATCCCTCCTATCACCGCCCGTTGATCGCATCGCGAGCGGACGCACCCTCGTGAACGCAATCCCCGATTGCGGCGTCCCCGCACTTCGAACGCCGGTCGGTAGGATCTGCTTGCAGTTGTCGAAGCCGACGACGACGGGAAAGGTACGCAGTTTGCGATGGCCGACGCCGACGCCGTGAGGCGGAATTCGAGACCCAGCCGGCCTGCGGGCAAGAAGGGTCAGCGCGCCGCGAAACTCAGCGCCGTCACCGACGAACCGGCCGTCGATGCGACGCGTCGCACCGAGATCCTCAAGACGGCGAACTCCGTCATCGCCACCTCAGGTCTTCGGACCTCGTT
>Ga0307410_10001100_pt1 | contig 11805 bp, 7 predicted proteins | sample 322Ometagenome_3_FD_203707 | JGI IMG/M metagenome (GOLD analysis project Ga0307410, IMG submission 203707) | Maize rhizosphere microbial communities from greenhouse at UC Davis, California, United States - 322HYB-O-3 | ecosystem: Host-associated > Plants > Roots > Rhizosphere > Soil | place...
GGCGGTCACTAAAGGTTACGCGACTGTATAACGGAATCCATTTGTCGGGAAATTTATCTGAAAATGCCTTTTCTATTTTCTTCTGAAGCAGGAATTTCTCATCGGCAGTTTTAGTACTCATTTCCATAAAATTTCTATACGAAAGTTCTGCAATAGCATCGGCATTTGGTTTGCGTGAAATCTGATACTCTGAGAAAATTTTCTTCCAGTCATCTCCGTATTTTTCAATCATTTCATTCAAAACCGTAATATCCTCAAAACCGGCATTCATTCCTTGTCCGTAAAAAGGAACAATGGCATGACAGGCATCACCTATCAAAGCAATTTTATCTTCGTATGTCCACGGAAAACATTTCATGGTAACCAGTGTACTGGTTGGGTTTTTAAAGAAGTCATTTGCCAGTTCTGGAATTACTTCAATCGAATCCGGAAAATTTTTCTCAAAGAAATTCGCCACCATTTTGCGGTCTGTCAAAGATGCAAAAGAGTTTTCTCCTTCAAAAGGCATAAATAATGTACATGTAAAACTTCCGTCAAGATTAGGAAGCGCAATCAGCATATATTCGCCACGCGGCCAAATATGAAAAGAGTTTTTATCTAATTTATGTGATGCATCAGAATTTGCCGGAATATTTAATTCCTTATAGCCCATATTTAAAAATTCCTGAGAATAATTAAACATGCTCTGACGCTGCATTCTGTGTCTTATTCTCGAAAAAGCACCATCGGCACCAAAAACCATATCAAATTTTTTCTCCTCCCACTCCCCTCTTTCTGTCTCGCCAATATGCAAAGTCGCATCACTAAGCGTAACATCCCAGATTTTTTGCTCAAAGAAAAATTCAGCTCCGGCCTGCTCAGCAAGATCAATCATTTTTCTATTTAACGTTCCTCTTGAGATCGAATAAATTGACTCTCCTTCCTGTCCGTAATTCTGGAAGTTTAACTTATCTACCAAATGAATTGCGCGTTTATCCATCGGAATTGCAATTTCCCGAACCGAATCGCCTACACCAACGCCATCAAGCGCTTTCCAGCCACGATTGGACATTGCCAGATTAATAGAACGGCCAGAGAAATTTATATTTCTGATATCGGGACTACGATCATAAACATGAACGGTATGCCCGGCTTTTTTAAGATAAATTGCCAGCAGCGATCCTACAAGTCCAGAACCAACAACAGCAATTTTTAATGAAGTTTGCATCGAGGAAAATCTAATATATTGGGTCGTAAAAATAAGTAATAATTATTCATAAGCTTTAAAATAAAGCAATTATTTGCCCTAAAACCTAATATTTGCGTGCGCATGACCTGCCAAAAAGCGGGTCTGGTTATCCACTATATTCCTGATTAACAAAAACTACGGCAAAAAAGCCTTGTTTTTCTAAATCTGAGATGCCGTTCTATCCCTCATGCGACACTCGTTTTCATAACAAATTCCTTTTTTTATAGATTTATTAGGAATATAAAAAGGATTACTTTCGTTGAAGAAATATCACGAAAAGTGGCAATTTTCACGCAATCTTGTCATCCTGACGAAGGAAGGACCACAGTGGAAACTCCATACCAAGATTCGCCAATCTTTGTAGAGTTATATGTGTGATCCTTCCTTCGTCAGGATGACAAGATTGTGTGAAAAAAAATGTGCCTTTGCGTCTTTTATGTCCAAAACTTTAAAACAATAACCAATGAATAGCAAATTATTACAATCAAACATAATTTTGGAAAATGAAAAAGTACTATTAATTCCGTTTGAGAACGAAAGGAACACTGAACTCAAAGAAATTATTTTTGATGATGAAATCTGGAAATATATGGGAATGTATGTTCGAAACGATGAGGATTTTGAAAATTATATTCAAAATACATTAACGCAAAAAGCAAATGGAATTTGTTATCCTTTTTTAATTATTGATAAAACTACAAACCAAGTTGCCGGAAGCACGCGTTACGGTTACTTAAATCATGCAAGCCAAAAATGTGAAATTGGCTGGACCTGGTACGGCAAAGATTTTCAGGGAACTGGTTTAAACAAAGCGTGCAAATATGAATTATTGAAATTTGGTTTCGAAAAAATTCAGTTTAAAAGAATACAATTCAGTGCAGACTTTGAAAATACAAGATCCCAAAGTGCTATTGAAAAACTGGGCGCTTTAAAAGAGGGTTTATTTAGAAACAATTATATAGATTCTGAGGGAAAGAGTAAAGGCGACGTTTATTATAGTATTATTCTTGAGGAGTGGAACAATACGAAACGAAAATATTTCGGGGAGTTTACTTTTTGATATTCCAAAAGGAACTGGGAAAGTTGTTCATATTGGGAAAGATGGTACCGATTGGAATTGAATAGAATTGTTAATTCCGAAACACAGACTTATAAAAACTAACATTTAGTGTATGTTCGGATTCTTTTTTAGATAAAGTGAATAAAAAAATGGCTCAATGTTGAAACCAAATCGCAATTCAGTCGTCTAACATTTTAAGCACCTGGATTTATTCAAGTAAAAAAAATCGTACTTTCGATTTAGTTTGTTGAATTTCTAATTGTTACAAGGTTTCAATCATCAATCAAAAAACGAATCATTTCACTAATCCTAAACCCATAATTATCAATCGGTATGAAAAAATCAATCAAACTAATCGTGCTTTGTTTAATACTGCAGTTTACGGCAGTCAGCATTTTTGCACAAGACAAAGCCAGGCAAATCGACGATCTTCTAAGCAAATACAATGAATACGGACAATTTAATGGTTCGGCATTGGTTGCTGAAAACGGAAAAATTATTTTTAAAAAAGGTTTCGGCCAGGCTAATATGGAATGGAACATTCCAAATCAGCCCGATACCAAATTCAGACTAGGATCTATTACGAAACAATTTACTGCATTTTTAATTGTAAAACTCGCCGAAGAAGGAAAAATAAAACTTGATGTTCCTATCACTACTTATTTGCCGGATTATCCAAAAGAAAATGGCGATAAGATAACAATTCATCATTTAATTACGCATACATCCGGAATTCCCAATTATACTTCTGTGCCAAACTTTCTTAAAGAAAAAAGCCGCAACCCAAGTACTCCGGAAGAGTTTGTAAAAACGTTTAACAAACTGCCTTTGGATTTTAAACCAGGTGAAAAATTCAGTTATAGTAATTCCGGCTATTTTTTACTGGGTTACATTATCGAAAAAATAACAGGCAAAACATATGAACAATACTTACAGGAAACTATTCTTACGCCTTTAAAAATGGCAAACACCGGTTTTGACCATAGCGAAGTTATCCTTAAAAACAGAGCCGCAGGTTATGAGAAAAAAGGAAAAAGCTATGTTAACTCTTCTTTTATTGATATGAGTATTCCCTATGCGGCAGGATCTTTATATTCTACTGTCGAAGATTTATATCTTTGGGATCAGGCTCTTTATACTACTAAACTGCTTTCAGAAAAATCAATGGAATCCCTGTTTAAATCCTATATCACGTTTGGAGATGAATCGTATGGGTACGGATGGTTTTTATCTGAAGAAAAAATTGGCGATAAGCAATATAAAATTGTAGAACATGGTGGTGGAATCAACGGATTTAATACGATTATTTCCCGCGTGCCGGCTGGTAAAAATTTAGTTGTTTTGCTAAATAATACAGGCGGAACAATTTTAGGCGAAATGAATGAGGCAATTCGTGCTATTTTATACAATCAAACTTACAGCCAGCCTAAAAAATCAATGGCGATTAAACTCTTAGACGTGTTTTCAGAACAAGGTGTAAAAGCTGGTACAGAATTGTATAAAAAACTAAAAAAAGATCCAACATATGGTATCAAGGAAGGCCATATAAACAATATTGGATATCAATTGCTTGGGAGTGGAAAAAAGAAGGAAGCTATAGAAGTTTTTAAGATTAATGTAGAAACTTTCCCAAAGTCAGGAAATGCTTATGACAGTCTTGGTGAAGCTTATCTGGCAGATGGAGAAAAGGAATTGGCGATAGCAAATTATTCAAAATCTGTTGAACTGGATCCGACAAACGAAAATGGAAAAAAAATCTTAGACGAAATCTCTAAGAAAAAATAATCCCTAAATAATAGTATAATAAACTCCGACAATACAGATTTTGAATTTGTTTGTCGGAGTTTTTATTTGAAAATCATTATTTTAGTTAAACAATTTATGCCTTAAACTGATTTAAGATGAAAGTTCATACCACCAATTACGAGAATACTTTTATAGAAGTTGCAGAAGATTGTCCTGCTGTTAGCGGCGAAATTCCCAAACAGAAAGGTGATGCAAAAACTGTAGCCTCTATTTTGTTTGAAATGATCAGCCAAAATCCTTATCAATATTCTTCGGATGATGTTTTGTTTCAGGTTTTTGCAGACAAAAATGATTTAACTAAATCAGAATATGAAGAAGCCCGAAAAAAATTCTTTTCTAAAGGACAGGCATGTTTAAGAGCTTCGCCTTTGACAAAACGTTACGGCTGGGGCATTCACAATAATGAAAAAGGAAAAATTGCTCTTTTTGGCAGAGAAACAAAACAATATGAGGAATTTTCAAAAGATAAGAATTTGAAAGTCGTAAAGGCAATGAGGAACTCAAGAAAATAATGCAATTACAGATAAATTTTGCATAAACAGTAATCGATATCTTACGAACTCTGACAATACAAATTCAAAAGTGTATTCTCAGAGTTTTTTTGTTTGAAAATTATTTTTATCCTAAAAATCAAAGCAAAAAAATACTATTTTAGCCGTGCCCAAAAACAATTTTTATAATCCCAAATCAACTCTATTTACGTCAGGTAAAAGTTGTGAGCAATTTTGAAAACCTATGAAGAATTTAAAAAAGTACTCCTTTTTAGTTTTAGTATTATCTATGTTTATTCCTTCTGTTTGTACTTCACAAACTTCTGCCGCAAAAGCACCAATGCCTTCCCAACAAAATACTATTATAGTCAACAAAATTATTGAAGCTACTAATTATAAAACTTATTTTGTTGATTATTGTTTAAGTAAAGTAAATGAAACGGCTTCTAAGGAAAATTGGAATGATCAAAAAACCATGCAGGTTACAGAAACCATCAATTTTAAAAATTTTAGAGACGCTGTTTATAATATGTTTGCTTTTTATAATGAGGTAGAATTAGAGACTTTATTAAAAGCTTACGAGAAAGACAGTGCATATCAAAGTACAAATGTCATGACAACAAACAAAGTCCTACTTAATAATCTGGACATTTATGCCAGGGATGTGGTGATGGGGAAATATTTAATTATCAAATAAAAAAAAGGGAATAAAGCTTTAGAAGCTTTATTCCCTTTTTTTAGGTTCAAAGTAGCAGAGGGACAAAGGATCAAAGGTTTAATTCGGAAAATTGAAACCTGCACTTGGAACTTATTTTTTTGGTTTGAAAACCAGTTTTGTTGATGTCTTTATGATTTCTTCTTTGTTTAGTTTCATTTTTCTGAATTTACCGGCGTTGTACATTTCTGCCTGATCGTTATAATGTTTACTAAACTGATTTCCTGATTGTCCGGTTGGGAGAATGCTCCAGCTGTTTTCGATATCCGAAAAATCTACGATTCTCCTTGTTGACGGTCCTCCTTTTACATAATATTTCCCATTATCGTTATAACCAAAGAACTGGTTATTAATTACCTCATTTGAGCCTGGGGCCGCAAAAGGTCCAACATCAAACAACCTTCTCAGGGCTGCTACTTTTCCTAACGGATGTTCGTGCTCTACAGTATGGACTTTCCCCCAATTCCAGTCCATTATATTGGCTCCTAATTGTTTCTGAAGTTCTGTTATCGCCTGATGAAATGATTTTGAGACAATTTCTGTTCTGGTTTCTTTTACATTTTTCGTTTTGATATTATCCCACCAAACAGAATTTTCATTAGAGACTTGTCTGGCAATAATTTGTTTTCCTAAATGTGTTCCCAGAAATAAATTAAAATTATCTTCACCCATTTCATCTTCAAACGTATTTTTTAAATACAAATAAATCCATTTGTTGTAAATTGTTGGTGCAACGTCTTCTATATTATGAGTTCCGTTCCATGATTTTAAAACTGCAATTGCCTTTTTTTCTTCGGCAGAAAGTGAAATATTATTTACATTAGCAATTAAATTTTTTACTGTGCCTGTGACAACCGGAGATGTATTATCATAAATCATCTTGCTGATTTCTTCTTTATCCCAATCTGATTTTGGTTCTAATAAAGCAGAAATCCTTTTCGCACGATCTTCAGGCAGATAGTATCCTGGATATAAATAACCATCAATAGCTTCCGGCTGGTTATTTGCAGAATAAACATAGCCCCATTCCGGGTTTTCAGCCGATGGATTTTTAGAAAAATCCAGATATTCTGTTATATCATCTTTACCGCTTGCTCCATCCAGAATAAAAAAAGAACTAACACCTTTATTGTGTTTATAAAGTTTTCCTGTTGCCCACCATGCAACATTGCCTTTTGCATCTCCATACATCACATTCAATCCCGGAGCTGCAACCAATTTTACGGCATTTCTAAAATCGTCTTTGTTTTTAGCATGCGAAAGTCCGTAAACGGCATCCAGAATCTGAATAGGCTGTTGGGTATAAATCCACGACATTGCAATTGGGTTTTTACGATCTAATCTTTCGATTAAATCATTCATAATCGGACCGTGGCGACTGGATTTCAGTGTCAGTACAACATCTGATGTGTCTTTTACTTTAATGGTTTTCTTTCTTGTTTCATAAGTACTAAAACCGGTAGGAGTATAATATTGGTTTGGATCTCCTTCTTTATTCTTTTCCTGATAAAAATCGATATCATCATTCTCAAACATGGTTAAACCATATGCATAATCGCGATTGTGCGCCAATAACGGAAATGGAGTTCCGGCAAGATAACAACCATATAATTCATATTGGGGCGTGACAAGATGTGCTTCATACCAGGTTCCGGGCTGCGAAAACCCAATATGTGGATCATTGGCAAAAATTACTTTTCCTGTTTTCGTTTTATTTGGCCCGACAACCCAACTATTGCTCCCTACAAATGGAGGAATCGGTGATTTGTCTAGTAAAGCGGCAACCGACTTTGAAATCTCAGTATATTCTTTGATATTTTCTTTTGAGCTTTTAAGCTGTGTTGTATTAAACTCTCCTTCAATTCCTAAATCCTTTAAATATTCAGCACCGTATTTATTGCGAATGTCTGTTAATAAAGGATCTGTCTTTTGAGCCATTGCAAAACTGAAAGACATATATCCAAAAATATTATAAACATCTTTTATCGTAAACTTTTCCTTTTTCACACCAACCAAGGTAAATTCAAGTGGTGTTGTACCTTCTTCCAAATACTGATTAATTCCGTCCAGGTATGCTACTGTCAATCGATAACTCTCACTATTTTTGTCTAATTTAGAAATGGCTTTAGCCGAAGCTTCTTCAATTCCAATTCCAGAGAAAAACTTATCATTTTTAAGCGCGACCGACCCGAAAATTTCAGACAATCTTCCTGGTGCAATGCGTCGCAATAATTCCATTTGCCATAATCTTTCCTGTGCATGTACATAGCCTAAAGCTGTCATAGCATCTCTTTCTGATTCGGCATAAATATGAGGAACTCCAAAATCATCAAAATAGACAGTTGTCTCTTTTTGGAGATTTTTCAGCTCTAATTCTCCGTCGTATTTGGGTTTTAGATGAAAGATATAGCCGCACAAAGCAATTCCCAGAACTACAATTAACACGACTAAAACCAGAAGGATTTTTTTAATTTTTCTCATATTTAAAATTGAATCATAAATAATGTAACTTCATAACAGAATCATGTAAAGACAAACTCGGTTTAAAAGTCTAAATTTATGTATTTAAAACCAATACCATAAATGTCTATCTATAAAAAAATAGCTATAGGAATAATTTCTCTCTTTGTTTTTGTGATTTTAATCAATATCGGTCTCAATTATTGGATAAAAAAACAATTGCCAATAATCATACACGAGAAAAATAAAACTGCCTACAATATTAATTACGAAAAAATCGAAGTTTCACTTATTTCTCAAAATATCTACGCCACAACTTTGCTTGTTCATCCAAAAAATGAACCTAAGAACAGTAAAAATGGGTTGTTTTCAAAAATAGAATCGGTCACAATTAAGCATTTCAATATCTGGGATCTGGCATTTCGCGATATCATTCAGGCCGAAAGTATTATCATAAACAAACCCAGGGTAATTTTATACAAGAAAGGTGAAAAATTACTGAATAACAGCAAAAGCATTAAAAGTGAAATAGTTGAACCTTTTCGAAAAATAATTGCTGTTCGAAATATTTATATAAACGATGGCGCTGTTGATGTAGTTTCCTTAGACACAAACAAACCGATCCTCAATATCAAAAAAATTATTCTAAAACTGGAAGGAATCCTGATTACAGATACTACCCTAAAAGAAAAAATTCCGCTTCAATATGAAAAGTATACATTGGTTTGCGATAGCATTTATTACAAACCAAATCAGTTTTACCATTTTAATATTGGAAAAATCGCTACCGAGAATAATTATTTAAAAATCAATAATTTTTCTTTTCTTCCAGAATATTCCAGAAAAGTTTTTGTTCAAAAACTTGAAAAAGAAAAAGATATCTACACTATAAAATTAGATTCTGCTGAAATCAATAAAATGGACTGGGGTTTTAAAAATAATCGTTTTTTCTTTAAGGCAAATTCGATTGTTATGAATCATGTAGATGCTAATATTTATAGAAATAAAATCCCAAACGATGATCTGAGCAAAAAATATTTGTACAATGCTTTGTTGCGTAAAATTAAATTTCCGCTACAGGTCGATACTTTACAAATTAAAAAATCAAAATTGGTTTATGAAGAAGAAATTAATTTTACAAAAGGTCCTGGTGTTTTAAATTTTGATCACTTTAATCTGCGCGCCTTAAATCTCAAAAGCGGCTTTGGACTGAAAAAAACAGCAGATGTGAAGATTAAAATCAACTGTCTGTTTATGAAAGATTCGCGCCTTGATGTAAATTGGAATTTTAATATTCTGGATTTTAAGGACAGTTTTCATATTGAAGGAGTTATTTCGAATTTTAACGTCGCGGCGATGGAACGATTTTCAAAGCCTTACATGAACACCACTTTTTCGGGAACATTCAAAAAATACCATTTTAACTTTTATGGTAATGACGATGTTTCGAAAGGAAATGCATCACTGGAATATGATGATTTGAAAGTGAAAATGTTCAAAAAGAAAAAACCGGAAAAAGAAGCCAAACTAAAATCTGCCATTGTTAATTTACTTGTCAAAAATGATTCTGACGAAAAACCAAAAAATGCAGCTGTTGAATTAGAAAGAATTAAAGAAAAGTCGTTTTATAATTTTTTATGGAGAAGCATTGCTGAGTCTTTAAAGAAGGTTTTGATTTAGGTTTATCTACTTTAGTGGCAAACAATCTTCCTAAACCTGACAATTATCAGGTTTTCAAAAAATATTTTTCTCTTCATTTGTTTTTATTTTAATCTGAAAACATATGACAAAAAATCCTTTACACACTTTTCACATTCCTGTAATGGGTCTTGCCTATACAATAGATAGCCCCATAAGAGTGGCGCAATACGGAATTTCGTCTGTTATATCAATTGCAGATGATGATTTAATTGAAAAGATGCGTAATTTCTACAGCACTAAATTCAATATCCCATACGAAGAAATAAGCCAGAAATTTCACGATTATCGCGCCGAAAGAATTACTTCATACCTAAATCTGGTAGACAAAATCGTAAAACAAAAATTCGAAAGTTTTAAAACTGAATTGACAGAAAGTAAAACCGCTTTGGAGAATTTTATGTCAATGCTGCCCAATTCTTCAGACATCAAAAAAGGTTTTCAAAACTTAATGGATGACGGAATATCTTTTAAGGAAAACGTTCAGCATTATATCGAGTCGCATCTTTTTCCCGGTGAAATTGATGTAAATATTATGACAAAATTAGACAAGGATAATTTCAAAAAAAACGAACAGCTCCCAATTGAATTTAATGATGCACATGCTGCTTTAAGAGGATTTGCCAATAGCAATCTTACTTCTTCTGTCGTTCTTTCTGCCGGAATGAATCCGAGGCTTTATAGTTATTTTGAAAATTTTAAAGATTTTTATCCTGACACAAATAATCAGCTTAAAAAGAAAATTATTCTTAAAGTAAGTGATTTTCGATCTGCTATGATTCAGGGTAATTTTCTAGCTAAAAAAGGACTTTGGGTTTCTGAATACCGAATTGAATCCGGATTAAACTGCGGTGGACATGCATTTGCTACAGAAGGATTGCTTTTGGGGACGATTTTAGAAGAATTCAGGCAAAAAAAACAAGAATTAGCACAATCATCACACGAATTGATGATTAAGGCGCTACAGCTAAAAAACATGCCTTTTCCAGAACAGCCGCTGGCTACAAAAATTACCGTTCAGGGCGGAATTGGAACTGCAGAGGAACATGAATTTTTATTAGATACCTATCAAGTAGATTCTGTAGGCTGGGGATCTCCTTTTTTATTGGTTCCAGAAGCTACTTGTGTAGATCAGGAAACAAGAAATTTATTGATAAAGGCCAAAGAAGAAGATTTATACTTAAGTAATATCTCTCCATTAGGAGTTCCGTTTAATTCTTTGAAAGGCACATCAAATGAAATCCTCAAGCAAAAACGAATTCTGGATAACAAAGCGGGGAGTTCGTGTCCTAAACGTTTTTTGGCTTTAAGCAAAGAGTATGACAAAACAGGAATCTGTACGGCTTCAAAAAAGTACCAGGATATTAAATTACAGGAGTTAGAAAATTCAAGAGATGCTATTTCTGTCTCTCATTATGAAAAAGCAAAAACACAGATTACCGAAAAATCCTGTCTTTGTGTGGGTCTTGCCAATGCTTCTTATCTCGAAAATGACATTAAGATAAAAGGTCAGGCGCAAGGCGTGGTAATATGTCCGGGACCCAATATGGCCTATTTTGATCAGGAAGTTTCGCTAAAACAAATGATACAGCATATTTATGGAAACAAATCTGTTCTTAGAGATTTCGACCGGCCAAATGTTTTGGTCAAAGAATTAAAAATGTACGTGGATTATTTTAGAAATGAAATTGAAAATATTTCAGGAGAAGTGACTTCAAATCAGCTAAAAAAATGGAATACATTTAAAGCCAATCTTTTTGAAGGTATTGAATATTACCAAAACTTATTAGAATCAACATTTTATTTCAAATCTGATCTCAAAATTAAAGAACAATTCAATTTCTATAAATCGGAATTAACAGAAATTAAAATTCCGGAAAAATACTAAAACTAAAACCCCCGGAAACATGTGTTCCCGGGGGTTACTAATTCAAAATATTTTATGTTTATTCTTTTTTCTTATTATTTTCATCAATAACAGCACCTGTTCCAGTACCTAAAGCTGCTCCTGCAAGACCACCAATAATAGCACCTTCTCCTTTTTTCTTACTGACAATAGCACCTGTAGCTGCTCCTACCCCGGCTCCAATTACAGCACCTTTTGCTGTAGCGCTCCATCCTTTTTTCTTTGCTGGTGCAGCAGTTGCAGTTCCGTCATTTTGATGTACTACTACCACTTTTTGCTGAGCTGCTCTTTGTTCAGCTTCTTTTTGCTGAACCTCTTTTTGTTCTTCTAAAGCTGCCATTTCAACTTTCATTGAATCAATAATTCTTTGCTTATTAATTTCAACTTTCATTGAATCAATACTAGCTTGTTTTGCCTTATTTAATTCTTCTTTACTTTGAT
>Ga0307410_10001101_pt1 | contig 11802 bp, 8 predicted proteins | sample 322Ometagenome_3_FD_203707 | JGI IMG/M metagenome (GOLD analysis project Ga0307410, IMG submission 203707) | Maize rhizosphere microbial communities from greenhouse at UC Davis, California, United States - 322HYB-O-3 | ecosystem: Host-associated > Plants > Roots > Rhizosphere > Soil | place...
TAGTCTGCTTGATATTGTCAGCCAAAGTATTCAGTTCTTGATATAATTCAATTGTGGTTTTTTCCTCTTGGCGACCTATTGCAATTTAGATTAACTCCGATTCAGCAACCGGCAGCGCTATGCCTACGGCTTGGCTTCATAAATAGTTAAGGAAAGATTTTATCAACATGATTTATAGTTCGCTCTCAACCATTTGTCAGAATTATGAAAGACAATGGCAATATTGTTTGTTGTTCCCTGAAACTCCTTGATGTGGAACAATTGTTCATAATAGACATTATTAAATGATGATAGAAATCCCCCATGCCTGGAAACGAATAGGAAAATAGGATCTGCGAACCCTTATGAAATTGCGACTTAATACATATACATCTGCTATTGGGTTTAACTGCCATACCTAATAAAGCGACATAAATGATGTCTATGAATCGGATGGTCAAAGAACAACAACAAACTATGGGCTTATGTTTATAATTATCATGAGATAACCATCTAATAGGATCATGTTCTTCTTGCAGAGGGGCAATAAACGCGTATATGCATCTTCATGATCTTCTGCAGCAGATGTGGCGCTGCGCATTGCGCATGTGCACACACACACACACACACACACACACCACATTTCAGATTTGATTCTATCACAGAAATCTGCATGTATATAGGAAGAAATTACAGCTGAAACGTATAATAACGATATCTTCGAACGGGAAACAAACTCGCCAGCTGACCTCGAAGAGACCAGCTGGCAAGGATGCGATCAAACGTGAGTCTCTGTGAGCTTTGAGGCTCACGTATTCTTTCAAAGAAGGACTCCCTAACCTTAAGCTTTTAGAGTGATTTTTCTCTTTCTTGGATATAGAGGCGCATTCCTGACGCAAGGGACTGCAACTATCGATTTAATGTTTTAACTGCTATCCCTCTTGGCATGTTTAGACGAGAGGAACGCGAAAGGGCAGAATTTTTGCAAAGACAACAGCAGGTTGTCCTACCTCTCCGAATCCTGCGATGACGATCTAGATGACCTTGTAAGGAGGCTGTGTTCTAATAATAAAGTTGAGGCCTTTTACAAGTATTTCGCCTTAATCTTTTCAATGGCGTGCTCATGCTCAAAGCCCTTTCTCCTTGCGAATTTCTCCATTGCAGAGAGCGGTACGCCTCCGAGAGTTGCAGCCAACTGCGTGAAGAAAAAGTCCTTTATAGGGTTGTTGCGTCCTACCCTGCCCATGAACTTTTTGATGCCATACTTGAAGTTATGCTGCCAAGTCTTGTACATGACACCCAGCTTTCCAGGATCCATCGTATTGCCAATGTCAAAAAAGTCTGATTTCTCAAGAAGCCCAATAGGCACAAAGGTAAGTGGCGTAGTAGTGAACATGCTGTCTGGCTGCTCTGTTTCGAGCTCGTGTAAGAGCCTGATCGTCTCCCAGCTATCCTCCTGTGTCTCGTCGTTGTCAAGACCCATGATGAGTGTGAACGCAGGAACCCAGTAGTTCTCGTTGAGTGTCTTAATGGCCGTCTTGACCACCCAGTGCCACTCTTCCGGCTTGTATGGGGCGAGCTTGCGATCTGCATACTTGCCAATGAGTCTTATGCTGCCAGTCTCGAAACCGCATTGGATGCCAATGTGGTTGTCAGGGCTGGCTCTAATTATCTTAGATATATTAGGGATGAGTCTCTCATCTGCGATTGCACCGGCAAGCGTCCCATGGGTTGGGTTTGTATGCTCGATGCCGGTTGCCATGATGCCCTTGAACAGCTCTTCCAAGGCTTCCCTATTTGGCTGCATGTTCTTTGTTGTCCTCGGGTTGAGGCCATAGACGAAAATGTCGTCGCTATGGACCCAGGCATTCTTTAATCCGCCGTACTTCATATTCACCTCTATTTCCTTTTGCACTTTTTCAACTGGGTAATATCTGAGTGGTCTCAGTGTTACATCACAGAATTTGCAGCCGCGTCCACAGCCACGCATAACCTCGACCATGCCATGCATGCTGGGGTTTACAATCGTTGGAATCTCGCTGACCGATGGTTCATACCCGTAGTGAATGAACCTGCCGTGAAACGTTCTGTCATTTCTAACAAATTCTTTAATCTCAACTTTGAACTGGCTCTTCCTGAACGGATTGGCAGTGTCACACTCACCTGCAATTATCGCATCAAAGAATCTGCCTCCAGCTCCGTCGATTTCGGGGCCAATACCTCCCAGCTCGCCTTCGACAACTCCGTAAAGGCCATACTCCTCTATTTTGGCTGGATCGTAGTTATACTGCCAAGTGCCAGAAGCGCCAGCAATCACCTTTGCCTTGCTACCTGTCCTTGCCTTGGCGGCATTGATCCTCATGTGAAGCTCGCGGTTGTAAAATTCGTCATAGGACATCTGTTTGCGGCCGTAGGTGAACGTCATGGTGACTGGACCCATGCCAAGCGGATCCATCTCATATGTCCCGACTACTTCAGTTTCGGGCCCAATGAATTTCTCAATGTGATCTGGGTGGGAAACCACGACGTCCTCCTGCCTGTAGCCGTCCCTCAAGAGCGCAGCTTCGACCTTTCTTAGGCCGTAAGGAGCGTAATTGGCAACGCCATTTGTATGGTCAATAGGATTGCAAATAAAATCAAAAAGGACTCTTGGTGTGACCTGATTGCGCAGGACATAATACCAAAACGAATTGTGGTCCCTGTTAAAGTCCAGTGCAGGGGCACACCCAAAGAATGATGCAAGTGAGATTCCTCTGTAAGGGGACATCAATGTGCGGTCTGCAGCAAGAACCACTTTAGGATACTTTCCCAACGCTCCAAATCCCTATTCCTTTCAGAGGAAAGGGATTACAGGCGCATTAAAAGGTTTCCAACACTTTGCAATGGTTTGTGTTAGTATTTACCGCACGCGGCCGTCTCTCTTTTCTATGAAACCCTGTAGGGTTTCGCTGCCTAGTTTTCTTTTCAAAACATCGTGTATGTCCCTTACAACACCAAAGCCATAGAATGTAAGAGCAGTATAAAGCGAGAGTATAGTCGCGCCCTTTTCGTATGCTTTCCAAGCGTCTTCCCCTGAAAAAATGCCGCCGCAGGCAATTATCGTCATATCCGGAAACGCTCTGTGCACATCCTCTACCATCTTCAGCATGTAAGGAAAAAGCGGCTTGCCGCTTTCACCGGCAACTCCTCTTGCAAAATTTCGCCAAAGCCTGGTAGATTTGGTATCCACCGACCTTGTGTTGCCTAGTGTGACCATATGTCCGCCATTTTCATAAAATACCTTGATCGACTTGAGTTTGGATTTCTTTTCTTCATCTGTCGGTGGCAGCTTGCTGTATGGAGATATCTTCGACGCCTTAACCTTGCCTGGCACGTGTGTGTTCATCAGGTCGATCATCTTTTTTGTAAACTCAGGCGTCTGCAGCACCTTATTGAAATCCGTGTTTGGCGAAGTCCTATTTTCTTCAAACCCAAAGTCGACATGGGGTGCAGATCTAACTAGAATTTCTTTGCATGAATCAAGCACCGCGTCTTCGGTATGGATGTCAGTAATGCCGGAAAAGTTGAGCAGGATCTTGGCATTGCCTCTTGAACCTTCCATGAATTTTCTTAAATTTGAAATTGTATAATCGAGGCCTTTATGAGGGTAACCTTGTGCGTTAATTATTGCCTTCCTTTTGTCGTCAACTACAATCCTGACAGTGCCCTTGCTTTTGGGCCGCTGGGGGTTGCCAGTATTGGGATTTTTCAGCACGCTGCCAGGGTTCAGAAAGCCAAAAACATACGATGTTGGTCTAAGCACGTCGCAGTTCTTATCAAACCCAGCGGCAATCCCAACTGGGCTTTTCAATCTGTGATTTTCAATTTCAACTACCAGTTGGTCACCGGGATCAAAATATGTCCTGTTTTGCATAAACTTGTCTGTCATCTTGAGCAGACTTTCTTTTGCCTTCTCGTGCACTACTTCTGCCTGTGCAAGCTCGTCGGTTGCTTTGTATCTTGAATAAAGGTATCTGCGGTAAAGCCTGAAGAGATATGGATCTAAACTTGCCTTGAAGGTGTCCACAAGCCTCATTTATGGCCTGCCAGTCCTTTCAACTTCAACCTTCCTATTCACAGCCAGTACTAGCTGTTGATGATGGCTAACTGTCAAAGGTCTGCTCGCCCATTATCAAAGTAATATCTGTCAGAGATTTCGTATCTCCTTGAGCGGTAATAGCCTTCCCTAATCTTGACCATCAACAACACACCCGCCTTTGGAATTATCATCGTGCTTTTTTTTTGCTAAAAGTATACGGATAGCCCTTGTTCTCTTTCGCTTCATTATTTTGAACTCTACTATGGCCGAAGGTTATGTCACTATTTATGTGCATATCCGCTTAGGCAGCTGCTATTCGAGTCTTTGGCATGGTGACCCTCTGGTAGTCATCCTCTAATCTGACGATGTCGTTTTCGTCAAACCTGCCATATGCAATTTCAAGTATTATGCAATCGCTCTCAAGCGCAAGTACTCTATGTTTTGCTTGCCTTGGGATCGTGATCGTCTCTCCCTCTCTGAGGACAATTGTCTTTTTATCAATCTCGACCACAGCAGTGCCCTTGATGACCTTCCAGAATTCAGACCGCTTCTTGTGGTACTGCAGACTGAGCCTGGAATTTGCGTTGACATAAATCAATTTGACGGTGCAGGACTTGTTTTCATGGAACTTCTCAAATCTGCCCCACGGTCTGATTTCAGAATAAATCTTCATGTAAGAAAAAGGAGGAAAATTGATTTAACTATTTCCCTTCACTATAAATACTGTATAAGCTAAGAAAAATAGCTGTGGCCAGGTCAGACGATTGCCTCAAAAATGATCATGGATTGTGCAGTGGAATCATTAAAGAGACGGTCAACTCATACAATATGACCAAGATGTGTGCATGCCCCTGCCATGACAGTATGTATCATCTCATCAGAAACACTATTGCAGTCGTGAACCAGAACCAGAGGAACAATCCCTACCAGTTCACGCATGACAATGACAATACTTAGGCCACGAGGTCAACTTTTTCTATACTTGAAATTCACGTAGAACCGTTCTGACATTATACAAGTTAGTCATAGATCGAATATCAAAAAATAAGAAAAATTTCAAAGATAACTCAATAGACTAGATTAACCTTTACTATCTATTGACTCAACAAATTTTTCATAAAAAGTTAAATTGAGTTAGCGAATAGTCTGAATGACTTTGAACCAAAAGGCTACTGTAGAGGTTGCAGCTGCACAGTCAAAGCCGGCAGTCCAGAAAGGAAAGGTGAGGTATGACAAAAAAGCCGAGTCAGAGTTCTTTGTCGACAATTCAGCTTTGGCAGGCTTTACCACGGAGCGTATTTTATACATGGCTGTAAGGGAACTTATCGAAAACTCACTTGACTCGTGCGAGACAGGCCATATCCTACCCAAGATATCGCTGTCGCTCAAGCTACTTGACGTGTCAAATGACCTCTGGATGATTACATGCCAGGACAACGGTATTGGGATACCGTCGGACAAGGTACCCATTGCAGTATGCTCATTCCTGACATCAGGCAAGTACGTTGAAAAGCAACAGCGCGGCCTGTTCGGCGTGGGCCTCAAAATGATAGCTGCATTTTCCACCAAAGATACTATCCATCCGCTTAAGGTATGGTCAAAATCGTTTGAAGAAGGTTTGGAATATTATTTCGCACTTAGGACAGATATCAGTACAAATAAGCCAATAGTCCTTGCAAAAAAAGTAATCAAGGGCGAAGAGAGCAAGATAGAGGAAGACTCCGGCTTTAAGGTGGAGGCAGTGCTCCATGCAAAACTTTCTCCAATTACAAGGAATAACATGAAGAATAAGATTAACGAATACATCAGCCAAACAAGCATTGTCAACCCTTATGCTATTATTGAATATGAAACTGACGAGGGCAAGGTCAGGTTTGAAAGAAGGACGGAAGTCATGCCGCAGCCCGCCAAAGAAGTTCTCCCCCACCCAGCAGACATGGATCTACAGACGCTCAAGAAGGCGATAATGAATTTTATGAATCAAAAGACCACCCTTCAGGGAATCTTATCGACTTCATTTCAAAAGATGTCAAGCGAAAAGGCAAAAGAGATTATCGCTAAAGCAGGAGTAGAAAACAAGCCGGCCGACAAGTACACTGAAAACGAGCTAATAGAAATTGTTAAGGTGTGTAAGTACATTAACTTCCAGCAGGCAAACACGGATCACCTGAGCCCGATTGGTGAACAGATCTTAACTACTGGAATGACCTCTGAATATACAATTATCACCACCAAGGAGACCGTCCCCAAAGAAGCATCTATCACTGAAATCCAACGTCCTCAGATCACAGTCAAGATATTGAAGCCAGCACTCGCTGCCTATTCATCCCGCACGTGTGTCATCAACAACAGACCCACCATTGTCGAGTGCGGAATAGCATATGGAGGTGACATTCCCTCGTTCAAGCTCTATAGATTTGCAAACAAGATTCCTCTCCTGTACGATGAAGGATCAGACGTAGCAAGAGAAGTAGTCTCTGAAGTTGAGATAAATAAAATGGGGATCACCAAGAAAGAAGCAAAGGCACAATTTGCAAATGGCGAGAGCAAATCGGATAGAGCCGTAGAACTTTTGCCAATCCATACCTTTTTCCACATTTGCTCTACCAAGATCCCGTACAAGACTGCTGGCAAGGAAAGCATAGCCTCAGAAGGCGAGCTGAAAAAACACATGAAGTATTGCCTGTCTGAGCTCTATCGCAAGGTAAGCGCGCAGATAAGAAAAGAGCTACGCATGAAAGAGGCCCAGGGCAGGCTTAACCTCTACAAGTATTACATTCCTTTGGTTGTAAGCGCTATTTCAGAGTCGATCAGACTCGACGCTGCCAAACTGGAGCAAGCATTTGCAGTGCTTGCAGAAAAACATGTCAAGGGTGAGATCACTGGCGGGCCTGTGGAGAAAAAAGAGGATAGGATAACTGGTGAGCGCCTTGAAGAAGAAGCGGAAGAAGCATTAGAGGTCAACGGCGAAGTAGTCAAGCCAGATAAGGAGCAGATCGCAATCACTGCCGCAAGGAGAAAAGGCAAGCTGACGAAGCCGAGGATCAAGGAGGAAAAGATACCGGAAACTCTGCGGAAAGACAAGAAGCAGGATCAAGCGCAGATGACACTTGATAAGGTAGCTGAGGATCCTAAGCCAAAGGGCAGGAAGAGTAAGTAAATGCCAGTCGACAAGCGTCACCTAGAAGTCATCAAAAAGATTAGACTGATAATGAAGGATGTTAGCACTGACCTTATGGTACAAAAGACCATGCCTGTGCTAAATGTCCCCAAGGTAGGCTATGACAACACAGTTTGGTCTCGCGAAGAAAGGATGTTAACGATTGGCGACAAGACGGTCAGCATAAGCCCTGACAGCACTAAGAAAATACCGACGTTTGCCCAATATCTGGTGATGGCTAATGCCGTGCGTAAGCTGCTGAACGAGGAAATGGAGAGCACGATACGTGGAATGTACTACGCCACACTGAGCACCGTGGGCGACGAGAAGAATAAGCAAAAGTTCTGGAACAGCCAAGACGACTCGGATGACGCAATCAAGGCAATTGAGCTCTTGACAGGCGTTCCAAGAGAAGAGTTCTCTGTAACCTCAAAGCCAAAGGGGATGATATCGGGCCCGATTACGCTCAGAGTTGGAGGCGATATCATTAATTGCAACCTTGGTAGTAGAGCTACCTCTCAGCTGATACCGACTAACATACGCGACGTTGAAATAGTAGACGTCAAGGCCGACTTTGTAATGGTAGTGGAAAAAGATACTGTGCTAAATAATATCCGCAAATCTGGCTTTATACAGAAGCACAATGCAATCCTGATGACCGGCTCAGGCGAACCTGATAGGGCAACCAGAATGATGGTTAAGGCACTCAACGAAGAGTGGAAAAAGCCGGCGGTGGTTTTTGCAGATGCCGACCCGTGGGGCCTTGGCATCGCGCTACGATACAAGATCGGCAGTGAATCGCTCAGCTACGACAGTCACAGGCTCGTCACGCCCGACGCCAAGATACTTGGCATGTTGTTCTCCGACATTTACGACTACAACATACCCGAGGTTGCAAGGCTTGCCGCATCAGAAGAAGATCTCAACAGGGCAAACGATATGAAGAAAAAACCTTGGTTCCAAGATAAAAAGTGGCAGAAAGAGCTTGACATATTCCTGAAGAACAAGGAAAAGTGCGAGCTTGATGCATTCTTCAAACACGGCTTCAAATACCTCTCAGAGACCTATCTGCCACAAAAGCTGCGCGAAGCAGGCGTAATTTAGTATTATAAAATATCATGATATTTGTAATATGCTATTACAAGTATTGCTGTGATAATTTATGAAATGCTTGCTGAAACCTTCTTTCTTTGTGCGTCATGCTGCTACTACTACAGCAAGAATGCATTCATTCTATAGCCGCGCAGCATTTGAAGAAGGAGTGCAATTGAGTGTGTATCTTTTTTTTACATAAAATTCTTTAACAACTCTCAAAACTTAATCTGTGGATTGTCTCTGTCACTTGTTTTTACTGACAACACAACCATTAGAATAGATATCTGCCCAAACAAGAGGACAAAGAGGTTGAGGCTAGTATCAGGAATAAATGGCGTGCGGGCAATAGTACCACTAAACTACAATGCCGAAGAGCTTGAGAGCTTTGTTGGTTCAAAGCGCGACTGGATACTCAAGACCTCTCAATATTATGACAAATTAAAAGAGCGCTGCGGAGGGATTGAGCCATATACCATCTATTTTCTCGGCAGCAGGTATCGATTCCATGTAGTAAAGGACAGACAGCCTTCAACAGTGATCTCTGACATCATTAAACTGATAACGTTTCATGTTACTGATATGCGCAGATATAAACAGCACATGCACGAATGGTACAAGCAGCAGACTGCCAGAATAATTGCAGACCGCCTTCCAGCGCTTGCAAGTAGGTTTAACGTCAAGTACAACAAAGTATCGATAAAGAATCAAAAGTCGAGGTGGGCCAGCTGCTCAAAAAAGGGGAACCTGCACTTCAACCTTCTGCTAGTAGCAGCCCCCATCAATGTCATTGATTATGTTATGATCCATGAACTTATGCACTTAATAGAGTTTGATCACTCACGCCAATTCTGGCAGCTAGTAAAGGAAGCTGATCCTGATTACAAGAAACACAGAGAGTGGCTTGCCAATTACGGGTCAGTAATAAAAGTTTTGTAAAAGATAGCCCAGGTTAGGCACGCTCTGTATTTTTTTCCGTACTTCTCTGCTCTAGGTCAATGTCTGTTTCTCCCGTCACTGTATCGGTTTCTTCTTCTTTGCGCTGCGTCTGCGGCTCGACCCTTCTATAACGCGGGGCTTCTGTTGCCATGGCTCGAAGCTCCTCAAGTAGAGGCTCAGTCTCCCTCTCAAACTTGGATCTGACAAGGCCGCTCGGCGCATCTATCCATAACTGGCTTCCGTCGTAATCCCGGATATACGTCTTGGGAATATAATAGATATGGACCTTTGATATACCCTCTCTTACCACAATGAACTCATTGCCAACCCTTTCAACGTATCCTATCTCTACCTTATCAGTTGTCCAAGCGTGTTTGTGGATCAACTGATCCCATGGTATGTTGTATGTTGTGCCAGAGTAGTCAACTGAAATCTCAGTCGAGGATTCTTTTGCCATCAAAGGTACGCCGTGAACAAATTGCGTATGGGCAGATTCTACTTGCTCCCCCCGCTCTTGGTATTCTGGAGTTTGTGGCTCTGAAGGCGATGGTGGACTATCGCGTTCAAAGCGATCCTTGATCTCATCCTTTGTGAGGGAGGCGTACAAGCTGTCACCGTCAAAGCCTTGAATGTAATACTTGGGGATATAGTAGTGCTTTTTGCTCACCATTCCCTCCTTGACCTCGATATATTCCGTTGCAACACTTTCTGCGTCGCCGAGATCTTTCTTGTCCCTTGATTTCACCTTCTTGCCCATGATCTTATCCCATGACAGCTGAACCATGTCTAAAGAAGAAGGCTTGTATGCTGGAATGTTTGTGGCGAAGTCTGGATGCTGTCGCGTAATAGTTGTCCTGCGCTCTGTATATTCTTGCGTCTCCCATTCAGACGGCTCAGGCGCACTTTCTCTCTCAAACTTTGCTTTTACTTCGTCCTTTGTAAGTGAAACCCACAGCTTATCACCATCGTATCCGCTCAGATGGTATTTTGGGATAAAGTAATAGGTCTTTGATACCATACCCTCCTTTGTCTGAATATAATCGAGTGTTATGCTTTCAACCTTGCCAAGGTCCTTGTCGTCATTTGATTTCACCTTCTTGCCCATGGCCTTGTCCCATGAGATGATATCACTCATATACACAAGACTTGTGAATATGCAATTTTTATCCATTTCAGATTAATTTTATATAAGCCGCTGCCTACGTCTCTGAACCGCAATAGTAGCTATAATCCCAATAGCAAGTAGTACTGTTACAAGGGGAAATTCAGGTACTATTGTGACATTAAATGTCACGGAGTCCGCCATGTCATCTGAGGTAGCGGTTTCGTTCCCACCACCACCACCTGGCCTGATGTCGCTTATATTTATAGCGACTGGTCCTGTGTAATTACTGTCGAGCTCAATCCTCTGCGTAGCCCTCCCTCCTTGCCCCGGCTGGTCAAGCTGCTCCCATAATTTTCTGCCATCTGGAGTATAAATTGCCATATCGTAGCTTTCTACATGCATAGGTTCGCCTCCAAGGGTCTCGGGAACAGTCCGTGCATCTTCAATACCTGAATCAGTTAAGTTGTCCTCTGTCTGAGGGATTGTATCGCTAGTAGGCGGTGGAGCACTGGCGTTATTGAATACTATCTCTACCTGCAAGGCATCCTCTGCGTCAGCAACGACCTGAGGCCATTTTAGCTCTACCAAGTAGATGCCTTTCTCAGATACTTGCTGAAGCACAGGAGCATCAGAGCTTGTGATGTTAAGCTGTGGAGAGGTGTCTTGCTGAGCAAACGATGATGGTAGTAAACTAGCAGCTATAATAAAGACGAGTGCTGCAACGCCAAGCAGATAATAATGTCTTGCCACGTCTACTATCAACCAAAATAGAATATAAAGGGGGTTAAGGATTTTTCGAGAAACGTAGAAGGAACAACATGAATTGTTGCATCTATTGCAAGACGCCTACTTCTGCGCTTTTGTACAACACGCTGCAAGATAGTCAGAACACAAGGGGCAGCAGTAGTACTAGCCAACTCGCAAGGTTTCTACTGCTATAGATAGCAATTTATCTAAATTTGTTTACTTGAATTGGCGAACCTTCCTAGAACATTATGACTACTAGCATCTATGTCCCTAGTATAAGGTTTATAGAAGTGTGTTAATCGCATTTCCCTTACAACAATGGATGTCGATGAGCGACTTGCATTCATAATGCGTGAGCCAACAGAGGAGGTCGTCACATCAGACGAGCTCCACACGCTGATTGAAACAAAGACTCATCCAAAGCACTACATCGGCTTGGAAATATCGGGCATGCTACACATTGGTAGCCTTGTCATGACTGGATTCAAGATAAACGACTTTATGAAGGCTGGCATTAACACTACTGTCTTTCTAGCTGACTGGCACACGTACATCAATGATAAGATGGGCGGTGACTGGGACAGGATAAAGAAAGTCTCACAATACTACACAGAGGCTTTCAAATTCTTCTGCCCTGGCGTCAACATCGTGCTTGGAAGCGACCTCTACAAGAAAACTCAAGATTACTGGGAGAACTTTGTT
>Ga0307410_10001102_pt1 | contig 11799 bp, 11 predicted proteins | sample 322Ometagenome_3_FD_203707 | JGI IMG/M metagenome (GOLD analysis project Ga0307410, IMG submission 203707) | Maize rhizosphere microbial communities from greenhouse at UC Davis, California, United States - 322HYB-O-3 | ecosystem: Host-associated > Plants > Roots > Rhizosphere > Soil | place...
TGCTTCGTCTTCCGGATGATCTCGTCCAGCGCGTCGAACCGCGCCTCGAAGAGCTTGCGATGCGCTTCGATCCATTCGGCCTCGGCTTTCAGCCCGGCCCGTCCCAGCCTGCATGTCCGCACCCGACCAACCTTCTCCGTAACGACGAGCCCTGCCCGCTCGAGGACGCTGACGTGCTTCTTCATGCCGGTCAGCGTCATCTGGAACTTCTCCGCAAGGCTCGTGATCGACGCGTCCGCCCGTCCCAGCTGCTCTATCACCCCGCGCCGGGTCGCGTCGGAAAGCGCCGCGAACGACAGGTCGAGAGCCGGAGTCGCATACTGAACCATATGGTTCAGTGTTACGCCAATGTGCAGACGAGCGCAAGCGGACGCACAAGGACCCGGCCCCGAGCATCTTTCCTACTCTGGGCTTCTGTGTTCCAAAGCACCCATGATCACCGTTCGCCTCAGCAGACTCCAAACCAAGCTCGGAGGCCTCGCGCGCACGCGTAAAAGTACGAAGTTTGGGAAGTTTCGCCCCTTTCGGGACAGGACGGCGCTGATAGCGCTCGCTGCTGCGGCCGTCGCGTCGCCGGCGGCCGCGGACACGCTGCTTCTCCGCCCGGCCCAGGTTTTCGACGGCGCCGATCCGCGTCCTCACGCTGGCTGGCAGGTTCTCGTCGATGGCGACAGGATCGCCGCGGTCGGCCCCAACGTGACTGCGCCCGAGGGCGCCAAGGTGGTCGATCTCCCCGGCGCCACTCTCATGCCGGGCATGATCGAGGGTCACTCCCACCTCTTCCTGCATCCGTACAACGAGACCCTGTGGGACGCGCAAGTTCTCCATGAGCCGCTGGCGCTGCGCACGGCCCGGGCCGTGAACCACGCGCGCAAGACCCTGGAAGCGGGCTTCACCACCGAACGCGACCTCGGCACCGAAGGCGCCGGCTTTGCCGACGCCGGCCTTAAGCAGGCCATCGACCAGGGCATCGTCCCCGGCCCTCGCCTGATCGTCGCGACCAAGGCCATCGTCGCTCGCGGCGCTTACGGGCCAAAGGGCTTCGAACCCGGCCTCGCCATCCCCCAAGGGGCCCAGGAAGTCGCGGGCGTCGACGAAACCGTGCGAGCAGTACGGGACCAGATCGCAGGCGGCGCCACGGTAGTGAAATTCTATGCCGACTATCACTGGGGCAAGGGCGAGCCGACCCGGGTGACCCTATCGCAAGCCGAGCTCGACGCCGGCGTCGCAGCCGCTCACGACGCGGGCCGCGAGGTCGCTGTCCACGCGACCACGCCCGAAGGCATGATGCGGGCCGTGCGCGCGGGCGCCGACACGATCGAGCACGGCTATGGCGGCACCACGGCCGTCTTCCAGGCGATGAAGGTCAAGGGCATCGCGCTCTGCCCAACGATCGCCGCCTCGGAAGCCTACGCGCGCTATTTCGAGAAATGGAACGGCCAGGAGCCCGCGCCCGAAGGGGTCCAGGAAAACCGCCGGGCCTTCCAGCTCGCGATGCGCGCGGGCGTGCCGATCTGCATGGGCGGAGACGCCGGTGTCTATACCCATGGCGACAATGCGCTCGAGATGGAGGCGATGCAGCGGGCGGGAATGCCCGCAGCGCAGGTTCTCATTGCAGCGACCTCGGGCAACGCACGCATCTTCAACCTGAACGACCGCGGGACAGTGCGCGCAGGACTGCTCGCCGACCTGGTCGCTGTGGACGGCGATCCTACTCGAGACCTGACGGCCGTTCGCAGAATCAAGATGGTCATCAAGGGCGGGCAAGTGGTTCGAGCGCCCTGACGCACGAAGGGGGAAACGATATGCTCAGATACGCAGCCTTGGCGCTGTTCCTCGTACCGGCGGTGGCGCATGCCGGCGCTCGGCAGGACGCGAAAGTCCTGCTCTCCGAGGACCCGGAAGAGCGCAAGTTCCAGCAGGAATGGGGTTACGCGGACGCCGTCATTACCGGCGACACCATCTATTTTTCAGGCGTCGTCGCGGGCCTTCGTCCGGGCGAGACCGATCTCAAGCTGGCCTTCGAGCGGTCGTTCCAGCGGCTGGGCAAGATCCTCCAGCGCGCAGGCGCAAGCTGGGACGACGTCGTCGACATCACCACCTTCCACACCGACCTGACCACGCAAATGCCTGCGATCGTCGCGGTGAAGAACAAGTACGTCCGCAGCCCGCCGCCGGCATGGACGGCCATCCAGGTCGCCCGCCTCATCCCGAACGCCGGCCTGACGGAGATCAAGATCGTCGCGAAGCTGCCCGCCGGAGGACGACGGCCCTAGTCCATGGCCATGTGGGGCGCGCCTCCACCGACCTTGTTGCCGCGCTTCATCAGCAGGAGCAGCGGCAGCACCGCAAAGGTAACGATCATCATCAGCTTGAAGTCGTCGAGATAGGCAATGAACAAGGCCTGTCGCGTCACTTCCGCGTTGATGTAGGTCAGCGCGGCGGGTCCAGCGACCGGCGCGATCGTCTGCAGGATCTCGGGATTCGCCGTCGGGATCGTCTGCTGCGTGATGTTCTGCGCAAGGTCCGCGTGGCTGACCTGCGTCATGCGCACCAGCTGCGTGCTGACGACGGAGATGCCGATCGAACCGCCGATGTTACGCGAAAGGTTGAGCAGCGCCGCCGCAGTCGTCCGCATCCGCGGCAGCAGCGTCTCGAACGCGAGGCTCTGCAGCGGCACGAAGATCAGCCCTAGTCCGAGGCCCTGGACGACGCCGCTCATGATCACCGGCCTCGACGGCTGGTCGATGGCAAAGCCGGTCATCATGTAGAGCGACACGCCCATCAGCACGACGCCGATGGCGACGAGCAGCCGCGCGTCGATCTTGCCTGTAAGGCGGCCCGCGAGCAGCATCGAGATCAGTGTCCCCACGCCGCGCGGCGCGGTCAGGATGCCCGACTGCAGCACCGAATAGCCGTACATATTCTGAAGCAGCGGCGGCAGCAGCGCGAGGCCGGCCAGCAGCAGCACGCCCGTCACCGCCATGAACAGGAGCCCGGTCGCGAAGTTGCGGTCTGCGAACATGCTCCGCTCGAACAGCGGGTCCTTGGCCGTCACCATGTGCACGACGAACATCCAGGCTGCCGCGATGGCGAGGCCGAGCTCGATCCTGATTTCCCAGCTCGACAGCCAGTCAGCCTGTTCGCCACGGTCGAGGAACAGCTGCAAAGCGCCGAGCGCGATCGCCAGCAATGCAAAGCCGAACATGTCGAACTTGCGCTGATGCGTCTCCGTCTTCGGCATATAGCGCATCATGATCAGCACGCAGAGGATGCCGACCGGGAGGTTCACCAGGAACACCCAGCGCCAATTGTAATTGTCCGTCAGCCAACCACCGAGCACCGGTCCAAGGATCGGCCCGATCATCACGCCGCCGCCGAACAGCGCCATCGCCTGCCCGTGCTTCTCGCGGGGGTTGATGTCGAACAAAGTCGCCTGGGCCAGCGGGACGATGAAGGCGCCGCTCACGCCCTGCAGGGCGCGAAAGATCACCATCTCGGTGAGCGAGGTCGCGGTGGCGCAGAGCACCGATGCGATCGTGAATCCGACGACGGAAATCAGCAGCAGCCGCTTGCGCCCGACCTTGTCGGCCAGCCAGCCGCTGATCGGAAGTGCGATGGCGGACGCGACGATATAGCTCGTCAGGACCCAGTTGATCGTGTCCTGCGTCGCGCCGAGGCTCGCCTGCATGTGCGGCAAAGCGACGTTGGCGATCGTCGTGTCCAGCACCTGCAGGAGAACGGCCATCATCACCCCGACGGTGACGATCAGCCTCTCTCCCGCGGGAAGCGGTTGGGTTGCGACGTCCGGCGCGCTGGCCATGCTGACTTAAGCGCCTGCTACTTGTCGTATTCGACCGTGGCGACGACCGAGAGGCCCGCGATCATCGGATCGCTGGGCTTACCGTCGAACAGGATGCGGACGGGTACGCGCTGCGTCACCTTGACCCAGTTGCCGTTCGCGTTCTGCGCCGGGAGCAGCGAGAACTGGCTACCCGTGCCCGCGCCGATGCTCTGGACGTGGCCTTCAAACTTCTTGCCCGGATAGGCATCGACTTCGATCTCGGCTCGCTGGCCAGGAACCATGCGGCCGACGTCCTTCTCCTTGAAGTTCGCTTCGACCCAGGCGCTCGTGCTGTGCACGACGGACACCATGCCGACGCCGGTCACGGCCATCTGGCCAACCTGCAAATTATCCGCATTCTCGACCACGCCATCCATGGGCGCGCGCACTTCGGTCCGCGACAGTTCGAGCCGCGCCTTGTCGACGGCGGCCTGAGCCTGCGCGATCTGCGGCTGGTCGCCGCCCGGAGCGACGGCGGCATGAGCGTTGGCGGCACGGGCCTGTGCATCGGCAAGCTGCGTTTCCGCGCTACGCACTTCGTTGAGCGCATCTTCATAGGCGGTGCGCGTCGTGAAGCCCTGCCGAAGCAGCGCCTGCTGCCGGCCGAGCGCATTCCGCTTGATAGCGAGATTGGCCTGCGCGCCGGTGATGTCACCGCCGGTCCCGGCCGCGGTGGTCCGCAGCACCTGCGTCTGCAGGCGCGCGGCCGCGAGCTGCGCCTCGGCTTGCTCAAGCGCCACGCGATAAGGCTGGGAGTCGATGCGGAACAGGAGGTCGCCGCGCTTCACCTTGGCGCCATTGCGCACGAAGACCTCGACAACCTGGCCGTTCACCTGGGGGCTCACGGAGACGATGTCCTGCTTCACCTGAGCGTCGTCGGTGGTCACGCTGCCACCGCCGGTCAGCCAATAATATCCGCCTGCCAGCAGAAGGATCGCCGGGACAATCAGCATCACGATCGTCTTGAGCGACAGCTTGTCCGCAATCTTCCGGCGCAAGGGTTCGGCCTGCGGAGCCTCGAAGGCCTCGCTCCCGGTCATCGGCGCGGTTGCCATCCTGTTCACTCGTTCGACGCCTTGTCCATCGGTGTGGCGCGGCTCGCATTCTCGCGCACTCGCGCGAGCACGTGCCGAGCATTTTCAATGTCTTTCGGGTCGATGCCGGCAAACGCCTGCTCGACCAGCCTGGCTCCCACGCCCTGCAATTTCTCGATGAGCGGCTGCGCCTGCTCGGTGACGTTAAGGCGCCAGGCCCGGCGGTCATCGGGATCGCGCGTCCGCTCGACCAGGCCGCTCTCCTCGAGCCGGTCGACAATCCGGCACAAGGTGATCGGCTCGATGTCCAGCATGTCGGCAAGCTCTACCTGCCTCAGGCCCGGCTGCCGCGTCAGTCGGAACAGCATCTTCCATTGCGCGCGGGTCACCCCGAGGCCGGCGGCGATGCGGTCGAACGCCTTGCGCAGCGAATGTGCGGTTTCGCCAATCTCAAAGGGGAAAGTTTCCATTTGAGACGCATATAGTAAGGACGCTTATTATATGCAACGCTTCTGACCAGACGCGTTGACGAGGTCGGAGGCGCAATTTAACTCAATGACAGCGCGGGCGTAGCTCAATGGTAGAGCAGAAGCTTCCCAAGCTTACGACGAGGGTTCGATTCCCTTCGCCCGCTCCAGCTATATGCCGCCCTCAACCGGCTCGAATCCCGCCTGGCGCAGCCGGGACGACAGGTCCTCGCCTGTCGTTCGCGCCAGCTCGCCATCTTCTGACCGGATGACGAAGTTCGCGCCGTATTTGCCGTCCCTGAAGAAGGGATAGCTTCCGATCGCGACGCCTGGGTGCGCCGCTTCCGTCTCGCGCAGCAGGTCTGCGACGTCGCTTTCCGGCGCCCGCGCACCCACGGTCACCGACACCACGGGGCGGCCGCCTTCGAGCTTGCCGGTCAGCGCCTCCAGCATGCTCGCGGCGATGTACGGCACGCCCGCCATAATGAAGACGTTGCCAATCCTCACGCCGGGGGCGCCCGACGTCGGGTTTGGGATCAGTTCCGCGCCCTCCGGCGTCCGTGCCATCCTCAACCGCGCCTCGGTCAGCCCGCCCGGGCGGTCGCGATAATAGTCTTCAAGGATGCGCCGTGCGTCGGGATGGACGATGACCGGCACCCCGAAGGCGGCTGCCATCGCATCCACGGTGATGTCGTCGTGCGTCGGCCCGATCCCGCCGGTGGTGAAGACATAATCGTGCGCGTTCCGAAGCGCGTTCACCGTCTCGCCGATCCGGTTCATGTCGTCGGGGATGATCCGCACCTCGGCCAGGCGGATTCCCTGCTCGTTCAGCCAGGTGGCGACCTGCGCAACATTCTTGTCCTGGGTCCGGCCCGACAGGATCTCATCGCCGATCACGACGAGTGCAGCGGTCCAGGTTTTCGCTTCTTTGCTCACGCGGCCTCCGGTGACTTCGAGCGCGCGAATGCCTATCTAGGTTTCATGACTCAATACATCACCGTCGCGGCCGACGACCGCCTCGAAGCGCGAAACGGCGTGATCAAGCTCCATGGCTCGGAAGGCTTCGAGGGCATGCGCCGCGCCGGCCGCCTTGCAGCAGAGGTACTCGACGCGCTCGCGCCGCACGTCGTGCCCGGCGTCACGACGCAGGAGCTCGACGATATCGTCTACAAGATGACCACCGACGCCGGCGGCGTCCCCGCGACGCTCGGCTATCGCGGCTACACGAAGAGCTGCTGCATCTCGATCAACCATGTCGTCTGCCACGGCATCCCGAGCGACCGGACGCTCAAGGACGGCGACATCGTCAATATCGACGTGACGCCGATCCTCGACGGCTGGCACGGCGACACCAGCCGCATGTACCTGGTCGGCAACGTGCCGATCAAAGCGCGCAAGCTGGTCGACGTGACCTACGAATGCCTGATGCTCGGCCTCGAGCAGGCGAAGCCCGGCAATCATCTCGGCGACATCGCCAACGCCATCCAGCAGCACGCCGAAGGGCAGCGCTACAGCGTCGTTCGCGATTTTTGCGGCCACGGCGTCGGGCGCCTGTTCCACGACAGCCCCGAGGTCATCCATGCTGGGCGGCCGGGCACCGGTCCTGAGCTCAAGCCAGGGATGATCTTCACCGTGGAGCCGATGATCAACATCGGCCGTGCCGACGTGAAGGTGCTCGACGACGGCTGGACGGCTGTCACCCGTGACCGCTCGCTATCGGCCCAGTTCGAACATTCGATCGGCATCACCGACGACGGCTGCGAGATCTTCACGAAGAGCCCCACCGGCCGCGACCGGCCGCCTTACCTCTAGACGGTAGCTCCACGTTCCTTCGACGAACGGGCGTTCGCCACAGTGGACGGACGGCGTACGGCCGTTAGAAACATCGGGTCGCTCGATATCCCGATGGAGAAATCGTTGAAGTTCGCTTCCCCGCTGGTCGCCGCCCTTCTCTTCACCACTGCCGCCTGCACCACGAATGTCGCCCCGCCCGCTCCAGCGGTCGCGCCGGTGGCGGCTGCGACTGCCGCGCCGGTGGACCCAGCGGCCGAGGACCGGCGGCTCATGACCTTTCTCGATGCCGCCTTCGACGCGAGAACGGCGCGCAGTCCGGAATCGCTCACGGCGCTCGGAAGCAAGGACCAGTACGACCGCCTCGACAATTATACCGACGAGTATGAGCGCGCGGACGTCCAGTTCGCGCAGAGCCAGCTCGCACAACTGCGTGCGCAGTTCGATCCGGCTCGCCTCAGTCCCGCCGGACGCGTCAGCTTTCGCCTCTTCGAGCGCGAAATCGAACGTCAGGCCGCGAACTTCCGCTGGCGCTGGCATGGTTTCCCCGCGAGCAACAACGGCAGCCCGGCAGGCTCGATCCCGGTCTTCCTGATCAACCAGCACCGGATCGACAATGTCGCGGACGCCGAGGCCTATATCTCGCGTCTCCGCGAGGTCGATCGCGTCATGAACGAGATCAGCGCCAACATGCGGCAGCAGGCGCAGCAAGGCATCGTTCCCGCGCGCTTCAACTTCGCACCCGTGCGCGCGGACGCGCAGCGGGTCCTGGACGGCGCGCCCTTCAAGAGCGGCAAGGACACGCCAGTGTTCGCCGACTTCAAGTCGAAGGTCGGCAAGCTCTCCATCCCGGACGCCGAGAAAGCGCGGCTGATCGGGGCCGCAAGCGAGGCGCTGACCGGGCCGTTCCAGCGGGGCTACCAGACTTTCCTGAGAGCCTGGGACGGGCTCGAGGCGCAATCGACCGGCATTCGCGGCGCGTGGAGCCTGCCGGAGGGTGGCGCTTTCTACGCCCACCGCCTGAAGAACTCGACGACGACGGACCTGACCGCCGACCAGATCCACCAGATGGGCCTTGATCAGGTTTCCCGGATCCATGGCGAGATGGAGCGCATCAAGAACCAGGTCGGCTTCAAGGGCACGCTGCAGCAGTTCTTCCGCCACATCACGGGCAACCAACAATTCAAGTATCCGAACACCGCCGCCGGCCGACAGCAATATCTGGCCGATGCCCGCGGCTACATCGCCAAGGTGATGGACACGGCGCCCCAGTGGTTCCGACGGCTGCCCAAGGCCCCGCTCGAGGTGCGCGCGGTGGAGGAATGGCGCCAGGAAACGGCGCCCGTTGCCTTCTACAACCGCCCGTCAGCCGATGGCTCGCGCCCCGGCATCTACTATGTGAACCTGGCCGACATGAACCAGGTGCTGAAGCCGCAAACGGAAGCCATCAGCTATCATGAGGGCGCGCCGGGGCACCACTTCCAAATCGCGTTGGCGCAGGAGCTTCCCGATACGCCGAAGTTCCGGCGTTTTGGCGGCTATGGCGCTTATGCCGAGGGCTGGGGCCTCTATTCCGAGCGGTTGGGCAAGGAAATGGGCTTCTACAACGATCCCTATTCCGAGTTCGGCATGTACTCGACGTCGCTGTGGCGGGCGATCCGCCTCGTCGTCGACACCGGCATCCATTCCAAGCAGTGGACCCGCGAGCAGGCGATCAAATATTTCCTCGACAACGGCCTGCTGTCGGAGCGCGATTCGGCCAAGGAGGTTGAGCGCTACTTCAACAATCCCGGCCAGGCGACGAGCTACATGGTCGGGCAGCTCAAGATCATCGAATTGCGCGACCGGGCAAAGCAGGCGCTCGGCCCGAAGTTCGATATCCGGGAGTTCCACGGGGTGGTGTTGGAGAACGGTTCCGTGCCGCTCGACGTCCTGGAAGAGCTGGTCGAAGGGTACATTGCGGAAAAGAAGGGGTAACTCTCTTTATTGACACTGCTGTAAGCGGATGAGACTTAGGCTTTGTCCGTGATTCGAGCAGCTTGAGATGTTCCGCCACCCAGTCGCGATCCTTCCTGCCGACATCGACCATATGGGTCACGTCAACAATGCCGTGTACCTCAAGTGGGTGCAGGAAGCCGTGATCGACTATTGGCGCAGCGTCGCCCCGCCGGACGCCGTCGCAACGCACCTGTGGGTCGCGCTCAAGCACGAGATTTCGTACCGCAAGCCCACCTTCCTGCAGGACAATGTCGTCGCGGAGGTGATCGCCGAAAAGGTGGAGGGCGCCCGCGCCTATTTCACCACGGTCGTCCGCCGCGGCCAGGACGTGCTGAGCGAAGTGAAGAGCTGCTGGTGCTGCCTCGACGCCGCGACCCAGCGCCCCGCGCGCCTCGCCCGGGACGTGGTCAGCCGCTTCCTGCCGCCAAGCGCCTAAGCGCTACTGCGTCAGCTGCGTCTTCGGGGTGACGACCCGAACCACGACGCGCCGTGCTGCGTCGTTACCGGTCGGCGCGGCTTCACCCGGTGCGGTCGTACCCTCGCCCATCGCCGAGGGAGCGAGGACGCGGCCGGGCTGGATGTAGCCCGTCTGGCGCATGTAGTTGCTGACGGCCAGGGCCCGCTTGGCGCTCAGCCGCTCGTTGGCCCTCTGATTGCCGCGCGGATCCGCAAAGCCGAGGATCGAAATCCTGTAGTTGCCATAGGACGGCGCCTTCTCGGCGAGCGTGCGAAGCTTCTGCTTGTAGGTCTGGCCGATGACCGCGCTTCCGGTCGGGAAATAAACCGCGGTTTCGTCGCGGATCACATACTCCTGACCCTCGATGATCGCTTTGCGAAGCTCGGAGAACTGCTCGACCGTCCCCGCCTTGGTGGCGACCGCGGTCCGCCAGTCCTTCTCCTTGAAGCGGATATGCTCGGCGGTGACGGTCTGGCCCTGAAGGTCGCCGTCGACCGTGAAGATCAGGCCGGGAATGAGTGCCCTGGCGTCGCGCGTGTCCTTCCTCGCAATCCCGCTCGTCTGGGCGATCGACGTGGACGGCGTCAGGATCACGGTCAGCGGCCCCTGCGTGGTCCGGGCTGTGATCGTGTTCCCCTGCACCCTCGTGATGACGGCTTCCGTTTTGATCGGCTCGGCCAGGAGGGGACTGGAGATCAGGAAGGAGGCGGTGACGACCAGTAATCCAGCGTTCCGACAAAGCATTTCGTTTCTCCCGCGTGTGCCTCCTACGGTTAAGTTCGGGCGCCGCGGCCAGAAATAGGGTGTTTCCCCTACAAGATAGTCCCGATGATTACCCTATTCGGAGTGCCGGTAATTACCCCGGCACTGGGGGCTAACCCTCGGCAAGCGCCTTCATCCAGTCCGCCATCGCATCCAGCGCTTCCGCTTCGGCCTGGGCGGAAGTGCGGCCACTCTTCGCCGGAACCTTGAGGCTGTGGTCTGCATCGGCGAGCACGTAGAGGCTGGCGCGGTCGCCCAGCTCGGCGACCACCGGCTTCAGGAGGCCCATCTCCGCCAGCGCATCGCGGCTGCCGGACACGAACAGCATCGGCACTGCAACCTCGGCCAGATGTCCCGCGCGCTCAATGCCCGGCTTTCCCGCAGGGTGCAGCGGAAAGCCGATGAACGCCAGGCCACGCACGCCCGCAAGCGGCTCCAGCGCCTGAGCCTGCGAAGTCATCCGTCCGCCAAACGACCGCCCGCCCGCGAACAGCGGAAGGTCCGGAGCCACCCGCGCCGCCTCCGCAGCGGCCGCGCGAACCGCCGCATGCGCGATCCGTGGCGGATCGGGCCGCTTCGACCCCTTTTCCATATACGGAAACTGATAGCGCAGCGTCGCAATCCCCCGCTCCGCCAGGCCCTCAGCGTTCGAAGCCATGCTTTTGTGCGTCATCCCCGCGCCCGCCCCATGGGCAAACAAGTAAAGCGCCTTTGCAAGGGGCGGACGGATCAGCAGCGCTGAGACGCTTTCGTCGCCAACGGGAATTTTCAGCGGAGATTCGCCCATGACGCGGAATTATCAGGAGCGGCGCCCACATTCGACCAGCTCCCAATCGCGTGGCGTGATTTCAAAAGTTCTTGGCGTCCTCCCGAAAGATGCGCGCGTGAACATCTCTAAGTCTCCTTCCCCTTTCCGGGGAGGGTTTCAGGGTGATTCATCGTCAGCATTATTTTGCCTGCGTCAGCGCAGGGTCCTTGGCCATGGGCCTTTGTTCGGTTCCAGCGGCTGCACAGGACGCAGCTCGGGCGGCAGAAACGAAGAGCGAGCAGGCCGCTCCTGCTCCGGCGACCGATGCGGCTCCTGCCAGCAATAGCGGCAACGACACCGCGATCGTCATCACCGCGCAAAAGCGCTCGGAGAACGTCCAGAAGGTCCCGATCTCCGTCGCGGCCTTCTCCGGGCAGACGCTGGCGAAGTCGAACGTCAATGACATTTCGCAGATCGGCAAGCTGGCTTCGAACTACCAGGCCACGAAGGCCGTCCAGTCGTCCTTCATGCGCGTGAACATCCGCGGCATCGGCGCGATCGGCAACACGACGATCGAGCCGAGCGTCGCGATCTTCGTCGACGGCGCCTACGTTCCGCGCGCCGGCGCGGTCGTCAGCTCGCTTCTCGACATCGAAAGCGTCGAAGTCCTGCGCGGTCCGCAGGGTACCTTGTTCGGA
>Ga0307410_10001103_pt1 | contig 11794 bp, 10 predicted proteins | sample 322Ometagenome_3_FD_203707 | JGI IMG/M metagenome (GOLD analysis project Ga0307410, IMG submission 203707) | Maize rhizosphere microbial communities from greenhouse at UC Davis, California, United States - 322HYB-O-3 | ecosystem: Host-associated > Plants > Roots > Rhizosphere > Soil | place...
CAGGATCCACACGCCCTCCCTGATAACGGTACGGCTATCGATGGCAAGGCTACCGTCGAATGGTCAGGAACGTCAGGGCCCCAACTTGGCTCTCAACTACTGTGATGGCATGAGTTCGAGCAGGCCAAGCGGCGCCGTTGAGCTGTCCTCCGCGGTCGCTGATCGGGCTGCGATCATGCCGTTCGACAAATCGCGCACAGCTTTGGTACGCCGAGCCCGCACGATGAACCGCATCCTGGCAGCCACCTATCCCGATGCCCACACTGAGCTCGATTTCACCAATCCGCTGGAACTCCTCGTGGCCACCATCCTGTCCGCGCAGAGCACCGACAAGCGGGTCAACTTGGTGACGCCTGTTGTCTTTACGCGCTATCCCAACGCCGCCGCGTACGCCGCTGCGGACCGCACGGAGCTAGAAGAGCTGATCAAACCGACCGGGTTCTTTCGCGCCAAGACCGACACCTTGATCAAACTTGGGGCCGCCCTCATCGAGCGGTTTGATGGCGAGGTGCCAAAGCACATGAAGGACCTGGTGACTCTGCCGGGCGTCGGCCGGAAGACCGCCAATGTCGTACTAGGCAACGCTTTTGGGATTCCGGGTATCACCGTGGATACCCACTTCAACCGTCTGGTCCGACGTTTCGGATGGACCACTGAAACCGATCCGGACAAGATCGAGATCGCGATTGGGGCGCTATTTCCGCCCAAGGACTGGACGCAGCTGTGTCACAACGTCATCTGGCATGGCCGGCGCCGCTGTCATGCCCGCAATCCGGCCTGCGGTGCCTGCCCGGTGGCTCGCTTCTGCCCGTCGTACGGGGAAGGTGAGACCGATCCGATCAAGGCCGCCAAGCTGGTTCGGGAGCCGCGGGGATGATAAGGGCCTCCGTGGCAGCGGCGGCAGCCGCGCTAGCGCTGGTGCTCGCCGGTTGTAGCGGGTCTCCGGTAGACGCCGGGCCGACCGGACCGGTCGAAGCCCCGAGCGAGGCTGCGCCGAGCCGGGAACCGACAGCAGGTCTTGCCGTCATGAAGAAGAAGGCGGGCATCGGGAAGTGTCCAAAGTCGGACCCTGATGTGGCCGCGGTACCGTCTGGATTGCCCGACGTGGTGTTGCCCTGTCTTGGCGGCGGCCGGGAGGTCCGCTTGGCGGGGCTCCGTGGCAAGCCGATGATGATCAACGTCTGGGCCCAGTGGTGCGGGCCCTGCCGGGAGGAAGCCCCCTATCTGGCTGACGTGGCAACAACGAACAAGTCCGATCTGATGATCTTGGGAATCGATCACGCCGATCCGCAACCAGCGTTGGCCATTGAGTTCGCGCAATTGTCTACGTGGAAATATCCGCAGTTGGCTGATCCCGATGTGGTGCTGCGCGCAGCACTACAGATCACCGGCCCGCCGCAAACCTTCTTCGTACGCCCAGACGGCACCATTGCCTACCGTCACGCGGGACCATTCAAGTCTGCTGATGAGATCCGCGAGCTGGCGCGCACGCAGCTCGGAGTCACTCCATGACCACGCCGGAGTCGGAGAGACCTGAGTGGCTCGACACCCTGACCGCCGCCCTGTCGGAGCAATCCAGGCTGAACCAGGTGGTGGCTCTCCGGCCTGGCGTCGGGGCTCGGCCGGCTGCGGTGTTGATCTTGATCGGCGATGGCCCAGAGGGTCCAGAGATCATGTTCGTGGAGCGGGCTGCGAGTATGCGTACCCACGCTGGACAGATCGCCTTTCCTGGCGGTGCTGCGGACGCCGATGATCATGATCTCGCTGACACTGCCTTGCGCGAGGCGGCTGAGGAGACCGGTGTCGATCGGAGCGGGATCGACGTGCTCGGGGTACTGCCGCCGGCGTACGTGGAGGTGAGCGGCTTCGATGTCACAGCGGTCATTGCCTGGTGGCGCGAGCCCAGCCCGGTCACGGTGATGGACTCGCGGGAGGCAGCCTCGATCGATATCGTGCCTGTCGCAGTCCTCACCGATCCGGCGCACCGGGCGCGGGTATTGCATCCGTCGGGCTACACCGGCCCCGCCTTCGAGGTAAATGGACATCTGATATGGGGATTGACTGCCCACCTGCTGGACGGCGTACTTGATCTTGCTGGCTGGCAGCGGCCGTGGGACCGAAGTCGCCAGGTTCCCATCCCCCTGCGCTACTTGACCGATCGGAGGCCGGACCATGGAGGACGCGATGCGCACTGATGATCACCAAGCAGAGCTGATGGCACGCTGGAATGCCACCCTGCCGCAGCAATCCGAGTTGGGCGAGAACTTGATCACTCGATACAGCGAGCCGCATCGGCACTACCACACCACGAAGCATTTGCTTGATGTACTGACCATGATCGACCAACTTGCCGATGATCATGATCTCTTCCTGGTGCAACTAGCCGCGTGGTACCACGACGCGGTATATGCCATACCGGCGGGTCAGATCAGCAACGAAGAAGCTTCTGCACGGCTGGCACTGCGCGAGCTGAGCCTGGTCGGCCTGGAGCAGGAGGATCTGAACCAGGTCGCGCGGCTGGTGCGGCTGACAGAAACTCACCAACCCGGACCGCGTGATCCGGAGGGAGAGCTGCTCTGCGATGCGGATCTGGCTATCTTGGCGTCCGATCCAGCGGACTACGCCGCATATGTGGCCGCTATCCGTGCTGAGTACGCGAGAGTGCCGGAGGAACAGTTCTTGGCTGGACGGCTCGCTGTGCTGACCGGGCTTGCAAACCGCGAAATATTTCGCACGAGCAAGGGCCGGCAACTCACTGATGCCGCGTACGCCAACCTCGAGACGGAGATCAGTGCGCTGTTGTCCAATGGCTCGCTCCGCCCGCAGTGATGTGCGCTGGAGAGACGCCTCCTTCGTCGCGCGCCGTGAAGCGGTAAAGCGTTGCTTCCCATCGCGCTCCTGCAGTCGGCGTCGCTCACATCACGGGAACGCCTCGGAATCGCTGTGGAAGGATCGGATGTGTGACCTCCGAGCCCACCCACACGACCGTTGTTCCTGTTGATCGCCAGACCGACTGGTGGAAGTCGGCAGTGGTCTACCAGATCTATCCGCGATCCTTCGCCGACAGCAATGGTGACGGCACCGGAGACATCCCAGGGATCCTCTCCCACCTGGACTACCTCGCGCAGCTCGGCGTCGATGTGGTGTGGCTCTCGCCCGTATACGTCTCTCCTATGGACGACAACGGCTACGACATCAGCAACTACGAAGATGTCGACCCGATCTTCGGCACTCTGGAGGACCTAGAACGGCTCATTGCGGGTTTGCACGAGCGTGGCATCAAGATCGTGATGGATCTGGTCGTCAACCACACCTCCGACGAACATCCGTGGTTCATCGAGTCCCGCGATCCCTCTTCACTCAAGCGCGACTGGTATTGGTGGAGGCCGCCCCGTAAGGGATTCGAACCCGGGGCGGATGGTGCCGAGCCGACGAACTGGGAATCCGCATTCCACGGCTCGGCTTGGCAGTTCGACGATCGCAGCGGCGAGTACTACTTGCATGTGTTCAGTCCCAAGCAGCCCGACCTCAATTGGGAAAACCCAGAGGTGCGGCAGGCGATTTACAACATGATGAACTGGTGGGTCGAGCGGGGCATCGACGGCTTCCGCATGGACGTGATCAACCTCATCTCCAAGCACGAGCTAGCCGACGGCCAGCCGCTATCGGGCAGAACCCGCGTGTCGTCTTTTCTCTTCACGGCCAATGGCCCGCGGCTTGATGAGTTTCTTGCCGAAATGAATGCTGCGGTGGGCTTGGACGCCCGAAATCTGCTCACTGTTGGCGAGATGCCGGGTTCCACCATTGAGACCGCCCGGCGGGCGACGGACCCGGCCAATCATGAGCTCAACATGGTGTTCACCTTTGAGCACGTCAGTCTCGACGTACGTCCCGGCGGGCACGGCAGGTACGATCTAGCTCCGATTTCCTTGCCGGCGCTGAAAAAGAATCTGAATGAGTGGCAGCTGGCTCTCGCCGATGTCGGCTGGAATTCGCTGTATTGGGACAACCATGATCAACCGCGGGCCGTGTCGCGGTTTGGTGACGACAGTCCCGAGCATCGCGAGAACTCTGCCAAGACACTGGGCACTGTGCAACACATGCATAAAGGCACGCCATACATCTATCAGGGCGAAGAGCTCGGCATGACCAACACCTACTTCACCGCGATCGAGCACTACCGCGACATCGAGTCGATCAATTACCACGCCTCGGCGATTAGTCTCGGGCTGGAAGCTGAGGCTGTACTGCATTCGCTGTCAGTGAAGAGCCGCGACAATGCGCGTACGCCGATGCAGTGGGATGACAGCTCACATGCTGGCTTCACTGACGGGATTCCGTGGCTGCCGGTCAATCCCAACTACGTCATCATCAATGCCGCCACGGAGATTGAGGATCCGAACTCGGTATTCCACCATTTCCGTAAGCTGATCGAGCTTCGTCATGATCATCCGGTGATCGTGTATGGGCAGTTCGAGCTGTTACTTCCTGATCATAGGCAAATCTGGGCACTCACCCGAACGTTGGATGATCAAGTTTTGGTGATGATCGCCAACTGCTCATCTGAACCGGCGAGTGTGCCCCCAGATGCCGTTCCAGATCTAACCGGCGCCCAGGTGCTGCTGGCAACGCATGCGGGCTCGACATCGCTCGACCTTGCGCCCTGGGAGTCACGCACCTATCTCCTTGGCTGAGCTGGACCTTGGCTCGATATCCAGGTCGGCTGGGCTATTGAGTCGGCGTGCCCTGGCGATGAAGGGCAGGGCGAGTGCGGAGCCGGCGGCGGATAGCAGATAGGACACCTGATAGCCCCAGACGTCGGCGCTCTTGCCAAGTAGCGGCTGGGCCACAATCCCTCCGGTGCTGTTGATCAGCGAGTCGAAGGAGAGAATCGTGGCGCGCTCTTGGGACGGGATCATCCCATTGAGGTAGGCCTGTCGGATGGGCCCGCCTGCGAAGCCAACCAGCCCCCACAGCGTAATCAGAACAACAACTACCCAAAAGTTTCCGATAAGTCCGATGAGAGCAAGCATCGCCACGGCAAGAGCCTCCAAGATCAATAGCGCGGATGTCCGCCGTTTAAAGGCTCGACGGATCCACGGCGTGAGCAAGCCGCCGATGATTTGAGCTCCGGCGACGAGCGCGGCCACTAGGCCGGCGATCCCATACGCCTTTGGATTGCCCCACAAGTTCAGCAGATGCGGCTGCAGTGCGTAATACACATAGATTCCGACACCACCGCTGAACATCCCAGCCAGCATGATGGCTCGCACGGCCGGCACCTTGAGGCCATGCTCGATGGAGCGGTTCATGATCTTCTTCACCTCGACCAGAAGCCGATCGCCACGCGAAGGAGTGAAGCCGAGGTCGTGCATCATGATCAACGCAAGTACAAACATCGCGAGCAATACTGCGGCGCGGGCGACGTAGGGCACGCCGAGGTTGGTGAGCTGCGCGAGAAAACCACCGGCCACCGAGCCGCCCAGCGTCATTGTGCCCATCACCACTTGACCGCGGGCGAACACACCCTCCAACTGACCTTCGAACCTCGTAGCGGTCAGCGCATCGACCAACCAGGCCTCGGTTGCGCCAGAGAAGAAGGTAAAGCCAAGTCCCAGAAGGGCAGAGACGATCGCCCACCAGGCGAACCCCGAGTGCAGCCGCCAGAGCAGCACATAAAGACCTGTGGTCACGGCGAGCGTCAGCGTCCCGCAGAGAAACGAGGCACGCCGTCCCCACCGGTCAGCGACCACGCCCGTTGGAATCTCGAAAAGCACCATGCCGGCGGTGAAGCAGGCGTTGGCGGCAAAGGCCTCGAAGTTCGTTAGCCCTGCGTCGAGCAGAAAGATCGTGTTGATGCCCCAGATCAGCGAGGCCGCCAAGGTGTTGCCCGCAGTCAGCACGTAGTAGGTGCGGCGGACCGTCCTCGAGGTCTGCTTCACTCACCAGACATTAACTGCGATCTTTGCGGGAAGTGATCATAGGGCTGCAAGCCAGTCAAGAATGGCCGCCGTAACGACCGCAGGACTTTCCTCATGAGGCAGGTGGCCGACACCAGGCAGGCTGATGAGGTCATGGCGTGCATCAACCCACTTTTCCGCCGCCGTCATCGCCGGAAGCGGAACGAGCTGATCTTCCTGGCCATGGATTGACAACAGTGGTATCGATATCGGTTGTTTGAGAGCCCGACGGAAGTCGCGACCCATGGTGCGGAAGAGGGTGCGAACGAAGATCCGCTGATACTCCAGGGCACAGTGTGGGCTTGGCCACAGCATCAAGGCATCCCTATAGTGCCGAGCTTCCTCCGCGGTAAGGAATCCAGCTCCATCGACGGCCCAGCTGCGGAGCAGTTCCTCGATGTAAACCCCGTCCTCGGCCATAATGCGCCGCTCCGGAAGCAACGGGACCTGGAAGAAGGCCAGCGTCGGAAGGCTTGTGCGCCATGGGAACGCCAGTGGGTGTGGTGCGGCGACGCTCACCATCGCGCGTACCGGTGACAGCGCGTACGCCAGCGTGGCCCAGGCAGCCACACCGCCCCAGTCGTGGCCGACGATCACTCCTGTCGAAAAACCCAGGCTCTTGATCACTCCGCTGACGTCGAGTGCAGTGGTCTGCGGGTCGTACCCGCGCGGTGTCTTGTCGCTTGCTCCGTAGCCGCGGAGATCCATGGCGGCTGCGCTAAAGCCAGCCTCGTCGAGCGCTGGGATCTGATGGCGCCATGCCCACCAAAACTCACCAAATCCGTGAAGCAGTACGACGAGCGGCCGCCGAGGGCTGAAGTGTTCTCCAACGGCAACGTGAAATCGGATTCCATTTGCCGCGATGTCGCGATGCTCCCATGGCCCGTCCAGCAGGATGTCGCGTACGCCGGCCCCTGCCATGGTGGCGGATGACCTAATCCCCCGAGGGCTGGCAGAAGGCGATCAGGTAATGGCTTTGGTTGGGGGAACAACCTGGCCTTCAATCTGCGGCGCACTGGCCGCCGCAAGCGCCCGCTCTGCAGCACCTTTGACCTCGTTCGCCGCAAGATTGGCTTGAGCGATGGTCCGGTCCGGTCCCTTGACTCTTTTGATAAAGAGGTATCCGATGCCGGCAAGGATGCCAGCTATCAGCAGGAGCGCGACGCCGACGATCAAGAACGCCAGCCACGCTGCTAGGCCGGCAGCGACCAAGCCGAAGGCGGCGGCGACATAAAGCAGAATCGTGGCGCTGAGCGCGAAGTATCCGGCGACTCCGAAGAGCCCGGCGCCAGTACCACCGTTCTTCGCGGCAGGGATCAGCTCGGTCTTGGCCAGCTCGATCTGGTCCTGCACTAGCAACTTCACATCATTGGTGATGTTCTTGATGATGTCCCCGACCGCAAGATCAGCCACATCCGCTCCTCTCGTCAACGCTGAGCCTATCGATCTCGGATTGGCGTTTCTCCGCACAAAGCCACGAGTATCAAGGTCTTACCCCGATTCGGGCTTCATTCGCGGCCTTCTGCGTAGAAATGCGGGATGGCGTCAGTGGGTACGCTGCTAGTCCTCGGCCGCTTTGGCGGTCGCCAGGTTCTCCTTGATCAAGGTCATGACGGAGGAGTCGGTCAGCGTCGTCACATCGCCGAGTTCTCGGTTCTCGGCAATATCACGGAGCAACCTGCGCATGATCTTGCCGGAGCGAGTCTTGGGCAGCTCCTCCACGACCATGATCTGGCGCGGCTTGGCAATGGCACCAATCTCCTTTGCCACATGGGCCCGCAGCTCCTGGACGACGTCGGCACCGCCTTCGCCGGCGTCAGAGCGCAAGATCACGAACGCCACGATGGCCTGACCCGTCATCGGATCGCTGGCGCCAACGACGGCGGCCTCGGCGACCTTCGGATGCGACACCAGCGCCGATTCGATCTCCGTGGTGGACATCCGGTGGCCCGAGACGTTCATCACATCGTCGACGCGGCCGAGGAGCCAGATGTCGCCGTCCTCATCCTTTTTGGCACCGTCGCCGGCGAAGTACTTCCCAGGGAAGCGTGACCAGTAGTTGTCGAGATAGCGCTGATCATCGCCCCAGATGGTCCGCAGCATCGCAGGCCAAGGCTTGGTGATCACCAGATAGCCACCGTGTCCGTTGGGCACGCTCCTTGCTTCGTCGTCAACGACATCGACCTCGACCCCTGGCACAGCCTTCATGGCGGCGCCGGGTTTGCCCACGGTCACCGCGGGCATCGGAGAGATCATCTGCATGCCGGTCTCGGTTTGCCACCAGGTGTCTACCACTGGCGTACGGTCGCCGCCGATGTAATGCCGATACCAGACGTACGCCTCGGGATTGATCGGCTCGCCTACCGTGCCCAGGATGCGCAGCGACGACAGGTCGAAGGCCTCTGGAATGTCGGCACCCCACTTCATGAAGGTACGAATTGCAGTCGGTGCGCAATACAAGATCGACACCCGGTACTTCTCGATGATCTCCCACCAACGTCCCTTGTGCGGGGTGTCAGGGGTGCCTTCATACATCACCGATGTGGCACCGTTGGCCAGCGGCCCGTACACCAGATAGGAATGTCCGGTCACCCAGCCGATGTCCGCGGCCGTCCAGAAAATGTCGGTCTCGGGCTTCAGATCGAAAGCTGCCCAATGGGTGTAGGAGACGCCGACCAGGTAGCCGCCGGTGGTGTGCAGAATGCCCTTGGGCTTGCCCGTGCTGCCTGAGGTGTACATCACATAGAGCGGGTGCTCGGCAGGAAAGTACTCGCACTCGTGCTCATCGGACTGCTTGCCGACAAACTCGTGCCACCACAGGTCGCGTCCCTCTGTCATTGGGACATCCTGTTTGGTTCGCTGCACGACCAGCACCTTTTCTACGTCGCAGCCGTACTGCAGCGCTTCATCGACTGCCGGCTTCAATGGCGAGGCATTGCCGCGGCGGTAACCTCCATCGGCAGTGATCACAAACTTGACGCCGCAGTCGATCACGCGGGAGTAGAGCGCATCGGAGGAGAAGCCGCCGAAAACCACCGTGTGCGGTGCGCCGATCCGGGCACATGCCAGCATCGCCACTACTGCTTCGGGAATCATCGGGAGGTAGATCGCTACCCGATCGCCGGTCTTGACGCCAAGCTCTAGGAGTGCGTTGGCCGCCTGCTTGACATGCCGGGTCAGCTCGGCGTAGGTGATCACTTGAGTGTCTCCAGGCTCGCCCTCGAAGTAGAACGCAACGCGGTCCCCGTTGCCGGCCTCGACATGCCGGTCCAGACAGTTGTACGCGGCATTCAGGGTGCCGTCGGCGTACCACTTCGCGAACGGCGGGTTGCTCCAGTCGAGGACCTGGGTCGGCTCGGTTTGCCAGCTGAGCCGTTTCGCCTGCTTAGCCCAGAAACCCTCGAAGTCTGCCGCAGCCTCCGCATACATTTCGGCCGTCACATTGGCATTCGCCGCTAGATCAGCGGGTGGGGTAAAGCGCCGGTCCTCGTGGAGCAGGTTATCCAGGGCATCATCAGTCACGACTACATCTCCTCACGAGCATCGATGATCGGTGTGGTGCCGATGGCCCAAGTCAGGGCGCTCTCGGCCCATTGGCCTCAGCCTACAGATGCCCCAATATGTGGCTATTGCGGGAACTTCGTGAGCTGCTGCAGGACCTGAACACCGGTGAGCAGAGATCAGAGTTTGATGCGCAGCACATCCTTGAAGTCATCGGTGATCGCCAGTTTGGAGTGATCAACTTCGACCCGCCAGCAGGACGTCTGAAACGGCAGCATCAGCGGGTCGGGCCGCCGCGCTGAACTGTCGTAGAGTCCACCGACTTCACGCAGCAAGCGGCCCCGCGCCGTGGGGTTCAGCTGTCCCACCGCTGGGCGCCGTTCCACCATGGAAATCAGCCCGTCTCGAGTGATCGGCATCCAGTTGCGGAAGTTCCGACGTTCGAAGAGGCCGAAGTACGGGCTCTCGGCAACCTTTTCGACACTGTCCTCGCCGTAGTCGCCGCGCATGGATTCCGGATCGGCTTCCCGCATCAGCGCAATCAGCCGTCGGACCCATGGGACGGTGTCGTCACGAGTGTTGTACGCGATCGCCAGCTGCCCGCCGGGCTTGAGTACCCGGGCGATCTCGCTGAGCGGGAGTCCAGCCGCGAAGTGGTGCAGGGTCTGTGCGGCGGTCACGACATCGAAGTGGCAGGACAGGAATGGTAGCGACTCGACTCGGCCGACGACGTGCCGGTGGGTGCCGAGGCGGGCTGGCAGCCCGGCGACAAGCTCAACTGTCCGATCGATGCAGAACACCTCATGGCCGGCATCGGAGAGCATCGCAGCGAAACCGCCGTGACCTGCTCCAAGATCAAGAACGCGCATGGGCTCCGCGCCGGCCATCCAAGCGACTGCAGCTTCCGGATAGGGAGTCCGCCGCGTAACCATGCGGGAAACTTTAGTGGTGCTGGACCCGCTGACTGATCTTGTGCGATTCGAGGGCGTGGCGTCGGCGGTGACAGCGGCAACCGACGCCGTCGATGCGGTGTTGCGGGATCGCGGGCTGCGAAGCCTTAATGAGGAGCAGCTGAGCCGGGCTCTGCTCGCGGGAGCGACGGCCAATGTGGCGATGACCGAGGACCCCGAGCGTTGGCAGATCGGTGCGCTCCGCTTGTCCGCCGAATTGGCACCTCTGGCGGCTTTGATCAGAGTTGCGCCGGCCCAGGCGCTGGCGCGATCACACGCCCTCGTGGCTCGTGGTGTTGTGCCAGATAGCGAGCTCGGCAAGATCGGCTCGGGCCCAGGAATGGCAGCACGGATGAACAGCCTTGGCGAGTTGCTGACTCGGCATACCAGCGCCTCGGCGATAGTCGTTGGGGCCGTCGCGCATGCCGAGATCGCGGTCGTGGCGCCGTTCGCCGACGCCAGCGGGCTGATCGCCCGGGCAACCGAACATCTGGTCCTGATCGCGGCCGGCGTCGATCCGTATGGAGTGATCCCGGTCGAGGCTGGACACGCGGAGCGCGCGACAAGCTATGCGAGCGAGCTTGCGGCGTACGCGGAGGGCAGCGTTGCCGGCGTCAGGGGGTGGCTGCTGCGATGCGCAGGGGCTGTGGCACGCGGCGCCGAACTTTCACCGGCCGGTCACCGCTGAATTGCCAGCGGCGTCTCTTCGAATTGACTCGCTCCCACGGGTGGTGTCTGAAACCTACGTGCACGCAGCTTGCAATCGGTCTGCACAGGTTGCAACCTATGCAGACCGTCAGCAACCTGTGCAGAGCTCGGACGAGGGTATGTGGCTCAGCGACCACTGGCTCACACGGAAATCGGCCAGACACATGACGCGGCGCCCACCGAGGCGGGCGCCGTGCCTGGCACGTCAATACCAAGTGACCATGCGTGCATCTTTTCAACGTGTTGGCCCAGGTAAACCTGGATCGCAACTTCCCGTCGGGGATGGGTGATCGCCGCGTGGGTACTTGCATGCCGTGCGAGGTTTGCCGACTCGTCGGTCAGGACTACCTGTGACAGCTAAGTGACTGTCACCAGGAAAAAGCTCCTAGAAGCGCACTCCTTTTCGACGACTCGGCTTCCCTTGGAGTCCTTTCTACCCCCATCGGGACGCAATGGAAAGGCCGCGCAGCTAGGAGAAATCTGTGCAGCTGCCGTGGGCCGAAACTGTCCGCGCCGTGCCAACCGGTTGCTCAGTAGCAAGATCAAATTTCGCCGAAGTGGACCTGCGGAAAGACTGGTTCCAGGCAGCCTTGCGGCGAGCTCTTGTCCACAGATGCAAGGTGGCTCGAAGCGTCGTCCACAGATTTCGGCTGACCCGCACGTATCCGGTCGACG
>Ga0307410_10001105_pt1 | contig 11792 bp, 10 predicted proteins | sample 322Ometagenome_3_FD_203707 | JGI IMG/M metagenome (GOLD analysis project Ga0307410, IMG submission 203707) | Maize rhizosphere microbial communities from greenhouse at UC Davis, California, United States - 322HYB-O-3 | ecosystem: Host-associated > Plants > Roots > Rhizosphere > Soil | place...
ACCGCGTCGGGGGTGATGCCGGCGGTGCTCGCTTCGGCCGCTGAAATGTTTCAGCGGGAGACTTCACGCGGCGTTAGGCGCGTAATTAACGCTACCGGCGTCGTGATACATACGAATCTCGGCAGGTCGCCGCTTTCGGGGAAAGCAATGAACGCGATTGTCGGCCGGGCGTCGCGTTATTGCACACTGGAGTACGACCTTGAGGCGGGCAGACGAGGAAAGCGCGGCGCCCGTGCCGAGGAACTTATATGTGAACTTACCGGATCGCAATCGGCGGTGATCGTGAACAACTGCGCCGCGGCGGCGTTTCTGGTGTTGAGGGTGTTGACGGCGGGGAAGGAAGTGATCATTTCGCGTGGCGAACTCGTCGAGATAGGTGGTGATTTTCGCATCCCGGACGTGCTGGCGGAGTCGGGCGCGACCATGCGCGAGGTGGGGACGACCAATCGCACCAAGCTGCGAGATTACGAAAAGGCGATCAGCAAAAATACCGGGCTCATCCTTCGGGTTCATCCGTCGAACTACCGCGTGATCGGATTCACGGAATCGCCGTCGAACGCCGATCTCGCAACTCTCGCAAAGAGCAATGGGATACCGTTTTTCGAAGACGCGGGCTCGGGGGCGATCGTCGATCTTTCGAAATTTGGGTTGGATGACGAACCGTTGATCTCGCGGTCGATCGCGGATGGCGTGGATGTCGTTGCGTTCAGCGGGGACAAACTGCTCGGCGGGGTGCAGGCGGGTTTTGTTGTCGGAAGCGGCGAACTGATCGAGAGGATCAGGCGGCATCCGCTGTATCGTGCTTTGCGTTTGGACAAACTCGCGTACGCCGCCATTGAGGCGACGCTCGGTTCATATATTCGCGGAACCCAAATCGACGAGGTCCCGGCGCTGCGGATGATCGCGATGGCCGAAGGCGAAATTCGGAGGCGAGCGGAACGCGTCGTGTACGAGGTTTCGCTCAAAGTGGAAGAGGCCTTGGAGTTTGAGATCGTGGAGAGCGAATCGGCGATCGGCGGGGGGGCGGCGCCGGACGCGAAACCAAAAACATGGCTTATCTCGGTCCGCCGGGAAGGTAAGGTTGCGGCCGAAATCGAACACGCGTTGAGGAACTTTGAAGTTCCGGTCATCGCCCGAATTCACAACGACCGGGTGGTGATGGACCTTCGCACCGTCTTTGAAGATGAAGAGGAGCAGGTGATAAACGCACTGGCCGCGCTGGCGGGTTAGGAATTCTTCCCGGCGAATTCTTGCATGAATCCTACGAGTTCGTCTATGCCTTCTTTCGGGAAGGCGTTGTAGATAGACGCTCGGATGCCGCCCACGGAGCGGTGGCCGGCGAGGCCATCCATTCCCAGTTTGGCCGCTTCCTCGCAAAATCGTCTCTCAAGTTCGGCTGACGGCAGATTAAACGTCACATTCATCATCGAACGGGCGGGTCGATTCGCACGGCCGCGGAAGAATCCATCGCTCGAATCGATCGCGTCGTAGAGGCTCTTCGCCTTCGCTTCGTTCCTCGTTTTCATCGCTTCGAGCCCGCCCTGCTGTTCGAGCCATTCGCAAACCAGCCCGATGATGTAGATCCCCCACGTGTTGGGGGTGTTGACCATCGATTTGTTTTCGGAGAGGGCACGGTAATCAGATAGAGGGTGCAGGTTGGAAGGCACGCGCTCGATCAGATCATCGCGGATGATCACGACGGTAACGCCGCTTGGGCCGATGTTTTTTTGTGCCCCGGCATAAACGAGCGCGTATTTTTCGATGCCGATCGGCTTGGACAGAATGTTGGAGCAGGCGTCGCAGACGACCGGGATCCCTTTCCCGTCGAGTTCGTAATCGAACTCGACGCCGTCGATCGTCTCGTTCGAGGTGTAGTGGATGTACGCGGCGTCAGGCGAAAAGCTGAGTTCTTCGGCGGCGGGGATTACGGTGAATTTTGCCGCTTCGCTGTTGTAGATCTCGTTCGCGGCCGCGTTTCTGCGAGCTTCCGCGATCGCTTTTTTGCCCCAATAGCCCGTGATCACGTAATCCGCCGAAGCTCCGCCGCGGAGGAAGTTCGTCGGGACCATTGCGAACTGGGTCGAGGCACCGCCCTGCAGAAACAAGATCTTATAATTGGCAGGTATTGCGAGCAGATCTCGCAGGCCTCGTTCGGCGCCCTCCAGGATGCTTTCGAAATAGGAGGAGCGGTGGCTGAGTTCCATCACGCTCATCCCGGTTCCGCGGAATGAAAGAAGTTCATCTTTCGCCCTTTCGAGAACCGGTTCGGGGAGCATCGAGGGGCCTGAACTGAAGTTGAATATCCTCATTTTTTACGCTCCCGGAGGGACGGTTGAATGCAGAGGATACCATAACGACTAATGACCTTTAATTTCCCCCCTCCGTATAACGTTATCGCGTAGCCAATAAGGTTGATCTGAGATACTATATTGCTAATTCTATAAACCATTTCTCCAGCATTTGCATCGAAACGACGTTTTCGCCCCAAGGAGAAATTTCCGGAGGATTCCAATGTTTCGCAAAATTAATATTTCGTGCGTCGCCGCCTTCGCGGTGGTGCTGATGGCCGCAACCTCGTTATTTGCTCAAAACGCTCCCGTTTCGGGTACGGTCACCCTGAAAAAGGCGGACGGTACGGTCGTGCCCGTTGAGGGTGCAACGGTGGAGACCTTTCGCACGGACATAAAAGGTTCGGGCCCGGCGGCCCAGACTGACAAGAAAGGCAATTTTAACTTCGCGGGGCTCCCGTCAGGCACATTTGTTTTGTCTATCAGTGCTCCCGGAGCCAAGCCGACATTTCTTCCGGGAGTAAAGCCGGGGCAAAGTAATAATCTGAAGTTCGAGCTTGAGGTGGGCGACGGGCGAAAGCTGACGGCGGATGAGGTACGGGAGGCCGCTGCCATTACTGCCAACGGCGGGCAACTCACCGAGGAACAGAAGAAGGCACAGGCTGAGTACGAGAAAAGGAAAGCCGAAGTAGAATCGAAGAACTCCAAGATCCTCGAGGAAACGAAGGTCATCGAGGCATCACTCAAGGAAGGCAACGATGCCTACACGGCGAAGAATTGGGATCTTGCGATAGATAAATATAACCTGGGGATAAACGCGAATCCGGCGTTTGCCGGAAGCGCTCCGGTGTTGATGAACAACAAAGGTGCCGCCTTGCGTGAGAGAGCTGTCGCGACCTATAACGCGAACGTTAAATCGACGGATGCAAGTGTGAAGGTCGCGGCGTTTACGAAAGTGAAGGCGGATCTCGGCGAAGCGGCGGATGCTTATCATAAATCGTGGACGATACTGAAGAACGCTCCGGCGACCGAGCTTTCGGACCCGAAGGTAAAAGAAACTCAGATGGCGACGGCGATTCGAGGGGCGGCCGACACATTCCGGCTGATGGCACAGACCGAGCAGGTGGACGACACGAAGATCGCCCTTGCGAAGGAGATGCTGCCCGAATACATCAACGTGGAGCCGGATGCGGCGCGTAAGGAAAACTCCAAGCTGATACTCGGGGACCTGTACCGCGTGACGGGTGACGCGGACAACGCGATCGCGGAGTACCGAAAGGTCGTGGAAGCGTCGCCGGAGAATCTCGACGGTGTTGCCGGACTCGGGCTGAGCCTGGTCAATGCCGGTTTCATCAACAACAACAAAGAGCAGTTGCAGGAAGGTGCGAACTATCTTCAGAAGTTCGCATCCGCCGCTCCCGATACGCATAAATACAAGAATGACGCTGTCGGCTTGATCGAATCGCTCAAGACCGAACAGAAGATCGCTCCGCAAAAGGTCGCACCCGCCAAGAAACGGGGTAATTAATTTGCCTTTGAACTAAACCCTGCCACGTGACTTGATAGAAAGCCGCGTGGCATTTTCTTTTTTCTATGGAACCGATCATAAGGGAAGCGAGCCCTGCGGATGTCGCGGTCATCGTATCGCTGCTGCGGGATTTTGCGGAGTTCGAAAATCTGTCGGAGTTTTTGACCATCACGGAGTCGGACCTCACCGAGGCTATGTTCGGCGAATCGGCATTCGTCGAGGCGCTGATCTGCGAATGCGGCGGCTCGACGGCCGGGTTCGCGATCTTCTACCCGAGGTTTTCATCGTTTCGCGGCCAGCGCGGCTACTATCTGGAGGATATCTACATTGATTCGGTTTTTCGCGGGCGGGGGCTCGGTGAAGCCCTTTTGCGTGCGATCGCCCGGAAAGCGAAGCGGCGGGGTTTCGAACGGATCGATTTTCAGGTTCTCGAATGGAATTCCGCAGCGATCGAGTTTTACAGGTCGCTGGGGGCCGCTCTCGACGACGAGGACAAGCATTTCAAGTTCGTCGACGGTGCGTTCGAACGCCTTTTGTCATAAGGCATCCGGTTAAGTCTATTTTTTTGTCATAAATACGCTTCCACCGGGGTTTCCCATTCGTAACGCAACTCAATTGCGAAAAAGGAATCGAAAATCTACCGGAGGCACTGATAATGCGTAAACTCGCGTTCTTCACATCAATTTCAATTGCATTCATCCTATTCATACTCGGCCCGAGTGTGATCTTCACCCAGACGGAGATATCGGGCACATGGTCCACCGGCGTTAGGGCGCCGAAAGCGCCAAGACCGCCAAGACCGCCCAGGGTAGCCGGCAACAACAACGCCGCACCCGAAATCGAAATTGAGGAACCGGACCATTCCTGGGAGGAAAAGGAGGACCCGAACAAACTGCACCTTTCGTTCGAGCGTCGAACCGAGCACGGGAACAATCAGAACGGTACTAGCTACGCTTACAGCGATCTGGACGGCCTTTCGCGGGCACAGGTGCAGTCCGGCGGGAATGTCAGCTTCCGTATCGTACGCGAAGCGGGAACGATCGAATGCGTGGGGACGTTTGTTAACGGTAAGGGCTCCGGCACGTTCCGCTTTGTTCCGAATATGTCGTTCGTCACCGCAATGAAGTCGCGCGGTTTCGATTTTGAGAGATCGGAATCCGATTCGAAGGGGAAGCATAACGATTCGACCGAAGAAAGGCTTTTCGCGGCAGCGACCCTTGGCGTGACGACGGCGTTGGCTGACGATCTTCGATCGGCGAATTTTGGCGATCTGGATGTCGGCGATCTTTACAAGGCGGCGATATTCAAGATCGATGGCAAGTTCATGGCCGAGATGAAGGCGACCGGCTTCCCGGACATGGGAATGGAGGATCTGGTAAAGGCCCGCATTTTCAAAGTGGATGCCGACTACGTCAGGCAGGTGAAGGACATGGGGTTCACCGACCAGGGCTTTGAAGGGTTGGTCAAATTCCGCATATTCAAGGTGACGCCTGAGTTTTTGAACGAACTGCGTACGGCCGGCCTGGACAAGATGGACGCCGAGGACATCGTCAAGGCCCGCATCTTCAAGATCGACGGTGAGTTTATCCGTCAGGCCCGCGCGGAAGAACCGAACATCACGATGGAGGACCTGGTCCAGATGAAGATCGGCGTTCGCCGCCGCTCGAAGTAAACAATTTCGACAACGGAATAAAAGGCCGCTCTGAACAGGGCGGCCTTTTTTGTATAGCGCAAGCTTTAACGAACCCTACAGGCGACACTAAATGACAACCCGCCTCAACCCGACAACGATAGTACTTGCATTGCCCGATTCGCCGCTATATATTCTCGCTAACTCATTTTCGATCGAAAGTCCGCCTTAACCCGGGCGGGGACAGCCCGTGACCGCACGCCCAGCACCTTCGTCGTTTTGAATTTCGATGTTATCGGGACCTCAAACTCGCTCGGAATCCTTCTCGGCACTCTTGAGATGGGTTTCCTTGACCGCCGCCGTCGTCGGGGTGATCGGCGGTTCATTATCCATGACCGGCTGGATCGCCGGGATGCCGGAATTAGCGGACCTTGACTTCAACGGCATCAGCATAAAATTCAACACGTCTCTTGCGATGACCGCCGCAGGGCTTGCGATGCTGCTGCTCGTCCTTTCGCGCAGGGCGGGGCCGATCGCGTCGGTGCTGTCGGGCCTGACGTTGATGATCGGCGCCCTTACGCTGTTCGAACACATCACCGGCATCGATCTCGGGATCGACAACGTCATCTACCCGGAACCGCCCGGGATGCCCGGGACATCGGCTCCGGGTCGTATGGGGCTGCCGGCGGCGCTGGCGTTGTCTTTGCTGGCCACTGCATTACTGCTGCTTGGCATCACGCACAAGCGTCGCCTCGCTTCCGTGCTGGCCACTTTTGCTTTTTTTGTCGCCGGGTTTTCGTTGTCAGGGTATTTCTTCGATGCGGATCTGCTTTACGCTTTCCCCCTATATACAGGAATTGCGCTGCAGACGGCGATTATGCTTGCCGTACTCTCGGTCGGCGCGGCGTGCTTGGCACCGGAATACGGATTTGTTAAAGCTATGTCGCGCCCGGACCGCGGAGGGATGATGTTCCGGTTGACGATATTGCCGGCCGTTTTGATCCCATACCTGATCGGCTGGCTGATAATCTACGGTTTCGGAGGGAAATACTTCGACGCGGCGTTCGGGGCAGCCCTGCGATCCGTCGCCGAGATAGTTTTGTTCGTATCGCTTCTGTGGTGGGTGTCGATTCAGATCAGCCGTTCCGAGGTGAGGGAAGCGGAAGTCCGCCGGGCGAGGGCGGAAAATGAAAACTACCGGCGGATAGCCGCGGCCCAGGAATCGGAGAGAAAGCGAATTTCGCGCGATCTGCACGATCATATCGGCCAGGAAGTGACGAGCCTGAGGCTGAGGCTGGAATCGCTCTTGATAGCCCTGAGGTCGGATCCGAAACTGGCCGATGAGGCGGTGAAAGTCCGTCAACAGGCGGCAAAAGTGGACGCGGAACTCAGCATGCTCGTGTGGCAGATGCGCCCGGATCTTCTCGATAATGAAGGCCTGGCTTCCACGCTCGACAATTTCGTTCGCGACTGGGCGGCGAGCAGCGGGATCGCGACGAAATTTCACGCCGGCCTGAACGGTAAACGGCTGCCCGCGGAGGTCGAAACCAACATTTACCGTATCGCACAGGAAGCGTTGAACAACGTCCTGAAGCACGCATCGGCGAAGCAGGTGGCGGTGACGCTCAACTGGCAGCACAATGAAGCCACATTGGTCGTCGAGGACGACGGGGTCGGTTTCGAAGCCGAATTGGAAAGCATCCATCTCACGGGGGCGGGCGGGCTTGGGCTTGTCGGGATCAGGGAACGGGCGGCCCTGCTCGGAGGTGCGGCGGAGATCGAAAGTTCCCCGGGGGGCGGCACCGCGGTGATGGTGCGGGTTCCCTGCGATGCAAAACCGGAGCCGTATGCCGCCAGATCTGCCGCCGGATAAAACTTATTTACGAGCGCGATCGTTCGAGCCGGATCGAAATATATACATAAAATAGAAATCGTTGCTTTAATTTCCGGCATCTCATAAACTTAAAACATTGTTTACATTGTGAGCGACGGGGGTATCGATGCAAAAACGGGTATTGTTGGTCGAAGATGTGGAAGATGCGCGTTCGATGATGCGCCTGATGATCGAAAGGCAGGGTGTTTCCGTGATCGAAGCCGCCGGCGCATACGAAGCGATCGAGAAGGCCGAAGAGTTTCACCCGGATCTTATCCTTATGGACATAGGCCTTCCGCTGCTCGACGGGCTTTCGGTCGCAAACGTTATCCGGGGGTTGAAAAATCTTGATAAGACCCCGATCGTTGCCGTAACGGCATATCGCGACATTTTGGAGCAGGCGCAAAAGGCGGGTTGCTGCGATGTGCTTTACAAGCCGGTAGATCAACCCGCCCTGAACGATCTTCTTCGAAAACATCTGAACGGACACTAATTCTTAATCAAACTGTTTCCGGAACTCGTCGAATGTTGCTTTGAATTCGGCGAGTTCGGCTTTTAAAGTCGCAATTTCGGTTTCAAGGGTTTCGAGGCGTCCGCTATCTGCGGCGGACGGCCTTTTTTCCGCCGCAGCGGGCAGGCTTGCGGCGTCAACCGGTCCAGCGAGCAAATGTGCGTATCGTGCTTCCTTTTGCCCCGGCTGGCGTTCCAGTTTTATTATCAGGGGCTCATCGCGGCGGGCGAGATGGTCGAGCGTTTCCTGGACCTCGTTGAGGTCGGAGAATTCGTGCAGGCGGCCGGTGCGCTCGCGGATCTCGCCGATCGTCTGCGGGCCGCGAAGCATAAGCACGGCCAAAACGGCGGTGGCGGGCGGTTCGAGCTCGAAAACGCCGGGCAGCATGTGCTTGTACTTCACCGTTCGGGTGCCGGTGCCGTAATAGAGGTACACCAGGCTTTCGTCACGGAGGCGGTCGACGGCGGCGAGTATTTCCGTTTCGCCGAGCGACATCACGGGTTCGCGGTTGCTCTTTTGATTGCACGCGGCCGTCAGGGCGTTGAGGGTCAGCGGGTAATACTCCGGCGTGGTGAGTTGTTTTTCGACCAGGCTGCCGAGAATTCGGATCTCTTTTTCGTTTAGGATAGTGGACATATCGGGCTCTGAATCAATAATACAATTTCAGCGGGGTCTCGTCTTTTAGGGAGTTACGTAAGGAAGTTTCCCGCGAAGCCGCAAAGACGCAAAGAGTTGTTTGTAGAGACGAAGCGCAGGGCGGATAATGGCTTCTTTGTGGAAGTATTTGTAGCGAGGAGTGAGAACGAAATGATGTCCGCCGCGGAGCGGCTTTCGGTTGCGTCGGTGCTCGGCTGCGACACGGAAACGTCTGGCTTCAACCCCCGACAGGGGAAGCTATATTCGATCCAGTTTTCCGACGGTGAATTCAACGTGCTCGTGCCGCTGAGCGAGGGTGTGGAAATGAGCCCTTTTGTTGAGATCCTCTCTGATCCGGCAATAACGAAGATCTTCCACAACGCCAAGTTCGACCTGGAGTTCCTGACGGCGTCCGGGCATAGCGTCGAGAACATATTCGACACTATGATCGCCGAAAAAGTGCTAACACGCGGAGCGAACCAATCCGCGTCGCTCGCCGAAACTCTATACCGCTATTTCGCCATCGATCTGGACAAATCGCAGCGGGCGAAATTTACAAAAAGGTGGGATGGAGTCTGGACTGAAGAACTCGTGGAATACGCTCTTTCGGATGTTGTGCATTTGCCGCTGCTGATGAAAGAGCAAATGGCGTGGCTGGAAAGGCTGGGATTGATCGAAGAATTCGAAACTCAGATGCAAAAACTTCACCAGCGGTGATATGCGGGATGCCCTTCCTTGACGGCTACAAACGTCCCCCTGCACGTCGCGCAAACCTTTTCGTTCGCTATCAGTTCCGCCTCGACGGTGGCACGGTCTTCTCTAGATTCGACGACGCGGGCCCTTAGTTTTATAAGTTCATCGGCGGGGGTGGGGCGAAGAAGTTTCACGTGGAAATCGGCCGTGACGGTGCAGTCGGGGGCATCTTTGCCGTCGCGTTTCATCATGAAATACGCGGCGGTCCAGTTAGAGTGGCAATCAAGCAAAGCTCCGATTATTCCACCGTTGAGCATACCCGGAAATGCCTGATGGTGCGGCTCAGCCCGCCACTCGGCGACCACCTCGTCGCCGTCCGCAAAGCTGTTGATATGCAGCCCCTTCTGGTTCGCCGGCCCGCAACCGAAGCAGATACTATTGGGCGAATATTGCTCTTGGAGCGATTTGTCGTTTCCCATTCATCGAATTCTACAACATAACCGCTTTCGGAATAAGTGAGAGGTGAGAAGTGATAGCGGATCTAACAGTTATCAGTTTTTAGTTTTAGTTATCAGTTATTTCCGAAGTTGCCGTTGAGATCGGGGTGTCGTAAATTTACTACGCTTATTTTGCCTCTCACTAACAACCTATGCTGACTCTACTGGCAGTTCTGTTTCTGGTTTGGCTCGTGTTTGGCTACTTCGCGTACGGGAGCTGGATAACTCGACAATTTCAACTGGACGACAAGAGGGAGACCCCGGCGGTTACGGTGAACGACGGGGAGGATTTCGTCCCGGCTCGGCCTTTTTACCTATTCGGTCAGCATTTTTCGGCGATCGCGGCGGCGGGGCCGATCGCGGGTCCGGTGATCGCTTGCTTGGCGTTCGGGTGGCTGCCGTGTTTGTTGTGGATAGCGTTGGGGGTGGTGCTGATCGGGGCGGTGCACGATTTTTCCGCGTTGGCTTCGTCGGTGAGGCATGGTGCCCAGTCGGTTGCGGAGATCACGAAAGAGAAACTCGGCAGCGGCGCCGGGAAGGCGATGATGGCGTTCATCTGGATCGCTCTTGTTTACGTGATCGTCGCGTTCACGGATATCACGGCGGGGACGTTCGTCTCAGGCGAGGACGCGCTGGCCGGGGAAGCTCGCTTCAATCCTGGCGGGGCGGTGGCGTTTGCGAGTATCGCATACTTGTTTCTGTCGATCACATTGGGGATCGTTCAAAGATACTTGAACCCGCCGCTGTGGCTCGTCACCGTGATCTTCGTCCCTGCGACGTTCGCACTTTCATATCTCGGTACTCAATTCTCCTACGTGTTCGCGTTCGGCCATTTGAGCTGGTCGGTGATGATACTGATCTATTGCGTCGTCGCATCGCTCGTTCCCGTATGGGCGTTGCTGCAACCGAGGGGTTACCTGGGCGGATTCGTGTTGTACACCGCGATCGCGGTGGGGGTGATCGGGATATTTTTCGGCGGGTACTCGATCCAACAGCCGGCGTTCAAATCGTTCGACGTGGGCGGGATGACCGGGATGTTGTTCCCGTTCCTGTTCGTGACGATCGCTTGTGGGGCGTGCTCGGGATTTCACGGACTCGTGTGCTCGGGGACGACATCGAAGCAGATCGAGAAGGAATCTCACGTGCGGCCGGTCGGTTACGGGGCGATGCTTGCGGAAGGGTTTGTAGCGTTCATCGCCCTCGTAACCGTGATGATCGCTGCGAGTGACGCATTGGTCGGACCTGATGGCAAGACACTCTCGGCGGGCAAGATCTATGGCAACGGAATCGGAAATTTTCTGACGCTGGTGATAGGCAAGGAAAATCTCGCGTTTGCGATCACTTTCGGAGCGATGGCTTTCTCGACGTTCGTTTTCGACACGCTGGACGTTTCGATGCGGTTGGGCAGATACATCGTGCAGGAGATCTGCGGGTTGCCCGGCCGCGCGGGCGCGGTCATCGGAACATTGGGAACAGTAGCGATTCCGTTTGTGCTTATCTTTTTCGCGAAGCCGGGATCTTATCTGGATTTCTGGACGCTTTTCGGCGCGTCGAATCAATTGCTCGCGGCCTTAACATTACTTTCTATCACCGTCTGGCTGCACCAGGCACGCAAGCGGATCGCTTTCACGCTGCTGCCGATGCTGTTCGTTCTGGTAATAACGCTGTGGGCTTTGGGTGCCCTGGTCTGGGGGAATTTCAGTGCCTCGAACGGTTTCGATATCCGGATGGTCAACGGCATGGCGTCGCTCGCGCTGATATGTCTGGCGATCTATCTGGTTATCACCGCGTTTTTGAAGCTTCGAAGCGACACTACGGTTTTGGTGGAAGACGAGGCTCCAGCGTGAGATGTCGATACGACCGGCTTCCGGATTTCGCGTAAGATGTTGGCGAGATAAATCGCAAGAGTGAGGTAAATAAAATGACGAACATCACAGAGATCGCTCCCGACACTTTTCGAATATCGACATATTTTCCGGCCTTCGGGCTCGGGTTCAGCCAGTTTCTGATCCGGGACGACGAACCCTTGCTGTTTCACACCGGGGGACGGGCGATGTTCCCGATCGTGCACGAGGCGGTCGCGTCCTTGATCGATCCTGCGAAACTGCGGTGGGTGGGGTTCAGCCATTTCGAGGC
>Ga0307410_10001106_pt1 | contig 11791 bp, 7 predicted proteins | sample 322Ometagenome_3_FD_203707 | JGI IMG/M metagenome (GOLD analysis project Ga0307410, IMG submission 203707) | Maize rhizosphere microbial communities from greenhouse at UC Davis, California, United States - 322HYB-O-3 | ecosystem: Host-associated > Plants > Roots > Rhizosphere > Soil | place...
ACCAACCGCTGGGACGGCGTGCTGGCGAGCGGGCGGGGCTCGTTCATCGTCAAGCCGACCGCCAGCCACACCTTCGTGGCCACCGCGGAGTTCGGCGCGGGCTGGCGCTCGCGCCTGCCGTTCCAGCTCACGATGGGCGACCTGGTGGGGGGCGTGCGCGGCTACCGCAGGTCGCAGCTCGGCGGCGCACAGCGCGCGGTGCTGCGGCTGGAGGAGCGCTGGTTCGCCGGCCGGCCGCGCGGGCTGGGCGACCTGGGCTTCGCCCTCTTCGGCGACGCGGGAAAGCTCTGGGCGGGCGACGTGCCGTACGGCGTGGACACGCCGGTGAACTTCGGCCTCGGCTTCGGCATCCTCGCCGCCGTGCCGCCGCGCTCCCAGCGCCTCTACCGGCTGGACGTGGCCTTCCCGGTGAGCGCCGACCGCTTCGCCCGCTGGGAGCTGCGGCTCTCCAACACCGGCGCGCGCCCCGGCAGCGTCAACGAGCCGGGCGACCTCGCGCGCAGCCGCGAGCGCACGCTGCCCACCAGCATCTTCACCTGGCCGTAGCCGGCGGGCGGCGCGGTGAACGGCGGCTCTCGGCGGTGAACCGAGGCTCTCGGCGCTGAACTACGGCTCTCGGCTTTGAGCTCTCGGCTCTCGGCCGGGCGGTGACAGGAACGGCTCGGCGTGAGGGACGTCCCCGTGCCGAGCCGTTCCCCTTTGTCCGCCGGAGCCGAGAGCCGAGAGCCGAGAGCCGTAGTTCAGCGCGCCGCCACCCCCGCCGCGGCGCTCCGCTCCTACGCCCTCGCGCCCTGCTGGTCCGTACCGGCCATCATGCGGCGGATGGGGATCGCCAGCAGGGCGAGGACGACGGCCGCGATGACGAGGGACAGCGTGGTGCGGGTGAACAGCTGGGGCATCAGCTCGAGCTTCTCGGGATCGACGTGCCCGCCCACGAGACCGCCGATCAGGTTGCCGAGGGCGGAGGCGGTGAACCAGATGCCCATCATCTGCCCGACGTACTTGCGCGGAGACAGCTTCGTCATGCTCGACAGGCCGACGGGGCTCAGACAGAGCTCGCCGACGGTCTGGAAGAAGTAGCTCGCGGTGAGCCACCACGCCGACACCTTCAGGAGGCCGTCGCTCGCGACGACCCGGTTGGCCGCGAAGATCATCAGGAAGAAGCCGACGGCGGCGAAGGCGAGGCCGAGCGAGAACTTGCCGGGGCTGGAGAGGTCCTTGCCGCGGCGGCCGAGTGCCATCCAGATCCCCGCGAACACCGGGGCGAGGAGGATGACGAACGCCGAGTTGATCGACTGGAACCAGGTCGCGGGCACTTCCCAGCCGCCGATCTCGCGATCCGTGAAGTCGCGCGCGAAGAGGTTGAGCGAGGTGGGCGCCTGCTCGAAGGCGCCCCAGAAGACGACGGCGAACAGGAACAGCACGAAGATCACGGCGACGCGCTTCTTCTCGTCGGTGTTGATGCCGCCGGCGACGAAGACGTAGACGAAGAAGAGCGCGACCATGGCGAGCGTCACCCGCACCATGTACTGCCCGATGAGCTGCGCGTCGATCGTGATCGCGCCCGTGGCCGCCAGGGCGACGACGAGGGCGAGCAGGCCGAGGCCGACGGCGAGGCCGAGCCTGGCGCCGCGCTGCTGCTTGGCGTGCACCGCCGGGTCGGGGTGGCGCGTGGGGGCGCTGCCGATCCCGCGCAGCGTCTTCGGGGCGGTGAACCAGAAGACGACGAGGCCGAGCAGCATGCCGACGCCGGCGGCGCCGAAGCCCCAGTGCCAGCCGACCTTCTCGCCGAGGACGCCGGTGATGAGCTGGCCGGCGAAGGCGCCGACGTTGATCCCCATGTAGAAGATCGAGAAGCCGGCGTCGCGCCGCGAGCCGCCCTCGGGGTAGAGGTCGCCGACGATCGCGGAGATGTTCGGCTTGAGGAGCCCGGTGCCGAGGACGATCAGGATCAGGCCGAGGAAGAACGGCAGCTTGCCGCGCTCGGGCCCGCCGAACGCGGACAGGCCGATGGACAGGTGCCCGGCGGTGATGAGGCAGGCGCCGACGAAGATGGCCCGCTGGAGGCCGAGGATGCGGTCGGCGACCCAGCCGCCCGGAAGCGAGGCGAGGTAGACGGAGAAGCCGTAGATGCCGACGATCGCCGACGCCTGGTCGCGACTGAAGCCGAACCCGCCGTCGGCGAGCGCGGCCGCCATGAAGAGCACGAGGAGGGGGCGCAGCCCGTAGTACGAGAAGCGCTCCCACATCTCCGTGAAGAAGAGCGTGGCGAGCCCGCGCGGGTGGCCGAAGAAGCCGCGGTCGCCCGAGGGCATGTGCGGCGGCGTGTCGGTCGCCGTGGTGCCGATGTCGTCCGCGAGCTTGCGATCGCCAGGGCGTTGTGTGATCGCCACAGGGCTCCTCGACTGTGGGTGAGGGGAACCGGCCGGCGGCGGGGCCGCGGCCGGGGTGGTGCCGGCCCGTGCTACTCGGTGCGCGCGGCCGGCGCCGCGAGGGGAAGATAACGCTGGGGGGGCCTGGTGCCCCCTGCGGCCTGCTGGGCGCCCCACTCCGCCGCGGTGGGCGGCTGCTTGATACACGCCACCCAGTGCCCCGGTGCCTTCTCCTCGAGCGGGGGCACGATGCGCGCGCAGGCGGCGTCCTTCTGCGGGTGGTGGCAGCGCGGGTGGAAGACGCAGCCGCTCGGCGGGTTCGCCGGCGACGGCACGTCGCCGCTGAGCACGATGCGCCGCTTGGTCGCCGTCGGGTCGGGGACGGGGACGGCGGAGAGAAGCGCCTGCGTGTACGGCATGAGCGGCTCCGCGTACAGCCGCTCGGCGGTCGCCAGCTCCACCACCTTCCCCAGGTACATCACCGCGACCCGCGTGGCGATGTGCTCGATGACGCTGAGGTCGTGGGCGATGAAGAGGTAGGTGAGGCCGCGGTCGCGCTGCAGGTCCTGCAGCAGGTTGATGACCTGCGCCTGCACGCTCACGTCGAGCGCCGAGACCGGCTCGTCGCAGACGATGAACCTGGGCTCGACGGCGAGGGCGCGCGCGATGCCCACGCGCTGCCGCTGCCCGCCGGAGAACTCGTGCGGGTAGCGCGACGCGTACTCGGGGCGGAGCCCCACCTCGTCCAGCAGCTGGCGGACGCGCGCGTCGGCGGCCGCTCCCTCCGCCAGGCGGTGCACGGTGAGCCCCTCGCGCACGATGGCGCCCACCGTCATGCGCGGGTTGAGCGACGAGAACGGGTCCTGGAAGATGATCTGCATCTCGCGCCGCAGCCGGCGCAGCGCGCCGGCGTCCAGCGCGCGCACGTCCGTGCCGCGGAAGCGCACCTCGCCGCTCGTCGGCTCGATGAGCCGCAGCACGCAGCGCCCGGTGGTGGTCTTCCCGCACCCCGACTCGCCCACGACGCCGAGCGTCTCGCCGGCGGCGACGTCGAACGAGACGCCGTCCACGGCCTTCACCGCCCCCGCCGCGCGGCCGAACAGGCCGCGCTTGATCGGGAAGTGCTTCGTGAGGCCGCGTACCGAGAGGAGCGGCTCGGCGGCGACGCCCGCCGCCGCCGCGCCCGCCGGCGTCGCCGCGGCCGCCGTCACGCCCGCCCGCCCGCCACCTGGGCGACGAGGGGGAGGTGCCGCTGCGCGCGGCGCTCGGGCTCCACCGCCAGGTGGCAGCGCGACGTGTGTCCCGCGCCGATGTCGTACAGCGGCGGGTGCTCGCGCTCGCACCGCTCCCACGCGTACGGGCAGCGCTCGCGGAACCGGCAGCCGCTCGGCCAGGCGGTGGCGGGGGGGACGGTGCCGGGGATCGTCGCGAGCCGGTCGCGCCCGGCGCCCAGCCGCGGCATCGCCGCCAGCAGCCCCTCGGTGTAGGGGTGGTGCGCCCGGGCGAACAGCTCGCCCACCGGCGCCTCCTCCACCACCTCGCCGCCGTACATCACCACCACGCGGCGCGCCACCTCCGCGATCACCCCGAGGTCGTGCGTGATGAGCAGCACCGCGGTGCCGAGGCGCCGCTGCAGGTCGGCGAGCAGCTCCAGGATCTGCGCCTGGATGGTGACGTCGAGCGCCGTGGTCGGCTCGTCGGCGATCACGAGCGCCGGGTTCATCACCAGCGCCATCGCGATCATCACGCGCTGCCGCATCCCGCCGGAGAGCTGGTGCGGGTACTCCCCCGCGCGCTGCTCCGGGGCGGGGATGCCCACGAGCGCGAGCATCTCCACCGCCCGCGCCCACGCCGCCTTGCGCGACGCCCCCGCGTGCACGCGCACCACCTCGGCGATCTGCTCCCCGACCGTGAACACCGGGTTGAGCGCGGTCATGGGCTCCTGGAAGATCATGGCGATCCGGTTGCCGCGGATCTGCCGGATCTCCTCGTCGCCCAGGGCGAGCAGGTCGCGCCCCTCGAACAGCACGCGGCTCCCCGCCTCGATGCGCCCGGGCGGGCGGATGAGGCGGAGGACGGAGAGCGCCGTCACGCTCTTGCCGCACCCCGACTCGCCGACGACGCCGAGCGTCTCGCCCGCGTGCACCGCGAGCGACACGCCGTCCACCGAGCGGGCGAGGCCCGCGCCGGTGTGGAAGTAGGTGCGCAGCGAGTCGATCGTGAGGAGGGGCGCGGTCATGGCCGGGGAAGCTGGCGAGGGTCGAGCGCCTCGCGCAAGCCGTCGCCGAGCGCGTCGAGCGCGAGCACGGTGAGGACGATCGCGAGGCCGGGGAAGACCGTGATCCACCAGTGCACGGCCACCTGGTCGGCGCCGTCGCGGATGACGCTCCCCCAGCTCGCGAGCGGGTGCGGCACGCCCACGCCCAGAAAGCTGAGCCCCGCCTCCAGCAGGATGACGTTGCGCACCGCCAGCGTGCCGGCCACCAGGAGCGGCGCGGCGATGTTCGGCAGCAGGTGGCGGAAGAACACCGCCACCGTGCCGCCGCCGAGCGCGCGCGCCGCCACCACGAACTCGCGCTCGCGCAGCGCGCGCACCTCGGCCCGCACCAGGCGGCTCACGCCGAACCAGCTCGTCAGGCCGAGGAAGAGCACGAGGAGCGGCACCGTCACCTGCCCCCAGAGCGCGACGAGGGCGAAGAGGAGGAGCACGCGCGGCAGCGAGAGCATGGCGTCCACCACGCGCATGAGTGCCGCGTCGGTGCGCGGGCCGGCGAGCGCCGCCGCGGCGCCGTAGGCCGTGCCCACCCCCATGGTCACCGCGGCAGCCAGGAGCGCGACGCCGAGCGTCACGCGCCCGCCGAAGAGCACGCGGCTCAGCACGTCGCGGCTGTACGGGTCCGTGCCGAACGGGTGCGCCAGGGAGGGCGGGAGCGACTTGAGGGCGACGGCGTCGAGGACGGCGTTGGGGTCGTGCGGCGCCAGCAGCGGGGCGCCGACCGTCGCGACGACGAGCCCGGCCAGCAGCGCCAGCGCGACGCGCGTGCGCGGGTGCCCGCGCAGCTCGCGGCCGACGCGCACCGCCGGCCCGCCGAGCGGGGTGCGGGAGCGCGGCGGCGTGAGCTCGCCCGCCGACTCGGCGACGACCGTGGCGCCCATCAGCGGTCGCGGAGCCGCGGGTCGGCCGCGGCGTGGAGCAGGTCGGCGAGCAGGTTGCCGGCGGCCACCATCGCGCTCACCACCACCACGCACGCCGTCACCACCCAGTAGTCGCGCCGCGTGACCGCCGTGACCGCGAGCTGCCCCATCCCCGGCCAGTTGAAGATGCGCTCCACGAACACGGCGCCCCCCACGAGCGCCGGCATCGCCAGGCCGAACAGCGTGATGACCGGGAGCAGCGCGTTGCGCAGCGCGTGCCGCAGCACGCCCCGCTCTCCGAGCCCCTTCGCGCGCGCCGTGCGCACGTAGTCCTCGTGCGCCACCTCGAGCAGCGCCGCGCGCTGGTGGCGCGCCACCGCGGCGAAGAGCAGGAGGGCGAGCGTGAGGGCGGGGAGCACCATGTGGTAGAGGCGGTCCGCCACCTTGCCGAGCGGCGAGAGCGACTCGTACACCAGGTCGTCCGACGTGCCGGTCACCGGGAGGATCGGGATCCAGTACGCGAAGACGAGCAGCAGGATCGTCGCGAGCCAGAAGTCCGGGAGGGCGTGCACCGCCATCGAGAGCGAGCCGCTCACGCGGTCCAGCAGCGACCCGGCGCGGCGCGCCTGCGCCACGCCCATCGCGATCCCCGCGCCGAAGGCGAGGGCGAGCGCCGCGCCCATGAGCAGGAGCGTGTTGGGCAGGGCGCGGGCGAGCGCCGAGCGCACCGGCTCCTGCAGCGACGGCGACCACCCGAGGTCGCCGCGCGCGAGCGCGGCGAGGTAGCGCACGTACTGCTCGGGCAGCGGCCGGTCCAGCCCGTACGCCACGCGGCAGCGCTCGCGCAGCTCGGCGCTCACGCCGCGCCCCTCGATGTCGAGGCACGGGTCGCCGGGCGCCAGGTGCAGGAGCACGAAGGTGACCGTCGCCACGAGGGCGACGGTCACCAGGGCCTGCGCGACGCGGCCGGCGAGGTACCGCCCCACCGGCTACCGGCTGCCGTTCGCGAGCCGCACCGGCGCGGGCGCCGCCGCGCTGGCGAGCCCCAGCCGGTCGCGCGCGATGCGCTGCCCCGGCGCCACCGTCCAGTCGGCGATCCCCGCCCACCACGCGTCCGCGCGCATGCCGGTGATCTGGAGGCGCTTGTGCGCGCCCGCCACCATGCGCGGCTCGTACAGCCACACCGCCGGCGCGTCCTCGTTGAGGGTGCGGTACGCCTGGCGCAGGAACGTGCGGCTCCGCGCGGGGTCCGTGGCCGCGCTCGCGCTGTCGATCGCGGCGTCGAAGCGCGCGTTCGCGTAGGACCCGTAGTTCGAGCTCTCCCGGGCCCGCGCCGCCTGCCCGCCCCACGACTGCTTGATCACGGTGGGGCTCGGGTCGAGGTGGCGGGCGTCGATGGCCGCGTCGAAGCGCCGCGTCATCAGCCGCTCGCTGAAGGCGTTGAAGTCCAGCTCCTCGATCGTCACCGCCACGCCGGCCTTCTTGAGCTGGTCCTGGATGAGCACCCCGTAGCGCACCCGGTTCTTGCTCGAGTTGGGCACGAGGAGCCTGAAGGCGAGCGGGCGGCCGGCCTTCTCGCGCACGCCGTCGCCGTCCGCGTCGCGCCACCCGGCGGAGTCGAGCAGCGCGGCGGCGCGCGCCGGGTCGTAGGCGATCTGCGGCACGCTCGCGTCCGCCCCCGAGGTCGCGCGCACGTGCGGGCCGAGCGGCACCATGCCGAACGAGTCGAGCACGCTGCGCACCATCGTCTCGCGGTCGAGCGCCATGGTGAGCGCGCGGCGCACCGCCACGTCGCCGAGCACCGGGTGCGGGCGCGCGCCCGCCTTCGCGTCGCGCATGTTGAACAGCATGTAGCCCACGTCCAGCCCGGCGTACGGCACCGCCTTGAGCGAGGCGTTGCGCGCCAGCTCGGGCATCTGCTCGGGGCGCATCACCTCGAAGAAGTCCGCCTCGCCGGCGAACAGCTTGGTGGTGGCGGCGGTGAAGTCCGGCGCGATGCTGAACACCACGCGGTCGAGCTTCGCGCGCCCGCGGTAGTGCGCCGTGTCCGCCACCAGCTCCAGCCGCTCGGACGGCGTCCAGCGCGAGAAGCGGAAGCGGCCGGTGCCCACCGGCTGCCGGGCGAACGGCGCGCTCTTGAGCGCGGCGGCCGGCGTGTCGCCGAGCAGGTGCTTCGGGAGCACGTGCATGTGGTACACGGCGGTGAAGAACTGCTCGGGGAAGCGGCGCTTGAACCAGAAGACGGCGGTGAGCGAGTCGCGCACGCTCACCGAGTCGATGTCGGAGACGTTGGGCGCCTGCGGCGACGCCACGTCGGGGTCGACGTAGAGCGCGTGCGTGAAGCGCACGTCCTCGGCGCGCACCGGGCGGCCGTCGTGCCAGCGGGCGCGCGGGTTCAGGTGGAAGGCGATGGACTGCGAGTCCGGCGCCCACGTCCACCGCTCGGCCAGCCGCGGCTGGAAGCCCTCGTCGCCCACCGTGTTGAGCGACGCCCCGATCTCGGCGAGCGGCTCGAAGACCATGTCCGCCACCTTCTTCCCCTCGATGCTGTTGACGAGCGCGGGGATCAGGATGTCGGCCTCGGCCGGCGCGGCGATCACGAGCGTGCCGCCGACCGCGCTCGAGTCGTTTCCGGCGGTGGCGGCGGGGCGGTCGTCGCCGCAGCCGGCGAGGGCGGCGCTGGTCGCGGTGAGCGCCAGCAGGCGAAGGAGGTGTGGGCGCATGGGAGCGTCTGGGTGAGGAGCGGGTGCGTCGCGCGCGGTCAGCGACGCCAGGTCCACTGAGGGTCGCGATAGAGGACGAGCGCCCCCCGTGCGGCGGCACCGAGCGCGGCCGCAGCGCCGTCGCCCGGGTCCGCTTCGCCGATGGGGTGCGCGTCGGGATCCTCGAGCGAGCGCACCGCCGCGAGCAGCGCGTCGGCCACCTCGCGCACGCCGGGCGCGCGGCCGAGCACCTCCCGCAGCGTCGCCGGAGCGGGCACCGGCGCGAGGGGGACGAGCGCCAGCCGCGCCAGCAGCGGCTGGTCATCGTCCACGAGTATGGCGCCGTGCTGCAGGAGCGCGCCAGCTTCGCGGTACTGCGCGCTCCCCACCAGCTTCCGCCCGCCTACCACCAGCTCCCCCGCAACCGGCGCCTCGAAGCAGGGCGCGAGGCCGGGCGCCGGCGCGCGCCCGCGCGGGCGGGCCAGCGAGGCCGGCACGCCCAGGCGGTGCAGCGCGTGGAGCAGGACGCGGTTGATGCGCGCGTAGGCCGCGCGCAGCGGCTCGCCGGGCTGCTCGGGGGCGGCGACGCAGTACGTGACCTCGCGCCAGTGCAGCACCGCGCGCCCGCCGGTGGGGCGCCGCACCACGTCCACCCCGAGCTCGCGGGCGCGCTCCGCCGAGTAGGCGCCGGCCGCGCGCTGGTTCCGGCCCAGGGAGAGCGTCGGACGCTCCCACGAGTACACGCGGAGCACGGTCTCGCCCGTCTCGCGCGCCCGCGCCAGGAGCGCGGCGTCCAGCGCCATGTTCTCGGCGGCCGGCAGCGGCGGCGAGACGAGCAGGCGCCAGCGGCGGCGCGCCGCGGGCGCGTGCGTGGCGGCGCTCTCGGTGGTGGCGCCCGGCAGGTGGATCATCCGGCGAGCATGCGGCGGGGGTGGGAACGGGCGACGGGCGCCCCGGCGCGCCACTGGCGCGGCCGGCGCACCCTATTCTAAGGCGCCGTCCTCGGCGCGGCACCCCGCGCGACCGCCGCCCGCGCTGCGTCCGGCGCTGGGGCCGGTTACCTTTCGGGCGTCGAACCGCCCCCCCATTAGTCAACCCGGAGCTTCTGGCTCATGGCTCTCCACGTAGGCACCGCCGCGGACCGGCAGCGCGAGGCCGGCGACGCCGGCAGCTTCGTCCCGCGGCACATCGGCCCCGACGGCGCGGACACGCGCGCGATGCTCGACCTGCTCGGCTACAAGACGCTCGACGAGCTGGTGGACGCGACCATCCCCGACGCCATCCGCTTCCGCCGCGAGCTCGCGCTCCCGGAGCCGCAGAGCGAGTTCGAGGCGCTGAGCGCGCTGCGGCAGGTCGCGGCGAAGAACCAGATCTACCGCTCGTTCATCGGCATGGGGTACTCGGACACCATCACCCCGCCGGTCATCCAGCGCAACGTGCTCGAGAACCCGGGCTGGTACACGGCCTACACGCCGTACCAGGCCGAGATCGCGCAGGGGCGGCTGGAGGCGCTGCTCAACTACCAGACGATGGTGATCGACCTCACCGGGCTGCCGATCGCCAACGCGTCGCTGCTCGACGAGGGGACCGCCGCCGCCGAGGCGATGACGATGTGCTACGGCGCGCGCGGGCGGGCGGGGAAGGAGCGCTTCTTCGTCTCCGCCGACTGCCACCCGCAGACGATCGACGTGGTGCGGACGCGCGCCGAGGCGCGCGGCATCTCGGTGGTCGTCGGCGACCACCGGACGTACGACTTCGGCGCCGAGACCTTCGGCGCGCTGCTGCAGTACCCGGCGACCGACGGCGCCGTGCACGACTACCACCAGTTCACCGAGCGCGCGCACGCGGCGGAGGCGCTGGTGGTGGCGGCCTGCGACCTGCTGGCCCTCACGCTCCTCACGCCCCCCGGCGAGTGGGGCGCGGACGTCGCCGTGGGCAGCACGCAGCGCTTCGGCGTGCCGCTCGGCTACGGCGGCCCGCACGCGGCCTACTTCGCGACGCGGGACGAGTTCAAGCGCACGATCCCCGGCCGCATCATCGGCGTGTCGCGCGACGCGGACGGCCGGCCGGCGCTCCGCATGGCGCTCCAGACGCGGGAGCAGCACATCCGGCGCGAGAAGGCGACGAGCAACGTGTGCACGGCGCAGGTGCTGCTCGCCGTGATCGCCAGCTTCTACGCCGTCTGGCACGGGCCGGACGGCCTGCGGCGGATCGCCGGCCGCGTCCGCCGCCTCGCCCTCGCCCTCGCCGCGGGGCTCGAGCGGCTCGGCTTCCACGTCACGCACGAGCAGTTCTTCGACACGGTGCGCGTCGAGGTGGGGACGCACGGCGTGGAGGACATCCTGCGGGCCGCCGCCGAGCGGCGCATCAACCTCCGCGTGCTCGAGCCGGGCGTGCTCACCGTGGCGCTCGACGAGGTGACGACGCTCGCCGACGTGGCCGACCTGCTCGCCGCCTTCAACGGCGGCGCGGCGCCGGACTTCACCGCCGCCGAGCTGGCCGAGCGCGCGGACGTGCGCTACGACGAGCGCTTCGCGCGCGCCTCCGCCTTCCTCACGCACCCGGTGTTCAACACGCACCGGAGCGAGACGGAGATGCTGCGCTACATCAAGCGGCTCGAGTCGCGCGACTTCTCGCTCGTGCACGGCATGATCCCGCTCGGCTCGTGCACCATGAAGCTCAACGCCACGGCGGAGATGTTCCCCATCACGTGGCCGGAGTTCGCGCGGCTGCACCCCTTCGCGCCGCCGGAACAGGCGGAGGGCTACCGGCAGCTGTTCCGGGAGCTGGAGCACGCGCTCGGCGACATCACCGGCTTCGCCGGCGTGTCGCTGCAGCCGAACGCGGGCTCGCAGGGCGAGTACGCCGGGCTGCTCGTCATCCGCGCCTACCACCAGGCGCGCGGCGAGGGGCACCGCGACGTGTGCCTCATCCCGCAGAGCGCGCACGGCACCAACCCGGCGAGCGCGGTGATGGCCGGGATGCGCGTGGTGGTCGTGAAGACCGACGCCAGCGGCAACATCGACGTCGCCGACCTGAAGGCGAAGGCGGAGGCGCACCGCGGCGACCTCGCGGCGCTGATGGTGACCTACCCCTCCACGCACGGCGTCTTCGAGACGAGCATCCGCGAGATCTGCGACGCGGTGCACGCGGCCGGCGGGCAGGTGTACATGGACGGCGCGAACATGAACGCCATGGTGGGCCTCTGCCGCCCGGGCGACGTGGGCGCCGACGTCTGCCACCTGAACCTGCACAAGACGTTCTGCATCCCGCACGGCGGCGGCGGGCCGGGGATGGGGCCGATCGGCGTGGCCGCGCACCTCGTGCCGTTCCTCCCGGGGCACGCGGTGGTGCCGGGCGTGGGCGGCGCGCAGGCGACGGGCGCCGTGTCGGCGGCGCCGTTCGGGAGCGCGAGCATCCTCCCCATCTCGTACATGTACATCCGCATGATGGGCGCGCGCGGGCTGACGGAGGCGACGAAGGTGGCGATCCTCAACGCCAACTACGTGGCCAAGCGGCTGGATGCCCACTACCCGGTGCTCTACCGCGGGCAGAACGGGCGCGTCGCGCACGAGTGCATCC
>Ga0307410_10001107_pt1 | contig 11789 bp, 10 predicted proteins | sample 322Ometagenome_3_FD_203707 | JGI IMG/M metagenome (GOLD analysis project Ga0307410, IMG submission 203707) | Maize rhizosphere microbial communities from greenhouse at UC Davis, California, United States - 322HYB-O-3 | ecosystem: Host-associated > Plants > Roots > Rhizosphere > Soil | place...
CATTTCTTATCAGGTAACCGATATGGCAAATGATTTTGAGACAATCAAGAAAAACGCAAATAGCTTTATTATTGATATTCATAGGTATATAAAGGAAAATTTTAATGTAAGTATTGGAGAACAAAAAAAATATATAGATAACGTAACAAGAGACTCCGTTAAAAATGGACAAGCCACAATTGGTTCTTTTATAATATCGATAAGCGATCTTTTGTTAGATTGTACTATTATTCCGATTTATACGTTTTTGTTTCTGTTATATAAGGATCACTTTATTTTATTTCTTGTAAAATTGATTAGCAAAGAAAATCATTCAGCATTAAAAGATATTTTGTCACAAATAAAAGTTTCAATCAATAATTATATCGTGAGCCTGATTCTGGAAATGCTGGTTGTTGCAATCTTAACAAGTTTAGGACTTTGGATTATTGGCGTTAAATATTTTATCCTTTTAGGACTTATTACCGGTATCTTAAACCTTATTCCGTATATAGGAATAACAGCTGCGGGGGTTATAACAATTTTGGCTTCGCTTACCGGATCTGCAGAAACTTCATTAATTATCGGAATTTTGATAGTGAATCTTATTGTGCAATTAATTGACAATAACTTGCTTGTCCCTTTAATTATTAATTCTAAAGTAGAAATCAATGCTTTTGTATCTATTATGGGAATCATTATCGGAGGCTCAGCGGCAGGTATAGCAGGTATGTTTTTGGCGATTCCGCTTTTGGCAATTTTAAAAATTATTTTCGACAGGATAGAATCGTTAGAACCCTGGGGTTATCTAATGGGAAATCATATGCCAAAAAGGTTTATCTGGAGGATTAGAAAAGCAAAAATTGAAAGTTAAAAAGAATTATAATTATCAGTATAATAAGTGTATATTCATACAAAAATAGCTGTAAAAGTCAAAAATATATTTGAATGTTTCGAAAACTAAAAATAGTAATTTCTGTTTTGCTTTGCCTTTGTTTACAAAGTATTTGTGCACAAGTAGATAAGCCAAAAAAAGAAACTAAAAAAGACAGTGCGGCGGTTTATAAAAAAATTCAGAATTATTCTAAAAAGCGCAAATTTACAAAAGCATTACACAAATTACTTTTCAGGGCCAATAAACCAAAAAAGAAAGAAGCTGAAATTATAGAAAAAGATACTGCTAATTACGATGGCAAAATCATCAGAAAAATAAATATTGTTACACTGGACCCTTTTGGCCATTCGATTACAGATTCGACAGCCATGCCTCGAAACTGGGGAGAAAGAACCGGTAATAAGCTTCATTTAAAAACAAAAAAAATTGCCATCTATAATTTACTTTTATTTAAAAGAAATACACCATACGACTCTTACAAAGTACAGGAATCTGAGCGTCTTATTCGTTCGCAGCGTTATGTTACGGCAGTAAAAATTTATAAAAAACCGGTAAAAGAAACCGATTCTGTTGATGTTACCATTAGAGTACTGGATTCCTGGAGTACCATTCCGAGATTTTCTATCTCCAGCAGCCGTGTTTCTGTCGGTTTTAAGGAAAAAGATTTCTTTGGAAGCGGACAACAGCTCGACTACCGTTTTACAAATCGTTTTGATGATGGTGCAAATGCCAATGACATAACGTATACTGTACCAAATATTACCAATACTTATATTAGTGCTACAGTAAAGTACAACGTAGATCTCGACAATAATTATAATAAAAGTATTGATTTTGAACGTGCCTTTTATTCCCCACTGACCAAATGGGCAGGAGGAATTTTAGTCGGTCAGAGTTTTAGAAGAGATAGTTTACAAGGTCCGGATTTATTATATAAATTTCAGCCTTTTAAGCATGATTATCAGGATTTTTGGTTAGGAAAAGCATCAAAAGTTTTTGAAGATGAAAATAACGGAGTTACCAATTTAATAGTATCTGCAAGATTTCTTAATATTGATTTTAAAGAAAGTCCGTCGATTGAGTATGACCCTATAGATTTTTATTCCAGCGAAAAATTAATTCTGAGCGGAGTCGGAATCAATACCCGGAAGTTCGTTAAGGAAACTTATATTTTTAGAAATGGACAGACAGAAGATGTACCGATAGGGAGAATTTATGGTGTGACATTTGGATATCAGTACAAAAATACTTTTTGGCGGCCTTATGTGGGAGCGCAGTTTTCTTTTGGAAACTATTACAAATACGGTTTCTTAAGTATGAATTTTGAGGCAGGAACTTTTTTTCATCAGTCCAAAACGTATCAGACTGCTTTTTTGTTTGAATCCAATTATTTTACAAAGTTGTATTCTATCGGCCGATGGAAATTAAGACAGTTTGTGAACCCTAAAGTTGTTTTGGGAATAAACCGTGCAGATGCACTTGCAGATGAACTAAACTTAAATGAACGAAACGGATTGGCAGGTTTTAATACTGCCTTATACGGAACAAATAAAATGATTTTGTCCCTGCAAACGCAAACCTATTCTCCTCATGTTCTCTGGGGATTTCGTTTGAATCCATTTTTCAATTACTCCATTGGAGTTCTGGGAAGTTCGCACGATGCCATGCTTAGGAATAAAGCATATTCAAAACTTACCTTAGGTTTATTAATAAGTAATGATTATTTGGTTTTCAGTTCCTTTCAGTTATCGCTGTCATATTACCCAAGTATTCCTTTTGAGGGAGATAATGTAATCAAAACCAATACTTTTGAAACTACTGATTTTGGTTTGCAGAATTTTGAGCTTGCAAAACCAAGGGTTGTAGAATATAGATAAGCCAAAAATTAGGTTTTCAATATTTAATAAATTTTGAAAAAAGACTTTTTTTTTTCAAATTAAAATACAATTCATAACCTTTTACAAATCAAATATTTCCATTAATTTACACACAAAATATATCGACAAAATACATTGTTTACCGGTCGAAATACATTTGATTTTCATTTTTGGCACAGTATATGAATACCGTTAATTAAGATTAAAATTAACATAAAAACAAAAAAAATGAAAACAGTTAAGATAGCAATCGCAGGTCTTTTTCTTTTGATTGCAAATGCCACGCAAGCCCAAGTATCTGTAAATGTAAACATTGGCTCACCTCCGGCCTGGGGTCCTGCCGGTTACGCAGAAATGGAATATTATTATTTACCAGACATTGAATCTTATTATGATGTCAGATCCTCTCAGTTCATTTATTTTGGAGGAGGAAGATGGATCAGAACAACTCGTTTACCAAGACAATACCGTAACTATGATTTGTATGGAGGTTATAAAGTAGTTTTAACAGATTACCATGGCAGAACACCGTACACTTATTTTGACAGACACAGAGTAAAATATTATAAAGGATATCATGGTGCGCCTCAAAGACCTTACAGAGCAAGACCTGTTTATGGTTATAATGATCGTCATGATCATCATGATAAGCACCACAATAAACACTACGATAAACACCATAATAAACATCATGACAGGGATGACAGAGATGATAGAGACGATCACGGACATGGTCATGGTCACGGAAGAAGATAATACTAAAAAATTAATATAAGAGAAGAGAGTATCAGAGTTATGATACTCTCTTTTTTTATGATCTCGATTTTGCAGTAGATATTCAGCTTTATAAAAAATAAATTATTTTCTAATAAAAAATAAAAGTTACCTTATTTTAATATAAAAAAGTCTTATATTTGCATTGTATTTCTTACAATAAGAATTTCAAAAAAATAAATACGAAATATGCTGCAAAATTTATTTTGTACTAAAAAGAAAAAACGAAGAATAACAAACTATTCTATCTAAATTATAATAACATACAGAAAAACAAATAATTCTGTAATCCTAAGAATACCACTCTTAAAAAAAACTGTCCGATTTATTTCAGACAGTTTTTTTTTATGCCTTCAAAAACATTATAAAACAGCCATTAACATTTTATTTGCATAATCTTCAAAAATATTATTAGTATTTTTGAAGCTCTTTCAAAATACCAAATTGCGCTATGCGAAAAATTCAGATACAAATTCTTTTTATTTTTTTAGCCGGAACAATTGTTTCCTTTGCCCAACAACCACAAAAGCCAAATTCTGTAGAGATTTACAATCAGATTAAAAAGTTAAATTTTTTAGGCTCCGTCTTATACGTAGCTGCGCATCCGGATGATGAAAATACTCGTTTGATATCTTATTTGGCAAATAATATGAACGCCAGAACAGGATATTTATCTTTAACCCGTGGTGATGGAGGTCAAAACCTAATTGGCCCGCAATTGCGCGAACTTTTGGGTGTAATAAGAACTCAGGAACTTATTGAGGCCAGAAAAATAGATGGCGGAGAACAGTTTTTTTCACGTGCCAACGATTTTGGATTTTCAAAAAACCCTGATGAAACCCTAAAGATTTGGGACAAAGATAAAGTTCTTGCAGATGTTGTATGGACTATTAGAAAATTTCAGCCGGATATAATTATCAATAGGTTTGACCATCGTTCTCCGGGAACAACTCACGGACATCATACATCCTCTGCTATGTTAAGTGTAGAGAGTTTCAATCTTACAAATGATCCTAAAATATATCCGGAACAATTAAAATATGTAAAACCATGGCAGGTAAAACGCCAATTTTTTAATCCGTCCTGGTGGTTTTACGGCAGTCAGGAAAAATTTGATGCCGCCAACAAATCAAAATTCACCAAATTAGAAACTGGGGTTTATTATACCGGAATCGGAAAATCAAATCAGGAAATTGCAGCCTTAAGCCGCAGCCGTCACCAATCACAAGGCTTTGGCAGTACAGGCGCTCGTGGAAACGAAACTGAATATTTGGAATTAATTAATGGTGAAAAACCTGAAAATCGTGATGCACTGTTTGATGGTATTGATACTACATGGAACCGCGTAAAAAACGGAAAACCTGTTGGAGAATTAATTACCAGGATTATAAACAAATATGATTTCAGTAATCCTTCTGCAAGTATTCCTGATCTTGTAAAAGCCTATGCTCTGATTCAGTCTCTTGAAGATGATCATTGGAAAAATTTAAAATCGGCTGCTGTAAAAAATATCATTGCTTCCTGCTCTGGTTTGTATCTTGAAGCTGTAGCAAGTGAACAGGAAGTCACGCCTGGAAGTTCGGTGCGATTAAGTCTCGAAGCCATAAACCGATCGGCTGCAGAAATGGAATTAACAAGCATAACTACATTGCCGGATAATAAAAATACGGCTCAAAATATGGTTCTGAAAAACAATGAAGATCAGAAAATAAATCTTCAGATTCAGATTCCAAATACAGTAGAGTACACACAACCGTATTGGCTGAAAGAAAAAACTACTGTTGGAATGTACACTGTATCCAATCAGGAAAATATAGGAATTCCGGATATAATCAGAGAAGTTAAAGTTATTTTCAATGTCAAAATTAATGGAATTGAAATTCCGTTTGAGCGTATCGTCGTGTATAAATATAATGACGGGGTAAAAGGCGAAATGTATAATTTCCTTGATGTCGTTCCCGAAGCAACTACTTCAATCTTAGAAAAAGTTTTGATTTTTAAAGACACCAAAAGTAAAATGATTCCGGTAAAAGTTCGTGCCGGAAAAGATGCCATAAAAGGAAATTTGCAATTAGAACTGCCAAAAGACTGGATGATTTCTCCAAAACAAATTCCATTTACCTTAGAGAAAAAAGGTATGGAACAAACTTTTTATTTTGAAGTCACTCCACCACTCCAGCCAGAAGAAGCTGTAGCAAAAAGTATTGTGACGGTTGACAATGAACATTTTGATAAAGATGTAACCGTTATAGATTATAGCCATATAACCAAACAAATAGTTTTAAAATCGGCCGAATCTAAATGCATTAGAATTGATTTGAAAACCTCAGGAGGCGCAATTGCTTACATTATGGGCGCAGGCGATGAAGTTCCTGAGAGTCTGGCCCAAATGGGATACAAAGTCAGCATTTTGAAACCCGAAGAGATTACACCCGAAAAACTGGATTCTTTTAGTGCCGTGATTACCGGAATTCGTGCCTATAATACCGTCAATGCCCTGGCAAACAAACAAAAAATACTTTTTGATTTTGTAAAAAGCGGAAAAAATATGATTGTACAATACAATACTTTTGGCAGAATAGTAACCGATCAAATTGCACCTTATCCGCTAAAGATTTCTAATGATCGCGTAACGGAAGAAAATGCAAAAATTACTTTTCTTGCACCAAATCATCCAGTTCTGAACACACCAAATAAAATTAGTTCAAAAGACTTTGAAGGATGGACTCAGGAGCAAGGGCTTTATTATCCAAACGAATATGATGCTGCCTTCACTCCTATCATATCTTCACATGATAAAGGTGAATCACCTAAAAATGGTGCTCTGTTAGTAGCGCCATACGGAAAAGGATATTACATTTACACAGGTTTAAGCTTTTTTAGAGAATTACCAGAAGGTGTTGCCGGAGCTTATCGCCTGCTTTCTAATATAATTTCATTAAAGCAGCCTATAGAAGCTCCTAAGCAGGAATTAAAAAAGTAAATATTCTAAATATGGAAGATAAAAAAACAAAAAAATGGAAGAAAAGCTATACCTACGTTTTGGTAGCAAACGCTGTTTACATTCTGATTTTTTTCTTAATCATGCAATTATACTCATAACCTATGCAACTATTTGATTGGATCGTACTGATTGTTACACTTTTATTTATTGTTGGATATGGTTCCTGGAAAACAAGAGGGAGCAAAAATGTCGAGGATTTTATTTTAGGCAGTAATGAAACTCCCTGGTACACAGTTGGTCTCTCTGTAATGGCGACTCAGGCGAGCGCAATTACATTTTTGTCAACACCCGGGCAAGCCTATCACGACGGTATGGGATTTGTGCAATTCTATTTTGGACTGCCAATTGCTATGGTTGTTATTTGTTTGACATTCATTCCATTATATCATAAAAGCAAGGTCTATACAGCATATGAGTTTCTGGAAAAACGCTTTGATATAAAAACCCGTTCTTTGGCAGCAATACTTTTTTTGGTACAAAGAGGTTTAGGAACAGGACTTACCATTTATGCGCCGGCCATCATTTTATCGGCACTTTTGGGTTGGAATTTGACGATCATGAATGTTCTGATAGGTTTTTTAGTTATTATCTATACTTTCTCCGGAGGAACAAAAGCGGTAAACGTAACCCAGAAACAGCAAATGTTTGTCATTATGTCCGGGATGTTTATCACATTTTTCCTGATTTTGCATTATTTGCCAAATGATATGACATTCTCAAGCGCTATGCACATTGCGGGCGCAAATGATAAAATGAATATTGTAGATTTTTCATTTGATCCTGAAGAAAAATATACTTTCTGGAGTGGAATAACTGGTGGATTTTTTCTTGCCCTCGCCTATTTTGGAACAGATCAATCACAGGTTGGACGTTATTTATCAGGGAAATCAATTCGCGAAAGTCAAATGGGACTTATAATGAATGGGCTTTTAAAAGTACCTATGCAATTCTTTATTCTTCTTACCGGAGTTATGGTTTTTGTATTCTTTCAGTTCAATCCGGTTCCTTTAAATTTTAATCCCAATAATAAAATTGTAATTGAAAAATCACAATTCAAATCCGAATATCATGCTCTGGAAAAGAAACTGGTGACACTTTCTGAGGATAAAAAAGTAATTAATTTATTATATATCGACCAGCTCAATCAGGATTATGATAATCCGATTTTAAGAAAAGAACTGGTTGCTTTATCAAACAAGGAAAAGGATTTACGCGATCGCGCCAAGGAAATTATTAATAAAGCTGACAGCAACAGTGAAACAAATGACAAGGATTATGTATTTTTTCATTTTATCCTTCATTATTTGCCAAAAGGGCTTATCGGATTATTGCTGGCTGTAATTATTTCTGCAGCAATGTCGTCAACCGCTTCAGGATTAAATGCGCTTGCTTCAACGACAGCTATTGACATTTATAAACGAAACCTGAAAACCGAAAAATCTGAGAAACATTACTTAAATGCAACAAAATTTTTCACACTTTTCTGGGGAGTTATAGCAATATTATTTGCCTGTGTAGGAACTTTGTTTGAAAATTTAATTCAATTGGTAAACATCATTGGCTCTATTTTTTACGGAACTGTTCTGGGGATTTTTCTGGTTGGATTCTATTTGCGTCGTGTTGGTGCCAAATCTATGTTTATCAGCGCTATTATAAGTCAGCTAACTATTTTTGTGATTTATTACTTTATGATTTACAGCCAGGAAAAACTAGGTTATTTATGGCTTAATTTTATTGGCGCGATGTTGACAATTGTATTGTCTCTATTATTACAGCTCCTGTTTTTTAGAAGAGACAAAGAAAAAGATATCGCAGAAATTATTTAGCGATCGGAACGTTATTTAGAATATATTTATGTTTTGAAAATAGAAAAAGATAAACCAACTAGTTTTACTGATATGAATTCTTCTAAAATCTGCTATAAATCAATATTTGAATTTAAGAAAGTACTTTTAAAATTTGTTTATCCCCTACTTCTGTTAATTTGTGTTCAGGTTCAGGCTCAAGCGACTAAAGAAGTGACATACGAGAACAATTCAATTTCAATGCAACTCTATACTAAATGTTTTGATAATTTAAATCAGGGAGCTGCAATATTTGAAAAATACCCAGCTTTTAAAAGCACAACATTTTGCTCATTAATGAATTGCATGGTGCTATTATCATATAAAGAAAAAGATATTCAACTGGCAGCAGAAGAAAGATTAAAAGAAATCTCGACTCAGCTTTACAAAGAAGGCAATCCTGTTTGTTTATTGATGGGATTAGACAGTAATTTAATTGTTGAGGAGAAAAACAGGAATCTGAATGATGATAATCATCTGGTTTATATAAATTTTGCTGATTGTATAGCACCTAATTTTTTGAACAAAGGAGCCGAAATTATAAATAATCAAACAAATTTATTAATCAATAATAATTAGTTAATCACCAAAATAATTTTGAGATTCTTCTTAATTAAAACAATAGCATTTCCCGTAAAAACTCAAACCGCATTTCTTTGAGATACAATTTAAACATTCTTAGCAACTGATTTAAAAATCTTTATCTTTGAGTAATTAACTATTTTTCTCAATAATAAATGCATCGCTATGAAAGATCAAAAAAAATACAGCAACAAAACCAAAGCTGCTTTTGTTTTGCTTATCGTGATGCTAATCATACTTTTGGGCAATTTTAATACATTGCAAAACTCCAAAAAAGTCAATGAGAATATAAATGCTATTTATAACGACCGTTTGGTAGTCTCACAATACATTTTTCAATATTCAAAGCAACTTCATTTTATAAAAGCTGAGGCTGAAAAGCTTGATTTGAGTGATAATATTAAAAAAAATGAAATAATCCACACCCTGGATATTATTCATACCATAGATGATTTGTATGCTAAGACCGTACTGACAAATAAGGAAAAACAATATTTTGATGCTTTTTTGAGCTCGTGCAAAGAAATAAACAAACTGGTTTCGGATAAAAACTGGAGCAGAATAGCCAGTGCAAGCAGTGAAGCATTACAAACTCTGGAATCCTTATCTCATATTCAAATTGAAGAAGGAAAATCGAAGCTGGCAACTGCTAATGCCATGTACAATAAAAACAACAGTTTGGGACAGCTTCAGATTGCTTTGCTTATTATTTTAGGCGGTATTACTTTCTATTTACTAATCGTAAAGAAAGTAAAAAAATCAATTAAGATTCCAGAACCGCCATCTATGAATTAACAAATTCTATAACAGAAGCTTATATTAATTTTCTTTCTTCTTCCTCTATTGAAAGATCATTTATACTGGCAAATCTTTTTTGCATTAAACCATTTGAATCAAATTCCCAATTTTCATTTCCGTAAGCCCTAAACCAGTTTCCTTCAACATCCTGATATTCATATTCAAATCGAACTGCTATCCTGTTTTCTGTATGCGCCCAATATTCTTTTTTAAGCTTGTAGTTTTTCTCTTTTTTCCATTTTTGAGACAAGAATTCGACAATCTCTTCCCTCCCATTTACAAACTGATTTCTGTTTCTCCATTCGCTATCTATGGTATAGGCTTTAGAAACTCGTTCCGGATCCTGACTGTTCCAGGCATCTTCTGCTAATTGAATTTTTTCTATTGCTGTTTCAAACGTGAACGGTGGCAATGGCATTTTTTGTTCCATAATTATTAAATTAGAGTTTGAATAATTCTTTTTGTTTTTTCAATAAGTTCATTTGATTTAAACAGCTGACTTTCGATAATACAGCTTTCAAAAAGTAAATACACGTGATCTGATAAAAGACTATCTTTTAAAATTTCCGAAAAATGTGTACGAAGATCAGCCTTATGACTTTGAATTACACTCAGAACTTTGACATTATCTGATTGAATTTCTGATAAAATATTAAGGAAACTGCAGCCTCTGAAATTTTCATTTTTGTTCATAAAAATTAAAAAATCAAACGAAGCCAAAACCTTTGATTTTAAATCTTCTTCATTAGCTGTGAATTTCTGCAGTTGTTCAAACCAAAATAAATGACGCTGGTTTAAAAACGCAACACACAAATCTTCCTTGGATTTAAAATGCTGATAAAAACTTGCTTTAGCCACTTTTGCCTCTTCAATAATTTGATTAATACCAGTAGCATTATAACCTTGTCTGTGAAATAATGTAAAAGTTTTTTCTAAAATTCTTTCTTTTGGCAGCATACCCATAATGATTTATATCTGCAAATATAGCATTATTTTTAAAACAAACAGACAAGTCTGTCTATTTTATTTTAATATTTAAATTAAAGCAAAAAAAAATTCCAAAGCCCTAAAGCTTTGGAATCTTGAAATTTTTATTGAAATTTAAAACCTTATCTGCTCCATTCAGCGATACTGTCTCTGTTCATTTTTACATAATCCTGGTTGTTTGCGGCTTCAGCAGCAGCTAATGAAATTTTTGCAGTTTCAATTGCTCCCTTTTTGTCGCCTTGTTTTGCCTGAATCAAAGATTTTAATCTTGAAACATAATAAGGCTTGTCAGCACTCATATCCAAAGCTTTGTCGACATAAGATCTGGCGTCTTCAATTTTTCCGTTTGATTGAAACACATATTGAGCTGCAGCAAAATAGTCATTCCATGTTGGCCCCGCCAATGTTTTTTCAATACTTGTCGTAGCCGTTTTTGCAGTCGGAACTTCAAATTTCAAAGCAACGTGTGAGTTTTCCCATGCAATTTCAAGAAAAGCAAAATTTGGGTCCAGACCATTAATACCGATTGTAAAAGTCTCAACCGGAGTTGGTAATGCATTTTCTTTTACAGTAGTTCTCAAAGCAACATAAGCATCGTTCCAATTTTCAGGTAATCCCCAGTTGTCTGTAGAAAGATAAAAAATGATTTCCCAGCTTTCGATTTTAGGAATTGTATAAATTGCATATTTCCCTTTTTTTAATGTTTTACCATCAATCACGACATCATCGCTAAAATTGATGATCGTATTTTCGTTAGCTCCGGTTCTCCACAATTTACCAAATGGAACTAAATTTCCGAATACCGCTCTGCCGCGTGCTCCCGGTCTTGAGTAAGTAACTTCTACATCTGTTAACCCAACCGTTTGTTTTATATACGCTTTTGGACTTGATTGTGGTGTTTTTACCTGTGCTTCAGAAGCAAAAGGTGCCAATATGATGGCTAATGCAATAATTAATTTTTTCATCAGAATTAAGTTTTTGTGTTTTGTTCAAATTTACAAATTCAATAAGGGAACAAATGTTAAATTTTATATAATTCAGGAGTGCAA
>Ga0307410_10001109_pt1 | contig 11774 bp, 11 predicted proteins | sample 322Ometagenome_3_FD_203707 | JGI IMG/M metagenome (GOLD analysis project Ga0307410, IMG submission 203707) | Maize rhizosphere microbial communities from greenhouse at UC Davis, California, United States - 322HYB-O-3 | ecosystem: Host-associated > Plants > Roots > Rhizosphere > Soil | place...
GCTCTCGGCCGGTTATTCGAGCCTCGAGAAGTTCATTCTCGCTTTCTCAATCGCCCAGCGGAACTTCATGGGCAAAGGCCAGGAGCTCAATGCGGGCGTGAACTGGTCGCGCTATTCGAAGGCGGTCCAGCTCGGCTTTGTCGAGCCTTATCTGTTCGACAAGCAGATCCTTCTCGGGGGCGATATCTTCCGCAAGGATTACAACAGCTTCAATTACATCGGTAACAGCCGCAACACGACCTACTCGCAGACGAGCACAGGTACCGCCTTCCGCCTCGGCTTCCCGATCACGGAATATGTCACGCTCGGCGCGCGCTACTCCCTGATCAACGACAAGATCACTCTCGATGAGAGCACCTTCTTCACCGACCCGGATCTCATTGATCCTGACGGCATCGGTCCGCTGCCGCCCACTAACGGGCCCGAGCCGGCGGAATGCGATCCCGACAAGGCCGGACAGTACCTTTGCGACGAGCTCGGCACGCGCCTTACTTCGGCGATCGGATATTCACTCGTCTACAACGACACGAACGGCATTCGGCCTACGCGCGGACAGTCGGTCGTCGTTTCGCAGGACTTCGCGGGCCTTGGCGGCGACGTGAAGTACATTCGCAGCCGGGCCAGCGGCATCAAGTACTGGTCTCTGGGCCTCCTTGGTGGTGGCTGGGTCTTTTCGGCGCGGGCCGAGGGCGGCTACATTCTTCCGCTCGAGGACTCTCCCTCTCCGGGCAGCGATCCGATCCGGATCACCGACCGATTCTTCGGTCAGCAGATGCGAGGTTTCGATATCCGCGGCATCGGGCCGAGGATCATCCGCGAGCAGTACGACGCCAATGGAAATATTATTGCCGCCGACGATGACGTCGTCAGCGACGCCCTGGGCGGTCGAGCCTACTACATGGGGCGGCTGGAGCTTGAGTTCCCGACGAGCTCTACTCTGAAGAGCTTCGGCCTGCGTCCGTCCGCGTTCGTCGATGTGGGCTCTGTGTGGAAGCTCACGACGCCGCTGACGGACGACATCATCAAGTTCTGCACGGCTACGGGTCAGCCGACGCAGGAGATCACTCCGGCGTTCGCGAACCGCAGCTGCACGCAGTTCAACAGCGGTACGGTAACCGGCTATTCGGATGCCGCCACCAACGCGATCCCTGGATTCCGCGAGCGCTTCGTCGGCAACTCCGTCAAGCCGCGTCTATCGGTGGGTATTGGCGTCAACTGGGTCTCACCCTTCGGACCGCTTCGGATCGACCTCGCCAAGGCGATCCTCAAGGAAGAGGGCGACGAAACCAAATTGTTCAGCTTCAACGTAGGAACTCAATTCTGATGCGAAAGATTCTTATTCTCACCGCGATTGCGGCAGCAACAGCACTTCCGACAGCCGCCGATGCGCAGGCGCGCGGCGGCGTAATCCTCGTCGACACTTCGAACGTCATGGGTAACTGCACCGCCTGCAAGGCAGCGCAGACGCAGCTCGAGCAGCGCCAGACCACGCTCCGCTCGCGCGTGCAGACCCTGACCCAGCAGCTCCAGACGGAGGGCAAGCCGATCCAGGACGCCGTGGACGCGCTGAAGGGCAAGCAGCCCGACGCCGCTCTGCAGGGGCGGATCACGGCCTTCCAGACGAAGGAGCGCAATGCGCAGCAGGAGATCCAGAACTCGCAGCGCCAGCTTCAGTCCACAGCCGCGAACGTCCAGCAGCAGATCGGTGGTCGGCTGATCCAGGTCGTTGAGCAGATCCGCGCCCGTCGTGGTGCCTCGATCGCGATTGCAAAGGATTCCACGCTGGCGAACGATAGCGCAATTGACGTGACGACTGAGGTTCTCGCAGCGCTGAATCAGGCGCTTCCGTCGGTCAGCGTCACGCCGCTCCCGCAGCAGCAGCAGCAACAGCAGCAGCCGCAGGGCCGGTGAACGAAGCTACGGCACGCGCCGCGATCGGCCCGCTCGACGTGAAGCGGGTGATGGCGGCGCTGCCCCATCGTTATCCATTGCTCCTGGTTGACCGGGTCGAAAGCATTGTCCCGGATCAGTCGATCGTCGCCATCAAGGCGGTGACGATGAACGAGCAATTCTTTCAGGGGCACTTCCCTGGGCGTCCGATCATGCCGGGCGTTCTGATCGTCGAAGCGCTGGCGCAGGCCGCCGGCGTCCTGGCGGTCGAATCCCTCAACCTCGCGAACTCGGGCAAGCTCGTCTATTTCATGGCGATCGAGAACGCGAAGTTCCGCCAGCCTGTAGAGCCAGGCGTGCTTCTAAAGCTCGAGGTCGAGTTCGTGCAGAAGCGAGCCACCGTCTGCAAATTCGCAGGTCGTGCCACAATCGACGGCAAGCTTGCCGCTGAGGCCCAGTTCACGGCGATGATCGCGGACCCGCCTGCGGCTTAAGTTTCCTCGCTAATTTTCCAACTTCGCCCGTCCTTCTCGATGCGGAACGCGCGGGCCAGTTCCGGCGAGTCCAAGACCTCGGCCGGATTGCCGTCCGCAATGACCTTCCCGCCGTCCATCAACAGCACGCGCTCGAAAGCCCCGATCTGATTTAGATCGTGAAGAGAGGCGAGGACCGCGCAGCCGCATTGCCTGGCTTCCGAGTTCAGGATCTGCAACGTTCGAAGGACCCAGTAAGGATCCAGGTTCGACAGTGGCTCGTCGAGCAGGAGCAACCGTGGCCGAGCGGCGAGAGCGCGGGCCAACAGCACTCGTGACCGCTCCCCGGTCGAGAGATGATCCACCGGTCGGTCAGCAAGCGCACCGAGCTCGAGCTGCTCCAGCAACTGATCCACGCGCGCTACGTCGGGCGAGGGCAATCCCAGCGCAATGACGTCCCTCGTCGATATCGGCCAGACCAGGGCGCGCGTAGCGGGGAGGAAAGAGAGGAGGCGCATCCGTCGCGAAGGAGGAGCGTGGGTAATGTCTTCGCCCGCGATGAGCACATCGCCTGTTTCCAGCTCAATCCCCGCAAGAGCGCGTAACAGACTGGTCTTGCCAGCGCCGTTTGGGCCGATAACCGCGGTCATTCCCGAGGCCAGTTTGAGATCGGTCGGCTGTAGCCGTCCCGAGATCGCGAGGCCGCGCGCCTCGAGCGATGGCGTCATGACGCCAGGCTCCGTCGCATGTGAGCGACGATCCAGATGAACAACGGGGTGCCGATCGCGGTTGTGACCACGCCGACAGGGATCGTTCGTCCTGCGGGCGCCAGCCGCACGAGCAGGTCTGCGAGCACGAGCAACAGCGCACCAACGGCGGCCGCGGGCACAAGCGCTTTCCCGGGATGGCCACGCGTCAGAGCGCGTGCGGAGAACGGCGCGATCAGCCCAACGAAGGCAATAGCGCCACATACGGAAACGCAGGCGCCCACCGCGATTGCGCTCAACGCCACCACTTCCACCGCGAGCCGTCGCGGTCGATACCCCACCGAGGCTGCGACGTCGTCGCCGAGCGCCATCATGTCGAGCGCCGTCGCACGTCGACCAAGCAGGATGCAGGCGATTGCTGCGGGAATCAGCGCCGCAGCGGCTTGCGGGAGGCTTCGATCGACGAAGCTGCCCATCAACCATTCGAAACTGTCGTAAAAGGCGAAAGGCGAAGGAGCGAGGGCGAGTAGCAGGCTCGTTCCCGCGCCTGCGGCCAAGGCGATCGCGACGCCGGCAAGCAGCAGCGTCGCCGTCTCGCTCCGGCGGCCAGCGACTGCGAAGAGCGCGGCGAGGGCCACGCCTGCCCCGATTGCTCCGCACACGGCGAGCGCGAGCGGTCCGGTAATGCCGAGCCAATAAGCCCCAGCCACGGCGCCGAGTGCGGCTCCGCTACTGCTTCCGGTGATGTCCGGCGAAGCGAGCGGGTTGGCAAAGGTTGCCTGGAGCGCCGCACCGGTCAGGCCCAGAACAGCACCATAACCGACCGCGAGCATCGTTCGGGGAAGCCGCAACTCCTCGATGAGCATCCACGCAAGGCCTGGGTCCGTGCGCTGGAGTTCGGTCAAGCTCTCCACGGGCGTCAGAATGCTCAATATTCCCGCGATCAGCACGGCGATGAGCAGCAGGGGACCGGAGCGGCTCATCATAGGGCTGACCTCAGTCGCTCGATCTCCGGAATGACGAGGGGGCCCATGCACGTCCACGCCCGCCCATCCACCTGCAAGTGTTGGGATTTCGCGCTGCGTAGAATCGGATGGTTGAGCCAGGCCGTCCCGCGGGACATCTGCCCCGACCGATAACGGCTTTGGATCAAAACGGTCGGCGGCCGCACGAGCAGATCCTCGAGCGAAACGCGGCTTCCCGAGACTGGCCGTTGCGTCAATCCGGCCAGTCTCATCCAGTCGGCTCCGACGGAGGGAATGCCAATCGATTGACCACCACTCCCCACCCAAATTGCGTCCTGCGCCTGTTTCGGGCGCGTATTCCGCAAGGCTGACAGGCGCCGGAGCCACGGCTGCGCCCGTCCCGGATCGCCAAGTGCTGCGGCGACTGCGTTAAGGTTGAAGGCAACATCGTTGATCGCGCCGACGGACCGTAGATCGACTGCGCGCATCCTGAGACGCCGAGCGATGAGCGACGATGCTCGCCCGCCGCCGCCCATGGTGAGGACGACGGTAGGCTTCTTGGCCAGCACCTGCTCGAGCGAGCCGCGGTTGGAATGGTGCCGCTTCGCCAGCTTCCACAGCGGCGATTCCTGGGCGTCCTGTGACAGGAAGCTTACGCTCGCGATCTCCCGCGGCTTCGCCAGCAACAGGAGATACTCATCCGTGCAGAGGTTGAGGGAAGCGACGCTAGCTGCCGCTAGCAAGGCGGATGCCGGCATACAGGCTCCTCCCTTCGGTTCGATAGCCGAGCGCGTCTTGATAGTCCGCGTCGAAGGCGTTGGCTGCCCGTGCGAACAGCTGGACTCGTTCGGCGACCTGAAACGCTATGCGCGCACCGGCAAGCCAATAGGATTTCAGCGTAACACGGCGGAAAGGGAAGCTTTCGAAGTCCGTGTCGATCCGGTCGCCGGTGTAGGCAAGCGAGGCGCCATAGGTGAGGCGGCCGAGCTCGCCGTCGGCCGAGATGGACCCGCTGTGCCTCGGGCGCCGGGCCTCGCGAAGGTCTCCCGGTTCGGTGGCGTCCAGATAGACGTAATTGGCAGAGAGACGGAGGCGATCGGCCACGGTCCAGTCCACTTGGGCTTCGATACCCGACCGGCGACTCTTCTCGGCTCGGTTGACGGTGCTCGATACGAAAGTGGCGGGGTCGAAAACGTCCACAATTTCGTCGCGAAGTCGTTGACGATAGGCCGTCAGCGCTGCGCCGAAGCTCTCCCGTCGATAGCGGATCGATGCTTCGACTCCGCGTGAACGTTCCGGCTTAAGTGACGGATTTCCAACGAATGAGTTGGGGAAGAAGCCATAGAGATCAAAGAAGGTCGGCTGGGCGATGCCTTCGCCATAAGAGGCAGCGAGGGAGACCCCGCTGCCCAGGTTCGCCAGCAGCGACGCGCGAAGGGTCGTCGCATCCTTGAACCGATTGAAGGCGTCCCGGCGAAGCGCGAGGTCGGCTGCCAGCGGGCCGGCATCCGCCCGCCACTCTACCGTCAGGGCGCTATGCTTGCGATCACGATCTTGGTTGGTCGCGCCGCCCGAATTGACGTCGCGGGCGCTGAACTCCTCGCTCTCATGGTCGAATGCGACGATCACCCGGTGCTCGATCGAGCCCGTGCTGAAGCCGTTCTGGACCTGTGCCTCTACGGTGGCGCGCTTGCCCGACGTGCGGTTGATCTCGGAATCGTCGAGGAAATTGCGATTGCGCGAGGAGAGCAGGAATCCGCCCACGCGGCCGCTCCAGCCCGCTGCTGCGTCCCCGAACTCACCCCAGATCCGTCCGGCCCGCAGCCGGTTGCGGCTGCTGTCGAGAGTGTCGGCATGCAGGAAAGTGATCGGATCGAACCCGTCGAATTCGCTTCGGCCCGACACGGCGAAGGCTGCAGCTCCAAGGCGAACCGCAGGCGCTGCCGCCCAGGTGCCGCGGATCCGGCCCGACAGGTTGCGATAGCCATCGCGGTCGCCGTTGCCATCGAACGCATCGATCCCGCGAGCGCGCTGCCAGCCGAGCCCGACGGCCAGATTGCCTCTGTCGCTCGCCAGTGATCCCGAGGCGGACGCCCGCCTGAAGCCGAACGAACCTGCCTCGCTGCCCAGCGCGAACGCATCACTCGGAGCGTCTACGCCTGCAATCGCAATGACGCCGCCAACGGCCTCCGAGCCCCAGAGCGCGGATTGCGGGCCACGGACGACTTCCACCCGCGACGCGACGTCGGAGTTCAGGACTTCGAACCGGGGCTGGTTTCCGGTTGCTGGATCGTTGGCGCGGATGCCGTCGATGAACAGCAGAGTATGATTGTTCTCCGCGCCCCGGATGCGGGCCTCGGTGAGCGAGCCGGCGGGACCCGAAGTGGCCACAGCGACCGAAGGGGTAAGCCGCAACAAAGAGGGTAGCAGCGGCTCCCCGAGCCGTTCGATGCTCTGGGCATCGATGATGGTCACACCCGCTGGCGTATCGGCCGCCTCTTCAGGCGAGCGCTCGGCAGTGATGACGATTTCAGTGGTTGGCAGTGCGTCGATCATTTCATCCTCCTCATGACGAACTTGTCGTCTCGGAGGATGCTCGGCACCCACGCTCCACGGCTGGTCCCGGCCGGAGAAACGGACGACGGACCAAGGCAAGTGTCTGACTACCGCCATCGAGGCGGATACAGTTGCGGGCACAGCGCCGGCTTCGCACCGGCTTCCTTCTTGGCCGGCGGCCGTAACCGCCGGACCTCGATCCGGAGCCGGCGCTAGGAGCGGAGCGTCAGCCTTGTCAAGAAGCGGCACGTCGCCTAAGTGCGCGCGACATTCCCGGCTGCTGGTCGGAAACCAGCGCCATTTCAAGGAACTGACAGATGAAATCCGGTACTCATCCCGACTACCACACGATCACCGTCCAGATGACGGACGGTACGACCTTCCAGACCCGCTCGACGTGGGGCAAGGAAGGCGACACGCTGCATCTCGAGATCGATCCGACCTCGCACCCGGCTTGGACCGGCGGACGTGGCCAGATGCTCGACACCGGCGGCCAGGTGGCCCGCTTCAACAAGCGTTTCGGCGGCCTTTCGCTCGGCAAGAAGTAAGCTCAGCGCTTCGATGACCAGTACGTATCGCTCGGCTCCAACCGTGGAGACCGAGCGCGTGCGCCTGCGCGCCTGGCGCAAGGATGATCGCGAGAAATATTTCGCCATTCTCCAGGAGCCCGCGGTGTTCCGCCACTTCGGGCCGGAGCCGATGGGAATGGAAGAATGCTGGCGGCGCCTGATGGCAGCATCCGGAGGCTGGCACCTCAACGGCTTCGGCGGGTGGGCGGTCGAACGCAAGGACGACGGCAAGCTGCTCGGCATGACCGCCTTGTTCACCGCCTGGCGCGACCTCGATCCGGAATTCGGAGAGGAGCCGGAGATGGGCTGGATCTTCGCTACTGAGGCCCACGGCAAGGGCCTTGCTGGGGAGGCGTGCCGCGCCGTGCTCGACTGGGCGAAGACGAACCTTGATCCCACGCCGATCTGGGCGATCATTGCACCAGCGAACGAACCTTCGCTCAGGCTAGCCGGCAAGCTGGGATTCGAGCGGCTGCACGAAACGCTCTATCACAAGGATCCGACGGTCGTGCTGAAGCGGCCCGCCTGGTAGTTACCAGCCGCCGCCGCCGCCTCCACCGCCGCCGCCTCCCGAAGATCCACCGCCGCCCGACCCGCTGCTCGATCCAGGTGCGGTCGAGGCGGAGCTCACGGTGCTGGCGAGCGAGGAGCCGACGGTATTCACGAAGTCGCCCGGATTGTCCCAGGGATTGCTGGACCCCGAATACCAGGCAAAGCCCGGCCGCCCCTGCACCGCAGCCGCCGCGAGGACAGAAGCGAACCGGTCAGCCCAGCGGTTCTCGACGCCCAGGGCAACGGCGTAGGGAAGGTAGCGCTCGAACAATTCGGGCGTTTCCTCAGGCGGATGCATGCGATCGAGCCGCTCGCGCTCGGTGATCGACAGATATTGCTTGAATCCCGCGATGCGATCGAGAACCGCACGACCCGCCTTCGTCGGCGCATCGATCCAGGCGAATGCGGATATTGCTACCGGCAAAGCCAGGAGGGGCAGGACCAGCGGCTGCCACCAACCGCTGTTGAGCGCTTCACCTATGATTGGAGCGCCGGTCGCCACGGCGATCGAGCCGCAAAGCACGGCTCCCACCGTCAGCAGGCATTTGCCGGTCGACGATGTGCCGTGCATCAGCGCCACGAAGATGGCCGCAAGTGCGAACAGGCCGATTCCCCCACCGATGAGCCAGATCTGCGCGCCGTTCGTCGCAGCAACAACCGCGGCTGCCGAGAGCCACAAGGCCGCGACAAGCAGGATGATGCCGGCTCCCGCCCATCCCCAGTTCTTGTGGAACAATGTGCCTTCGTATCGTTCCTTCAGAACCTTCCCCAAGGCCTTCTGCGCAGCTGAGAATTCCTTGTGATTCTTCTGTTCCATGACGATCGAGTCGCCGGTAGTGGCCAGCTCGCGCAGCGCGGCCTCTTCATCGGCTGGGAGTGGCTGATTCGAAGCGGTGCGCTCCAGCCGCGTCTTGTCTTTGGAAAACCAGCCGCCGTCTTCCTCGACCATGCGGACATGGCCGCGAACGCCCATGTCGATAAGCGCGGCGGCGAAGGTGCGATCGTCCGCACCCATCCGCGTCACATAGCGCATGGCTGCGGGAGTCAGGTCGTCGGGCGGCGAGAAGATCGGCACGACGGTGCCGGCGCGAGGATTCCGGCCGACCCGCTTCCAGGCGAAGAAATAATAGCCAAGCAGAGCCAGGAGCCCGCCTCCGCCGACCAAGAGCGGGCCGTAATCGGCGAGCCAGTACTTGCTTTCGTTCGTTTCGGCGACGACGCCCTTCGGGAAGGCGACGGCGACTGTCAGGCCTTCGTTGGGTCCCAGCGGCCCGGTCGTCTGGAACGTGATTTCGCCAGGCTTCTCGTCGATGACCCGCCCGTTGGACGAGGTCGCTCCCTGTGGACCGGTGTAGGAGGCGCGCTCCCCGAACTTGACCGCCTCGAGCAGCCGAATCCGGGCCACTGCGAGATCGATCGGGAATATCCAGCCATTGCCGGTCGCGTTCCAGTAGAGCTCGTCAAAGCCGGAGAAGCGGCCGATCTGTCGCGTCGTGCCGTAGCGGATGACGTAGCGGTGCTCGCCTACGTCCACATATTTTTCCGGATCGCCGATCCGAATGCGCACACCGTTCGAGATGGATTCGGTCTTCGCCGGAACCGGCATGCCGTCCAGGGTCGCTCCGTGGAGGGTGAAGCCGATGCGGCGGACCTGGTTGCCTTGACGACCCCGGTAACGAGTGGGGAAGTCGCGGTAGATACCGCGGTTGATTTCATCGTGCTCGGCGCGGACGTCGATCGTCTCCGTGACCTCGAGCGAGCTGTCCTTCTGGATCTGGACTTCGCTGACGAAGCGATGGATGCGCTCTTCCGCCCCGGCTGCCGCAGCGGCGCCAAGCAGCAGCAAGCCGCCGAGGGCCCGCACAATCAACGACATCGCTAGGCCGCCGGGCGTTCGAACGAAACCTTCGGCGCGCTTTGGATTGCGGGGTCCTCGTCCTGGTAGAAGGGCTCCTCGTTGAACCCGAACGGCCGAGCGATGAGGACCGGCGGGAAGCTCTGCACATTGGTGTTCAGGTCGCGAACGGTCGCATTGTAATAGCGGCGCGCGCTTTGCAGTTCGCCTTCGATTGCGGAAAGCTCATCCTGCAAATCCTGGAAGTTCTGACTGGCCTTGAGGTCCGGATAGGCCTCCGCGACGACCATCAATCGTCCGAGCAGGCTCGTCATCTGCGCGTCGGCCTGCGCCGTTGCTTCCACGCTGGACGCCTTGGTCGCGTCCGCGCGCCGGGCTGTCACTTGGTCGAGCACTTCGCGCTCATGGGTCGCATAGCCCTTCACGGCCTCGACCAAGTTCGGGATGAGATCTGCACGCCGCCGCAGCTGCACGGTGATTCCGCTGAACCCCTCTCGCACAAGAGCGCGGAGCCGGACCAACCGGTTGTAGACGCCCATGACGTATAGAAGCAGCAATACGACGGCCGCCAGGACGACCCAGCCCACAATACTCATGCGATTACCCCTAATTGCCCGCCGTGGAGCATAAGGGGTTACGGCTGCTCCCGCTAGAAGGCGGAGAGCCCCGTGATCGCGCGGCCGAGGATCAGCGCGTGCACGTCATGCGTGCCCTCGTAGGTGTTGACCGTCTCAAGATTGGCGGCGTGGCGCATCACGTGGAACTCCGCGCTGATCCCATTGCCGCCGTGCATGTCGCGGGCAATCCGGGCGATATCCAGCGCCTTGCCGCAATTGTTGCGCTTGAGAAGGCTGATCGTCTCGGGGATGAGCGTGCCTTCTTCCAACCGGCGGCCGACGCGGAGCGCCGCCTGCAGGCCAAGCGTAATTTCCGTCACCATGTTGGCCAGCTTCAGCTGGACGAGCTGGTTGGCGGCGAGGGGCTTGCCGAACTGCTTCCGGTCCAGCGTATACTGCCGGGCCGCAGCGAAGCAGGCGTCGGCGGCGCCCATCGAGCCCCAGCCGATGCCGTAGCGAGCGCGATTTAGGCAGCCGAACGGACCCTTGAGGCCCTCCACATTGGGCAGGAGAGCGTCCTCGCCGACTTCGACATTGTCCATCACGATCTCGCCGGTGATGGAGGCGCGCAAGGAGAGCTTCTCCTTGATCTTCGGCGCCGACAGCCCGGCCATGCCCTTTTCGAGGACGAATCCGCGGATCTTCCCGCCGTGGGCTTCCGACTTCGCCCAGACGACGAACACGTCGGCAATCGGCGAGTTGGTGATCCACATCTTTGTGCCGGTGAGGCGGTAGCCGTTATCGGTCTTCACCGCGCGCGTGCGCATGCTGCCCGGATCGGAGCCGGAGTCCGGCTCGGTAAGGCCGAAGCAGCCGACCAGCTCGCCGCGAGCTAGGCCGGGCAGGTACTTCCGGCGCTGCTCTTCCGACCCATAGGCATAGATCGGGTACATCACGAGGCTCGACTGCACCGAACAAGCGGAACGGTAACCGCTGTCGACCCGCTCGACCGCGCGGGCGATCAGGCCGTAGCTGACATAGCCGAGCCCGGCTCCGCCATATTCTTCCGGAACCGTCGCGCCGAGCAGCCCGAGCTCGCCCATCTCGCTCATGATCTCGCGGTCGAAGCGCTCGTCCATGTAGGCGCTGGTCACTCGCGGCTGCAATTTCTCCTGAGCGTAATTCTCGGCCGTATCGCGGACGAGGCGCTCCTCCTCCGTGAGCTGATGCTCGAGGTCGTACGGATCCGCCCAGTCGAAGGGCAGGATCGCGGGCTCATGATGATGAGCGTCCGCCTTGAGTGAAGTGGCCACGTCGGTTCCCTGCGAGTAATGAGGTGCGGGCTCCTTACCTTTGTCAGTCCGCCTTCGCCACCCCGCTGCTACTCTGGCCGCCGAAGCTCTGCTTCAGCGTAAGGCCAAAGCTGCGGTGGCGGTTGCGCTCACGGAACTCCTCGGTGACGTCCACCGGCGTCGCACGGTTGGGATCGAACAGGCGCCGCGTACGGTTCCCACTCGTCTCGAACAGATTGTCGACGTCGAATGTGATCGCCGTCCGCGTGCTCGGCCGATATTCGAAGAACGCGGTCCCGTAAGGTCCGCCGTTGAAGCTCGTGTCGAACTCGTCGGTACGGTAGAAGGTGAAGCGCTT
>Ga0307410_10001111_pt1 | contig 11744 bp, 13 predicted proteins | sample 322Ometagenome_3_FD_203707 | JGI IMG/M metagenome (GOLD analysis project Ga0307410, IMG submission 203707) | Maize rhizosphere microbial communities from greenhouse at UC Davis, California, United States - 322HYB-O-3 | ecosystem: Host-associated > Plants > Roots > Rhizosphere > Soil | place...
GAAAGCATCGGTCGAAGTCACGCCCGCGCCGCCGGCCGCAACTCGCGATCTGAGCTCCTGGCACACGGACACTTTTGCAGCCGGGCCTTCGTGGGCCGAATTCAGTAAAGCGATGGGAGTTGGAGAACAGGCGAAGGACACGGCAGGCTCTGTTTACAGCGTGGCAATCTGGCGCGCTGCTCCCGGACACCGTGACCAACTTGAACAACAATTGAAGCAGACGGATCCGACGCAGAAAGTACAGACTGGCCGAGTGCTGCTTCAGCACCTGGAGGGCGGACCGTGGAATTACCTTGCCATCGAACGCTATAACACGTGGCAGGATTTTGCGACCGACCAGTCGGCGAGCGCCGCGAATATCGGCTCTGGCAAGGATTCGTGGTCACTTATGCGCGAGCACTCAAGCTGGCACCACGACACACTGGCTGATCGAATTGCGCCCAAGTAGGCACTCTCGTTAGATCCTGCGCAGGCTCCCCACACAGCGACTCGTTGTGTGGGGAATTTTATGCAGCAGTTGCCGCAGCCCGGCCTTGCAGGAACGCCAACACTTGGCGATTGAACTCATCGACTCTTTCGAAGAGCACAGCGTGCGAACAGCCCTCGAAGACATGCAATTCGCAATTGCGGATCTTGCGCCTGATTTGCTCGGCGAAAGGCAAGGGTGTCAGCATGTCGTAACGTCCTACGGTCAACTGTGTTGGCGCGCTTATGCGGCTGAGCTGCGCCTCAACATCATGACTCAACACGGCTGTTGTCTGCTGCAGGAATGATTCAACGGACTGCATTGGACGACTGCGGACGAAAGCCTCCAACGTCGCAATGTATTCCGGCTTGGTTGCGTAAAGTTCGGGAGTCAGGCACCAGGGGAAAATTCCAAGGATTGCCATGTCGTGAACGCTGCCGAGCGCCTTGGCCATGACTTGCCAACTACGAATCACTGCCCCCAGGTGAGGATCCGTCTTCGCCCACGGGCCATGCAGGGACAGAGACCGAACTCTGTTTGGATACTTTGCTCCTAGCCAGAGGCCCACTCCTGCGCCGAGCGACAAGCCGAACATGTGAGCGCTCTGAATGCCAATGGCGTCCATGAAGTCGACGATATCGTCTGCCAGCGTTTCGGTTGAATAGTCTCCGGTTGAACGATCAGTTTCACCGGTGCCGCGAAGGTCGAGGGAAATACAGTCGAAGTGCCTGGAAAACTCTGGCACTTGGAAGGCGTAACAGGCATTGTCGGCGGACAGGAACGGGATCAGGATCATGGGCTCGCCGGTCCCTTGTCGGTCGTAGTTGACGGTAAATTTTGACTCGATCTTGGGCATGTGCTTTGTACCTCGCAATGCGGATTTGGAGGCCCGTTCCAGCGTCCTTTTTGACCGCGGTATTGTGCCACTGAATGCGATTTCGTGCTGCGGCAGAGGTTCTGAACTCAGTCCTTCATTGCCCCGCGAACACTGGGGCTGGTTGCGGAATCGCTGCCCCGTCGTGACGAGGATCGCTGGCTCCAAAGTGGACGCCAGTGCCGTCGTCCATGACTGCCTGGCCATACCCAAAGTTCGGAGTACGCCGCGGCACAGTTTCGACTTGATGTCCTAATTTGCTCAACTGATCGCGCGTCTGGGCGGGGATGAGCTCTTCCACCTCGATATCGCAGCCCTCGAAAGTAGTCTTCGTAAATCGCCCTGCCTCTAGTGCCTGTTGAATGTTCATGCCATAGTCCACGATATTGGCTACGAATTGTGCATGCGCCTGCGCCTGGTTCCAACCGCCCATGATGCCGAAGCCGATCCTGGTCTCCCCTTTTTGCAGGAACGCGGGAATGATTGTGTGCAGCGGGCGCTTTCGCGCGGCAAGGGTGTTAGGTTGGTCTGGCTCCAGCGTGAACAGGGCGCCGCGATTTTGCAGCATGTATCCGGCACCCTTGGGGACAACGCCGGAACCGAAGCCTGAATAGTTGCTCTGGATTAGCGAAACGATATTTCCGTCTTTGTCGATGACGCTCATGTAGATCGTGTCATTCCCCTTGCTGGACGTAACGCCCGCGAGTTGCGATGGTTCGGGCTTGCAGTTCGCACTTTCGCCGATCAGTTTCGCGCGCTCACTTGCATGATCCTTGTTGAGAAGTTGCTCGACCGGAATGCTGGAGAATTTTGGGTCGCCCACGTAGCGAAGCATGTCAGCATACGCGAGTTTCTTGGCTTCAATCATCGTGTGTAGCGCGCGGGTGCTATGAAAGCCATATTCGCCGAGAGGAGCGGTCTCCATCAGGTTCAGCATGATCAGCGCTGCAATGCCTTGCGTGTTAGGCGGGATCTCGTACACCGTCCAACCGCGATACGTGGTGGAGATTGGAGTGACCCACTCCGGCTGGAACTCGCCGAGGTCTTCCAACGTCATGACCCCGCCAAGCTCCCGGGAAGCGTCAACGATGGCTTGAGCATTCTGGCCCTTGTAGTAGCCGTCGCGGCCCTGCTGCGCGATGCGCCGGAGACTGCCAGCCAAATCGCGATTGCTGAAAACCTGTCCTGCTTTTGGAGCTTCGCCATTCAGGAGGAACGTGGACGCAGAGTTTGGATGGGAACGTAGCATCTCGACGGAGTGACTCCAAAGACCAGCCGTGACCTGGTTCACCGGAAACCCGTGTTCGGCGTAATAAATGGCGGGCGCGAGCAAGGTTGAGAACGGTTGCGTACCAAAGCGTTGCCGCATGGCGCTCCAGCCAGCCACCGCGCCGGGCACGGTGATCGCGTACACGCCACGCTCAGGCATCGTAGTGATTCGCTTCGAGGCGAGCAATTCAGGGGTCAGGGCTTTCGGCGACCATCCGCTGGAGTTCAGGCCGTAGAGTTTCTTCGATTTCGCGTCGTAGATGATTGCGAAGAGATCGCCACCAATGCCGTTGCTCGTCGGTTCCATGAGCCCCAACGTGGCGTTGGCAGCGATTGCTGCATCTATCGCATTGCCGCCGCGCTCGAGAATCTGCACGCCGGCCATGGAAGCCAACGGTTGGCTCGTGGCCACGATTCCGAACTTGGTTTCAATTACCGACCGTCCTTGAACCGGCAAAGGCGTCGCATTCTCGGTGGTCTGCGCCATTGCGATATTGCTTAGCATGATCGCAAAAAATGTGATGGTGATGGGCATCGTGGAGGTCGCTTTTTGAAACTGGGTCATGGAACTGTTCTCCGTCTGGAGCGCAGATGTGTCCGGAAGAGACTACACCCTTCGCCGCTCAACGGTGAACCGACGCCGCCACGGGGGCGACGAGATTCTGAGTTGTTGACTCTGTGGCAGCCACGTAGTACAAAGTCACGCGAGATTGAAGCGGCTTGCGTGGGGCAAGTCGCAGACAGGCCATTCTCAAGTTCCAATTTTCTTACAATTCCGACTCCGGAGGTTCGGTATGCGCGCATTCCGATCGCTGGCTATTGTTGTGCTCTGTGCGTTGATTTTGGGCGGTGTAGGCATAGTGGTGGGCTGTAGCAAGCGACCTGACAAGGCCGCGGCCGCTCCTAAGAAGTTCGAATCTAATCCCACACGGCTGGCGCGAGGACGCTACCTGACGGAAGGGCCGATGCATTGCTTCGTCTGCCACTCTGAGGCCGACAAGAACCTGATGCCGCTGCCAGGAAAGAAGGGAGCGGGCAAGACCATGTTTCCTGAGGGGGAGTTCCCGTTCACGGTAAGAACGCCGAACATCACACCTGACCCCGATACGGGTGCGGGAAAGTGGACGGATGAGCAGATCGTTCGTGCATTGCGGGACGGCATCGGCCACGACGGTCGTGTCCTGTTTCCGCTGATGCCATACGAATATTTCCGCCGGCTGACGGATGAGGATCTGGCTTCGGTCGTTGTTTATATCCGTTCATTGCAGCCCGTGCGGAACGAAATACCGAAGCCGTATATCCCGGATGAAGCGAGGAAACAATTGGTCGCGATCGAGCCCATGAAGGGTTCGGCTCCGGAGCCGGACTGGAAGGATCCGGTGAAGCGCGGTGAATATTACCTGACACTCGCAACTTGCCGAGGCTGCCATACGCCGGCAAAAATCGGCGGTCCTTCGATTCCAGGAATGCAATTTGCCGGAGGCGTCACATTTGGGGTTTGGGGTGTCACAAGCGCCAACATCACTCCTTCGCCGTCCGGGATCTCCTACTACGACGAGAAAATGTTTTTAGAAGTCATACGCACTGGTCATGTCAAGGCGCGGGAACTGAAGCCCATCATGCTGTGGCGCTCCTTCCGCAACATGAACGACGAAGACCTAAAGGCGATCTACGCGTACTTGCGTACCGTTGCGCCGGTGCAGCACCGGGTTGACAATACTGAGCCGCCAACGCCGTGCAAACTTTGCAAAGGGAAGCACGGCGCCGGTGACCGGAATGACGCGTTTGCCGCGAAGGTGGGGAAGTAATACAGCGTGTACCACGTCGGCATTCGCTGGTCGATTGCCGCCGCAGCATACTGCTGATGTTCATCCGTCACATCCACTTGCTCAGTCGCAGGGTACGCTGGTTACAGGAGAGCACTCAATGAGCACTGCTGCTGCCCCTGTAACTCAGACCCTGGTGAATCTCCAGGCTGCCTACGAAGGTGAATCGAACGCGACCATCAAGTACACGGCCTTTGCGATCAAGGCGGAGGTTGAAGGGTTCTATCGTGCTGCTGCGTTGTTCCGTGCCGCTGCCCGTGCGGAGCAGGTGCATGCTGCGCATCATGCGCGCATCATACTGAAGCTTGGCGGAACGCCAACGGCGAAGATTCACGAAGTGGAAGTGAAGAGCACGCGCGAGAACCTGGAAGCCGCAAGGGCGGGGAAGAGTACGAGCGCGATGTGATGTATCCGTCATTCATCAAGGAAGCTGAAGAGAGCGGCAATGTGGCCGCGGTTCGTACTTTCACGCTGGCGATGCAGGCGGAAGCTGTTCACGCGCGGCTCTACGGCGAAGCCCTCGCTAAACTTGATGCGCAACGTAAGCCGACTACATTCTACGTTTGCCTGACATGTGGCGAGGTGACTGACAATCCGGACGAGACGGACAGTTGTCCGATTTGTAGCGCTCCGAAGGAGAGGTTTGACTCGGTAAGGTAAAGATCTCGATTCAGGGTATTAAAGCGGAGAGCAGTTGCTCGGCAAGAACCTGGTTGGGAACGTCGCGGTCAGCGGATTCATCCCTCCAGGCGAAATTATCGTTTTCATTCAAAACGACAGTATATGCATTCGTGACGAACGGCTGTCCGCCGTTGCTGCCGGATACACATCCCTCTTGGTCGACAGTGACACGCTTGGTCATATAGTCGTATTGCAAACACACTCGCCTGAGTTGTCTTTCGCCCGGCATACTCAAGGCGATCTCGAAGTGAGCTTCCCGCTGGCTTAGTGTCAGCAGAGCGTCATTGTTGGTGGCGTTGATTTCTTTGCACGCCTCGACCAGGACATTTTTCAAACCGAGCCAGTGCTGCTTAGCCTCGGTGTCTAATTTGCGCTGCCGCTTTGCGGATTGCTCCAGCGCAACATGAGCAGACTGCCTTGCGGACTGCAAGCGTGTTGCGAACTTCTCCCACTCGCCCATTCCTACTCCGAAACACCAGCATCAGGATTCAAAGAACACTCCATCGTTTAAGCCATAGCTATTCTGCGTTTGCCGAGGCTTCATCACAAGCAAGAACCCCTCGGCTGCGCATTCGTGGTAAACGTAGAGAATTGATCCAAGGTTAACGGTCGTGCACCGATATTTCTAGTTCAAATTCTGCGTGCAACCGCCCTAAAGTGAGCGGTCTCTCGAATTCAATGGCATAAGTTGCTGATTCTAATAGTTTGAGGGGAAAGGCTGATGGTCGGGCTGGCGGGGTGAGTCCGCGGGCACACGGCAATCATCGTAAGATAGAGGTGACGATGCAGCGGGTTTATCTCGACAACAACGCGACTACGCCCCTTTTGCCTGAGGTGTTTGAGGCGATGCGGCCATACTTCTTCGAGAGGTTTGGTAATGCTTCGTCCATTCACCAGCAAGGACAGCAGGCGCGCGGGGCCGTTGAACGGGCGCGTGAACAGGTAGCCGAGTTGCTGAACTGCCGTCCGGCGGAAGTGGTGTTCACCAGCGGCGGCACTGAGGGCGACAACCTTGCGGTATTCGGCCTGGTGCAGAAGGGCGACCATGTTGTCAGCAGTACCATCGAGCATCATGCGGTGATGAATGCCTGCAAGAAGCTCGAGGAGCGCGGCATTGAGGTTACGTACGTTGGAGTCGATGCGCGGGGCTTGGTTGATCCGGAAGATGTGAAGCGCGCATTGAGGCCGAGTACGCGGCTGATCTCGATCATGATGGCGAACAACGAAACTGGAGTGGTCCAGCCAGTCCAAGGCATCGGCGAAATTGCGCGTGAAGCGGACGTGTTCTTCCACACTGATGCAGTGCAGGCGGCGGGGAAGATCCCGATTGATGTGCAGAAGATCGGTTGCGACCTGCTGACGATTTCCGGGCATAAGATTCACGGGCCGCAGGGGACGGGCGCACTGTACGTGCGGAAGGGAACGCTGGTGCAGCCGCTGCTCTACGGTGGACGTCATGAGCGCTCGCGGCGGGCAGGTACAGAGAATTTGCCGGGCATTGTTGGGTTGGGTAAGGCCGCGGAAATCGCGAGCGCAGGATTTGAGAATGGGAAGACGGCGAAGATGGCGGCAATGCGCGACCGGTTGCAGTCGGTCATCATGGAGCAGGTGGAAGCTTGCGGCGTCAATGGAGAAGGCGCTCCACGCGTGCCGAATACGACGAACATCTGGTTCGACTTCATTGAAGGCGAACCGATGGTGATCGCGCTGGATTTGAAAGGTGTTTCCATTTCTACCGGAGCGGCGTGCTCGTCGGGCGCAATCGAGCCTTCGCACGTATTGACGGCGATGGGACTGAGCGGCGAGCGTGCGCGGGCGAGCATTCGTTTCAGCCTTGGCAAGCAGACGACGGACGAAGATATCGATTTCGGGATAGCGCGCGTGCCGGAGACGGTTGCGAAGCTGCGGGAGTTGAGTCCGTTGTGGAAAGGCAGTCAGCACTCAGCAGTTAGCACTTAGCATTTAGCCGTTAAGTTGTTCGGGAAGGGCACGAGTTTACTCGTGCCGATAGCGTTCTTAAATCGAGGGGCTTTACCCCCTGAGGGAAGTTTTTGAGGAGAGAAACAAAGACGGTCGCAGTGGCTATGTCGGGCGGTGTGGATTCTTCCACCGTTGCGGCCATGTTGCGTGCGCAGGGATACGACATCGTTGGCCTGACGATGCAGCTCTGGAACCAGCGCCGCCTCGCCGGCCACGAGGGCATGCCGGAGAGCGTGCAGGGACGCTGCTGTTCTATCGACGACGTGTACGACGCGAAGTATGTGGCGCAGCAGATTGGCATCCCGCATTACGTCGTGAACCAGGAAGACCGTTTTGAGCGCGACGTTGTGCGCCCGTTCGTAGATGAGTATTTATCTGGCCGTACGCCGATTCCGTGCAGCCTATGCAATAACCATCTGAAGTTCGACCAGTTGCTGATCACAGCACGGCAGATTGGCGCTGATTTGCTTGCGACAGGACATTACGCGCGCAATGAATACGACGCCGAGCGCGGACGGTGGCTGCTGAAGCGTCCTGCGGACCTGGCAAAGGACCAGACTTACTTTCTGTTCGGACTGACGCAGGAGCAGTTGAGGCGGACGCTGTTTCCGCTGGGCGAGATGCGCAAGCCACAGGTGAGGGAAGAGGCGCGTCATGCAGGCCTAAATGTTTTAGCGGACAAGCCCGACTCCCAGGAGATTTGCTTCGTTCCCGGCGGAGATTACAAGCTGTTCATCGATGCGTATCTCGAAGATAAGGGCGAGCAGTTGCCCGACACTTCGGGTGAACTGGTGATGAGCACCGGTGAAGTGATCGGCCGTCATGAAGGCATTCACAATTTTACAGTTGGGCAGCGCAAAGGACTCGGCGTTGCAAAGGGCAATCCTTTGTATGTGCTGGAAATTCGTGGCGATAAGCGACAGGTTGTCGTCGGCGGCGGGGATGAATTGCTATCCCGCACCCTGCGCGCCAAGCGCATGAACTGGATTTCGATCGATCACCTGCGCGAGCCGTTGCGAGTGAAGGCCAAGATTCGTCATCGCCACGAAACCGCGGATGCGATAGTTGAAAAGACCCATTCCGACGAAGTTCTGGTTACGTTTGATCAGCCGCAGCGCGCTATCACCCCAGGACAAGCGGTTGTGTTTTACGACGGAGATGTCGTAGTTGGCGGTGGATGGATCGCGTAATCAGTTGAACGCGATCGACCGGGACTGCGCCAAAGGCATCATGAACTGAAGAAGCTTCTCCCCTTCGTCTTCGAGTTCAGCGCGCGCCTGCTTGGAAACTTTCGCAAACGGATAGATCGAAAGTTGCGCTGCTTTCTTTTTTTCTTCGGCCTTCCAGATTCCCGCGCAGAAGCCATCAACCAGGAACGTTCCTGGCAGAAACAAATTCCTGGTCATCAGTTTCGGGCGATGCTCGTTGGAAACGACACGTGTGCGATCCGCGTGGCCGAGAAGCAGGTTGTCGTACTCGGGAAGGAATCGAACGGGAGCAGGCTCGTCTTCGTCAGGGCGAGGAGCCTTTGGCAAATCGAAAAGTTCGCGGTTTGATTCGTCGCGAAAGGTCATCAACTTGGGACGCAGTTCTTCGGCAACTGCGCTTGCTCCGGATAGTCCTGACCAGCTTGCGAAGTCGCGCGCCGTTGCCGGTCCGAATGCTGCGAAGTAGCTCAACGCGATATGTTGTTGCGGAGTCAGGTTGCTGTTGGTGTCTTTCAGCCATTGTTCGGCGAGGGCAAAATCGGCATTCGCGGGGTATCCCCAGGTCTCACCAGACCGGGGTGCCTGGATGAGTGGCAAATGCAAGCGCACGGTGTAGGCCACTGCGCGCTCGTCCAAGCCCGGGAAAGCAGTCTTAACGTGCTCGCGAAATTCGGCAAACGTCCGTGGCTCTTCATCAAAAAACTCGCGTGCGGCGGAGATAAGTCGCGGAAGCCCTGCGATCTCCGCACGCTCTCGCAGGATGGACTTGGTGATTCGCGCGAGGTCGGGAGCAAGCGCGTTACGGAACGCGGTAAAGTCCTTGCGCGAAGCGAGGTGAAGCGTGCCACGCATGAGCGTTCCGCGAAGCAGTTCGTGACTTTCGACTGACTTAATTAAGTGCTTGCGCTGGAACCCTTCAACGCGTGACCAAAGCCCGACGAATGGTGGACGCGGAATCTGGGCCTGCATTCCGGCGAGGCGCTCGACGGCGGCGACGGGCTTAATCTTCTCACGCTTCAGCAGCATTTGACGCGCGAGTACTGCGCGGTTCAGGGCACGCGTTGTGAGAAGCTCAGAACTCATTGTGGAAGAGAAAACCCACGTTCGCTGCGCCTAGCGGCTTTGCGAACGTGGGGCACCTTATCTTGAAACAATGAACTAGATAAACATTTCGTCTTGCGGCACATTGATGCGGTCGCGCGACTTTGCACCACCGAAGTATGCATTGAAGCCGGCAGCGAGTCCGGAGAACAGGCCGGAGATCTGGCGCACAGGCGAAGTCACGCCGTGAGCAACGCTTTCGGTGGTCTGTTCGACCTTGTCGATGGCGCGCGTCACCATTTCGTCGGCACGGATTACCTGCAGGCGCGTGCGATCAACGACGTCGTTCAGCGTAAGTTCGATGCGCTGGGCCTGGTTGCGGACCATGGCTACGGTTTCGCTGACGTTCTTGACGACTTCGTCGACCTTTGGCTTGGAATCGACCATCAGCGAACGTGCGGCTTCGAGCGCGGGTAATCCGGTGGTTTCGACCTTGTCGGCGAGTTCCCGGACGCGGTCTCCGGTCTTCTTAACGCTGACAAAAAGTCCGATCATCACGCCCATCTGAATGATGACCGCGACGGACGTGACTGCGATGAAGATGACCAGCAGAGTGTTCGTGTCCATTCTGTGATCCTGCCGAGGCCGGAGGTCCGGACTCAGCGGCAATTTAGATATTCGATCCTTCAGTTCCGGGTGCTGCGGGTGTTGTCGCTTCGCGATAAGCCTGGCGCCCGGCTTCTACGGCGCTGCGGAATTGATCGCGCTGCTGGCTGAATTTTTCGCGTCCCCGGTCGACGTACTGGCCAGCCTGGTCGCGCGCCTGCCGCGCCTGTTCGCGAAGACGATCCGCACCATCATGGGCTGAGCGGCGAAGCTGTTCGCGTGTTTCTTCTCCGGATTGCGGAGCGTAGAGCACTCCTACTAAAGCGCCGAGACCGAGTCCGGCGAGAAACCACATGAATCCATTGCTGCTATCGTCAGACATAAGAAACCTCCTGTGGTTGCTTCCGAGTTAGCGATGGTAGCACAAGACAGTTGTGAGCCGTGAGTTGTGAGTTGTGAGTTGTGAGCAGGTCATGACGATTCACGGTCCACCGCCACCGCTTGCTTCTTGATTAACGCAATCTGGCCTGCGTGATAGAGGGTGTGCTGGATGATTCCGTGCAGCACGACGTAATAGGTCTGGTTCGGGGATCCGGGTATGACGTGGTCTAACAGGGAACGATCAAAGGTGCGGATGTCGTTTACGAGCTGCTGGTGCGCCGACTCGAGAGACTGGATGGACGCGTTCCAGGCCCGTTCGGAAGTGTCCGTGACAGCAGGCCAGTCCTGCTCCTTCGGCAGGTCGCGGTAGTCCCTGTCGCGAAGACGTCGCGCGCTCTCCTGCTGCCAGACAGTGATGTGGGTCAGAAGCTCCCAAATGGAATGCAAACCCGGCAGCTTACGAGCGGCGCTTTCGGCCGCGACTCCCTGGAGGATTTTCATCAAAGGATCGCCGTGCCAGGCATCTCCGTTGTGCGCGCGTTGAAGTTGATCGATGATGCGGTCGAGTTCGTTCATGGCTTTTGCGTCGGGCGGATAATGACTTCGCTGATGAAGGATTGTGGCGACTGAGTGACGAGGGTTGCGACGGCGTGCGCGATGTCCTCGGGCTGAAGCATCCTGCTCTTGTTACGGTCGGAGCGCGACATCATGCTGGTATCGGTCGATCCCGGGCAGACGATGGAGACACGCACGTTATGCTCGCGCAATTCTTCAGCAACGGAAACGCTTAGGCCGTTCAAGCCCCATTTCGTCGCCGCATAAGCAGCGGCGTTCTTCACCGGATTATGGGAAGCAATTGACGAGATATTGATGATGTGGCCTGACTTGGCGGCGATCATCATGGGTGCAAAGGCGCGAATCAGGTAGTACGGCCCGCGCAGGTTGGTTTCCATCACGGCATCGAACTCGTCGGGTGGAAGCTGGTGCAGGGGAGTGTTGAAAGTCCCAATGCCGGCGTTATTGACGACGATGTCACAGCGGCCAAACTTCGACTGTACCTGAGCGGCAACCTTGTCCACGGAGGCAAGCTTGCGAACGTCGCATTCTACGGGTGTGCAGCGGCCCTGGGTCGAGCGGATTTCGGCGGCAGTGGTTTCCAGGATGTCGCGAGTCCGGCCGGTGATGACGACTTCAGCGCCAAGTCCAGCAAGCGCTTTGGCGATCCCGGCGCCTATGCCGTGACCGCCTCCGGTTACAACGGCTACCTGCCCTGAAAGAGATGGTGCTTGCATGGAAGTCTCCTTGTGAGATTGGATGTTGCGGACGGTAAGAACACATCCAGAATAGCGGTATTTTGCATCTCAATTTGGCAAGGGTAGAGCTGTACTGGCACAAAACTTGCTTTTGCACGA
>Ga0307410_10001112_pt1 | contig 11741 bp, 12 predicted proteins | sample 322Ometagenome_3_FD_203707 | JGI IMG/M metagenome (GOLD analysis project Ga0307410, IMG submission 203707) | Maize rhizosphere microbial communities from greenhouse at UC Davis, California, United States - 322HYB-O-3 | ecosystem: Host-associated > Plants > Roots > Rhizosphere > Soil | place...
GCTCCTCTGTATCTGCATTTGTCATCATGCCAGACGCGATTTTCATGCATGAGAAGCCAGTGCCTTGACAATATCCGTCTTGGTAACTATCCCTTTCAGATTTTTGCTAGAGCCTACAACTGGGAGCCCGCTTATCCTATTTCTTAGCATTATGTATCCCGCATCTGCCAGGTCTAGCTCTTCGCTGATGGTAATGGGGTTTGGAGTCATGACATCGCTTGCAATAAAGATTGCCTTCATGCCAGAGGGAATGAACGCCTGCTTCTTCCTTTGCTCAATCAGGTCTTCCCTTAAGGTCCAATAACTTCCAAATGTACCTGTTCCAAACACCGTGCTCGCAGGGAGAAGATCGCGACCCGTTATGATTCCAACTGGATGGTCATTCTTGACAACTACTATCCGTGACACCTTGTGGCTGTTCATAAGCAGAATCGCCATGTGTAGTGCCTCGTCTGGGGCTACAGTAAGGACTCTTTTAGTCATGAACTCGCGAATCACGTGTTCGCCAGCAAAGTTTTCGACATATGCATAAAGTAGATCAGTCTTGGTGAATATCCTCTTGAGATTTTTGTTCCTATCACGAACTATCAAAGAGCTGATCCCCTTTTCAAGCATCAACCTTGAGCATTTTCGTAGGTCAGAATTCTCTTCTATTATTAGAAGATCTTTGCTCATTATTTCGTTGACGATAATTTCGTCAAGGCGCTTGAGGGAACCTCAGAATATAAGAACCTTGCAATATCCTTTTCTGTCAATATTCCAACTGGGATGCGATCCTTGACTACGACGATTCTGCTGATGTTGTATTTTATCATGGTGTTCCTGGCTTCTAGTAGAGTCATATCTTGCTCAAGCGCAATCGCTTTCTGCGTTATGCCCGTTGCGTCGAACCCTATGATTGACATGCGTTGATCTTCCTCCATTAGATGCCCCGATCAATCTATACTTTTACTGGTCGTCATCGTCACCGTCATAGATTCAACATTTCTATTCTGCTATAATAGATCTGGTTTGATAGGGAATGTTAGTGCATAGACATGGTGGCACGAGGTTGCCCCATCAAGAAATCCAAGAACCGAATGTGCCTTGCCTTAGCATACAGTACTTTTCTGCCAACAAAGGCACTCGACTGGCACTTGTGGCAAGCAGCTATCCAGCATATGGATGTGTTAAGAGACATAATCGCACGCAAATGCCTACCTAACCTAACAGACTATTTGTTCGACCTTATAACAGCCTAGACACTTTAGATCCTTAATGGTAATTATTATACTGTTATTCAACTAAATGATCAGGCATGAAGACACATGACTTCAAAATGCAAGAAATGTAGTCGTGCCAGGTTACTCTTGAAGAGACAGGTAATCTAGAAGAGTAGCAAAAACACTTCTCGCAGATTCGTTGTCAAAAATGACAACTAACAAAGGGGGCATAATCAAGGCCAGCTATTATTTATGGGATTATAAACAGGTCTTTTCGTATCAAGTGACATATCAATGAGTTCTTTTCCTCATACGAGTTCACCTGATGCCGCAGTAGCCCAGATAACTAAACGGTTTCTTTCATTTAGCGAAGAAGAAACTGCAGGAGAGATCAAGAAATTAATTGCTAACAGGGCAAAGGAATTTGATGTCATAGATTATGTCTATGTTATCTACAATGGCCAATTTCTTCATGGAGTTGTCTCTTTGAAAGATATTTTACAAGCTTTCGATGACACCCCGTTAAAGAAAATTATGAGAAAAAAACCTGTAACAGTGCATCTTGATACAGATCAGGAAAGGATAATTTATCTTGTCCTCAAATACAAGTTAAAATCTATCCCTGTGGTGGATAGCGAGAATCGTCTGATCGGAGTTGTAGCTTATGATGCGATATTGAATATTTTTCATCATGAATTTCGTGAAGATATTTTGAAGTCTGGAGGTATCCATCACTACATAAAGGAAATAGAAGATATAACAACACCTGTATCAAGACTTGTAAGAGCTAGAATACCCTCACTGATATTAGGGCTGTTAGGAGGTCTTGTAGCGGTTTATATTGTAAATGGATTTGAAAATATCCTGAGCTCTTACTTTGTGCTGGCCTCATTCATTCCACTCATGATCTATCTTAGCGACGCGATAGGAACCCAGTCACAGACCCTGATTGTAAGAATGATAGCTCTTGAACCAGAATTTTCGGTAAAAAAATACCTTGCAAGAGAAGTCAAGGTTGGAGGGATTCTGGGAATTATCTTTGCCTCATTACTATTTGCCGCTGCATCAGTAGGATGGGGACTATCTCCGGCTGGAGCGATTATTGGACTATCAATACTAATCAGTATAGTATTTCAAGCCGTCATCTCGACTTATCTCTCTATTTCACTTGCAAAGTTTAATGTCGATCCAGCTGTCACTTCGGGTCCACTTACAACAATTATTAGCGACATCACCACTTTGACGATGTACTTTGTGCTCGCGTCTTTTCTTCTTGGGTCTTTCTAGATATTCTTTACATTTGTTAAGCGTTACTACGCTGAGAGGAATCAATTTTGGTTCCGGGGCCGCAATTGCAACCTGTTTGTACGAGATATCTTCAATGGCATAGACATAATTGTGCGCTTGCAGATCTCCTAAACCCCATATCCTGATGTAAAAATGTCATGATATCCATCGATCACTTCGCGTTGTAGAGGGACTATGAATGAGGAGTAATGTACCATGCACTAAATTGCAGTGCATACTGTTCCTTTTTAAGCAATGCAAACTTAAAAGTCATTGAATTGGCTCAACAACAACAACAGCAAGAAATTTCCAAAATAGTTGTACCAATCGATGGCTCAAAGAACTCGATGGAGGCAGCAGACTATGCAGTAAAGATGGCACAAAAATACGGCTCCGAAGTTGCCGTCGTGCACATCGTAAACCTCGACCAGAACCTTCAATTGCTGGGCATTTACCGATTGTCCTACCCAGATCCAATAAAGAAAAAGGTTGAAGAGGCCCGGGCTGAGGCACAAAAGTGGTTTACTGAAATAATCAGAATTGCGGAGCAGAGAAGGGTTCGTATCAAGAGCGATGTGATAGATTCCCCAATGTCTGTCGTAGCAGCATTAGTGAATTATGCGGATCAAGAAAAGGCAGACCTTATTGTGATTGGAACAAGAGGAAGATCAGGCATTAGCAAGATGCTGCTTGGAAGTGTGGCCTTAGGCGTGGTTACCTATGCGCCATGTCCCGTAGTTGTGGTAAAGTAAATAGCCTAAAGTGTGGTGCACGGGCGATATTTCGTCACATTCTGAAAAGTATATAGACAGAAATAAGACTAGATTGGCAAGTTCCCTCCCCACTTTCATCTCACACGGTTTTTGCGTTCCATGAAACAAGTAATGTAGATAGGTATCTGTAACGAGAGGAGAGCAAAGACTTTGTACCAAGTTCCCCTAGTTTTATAGTTGGAACGAAACAAAATTTGCCCGGATTGTAATCTTTCCAAGTAACCGTTGCCAGAATATCCCGTCATTCATCCAATGTGAAGAGAGAAATAGCCTCAATAATCTGAATGTTTTTCTTCAACATGTTTCTCCTTTTCTTCTTCTGTCCTAAAATAGAGGTTGCAGAAAGTGCATTTGAATCTTAGCGGATGAGAGTTATCCCAGCCTGTAGAGGACATCCGGCTCTCTATCTCTCCGGTCGTATTTAAGCCTCCTGAAAGAGTGCCAGTATCTTGCAGTGCATTCATCTTTCTTTTATGTATCTCCCCCTTTTCAGAACCTACGATGCAAAACAGAAATAGGGATATCCTTGTCAGAAGGATCGTTGTCCCATTGGATGGCTCACCTGGTCCTGAAAAGGCTCTAGACTCTGCTATCCGATTGGCAAAAGCCTATGGAGCTGAGACGCAAATCATTCATGCGATCAGGCATATAGAATTAACAAAAACCATAATGAGTCGATCCTTTTCTTCCAAAGCATTGTTCTCGACAGACGAACTGTATGAAGACTTGAAAAGTGAAGCTTCTAGATGGATAGTTGAGTATAAAAGTAGAGCAAAATCGGCTGGTGTCGCCAGCATAACGACTAAAATACTAGTACAAGTAGGCAAGTCAGAAGTGCAAATGATAACTGAACATGCGGAAGCGGTCAAGGCAGACACGATAGTCATGGGTTCTAGAGGATTGGGTACGTTTAAACGGCTTGTGCTTGGAAGTATAGGCAATGGCGTAGTGAGCTATGCCCTGTGCCCCGTGCTTGTAGTTAGATAGGGGAGAATGTACCTTGAGTCGGGCAACTAAATCAGCTTCTAGTTCCAGAAATGTCGCATTTATTCTAATAAAGTGTGAACCTGGTTTTGAAGGACAAGTTTTCAGTGCGCTCAAAAAGACCCATGGGGTAGTAGAAGTTGATCAAGTATATGGAAGTGCCTATGATATAGTCGTCAAGGTAAGATGCCACATGCTAAAGGAACTGAATACCACCGTTTGGAGAGTTAGAACGATCAGCGGGATCAGGTTTACGCAGACCTTATTAGTTGGAAGTTTTGCATAATCTACATTAATTCATTTATTTATGAGATTCTTCCAAAAGAAGAAAAAATTGATGTCAAATCATGGGTTATCATTATCCTCAGCCAGCTACAATGAATTCCAGAACTGACAGTACAAACAATCACAGCAGGATAGCTTAGATGCGACTTATCACAAAGGAGGATCTGTAACATGCTCTGAGTGGGAAGTTTTGTCAAATTGAACCAAGGAATAAGGGCCAATTGGTTGACGGACCTGCAAGATCACAACATGGTATGACTCTTACAGACGAGCTGACAATATTCAATCTAAGGAACATTTCCATAACAAGAGCATGAATGCAGTGCAATGCACAATATTCCTAACGCTTATCCATCACATCCTCTCCTAGTGAGCATATGAGAAGTGAGATAGAAAGGACCACCCCCAGAAATGAAGCACCGTTGCTGAAGCGGCTGTCGAGAATGTACGAGGCCAGCATTTCAATAAGGGACATATCTGAAGAATTGAAAATGGATGAGCTGACGGTGAAGAGGCTCCTCAAACTTTTGGGCTACGGATCTGCAATTTGAGGTAGTAGATCGCATGCAACTCACAGAACTGGAAAGGCCAATAAGCGACATAGTCCCTCACATCTTCAAGCGGCCTGTTTTGAGCGTCAGGCAAGCAGATTCGCTATTGCAGGTAGGGACGTTTCTGGCCATCGGGCCGCAGATTTATGTCGATGGGCTTGTGGTACTTGATGGCCAGAAACCAGTTGGCAGGATAGGCGGCCAGCACATCATACAATACATCCTGCAGCATCAGGATGGGTGGTTCCATTCAACCGCGTCCCAGATCATGAGCCATTCCTCACCATTCGTGGATGCAAGTGAGCCTTTGAGCGTAGCGCTTGACATTTTCAAGAAGACTAGGTTTGGATTTGTGCCGATAACCATCGAGGATAGAGTTGCAACCTCCCTTTCTATACGAGACATCCTTCGGGTTTTGACCGGTAAGCTCGTTACGCCTGTTGGAGAAGTATCTTCGCGGTTAGTCTCTGTTAAGTACAACACGAGTATTGAGAAAGCTCTAGAACTAATGCTTGAAAAAGGCATTAGAAACCTGAATGTGAGGAACGAAAACAATGATGATATTGGAATAATAAATGACCGCAAAATATTAGAATTTCTTCTAAGTTACGAGGGAAGGGGTGTAATGGCAGGTCCAATGGGGCTTGATGCTGTCAGTGTGGATCTTCTTGATATGGCTGCTCCAAAGTATATCAAACAAAGTATACCAGCTTGCGTCGCAGCTGAATTCCTATCGGATGTCAGCACATCATGCCTTCTATTGCAGAATAATCGCATTGTAACTCCTTGGGATGTTGTAATGAAAGGACTTGGAAAATAGTCAATATCTGCAATGCAAGCGACAGCATCCTTCCTTGTTAAATAATAATGGTAGGCAAATGTAAACATGAAACTTCAAACTTCAAACTGAAGATCGTCATCTGAAGGTTAACAACAAGACTGGCAAAAGCTGGCACCCATGCCAATTATCCCATCCCTACTTTGGTCGATATTTCTATTGCTGGAACAAATAGTGACCAGAAGCTTCCTGCGACCGTAACTCCAACGGCAAATCCAAGCATATATCCAAGTTCTTTTATCGACAGTTCTAACAAGAAAGACTAAGTCGGCACCAAGCGTGGTCACGCTCTATGTAAAAGTAGTAACAAGCAGAGCTTGAATGACTGGATTTGATTCAATAAAAAAATCAAGAGGCTCACTGAGAATCTCCTAAAACAAGGTCTCCATGGTATTTTTGCCACTTCAGTACCACAGTTTAGGCATAATTTGGCACATTCGGGGGGGAGGTTAGCTGCACAATCAGTGCATTTTAGCTATAGGATCACGATTCGTCGTAGTCGTATTTCTTTGGTGATCTTTATTACTCTGAAACAAAGGATTCTACTAAATCCCTTGCTGTAACGATGCCCACTACTGTGCCACCGTTGGTGATAGGTAAACGTTTAATGTTGTTTGCAAACATTAACTTTGCCGCTTCTCTCGCTCGTATACCTGAGCGTGCAGTCAACAAAAAGTGTGAGCAATATTTGCCAACTTCCTCTGTGAAATCAACATTTTGAGTAAGAATCTTGGTCAAAAGGTCCCTTTCAGTAAATATTCCATCATGTAAACCATTAACTGTAACTATAATACTTCCGACCCTTCTGGTGTTCATCAATTTAATTGCTTCAAGAATTGAAGAGCAATGTTCTAAACTCAAGATGTTTCTTGTAATTACCCTCTCTAAGGACGGATTTCTATCAGTTGTCTTGAAGAATGCTTTGGCTAAATCAGATGTAGTTATGATTCCAACCAATTTATTCTGCTCATATACAAGCAACCGAGTCTTAGTTGAAATCATTGTTTTTGCAGCCTCATCAATTGGTGTTTTAGATGACACTTTGGTGAATTTTCTAAGCATTACACTGCGGAGCTCTCTATCAGGAATCTCGCCGAAAAGGTCTAGATAATGAAGTATTTCTCGTTCTGTCAATAATCCAATGGTGGCACCATCTGTTACCACCAAGTTACCAATACTATGTATGGCCATCCTGTCTACAGCATCTTTCAGTGTAGATGTAATTTCCATGAAGAGCGGCTCGGAAGTCATGTGACTCCATACCTTTGACATGATCTCTTGAGAGCCTATCATTTGAGTAAAATGGTATGTACTAATACTTAACTGAGAGACTGCACTGCATTGCACTGAAAACTCAGAAATCAAATAATGAAAATGAGGTATGGCAGAACGCTTGAATAAAGGATTATGGCTGGTGATGATATATATCTACACAACAATTACAATTAACCTTCAACTAGTTATCCTTAGCAAATTCATATCAATACGAGAGATTGAAAATCCTTTAGCCGGGCTTCAATATTGCACTCTCGGCACTTGTATAAAAGATTCTTGCTATCATTGAAATTAGATTTCACCACTGTGCTGAACATGAAAACATACTACGGCATATTGTATTTAATCAGAGGAGGAGAGATGTATATATGATGACAATTTCCAGAGGTATCAACTTTTAGGTACACAGTAGTTGAAATATAGAGAGGAGGATAAACCTTCCTTCCTTCCTTCATATACCGATCGCCTCGTTTATTTTGCAAATAGTCTTTAATGAGGAGACTTCACTATCAACTAAAAGTTACGAAATGTCTTCCAAAATCGTTGATGCAGCCACATCCCTTTCGATACTTAAAGACAATTCGGTCGTTGCTATCTCCGGCTTTAACATGGCAACAACACCAGAATATCTAATTCTGGAATTGTACAAGCGCTACTCGGAAACAGGCCATCCTAAGGGCATCTTCATAATATCAGACGCGCTCCCTGCTCTACCTGGAAGAGCATTGGACCAAGTAGCTGAAAGACTTTATCAGGATCCGACCCAAGACTTTCTCCGTGGGGTCTTGATACCTTTTCTAGCTTATTCACCTTGGCTTCAGAAAATGATAACAGATAACCGGATTGAATCTTACGGGTGGCCCCTTGGAATAGCGGCATACTGGTTCAGAGAAGTGGCATCGGGCAGACTTGGTCTTATAACGAAGATAGGTCTTGAGACCTTCCTTGATCCTAGGAAAGAAGGTGGAGCTCTGAACGAGATAGGAAAGAAGAACATGTCATGCAAAATCAATATTATCAATATTGAGCAAGAAGAGTATCTACTTTATCAGGCTCCAAAACCTGATTATGCCCTCATCAGAGCTACAACAGCCGACGAGAATGGGAACCTATCGATGGAAGACGAGGGAATGAGAGGAACCAGCTTCAGCATTGCACAAGCTGCAAAAGCTAGACCAAAACAAGGGATGGTAATGGCCCAAGTAAGATGGTTGACAAAGTCTTGGACTATGAATCCTAGAGACGTAGATATTCCAGGCCCTCTAATTGATTCTATTATAGTTGCTCCAAGACAGTATCATTGGCAAGGAGCAACATCGGAGTACGATCCTCGAATTTCCTTCAGGATAGTACCACCTATAACGGATGAATTGATCAGAGACATAAGCAAAGTAAGCCCACCGAATAAACATGAAAGAGTAATTGCCAGAAGGATTCTATTGGAATTGGAAAAGACATTCGAAGAAAAGAGAGCGCCCATATTGGTTAACCTAGGAATAGGGATTCCTGCTTTGGTATCATCTGTGGCAGCTGAAGAAAATGTAACTGAATTCATACTGACAGTACTTGAATCTGGTGCTTGGGGAGGTATTGCTTTGTCGGGCCCAGATTTTGGTTTGGCAATAAGCCCATTTGCTCTTTCAACAATACCTGACATGTTTTCCAACTTTGAAGGTGGGATAATTGATGCAGCTTCTCTTGGCTTTTTACAAGTTGATCAAGAAGGAAATGTTAACCCATCGATGTTGCCTAATAGGATTTTTGGACCTGGAGGATTTCCTGTGATAGCAGGAGGAGCACCAAGAACCTACTTTGCGGGCACATTTACGGCTGGGCAAGCCAAGATTGATATTGTGAATGGAATGCTGAAGATTGTAGACGATGGACCAACATTAAAATTCGTTGAGAAGGTTTTCAGAGTTGTCTTCAGCGGAAACCAGGCAATCAAATATGGAAAGGAGATCCTCTACGTTACGGAAAGGGCCGTTTTCAGGCTTGTGAAGGAGGGGGTTATTCTTGAAGAAGTTGCTCCAGGAGTCGATATTGATAAAGATATACTTTCTAAAATGAGCTTTGTGCCTATCCACAGCTCTTCAGTAAAGAAGATGGATGAGAGACTCTTCTACGATGGAAAGATGGAAGCTAGAGAAAAGATTATGCAAACACTTCGAAAATAAATGTCATTATTTGAAAGTAAAAGAAAAGATGGATCCAACATTTGCCTGGACTCAATCTCTTAGACTAGCAAAACCATTTGGTTTTGTCTGCTAATCATATATTCGAAAACAAGCGATTGTAAGATGAATCTTGTGCTACCACTTACCATGAAACCTATGGCATAAATTCTTCAATCTCCGCTTTCTATTCAAAAATTAAGAGCACATCTCCTGATTTTACAGATTGGCCTTTGATTACTTTTATTTCTCTTACTCTTCCTTTTAAAGGAGACCTGATTTGGTTCTCCATCTTCATAGCTTCTAAAACGACAAGAGGTGCTCCTCTGTTGACCTTCATCCCAGCGGATACAGAAACATCTATTATCTGTCCACTTATGGGTGCTTTCACTTCCTTAGTGGCGGTGTCAGCGGATACGCTCCTTAAAACATCATATGCCATACCGTTTATTATCATAAATGATGGTTCACCTTCCTGCAGGAAATCCAAATGGAACTTCTTGTTATCCGATGTCGTTAGTTCATCTTGATCCAATTTCAGCGCAATTTCTTTGCCATTGATCCTGGCTTTATTTCCTAGCAACTCTACATCATATTCGTTACCATTAACTCCGACTTTCATCTTTTCCAGCTCGACGATAGGTAACCACTGCGGTTGTCGCGGAATTGTATGTCATCATATCTGCTCATTAGCCATGGATCTTTATCCTTCTCTCTTTCCAAAATTTGGATCCTCTTCGGCAACAGAGAAAAAAGTGCTGCCGCTATCTGGCCCTCCCTTGAAGCAAAAGGTTTCAATCCATTTACAAAAGTTGTATCATAGTCACCGCGCAAGAACCTCTGATCGTTCAAAGCAGATAAGTGGAAGGGAATTGTTGAAGGAATACCAGAGATTCTGAAGGACAGAAGGGACGTTCTCATCCTCTCAATTGCTTTATTTCTATCCTCCTCGTGGCATATTAGTTTGGCTATTAGTGAATCATAGAACGGTGGTATTGTATAGCCAGAATATAAAGCAGTATCAACTCTAACTCTATCATCTTTGGGAGGAACGAATTTCGTTACCATCCCTGGATAGGGGGCAAAGCTTATTGGATGTTCTGCATTTATTCTGCATTCTATTGCGTGTCCTCTGAACTTCACTTCTTCTTGTTTTATCGTTAGTCCCCTAGACAATGCTATACGAAGTTGCTGCTCTACTATGTCTATTCCTGTTACTTCCTCGGTTATAGGGTGTTCAACTTGGATTCTTGAATTGAGTTCCATGAAGTAGAAATTACCTCCCATGAAGAGGAATTCCACCGTGCCTGCATTAGTGTATGCCATTTCCTTCGTAACCCCTATGGCCTTCTCAGTCATTTTTGCTCGAATATCACTTGTCACAGCAGGGGATGGTGTTTCCTCGATTAACTTTTGATGCCGCCGTTGAATCGAGCAATCCCTTTCTCCTAGATGAATTACTTTTGAATCATCATCGCCGAGTATTTGCACCTCTATATGCCTAGGATTCTCTAGATATTTTTCAATATAGACCCTATCTGAACCAAAGCTCAGTACGGCTTCATTCTTTGAAGAACTGAATGCTTCACCAAGATCATCGGCAGATTCAATGACGCGGAGGCCTCGTCCACCACCTCCCTTGACGGCTTTTAAGATCACAGGATAGCCTATTTCCTCAGCTAGATCTAAAGCATTACTTTCAGTTGAAATCTCTTTTCCTTTGAGGACTGGTGCAATTCTCGATGCTACCTCTCTAGCCTTAGCCTTGTCTCCAGAAAGCTTCATGGCCGAGGGAGAAGGACCCACAAAAATGAATCCTTCCCTCTTGCATAGCTCTGAGAATTCTAGATTTTCGGCAAGAAAACCATAACCTGGATGTATCATCTCACAACCTAGCTTTTTTGCCGCATCAATTATCTTGTCCATTCTGAGATAACTTTCTGAGGGCAGATGACCCCCTATATTTAGGGCCTCCTCGCAATGTTTTATGTGGAGAGATTCTTTATCAGCCTCAGAATATACTCCGCATGGCTCCAATCCAAGCTTCCTAGAAGTCCTCGCAACCCTGAGTACTATCTCGCCTCTGTTTGCTATGAGTATCCTTTTGACCAATTTAGACTAGCTTCCAGAGCATGGCTTAAAAGTCATGGTAGTAGATAACATGAGGAAGGAGCACCATCTGTACAACAGACTATGCGTCTGATACTGCATAGGAAGCAGAGAAGCATCTTACTAATATACAGTTGCTAGTTCGATCTGTCTGAATCGCATTATTTCTTTTGACCTAGATTGCTTTCTGCATTCTCGTTCCCTTAAGGCAAATGCAAACAATACTCACACTCTCTGCTAGACAGGAATATTGCCGTGCTTTC
>Ga0307410_10001113_pt1 | contig 11739 bp, 10 predicted proteins | sample 322Ometagenome_3_FD_203707 | JGI IMG/M metagenome (GOLD analysis project Ga0307410, IMG submission 203707) | Maize rhizosphere microbial communities from greenhouse at UC Davis, California, United States - 322HYB-O-3 | ecosystem: Host-associated > Plants > Roots > Rhizosphere > Soil | place...
GGTTCGCTCCCAAATACGTGTTAGCCACACGCTGCACATCCGCCGGCGTCACGACGCGGTACCGGTCGAGGTCCGTCTGGAAATAGTCGGCCTTGCCGAGGTATCCGGCGTAGTTGGTGAGCTGCCCGGCCTTGCCCAATACGGTCTGCAGGCCGTTGATCGTGCCCGACTCTATCGAGTTGAGCGCCCGCGCCATTTCCTCAGCGGTGGGTGCGGCGGTCTTGATCTTCGAGAGCTCCGCGTCCATCTCCTTTTCGATCACGTCGAGCGATTTGCCTGGCCGAGCCGTCGCCTGGATTTGGAATACGCCGCCCATCTCGTTCGTCGAGTTTCCGCCGCCGATCGTCTGGACGAGTTCCTTACCGTAAAGCAGATTGCTCTGCAATCTCGACGTACGCCCTGTTGAGAGAATGAAACCGAGAACGTCCAGTGCCGCCTCGTCCTTGTGATAAGCCGGAACGCTGTGCCACACAAAGTAGCGACGCGGCAGCGGAACCGTGTCCTCGACGGTCTCGCGGATCTCCTTGTCGAGCTTCGGCATCGGCACGTTCGGTCGCGTAATGTCGGCGCCTTTCGCGATCGGGCCAAAATACTTCTCAACCCAGCCGCGGGCCTGCTTCTCGTCAAAGTCGCCGGACAGCACGAGGTACGTGTTGTTCGGCACGTAGTACTGACGGAAGAACGATTTCACGTCGTCCATCGACGCCGCCTGCAGGTCCTCGAGCGAACCGATCACGCTCCAGTTGTAAGGGTGCCCCTTTGGGTACATTGTCGAGCCGATCTTCTCGAACGCCGTGCCGTACGGCTGGTTGTCGACGCGCTGGCGGCGTTCGTTCTTCACGACGTCGCGTTGGTTATCGAGTTTCTCCTGCGTCATCGCCGGAAGCAGGCCGCTGAGACGGTCCGCCTCCATAAAGAGCGCTAGTTCCAGAAAGTTCGACGGAACCGTCTCGTAATACCATGTGCGGTCCTCGTTTGTGGTGCCGTTGATGTTCCCACCCGCTTCCTGCAGCGGCGTAAAGTAGTCGTTGTCGTAATTCGCCGAACCCTGGAACATCATGTGCTCGAACAGGTGGGCGAAACCGGTGCGGCCCGGGGTCTCGTTCTTCGACCCGACGTGGTACCACGTCCCGACCGTCACGATCGGCGTCGATTTGTCCTCGTGGAGGATGACCGTCATTCCGTTCTTCAATTTGTATGTCTTTGTTTTGATCGGCGGGAGTTTGTCCGCGCTCTGGGCAATGCCCGAAGCGGTGAGTGCAAACGCCAGCGTGAGAAATCCGGCAATAAACCGCTTTATTCGCATAGCTGTCTCCTAATTTTCTTTTTATATAAGGAAAGCGGACGGCGGCCCGCCTCACAATTAAGACATGCCGCCGGCCGTTAATTCTTAGTAATGTTACGCCCTACGCCGAAGAAGGTTTCACGGGAGCAAGCAAGGCGATCTTGGACCTATCCGAAACCACCACGCCGCCCGGTTTCTCGACCGTGACCGCGAAAGCCTTCGGGTCGACGGCACGCAATTTCGCTGTGATCGGAATTATCACCTCGCCTTCCGACGTTACGTTAAAGACACCGCCGTCCTTCGGGTGGGCCTCCAGTTTCGGATCCTCAAAGATCCAAAGCTGATAAGCCTCTTTATTCGCGTCATTTACCGGCAGCCCGCGAAACGTCATGTAACCCTGCTGCTTCGCATCGCTCCATACAACCTCGCCCGTAACGGTTTCCACCCCTGGAACGTTCCCTTTCGTCCATTCGGCTCGCTTGACGTCGCCACCCTCGGCCAATAGCCGGTCACGTTTCTGTGCGAGAGTTTCTTCAACGGTCGGTGTCGGTGTCAGTTGCGACACCCTTGCCTGAAGCTCACTTACCCTGTTCTGATAAAAGAATATGGTGCCGACCAAGGCCACGCAGGCCGCAGCCGCGGCTGCCCATCCGAACCAGTCAAAGATCGAGCCCTTAGACTTCGGCTCCGACCACTGAAAGTTCCTTGTCGGCTGATCGTGAATGCTTTCGTACACCGCCGAATTCTTCGCCGATTCGCCAAAATGAGCGTCCGCCGCCTTGAGTAGCTTCGCTTCAAGATGAGCGGGCATCGGCTCAAGTTTTGTCTCCGCCAGCAAGATCGCCGCGGCTGCCAATTGAAAAGTGTGCTCGTTCAAATCTCCGCTCGCACCGGCCGAGAACGATTCAAGTTCCGTCGCTTCCTCATCGCTGAGGCCGAAAACGGCCTTGTCGCACAGGAGGTCGCGAAGTTTTTCATCCATATTGTCGTTCATACGGAAACCTCCTTTGCTCCTGCAGCGTCTCCCAACCCTAATATCTCCCTTACCTGTATAATTCCCCGCCGCGCATGTGTTTTGACGGTTCCCAGCGGCATCCCCGTTGCATCCGCTATTTCCTGGTGCGACAGTCCATGCACGATCGACAATTGAAGCACCTGGCGCTGTTCGGGCCGTAGCTGGTCCATCGCCTTCGCGGCCTCGCGGGCTTCTACGTTCGTCTGCATCACCTTATCGTCGCGGGTCGAAGGCTCCGCAAGAATGTCCTCGATCGAATCCGCCGAGATCCGGCGTTGGACGTGCCTGATCCGATCGATCAGGCGTCGGCGGGCGATCATCGCCACGAACGTTGTTTCGGAAGCTTGTCCCGGATCGAACCGCTCAGCGTTCTTCCAAACATCAAGGAAGATCTCCTGCACGGCATCCTCGGCATCTTCCGTATTGCGGAGCATCCTGCGTGCAAGCGACCACACTAATCCCCCATAGGATTTCAGGCATTCGCCGGCGGCGGACTGATCGCCATCAGCAATTCTCTGTAAGATAGTTTGAGTCACAATTGACGTACGGCTAGTACTCAATAAACTACCCCATTCCGCCCGCTTTTTCCAGCGGTCGCGGGTTGCCCGGCCTGCGATTGTGTTCTCGAAGTTTGCACGCGCAAGGCCGGTCGCTAAACCGCTCATCCCCTAACCTCCGCTTATGTATTTCGCTATACAATAACGAACGGATTTAAATAGAGGTTACGAGCGGCCGATGTATCGGGAAATGATGAAAACGATGAATAGTCCGAAACTGGTCGCCGCGGAGACAAGGCAGAACTGGCAGAAGGCTCCGATCACGAAACCCTGTAAATAGATCAGAAAGGCCGAAACGGCGGCCATCAAAAACGCCTGGACACTAAAAAGCGTCCAGGCTGTGCGGTTGCCGTAAGCGGCGAGTATGGCGAAGGAAAAAGCGGCGAAATAGGCCGCCGCGCCGAAGGCCGCAATGGGTACACCGGCGAATTCGGCGTATGAACTTGTAAGCACCGTTTCGCACCCCTCGAGGATGCTGCACGGCACGGGCTCGGCGGTGAAATGCTTGACCGTAAGGTAGACGGAATCAACTAACCCGACCAATGCCAAAACGGAAGCGACGAGCGGCAGCTTCGCTATGCCGCCCGTCGATGTCTCGTTTATCTGGTCAGAATCGTTCATTGGGAATTGGAAGTGGCTGACGCGTTCGCCGCGGGTGCGGCGGTCCTGGTGGTGTTCTCAAGCTCCGCTTCGATCAATTGGCGCATCGTCGGGACGTTAACGTCGGCGAAAGGGATCGGTTTATTGTTTATGTAAACCGTCGGCGTTGAGGACACCCCGATCGCCCGGGCCCGTGTTATATCGAGATCCACGCGGCCGCGCGTACCCATACCACTCGCGTCGCTTTCCCATTTCGGAACATCAAGGCCGATCTTCTCGGCGTATCCCTTCCAAAGTTCGCGATAATTAGCCGAGGTCGCCCAGGTCTGCTGATTGGACATCAACTGATCCATCATTGACCAGTATTTATCCGCCCCCTGCATGCCAGCGGCCTCGACCACCGCCGCAGCGTCGTATGCTTTGTCGTGGATCGACAGCGGCAAATGGCGGAATATGAATCGAACGTTTTTGTTTCCCGCGTAGGCCGCTTGAATGTCCTTCATTGTCGGATGAGCAACCGAACATGACGGGCATTGAAAATCGGCAAACTCCTCGATAGTAACCGTGGCCGTCGGTTGTCCTTTAGCGTATACCGGCGCGGCTCCCGCTGGCGCGTTGGCCGGAACCCCGGGTGTGCGGGCCGCGTTTGCGGTTGTCCGATTTGTGTTGCCGTTATTGGCGGCAACAGGCGATTTTGAGGTGCTGTACAGCCACGCGATCCCGCCGACCGTGAGTATCAATACAAGTGCGATGATCACGATCGGCATCGCACTGCTTTTCTTTGTTTCTTTTGCCATTTCGCTTTTTGAGCTTTACCTGACGACTCTTAGACGCTTCGGCCCCGGCTTCCGCTCGCCGAGCTCTTTGTAAGAATCCAATGTCCTCGTGTGGATACCGTCCGCGTCAAGGCCGAATTTCGCAAGCAGAAGCCGCGGATCACCGTGCGTCACGATCTTGTCCGGGACGCCCATCCTGACCACCTTAACTTTATCCTGCACTCCGTGCGCCTCAAGCAGTTCCATCACCGCAGATCCGAACCCGCCCGCAAGATATGCCTCTTCCACAGTTACGATCAGCCTGTGATCCTCAAGAAGTCCGAGGATCAATTCCTCGTCCAGGGGCTTCACAAATCTCGCGTTCACCACCGTCGCATCTATACCGACTTTCTCCAGCATCTTCGCGGCGTCCATCGCCGGCTGCACCATCGAGCCGTATCCGATAATCGCCACGTCCTCGCCTTTTCGAAGCGTTTCGCCCTTGCCGATCTCCAGGATCTGCGGTTCCCGCGCGATGTCGGCCCCGACGCCGTTGCCGCGCGGATAACGTATCGCTGCCGGCCCATCGTGCTCGATCGAGGTCAAGAGCATATCCCGCATCTCTCCCTCGTCCTTCGGCGCCATCAGTATGATGTTCGGATAGCCGCGGAAATACGCGATGTCCAACAGCCCGTGATGCGTCGGCCCGTCAGCGCCGACGATTCCCGCCCGGTCCATCGCGAACGTAACATTAAGGTCTTGCAGGCAGACGTCGTGGATCACCTGGTCGAACCCGCGCTGCAGGAATGTCGAATATATCGCCGCGACGGGCTTCAGCCCCTCGCACGCCATTCCGGCACAAAACGTAACGGCGTGCTGCTCGGCGATACCCACATCGAACGCCCGCTCGGGGAATCGTTCAAGCACCTTGTCGATCCCCGTACCATCCGGCATCGCCGCCGTGATCGCGACGATCTTTTCGTCGCGTTCCATCAGCTCGCACATCGTCTCACCGAAAACGGCCGTGTAAGCCGGGGGCGCCGACTTGCCGCCCGATTTGTATGGCAGCCCAGTTTTCGGGTCGAACGGTCCGGTCGCGTGATAGGCGTAATAATTCTTTTCCGGATTCGGAAACCCGTGCCCTTTGTTGGTCAGCGCGTGAACGATGACCGGGCCGTCGTCGATCTTCTTCGCTGCCTCGAGTGCTCGAACCAACATCGGAACGTTATGGCCGTCAACATAGCCGATATATTTGAAACCGAGTTCGTTGACCAACGCTCCGGGCAGAACTGCCGCGGCTATCGCGTCCTTAAAGGATTTCGCCGCGCGTCTGAGAGTTCCGCCGATCCCGGGAACGCTTTCGAGAGCGTCGCCGACTTCTTCTTTCAGATGCTGGTAACTCTGGGCCTCTTTAATTCGATTTAGATATCCGCTCAATCCCCCGACCGCCGGTGCGATCGACATTCCGTTGTCGTTCAGGATGACGATCAGACGCGATTTCAAATGCCCCGCTTGGTTGATCGCCTCCATCGCCATCCCGCCCGCGAGCGAGGAATCGCCGATCAAAGCGCAGACGTTAAAATCCGCACCCTTCTTGTCGCGCGCGATCGCCATCCCCAACGCTGCCGAGATCGACGTGGACGCGTGCCCCGCGCCGAACGTGTCGTATTCCGATTCCTCGCGCCGCAGGAACCCCGAAAGCCCCTCGTATTGTTTGATCGTGTGAAGCTGGTCTCGGCGGCCCGTCAGGATCTTGTGCGAGTACGCCTGGTGCCCCACGTCCCAGACCAGCCGGTCGTTCGGGGTATCAAAGACGTAATGCATCGCAACCGCAAGTTCGACCGCACCGAGCGACGCGCCCGTGTGCCCGCCCACGCGCGAGCAGGTATCTATAATGAACTGGCGAACCTCGTCCGCTACTTCCTGCAGGTCTTCGACCTTCAACTGGCGAAGGTCGGCAGGCGAATTTATCTCAGACAAAAATCTCATGACAAAACCGTAACCCCTTGTTCAAGCCCAAACTCCGCATTTTAGCAAGCTATTCCCATAAATTGCGAATTCCGACACTATTCAACTTTCACCATTCACTTTCCATTGCGTTTCCACTTTTACATTTCTTTACAGCCGCCTTTCGGCTAAACGCCATTTTCCTACATCTAACATTGTGAAAAGCCAAGGCTTTAAATTATCAAAGAGGTACCAAAATGGCATTAAGAACTAGATTATTCTCCTCAGTAACCCTTATGTTCGCGATCGGCGCGTTTTCGGTTTTCGCAACGGCGCAAACATCCGAAACACCGAGCGGCGATGCGAATAAAGCTGAAAAGCACGAAAGGAAAGGATTCGGAAAACGCGGAGGCAAAATGGGCCGCGGCGGAATGAGGGGACATCGCGGCGGGATGGGCTTCCTTCGCGGTATTGAACTGACCGACGCCCAGAAAGAGCAGATCAAAACGATCCGCCAGGCAAACAAACCCGGCCAGGAAACGAGCGATCTGATGAAATCCGTCCGCGAGGCCCGCAAAAACGGCGGCACGATAACGGAAGACCAGAAAGCACAGCTCAAGCGACTCCGCACCGAACGGCGGGCGAAGCGGGAATCGGTCAACCAGCAGATCCTCGCCGTGCTCACCCCCGAGCAGAAAACTCAACTCGAAACGCGCAAAGCCGAAATGCAAAAGCGCCGCGAAGAGTTCCGCCAAAAACGCCAGGACCGCATCCAGGCAAAACCGACCGACAGCAATTAACTCAAGTCAGAACAATATAAACAAAAGAGGTGGATCAGATCCACCTCTTTCAATTCGCACTATTGGCGATTAGATCAACCGATGAAGAGATCCTCATCGACATAAACGCGGTCGATCTGTTTGGGGGCGGGGGCGAAAAGCACCTCCAGGCCCTTGCGGACTCCGGCCATGATGGCGGCGATCTCTCGGGCGGGTTCGACGATCTTTTGGTGGACGAACTGCGTCGTGTCGGTCACCTGCATGTGGGTGCGGTCGATGGTGCCCGCGACCAACTCGACCTTGTCGCGTGCCACCAACGCCGTCGACGAAACGATCGTCCGCAGTTCGGCGACCTCCTCCTTTATCAGCTCGGTCGATTCGGCAAGGTGTTTGGTCGCGACAGCGAGGTTGGACGCCACCTCCGAAAACTGCACCGACATCTCACGCCCCTGGACGCTGATCGCGTTCACCTGCGAGAGCAGCGGATCGATGCGTTCCTCGACGCGATGCACCGTGGCGGTAACTTTTCTGACCGTCACCGCCACGGCGATCAACGCGATCGCCATGACGATGAAGCAAACGGCAATGACGATCGAAGCGATCATCATCCAAAACTGCGGATCGTTCGCGTTCATAAACTAGTTCGTCTCGTCTTTGACGGGGTAACTCGGGCGGCCTTCGGTAATAGCCTTCGATTCGCCCTTCCGCTTCTCGGAGATGTAGGCTTCCTTCCCCGCCTCCACCGCCGCAGTGAACGGATTCGCAGTGCTCGCCGCCGCTGTACGGGCCTTCTCGGCAAACTCACCCGCTTTCTCCTGAGCTGTGTGGATATATTCCGAAGCCCTCTCGCGGCCGACCTCGTAATATTCACCAGCCCGTTCCTGCAGGTGCGAAGCGGTCTCTTTACTCTTTTCAATGCCCTTGCGGGTCGCATCAGCGATATCGCCGCGAAGCTCGGTGCCCGATTTCGGTGCGAAAAGCAGAGCAATAACGGCCCCGATCCCGCCGCCTATTAACAGGTAGGTCAATTTGGTGCCGACGTTGGCGTCATCCCGATCGTATTCGTTTCTCATAGAGTCTCCTGTACGCAATTTTTGCGGATAAATGGGCTTGAATTGTTGTGAAGTCTAAATATACCAGATATTTGCGTACGCGGGCAATAAAATATCCGCGCCTGGTTGCCGGCGCGGATCTGGAAGCGTTTTAGTATTTTTGTTCTAACCCAATCCGGCTAAGGTCAACTTTGCGACCTCCGACTGAATAAGATCGAAAGATGGGTTCAGTTCCAAGGCGGATCTCAAAAACTGCTTAGCTTTATCGCGGTTACCTAGTGCAAGCTCGATCATCCCCGCGTGGTAAAACAACACCGCGTCCTTCGTTCCGATCCTCATGGCCTCGCTCGACCTGGCCCTGGCCTCTTGAAACCTGCCTTTCTTGTATAAGCACCACGCCAGAATGTCGGAGGCGTAAACGTCCTTCAAGCCGGCATAATCCGCCTCGGCGATCTCGAGTGCTCTGTCGAGGTTTTGACCGCTATCTGCCCAGTGCAGCGCGACCCGGTGGGAATCGTGAAAATCTCCGAGCGCGTCGGAATTATCAGCCAACGCATATAGACGTTTCGCTGATTCCGATTTACCTAGTCGTTTATACACGTCGCCGAGCAATATCGCGTAACCGGTGTGCGGCGACCGCTCCACCGCTCCGGAGAGCAGCGAGGCAGCACCAGCTAGATCCCCCTTCGCAGCCCGCACGCGCCCCTTGCCCGCTGCTGCAAGATAGTAGTCAGGCACGAGGGACAGGGCTTCATCGTAGACCCTTTCCGCGTCGTCGAACCTCCCGTTACGCCAATAAAGCTCACCAAGCTGCGAAAGCGTCCATGCCTGAGCCTCCTTGTCGGCCGGGTCGGCCGTGCGCGCGGCAAGTTTGAACATTTCGGCCGCCCCATCGGTATCCCCGTGAAGTCCGCGCAGAATAGCGGCACGCGAATATGACTGTGAGTTCGGCTTCGCGTCCACCATTCTCTGCGCCGACTCGACCGCTTCCGGGTAGTTTCCAAGTTGGGTGTGGGCGTCGGTTAGGACCCCCAGCAAAAATGAATCCGGGGGGCCAGTGGCCGTTAGTTCATCACCTAGTTTCAATGCCGCAGCAAACTCATGGTACGTAAGGTGAAGCGAAGCTTTAAGTTTGAGCCCCTGGATATCAGTTGGGGATATCCGAAGCGCCTTTTCAACTGCTTTGCGTGCGTGCGAATTCAGGCTAAAGTCGCCGCTTCGACGCGCCGCGTTGATATAAGCGGATGCCGCCTGTAGGTAAGCGGCGGAGGAGGCCGGTGACTTTTCGATCGCCGCACGCGCCTCGGTGACCCTGACATCGCCGTGTATCGCTGGGAAATCCGATTCCGCGATCTTCACAGCACCGCTTTCGACTTTTGCACACGCGGCACCGAAAGCGGCCAAAATCAACAGGATCGCCGGCAATCCACATTTTCTATATTTTCTCATTTGCGACTCCAGTCTTTGGAAGTGCTTTTAGTGCGCATCCGCCGAGATCAACTTCCGGAGGATGCGCATATGCTGAAGGCTTGGAAAACCTTACTGCTGGTTGGACGTACGCGGCTGGTTGCCCTGGTTAGGCGGCAGCAGGTACGGGAAGCGGGTGAGCAGCGGCCCTTCGGGGTTGAAACTCACGCCGTCACCAAGCTGATTGTTCGGTGCCTGATTCGTCGCCGGTGTGAAGGGCGTACCGCCCGCGACTGCTCGAAGAGCGATGTCGGTTACATCGTCGAAAACACGTCGCCCATTAGGGAATCCGGCAAAGTCGCCGCCAAGCAGCCCGAGGCGATTTTGGCTGCCGATCGGCGTTATCGGGATCGCAACGTTCAAACGCAGATACTCATGCGGTGTTCCGTCCGACAAAAACGTAGTGTAATTGGGTCCGGTCACGGGATTGACGGGGATGCCGGTAGCGAAGATCGACACCAGATCGTTTCGCGGGGCCGCCGGTACCGTTATCCCGAACACCGCGTTCAGCAGCTTGGCAAGCTCAGGATCGAGCACGTAAGGGGCCGCCCCGGAATCGTCTGCCGGCGTGGATGCGTTAAACGCGTCCTTCAATTTCAGGGGGATCACCACTTCGTTCACCAACGGATTTCCAAGTCGCGAAACCTGTCTCCATCTCCCCTGATCGTCGGAATTGCCAGGACCAAGTACGCGAACTGATTTGCGGCTAGCCGTCGCCCATACGCCGATCACGGCATCGGCCGCGGTCGGGCCGGCGGGCACGGCTCCGCTGCGTGTGAGTTCTTGGACCGGCACCTCGATGGCGATCGTGCTGACGTTGTAGCCTTTTGTGGAATCAATGCCTCCGGATTCAGATGTAGTTGAACGGAGATTCAATGCGTCGAATACGCCGAGATCGATGTAGAAATACTCGTCACGGTTACCGGCGAAAACGCGGCCCCCGTTTGGCAGCGAGCCGATCGCGGGCTGGCCCAAGTTCATCTCGTAATCCGGAGTAACGCGCGGGCCGATATTTGCGGGGGGCACTTTGTAATCTGAACCGATCAGGTTGCCTTTCGAACCGCTGTTCCCGTCAACACGCCGAACCGAGTACGTCTGGGGCATGTTGTAGTCCGGGTCGCCCAGGTTGCTGATCACTGCGTCGTGGTTTACGGCCGACTGGCCGAGAACGGTCTCGCCGTTTTTGATCGTGGTGTTGAACTGAAACTGGTACGAAATGTCCTCGCGCCCGTCCCCGGTGTTGTCGATCTTGATTTCGTAAAGGACGGTATCGTCGAAGCGGAACCATTGCGGGCCACCCGAGGGCTCCTGAAGCGGAATGTAGTTGGCGATGAGCGTGACGTAGCCGTCGCGACCCGGCTCGACACTCCGGAAAGCATATGTATCGGTGTTGTCGGCGAAGCGGTCCATGCTAATGAGCGGTGCCTCGGCGTGGCTTGATGCGAATGCGGGCCCTCCGGCGAGCGCGGCGGCCGTCGCGAAAACGGTCAACCCTGCCAGGGCCCTTTTGAGTGTTTCTATCATAATTTCTGACTCCCTATTTCGTGATGAGTAGTGGGCAAAGCCGCAGGCCGCACGTTGCGGACATGCGATCTCACGCGTGCGGGGGACGCGAGCGCTTCGCTCATAAAAGCATCCAAGCGCGGTCTCGACCGGTGGATATTTAGACGAGATCTTTCTATGGACGACGCTGATGGTTTCGGCGGGGTTCGTCTATTAGATTCAATCACGCAAACTTAGGTCGAAAACCCAGGCCGCGCGGGTACTTAACTGTGCGGTTCTTTCGGCGTTCTGCTAGTCTATTAGATTGTTTTTTGTATATGGATCGCGAGCTAATTAGAAATTTTTCCATCATCGCCCACATCGACCACGGCAAATCGACCCTTGCCGACCGGATACTCCAATTGACAGGCGCCGTCGCTGATCGCGATATGGAAGATCAGTTGCTGGACGACATGGACCTGGAACGTGAACGCGGGATCACGATCAAGGCCCACGCCGTTCGTCTTGATTACAAGGCTAAAGACGGGAAACAATACGTGCTCAACCTGATCGACACGCCCGGGCACGTCGATTTTTCCTACGAGGTGTCGCGGTCGCTATCGGCGTGCGAAGGCGCTTTGTTGGTCGTAGATGCTTCGCAGGGCGTCGAGGCCCAGACGCTCGCCAACACCTATCTCGCAATCGAGAACGATCTTGAGTTGATCCCCGTGCTGAACAAGATCGACCTACCATCGGCCGAACCGGAGCGGATCAAGGAACAGATCGAAACGATCATCGGC
>Ga0307410_10001115_pt1 | contig 11739 bp, 10 predicted proteins | sample 322Ometagenome_3_FD_203707 | JGI IMG/M metagenome (GOLD analysis project Ga0307410, IMG submission 203707) | Maize rhizosphere microbial communities from greenhouse at UC Davis, California, United States - 322HYB-O-3 | ecosystem: Host-associated > Plants > Roots > Rhizosphere > Soil | place...
CTTCGCCGACGTCGCCGGCGTGGAGATCGTGCGCGGTGATGCGACGGCGCTGATATATGAGGACGACCGCTTCACCGGCGCAGCGTGTTTCACGATGCTGCATCATGTTCCGACTGTCGAGTTGCAGGACCGGCTGTTCGCGGAAGTCGCACGGGTCTTGCGGCCCGGGGCGCCGCTGGTGGCCAGCGACAGTCTGGCCAGCGACGAACTCGAGGCGCATCACGACGGGGACACCTACAACCCGGTCGACCCGTCGACACTGCCATCACGGCTGGCGGCAGCGGGGTTCGAGCGCGTTGAGGTGCGCACCAATCCGTACGGCTGGGCCGCGATCGCACGAGTCGCCGGCTAAGCGATTTCGGTGCCCAAACAGTCGCGTGTGGCGGTTGTTTACGCCCGAAATCGCCTAGGGGCTGGGTGGGACGTCTGGAACGTCTGGAACGTCTGGAACATCTGGAACATCTAAGTCGACGCGGACCACCTGCTCAATCCCCGGCTGATACGTGACGGGCTCGGACGGTGTCGGACCGAACGTCGGACTCAGCTCGCCGCCGGGACCGGCGAACTGAACATTGAACGTCGGCATGACCGGGGCGCTTGTGATGTAGAGCGCCTCGCAGATGCGGTCCCTGAGCCTGGAGCGGAAGAACTGGCCGACGGCGACTTTGGTGGTGTCGGCCACGGCAGCGCCCTCGGAGAGAACCACCGATGATCCTCGACGAACGGGCGCCAGTGCGGCCGTGCCCACGCACTGGTCGTCGCCGTCCACCGGCGCGAACGACTGGCGGATCTGCACGTAGACAGCGGTGCCGACGGTCGGCTCTGCTGCCGCCGCCGGCGCCGCGACCAGGCTTGCTGATGCCACGACGGCAAGGAGGTAGGCGGGCCGCTTCATGACGTTGAGCTTAGGCGGTGCCGGGCACCAGCCAGCGACCGGAAAAGGCCCGCCAACCGACGAACACCAGACGCAGCACCATGAAGGTCGACAATCCGGCCCAGATGCCGAGCAGGCCCCAGCCATATCCCAGGGACAGCCAGATCAACGGCAGGAACCCGACCAGCGCGCTGATCAGCGTGGCGTTGCGCATGAACTTGGCGTCGCCGGCGCCCAGAAGTACCCCGTCGAGGGCGAAAACGATTCCGGCGACCGGCAATTGAGCGACCATGAACCACCACGGGACGCCGATTGCGTCGAGCACCGAACGGTCATCGGTGAACACGCTCGGAATTACCGAGGCGCCGACCGCGAAGACCCCGGCCAGCATTGCGGAGGCCAGCGTCGAGAAGATCGTGACTCGCCATGCCACCGACTTCGCGTGGGCCAGTTGGCCGGCGCCCAACGCGGCGCCCACCAATGACTGCGCAGCGATGGCGAGCGAGTCCAGCACCAGGGCGAGGAAATTCCACAGTTGCAACACCACCTGATGCGCCGCGACGGCGGCAGCGCCGAAGCGGGCGGCGACGGCGCCCGCCGAGACGAAGCAGGCCTGAAATGCCAAGGTGCGCAACAACAGATCGCGGCCCAGCACGACCTGCTCCCGCAGCACCGCCGGCTCGATCCGCCACGACACCCGCTCGACGAACAGCGCACGCAGGAAAAACAATCCCGCGAGCCACTGCCCGATGAGGTTCGCAACGGCCGACCCTTCCAGCCCGAGCCGCGGCACGCCCAGCCAGCCGTACACCAACAGCGGGCAGAGCACCGCCGAGAGCGCGAAGCCCGTCACGACATAGCGCAGCGGGCGCACGGCGTCCTGCACACCACGCATCCAGCCGTTGCCGGCCGCCGAGATGAGAATCGCCGGCACCCCGAAAATTGCGATCCGAACCCACGGCAACGCCGCGTCGGCGATGTCGCCACCCTCAGAAGCCCCAGCCAATACGGACACCAGCGGCACGGCCGCGGCCTGCACCCCGATGACGATCAGCGCGCCCAAACCCAGCGCCAGCCAGGTGGCCTGCAAGCCCTCCCCGACCGCGGCCGGGCGGTCGCCCGCGCCGAAGAAGCGCGCCGAGCGAGCCGTGGTGCCGTAGGACAAAAACGTCATCTGGGAGCTGAGCGTGGCAAGGATCAGCCCGCCGATCGCGAGACCTGCCAGCGGCAGAGCACCCAGCCGGCCGACGATGGCGATGTCGAATAGCAAATAGATCGGCTCTGCGGCCAGCACCCCGAGGGCGGGTAGCGCCAGCCCGGCGATGCGGCGGCCGGTTGCAGTCGGTACCGCTGAGTCGTCGGCCGATTCAGGCAACGCGCCGGTTGACCGAGTCAGCGAAGGCGCACCCTGACGGGGTCAGCGGAGGGCCTCGCGAAGCGCCGCCACGACGTCGTCGGCCGACCCGGTGTCCGAGTAGCCGGCCGCGAGCCTGTGCCCGCCCCCGCCGAATCCACTGGCGACGGTCGCCAGGTCGTATGACTTCGAGCGCATCGACACCGACCAGTGCCCTGGCTCGATCTCCTTGAAGACCGCCGCCACTTCGGCCTGTTCGGTGGTCCGCACGATGTCGACGATGCTCTCGACTTCCTCCGGCCGTGCGCTCTTCCATTCCTGGTGTCCCACAACGGTATACACCAGGCCGCTACCCTCGGCGGCGTCGGGCAGCAGCTGCGCAGAGGCCAGGACGCGCGACAGCATCGGCAGCCACGCGAACGGGTGGCTGTCCAGCAGTGTCCGGCTGATCGACGCGTTGTCGACGCCGAGGTCGACAAGCCGGCCGGCCAGCCGATGCGCACGGGCACTGGCCCAGCGGAACGAACCCGTATCGGTGGTCAGGCCGGCATAAATGCAGTGCGCGACGCCGAGATCGATCGGCTTGCCCCACGCGTCGAGGAGTTCGGCCACCAGCATCGTGGTGGAGTCGGCCGACGGGTCGACGAAGTTGGCGGTGCCGAACAGCTGGTTGGAGGCGTGGTGGTCGATGACCAACACCTCACGGTCGGGTTCGGCGAGCTCACGCAGCGCGCCCAGCCGGTTGATGCTGGGAATGTCGACGGTCACCACCAGATCGGCGTCGCGGCGCATCTCGTCGGGCGTAACGAGCAGGTGCGCACCGGGCAGCGATTGAAGCGATTCGGGCAGTTCCGCGGGTGTGGCGTAACTGACCTCAACGCTCTTGCCCGCACTGTCGAGCACCAGCGCCAGCGCCAGGCCGGAGCCAAGAGTGTCGGCGTCGGGAAAGACATGGCAGACGACACTGACGCTTTGCGCGTCCGACAGCAGGTCGGCGGCGGCACGGGCATTGACACGTTCGCCCGCTGTGCTCCCGAGTGGGACGTCAGTCGTCTTGTCGATCGCGGTCACCGGTGTCCTCACCGTCGAACTCGTCGTCTCGGTCCCCCGTGAATGTTTCCGTGCTCTGCGCCCCTTCTACACGGTACGGGTCGGCATCGCCGGCGTGCTGGGCGCCTTCTCGAACTCTCGCCAAATCCTCATCCGCGGCCCGCGCGCGAGCAAGAAGCTCCTCCATCCGGTCTGCCACATCCGGGACGGTGTCACGTTCGAACGCCAGCGTCGGCGTGAACCGCACGCCCAGCGCGGCACCCACCCGCGTGCGCAATACACCCTTGGCGCTGTCAAGCGCCGCGGCCGCACCGGCATAGTCGGGCTCTTCGTCGAGACTGCGACCGAAGACCGTGTAGAAGAGCGTCGCGTCGTGTAGGTCACCGGTGACCTTGGCGTCGGTGATCGTCAATCCGGCCAGCCGCGGGTCCTTGATCTCGAACTCGATCGCCGAGGCGACGATGGTCGCGATGCGTTTGGCCAGCCGGCGTGCCCGTGCCGGATCAGGCATACTCAGGCCCTCTGTTCTTCGCCTGAGCGTGTCATCACGTGCGTTCCTTCTCGACAAGCTCGTACGCCTCGATGACGTCGCCTTCCTTGATGTCGGAGTACGTCAGCGTGAGACCACACTCGTACCCGTCGCGCACCTCGGTGACGTCGTCCTTCTCTCGCCGCAGCGACGAGATCGTGACAGTCTCGGCCACCACGACGTTGTCGCGGAGCAACCGTGCCTTGGCGTTACGCCGGATGAGACCGGAGGTGACCAGGCAGCCGGCGATGTTGCCGACCTTCGACGAGCGGAAGATCGCGCGGATCTCCGCACGGCCGAGTTCCTTCTCCTCGTAGACCGGCTTGAGCATGCCCTTGAGCGCGCTCTGGATCTCGTCGATGGCCTGATAGATCACCGAGTAGTACCGGATGTCGACGCCTTCGCGGTTGGCCAGCTCGGTGGCCTTGCCCTCGGCACGGACGTTGAAGCCGATGATGATCGCGTCCGACGCCGACGCCAGGTTGACGTTGGTCTCAGTGACACCACCGACGCCGCGGTCGATGACGCGCAGTTCGACCTCGTCGTCGATCTCGATGCCGAGCAGGGCCTCTTCCAGCGCCTCGACGGTGCCGGAGTTGTCGCCCTTGAGGATCAAGTTCAGCTGTGACGTCTCCTTCAACGCCGCGTCGAGATCGTCCAGGCTGATCCGCTTACGCGTACGCGCGGCCAGTGCGTTGCGCTTGCGCGCGCTGCGCCGGTCGGCGATCTGCCGAGCGATACGGTCCTCGTCGACGACGAGCAGGTTGTCACCGGCGCCGGGCACCGACGTGAACCCGACGACCTGCACCGGCCGTGACGGCAGTGCCTCTTCGACATCCTCGCCGTGTTCGTCGACCATGCGACGAACGCGACCATAGGCATCGCCGGCGACGATCGAGTCACCGACGCGCAGCGTGCCGCGCTGGATGAGCACTGTGGCGACCGGTCCGCGTCCGCGGTCCAGATGCGCCTCGATCGCCACACCCTGGGCTTCCATGTCGGGGTTCGCCCGCAGGTCGAGTGCGGCGTCTGCCGTCAGCAGCACCGCCTCGAGCAGAGCCTGGATATTGGTGCCCTGCTTCGCCGAGATGTCGACGAACATGGTGTCGCCACCGAAGTCCTCGGCCACCAGGTTGTACTCGGTGAGCTGGGCCCGGATCTTGGAGGGGTCGGCGCCTTCCTTGTCGATCTTGTTGACCGCCACCACGATCGGCACGTCAGCGGCCTGCGCGTGGTTGATGGCCTCAACCGTCTGCGGCATGACGCCGTCATCGGCGGCGACCACGAGGATGGCGATGTCGGTGGCCTTCGCGCCGCGGGCACGCATGGCGGTGAACGCCTCGTGGCCCGGGGTATCGATGAAGGTGATCGGCCGCTCGCTGCCGTCGTGCTCGACGGCCACCTGGTAGGCGCCGATGTGCTGGGTGATGCCACCGGCCTCGCCCTCACGCACGGTGGCGTTACGGATGGTGTCGAGCAGTCGGGTCTTGCCGTGGTCGACGTGACCCATGACGGTGACGACCGGCGGCCGGACCTCCAAAGCGGACTCGTCGCCTGCGTCTTCGCCGTAGGACAGATCAAACGACTCCAGCAGTTCGCGGTCTTCGTCCTCGGGGGACACGACCTGCACGACATAGTTCATCTCGCCGCCGAGCAGTTCGAGCGTCTCGTCGCCGACGGACTGCGTGGCTGTCACCATCTCGCCGAGGTTGAACAGCGCCTGCACCAGGGCTGCGGGGTTCGCATCGATCTTTTCGGCGAAATCCACCAGCGATGCGCCGCGGGCCAACCGAATGACCTCCCCATTGCCGTGCGGCAAGCGCACGCCACCGACGACGGGCGCCTGCATGTTCTCGTATTCGGCGCGTTTCGCCCGCTTCGACTTGCGTCCACGCTTGGGCGCACCGCCGGGACGACCGAAAGCACCCGCCGCGCCACCGCGCTGGCCGGGACGACCGCCACCACCGGGACGACCGCGATATCCGCCGCCGCCGGCCGCGGGCGCAGCGCCGCCACCACCGCCGGCGCCACCGCCGCGGTAGTTACCGCCAGCGCCACCGCCACCGGGACCACCGGGGCGACCGCCGCCACCGCCGGGACCACGGCCTCCGGGACCGGGACGTGGTCCACCGGGGCGACCGGCACCCGCGGCACCCGGCCGAGGACCGGCCGGCCGCGGGGGCATGTTGCCCGGCGACATGCCGGGGCGCGGAGCTCCTGGCCGCGGGGCGCCCGGTCGGGGTGCCTGCGGACGCGGAGCCGGCCGTTCGACCGGCGTCTGGGACGAGAATGGATTGTTGCCGACCCGCGGCGCACGCGCGGCGGGCTTGGGCGCTGGGCCGGGCCGCGGACCGGGCGTAGCGCCTGGTCCGGGGGCTGGCTGTGCCGGGGGGGCGGCCGGTGCCGCAGGCGGAGTCGTAGGGGCCGCAGCGGCTGGCGGAGGCGGCGCGGGTGCCGCCGGCTCCGGCGGCGCTACCGGCTTGGGGGCGGCCGGTTTCGCCGGTGCCTTGGCGGCGGGCTTGGCCGGTGAGCCAGCCGGAGAACCAGCCGGAGAACCGTTGCCGGCGGCCGGAACCTTGTCCGCGGCCGGCTTGGCGCCGCCGAATGATTCGCGCAACCGGCGCGCAACGGGGGCCTCCACAGTGGAGGACGCGGATTTGACGAATTCGCCCTGATCGCTCAGGCGGGCGAGAACTTCCTTACTGGTGACACCGAGCTCTTTGGCCAACTCGTGTACACGGGCCTTACCTGCCACTACAACTCCTGTCTAGGAGGCGGCAGCGGTGGTTGGCGCCGCGCCTCGGGTTAGCTATGACGCATGGTCATCGAGACTTCACGGTGTGCTCATGTTCTTCGCTACCTGTCTTGTTGCCTTGGTGCGCGGGCACTTTGGCGCCTCTAACTGCGCTGAAGTGCTCTAGCACCGCGGTGGTGTCCGGTGAACCGGTGATCCGCAACGCTCGGACGAATGCTTGCCGTCGAATTGCTGCGTCCAGACACTGCGGATCGAGATGCAACCAAGCACCCCGCCCCGGCAGTTTTCTGGCGGTGTCAACGGTCACGGCGCTCTGGCCATTCCCGCCGTCCGCAGCGACCACACGAAGCAGTTCGACGGCCAGCTCTCGCTTCCGACAGCCGACGCACGTACGGACCGGTCCTTTGGGGACGTCTGTCGCGTTTCGAGCCTCAGCAGCCGAAGTCTCGCGCTGGATCACGGTTCAGTCTAGCCATACCTGGTCCTTGCGCCTAAATGACCGTCCGCGCCGATCGGTCGGCGTGGACGAAGCGCTGACGGGTGGTCACCCGGTCGGCACGGCCTCCGCATCACTGCGGATGTCGATACGCCAGCCCGTCAACCGCGCCGCGAGCCGGGCGTTTTGCCCCTCCTTGCCGATTGCCAGCGAGAGCTGGAAATCCGGTACGACGACGCGCGCGGCGCGGGCGGCCTCGTCGATGACGCTCACCGACACCACCTTGGCCGGAGACAACGCGTTGGCCACGAACTTCGCCGGATCGGGGTCGAAGTCGATGATGTCGATCTTCTCGCCGGACAGCTCGCTCATCACATTGCGCACACGCTGGCCCATGGGCCCGATGCAGGCGCCCTTGGCGTTGAGCCCCGCCACCCGCGACGTCACGGCGATCTTCGAACGGTGGCCGGCTTCACGCGCGACCGCCACGATCTCCACCGATCCTTCGGCGATCTCGGGGACCTCAAGTGAGAACAGCTTGCGCACGAGGTTGGGATGTGTGCGCGACAGTGTGATCAACGGTTCGCGGGCGCCGCGACTGACGCCGACGACGTAACAGCGGAGCCGGTCACCATGCTCGTACCGCTCCCCCGGTACCTGCTCGGCCGACGGGATGACACCCTCGGATCCTTTGGTCTCACTGCCCATTCGGACGACGACCAAGCCGCGGGCGTTGGCACGAGCATCACGCTGGATGACACCGGCGACGATGTCGCCTTCGCGGGCCGAGAACTCGCCGTAGTTCTTCTCGTTCTCGGCATCTCGCAACCGCTGCAGGATCACCTGGCGCGCGGTAGTCGCCGCGATGCGGCCGAAACCCTCTGGCGTGTCATCCCATTCGGAGATGACGTTGCCATCCTCGTCGGTTTCGCGTGCCAGCACCTGGACCATGCCGGTCTTGCGGTCGATCTCGATGCGAGCGTCCGCCTCGTGCCCCTCGGTATGGCGGTACGCCGTCAGCAGTGCTGACTTGATCGTTTCGACGACGACGTCGACGGATATTCCTTTGTCAGCCTCGATCGCATGCAATGCCGCCATGTCGATGTTCACCGCGGATCCCCCTTCCCGGATTGACCGGCCAGCTCCAGCTCACGCTTATTCGGAGGTGAAAACTCAACCTGTACAACAGCTTTGGTCACACTGCCCATCGGTAGCTCACGCACCGACAGTTCGGCACCGCGACCATCGCGCACCACCAATCGCACGGTGCCGCCGCTGGTTTCACCCAGCCGGCCAGTCAATTGGGTGCCGTCGGACAGCGTCAGCTCGATCTTGCGACCGCGTGCGCGGCGGAAATGCTTTTCTGTGGTCAGCGGCCGGTCCACTCCCGGCGAGGTGACCTCGAGGACATACGGCGCGGCCTTGTCGTCGACACCGTCCAGCAGTTCGGATGCGGATCGGGACAGTGCGGCGGCCGCATCCAGGTCAAGGCCGTTGTCACCGTCTGCCACCACCGTGATGCGCGGCGGTCGAGCGGCCGCGTCGATGATCACGTCTTCGATGTCATAGCCTGCGCGCGCGAACTCATCGCCAAGTAGCTCGACGACCTGTTTCTGCGAAGGTAATCCCGCAGACCGCTCCGTCACGGCGAGCTCCTCATCTTGAGTTGTTCGGACACACGTTCGGCGTGCCTTGCAACAAACCTCGCTACAGACACGAAACCGCCTTTTCAACGATACGCCAGCGTTGTCGCGGTAATCGGCAAAAGCGCGGTGGCTGTGGGCGGTCGCTGCAATGGCAAGATGTTGCACGTGCCGAGCCCGAACCCGACCGTCAGCAGGCGGCGAGTCCTGGTCGGGGCGGCGGCGTTGGCGCTGCTGGGCGCGTCGGTAGCGGCTTGTGGGTCATCGACACGGCCGCCGGAAGTCGAGGAGCTGGCCGGCCAACTCGAGCGGGCCCGCTCCGACAGCCAGCTGGCGACCGACGCAGCGGCCGCCGCGCGTGGCGCGATCGCGGGGGCGCTGGACGCGGTTGCATCTGAACGGTCGGCACATGCCCAGGCCCTTTCCGATGAACTCGTGAGAATGCGCGGAGCGGACGCACCCACCTCGACCCCGACCAGCACCACCGCCGAGGCCGCCGAGCCGCCGACTGCAAAAGACGTCATCGCCGCGCTGCGTCAGTCGGCGGACAGTGCGACCGGACTGGCCGCGAAGATGTCGGGTTACCGCGCCGGCCTGCTCGGCTCTATCGCCGCGGCCTGCACCGCGGCCTATTCGGTCGCACTGGTACCGCCGGGGAGCCCGCAATGACATCCCCGGAACCCACGCCGACCACGCCGAGCACGACCACGTCGTCACGGGCCGCCGAACCGACCAGCCCGTCGCGGCCGCCCAATGCCGCCGACGGCGCACTGTTCGACGCGATCGCCACCGCACAGGCGTCGATCTACGGCTACGGGATCGTGTCGGCGCACTCGGTCCCCGACACAAATTCCTTGGTGTCGTCATCGATGGCCCAGCACCGCAAGCGGCGCGAGGAGGCCTTGGCGATGCTGCAGGCCCGGTCGGTGCAAGCCCCACTTCCTGCGGCCGGGTATCAGTTGCCGATCGAGGTCGACAACCCCACGGATGCGGCGAATCTCGCGGTGCGCATGGAGGAGGACGCCGCCGTTGCGTGGCGCGCCGTCGTCGAGCAGGCGACCGACGAACAGGAGCGCGCGTTCGCGGTGAGCGCGCTGACCGATTGTGCGGTCAGGGCGGCGCGGTGGAGTCGCGTTCTGGGCACCACCCCGATCACGGTCGCCTTCCCCGGGGGCAGCGAATAACGGTCACTGTTTCTCGTCGGGAACATCCACGACAGCGCGGTTTCATACCCAACACGCCGCGCTGACCGTATGAGACCGCACAACCGCGGGTGCCATCCGCGTGGGACCGTGCCCTAGGAACTCAGCGCCGCCGCAATGTCGGCCGCCGCATTCTCGACGAGGATCTCCTGGGCGTCGCCGGTGAACCGGTTGCGCAACTCGACCACACCATCGGCCCAGCCGCGACCGACCACGACGATCCACGGCACACCGAGCAACTCGGCGTCCTTGAACTTGATCCCCGGTGAGGCCTTCCGGTCATCGAGTAGCAGCTCGAGACCTCGCGCGTCCAGCTCGGCGGCCAACGCCTCCACGCCGGCGCGGGCAGCGTCGTCTTTGTTGGCGATCACGACGTGCAGGTCGAACGGCGACACCGATGACGGCCAGCGCAACCCCAGCTCGTCATGGTGCTGTTCGGCGATCACCGCGACCAGTCGCGATACCCCGATGCCGTAGGACCCCATGGTCAGCCGCACCGGCTTGCCATTCTCGCCGAGCACATCGGCCTCGAACGCATCGGCGTACTTGCGGCCCAACTGGAAGATGTGCCCGATCTCGATGCCGCGCGCCGACACCAGTGGCCCCGCACCGTCGGGTGAGGGATCGCCGTCGCGGACCTCGGCGGCCTCGATGGTGCCGTCGGCGACGAAGTCACGTCCGGCGACCAGGCCGACGACATGCTTACCGGTCTCGTCGGCTCCGGTGATCCACGAGGTGCCGTCGACCACCCTCGGATCGACCAGGAATCGAACCTTGTTGGCCAGCAACGCTTTCGGGCCGATATAACCCTTGGTCAGAAACGGGTGCTTGGCGAAGTCGGCGTCGTCGAGCAGCGCGTACTCGGCAGGTTCCAGGGCGGCGCCCAGCCGTTTGTCGTCGACCTCGCGATCGCCCGGCACGCCGACGGCCAGCAGCTCCCACTCACCGCCGGGTACGCGAGTTTTCAGCATCACGTTCTTGAGCGTGTCCGCGGCGGTCACCTCTCGGTCCAGCACGGTGTTGGCCCACTCGACGAGCGTGGCGATCGTTGGGGTGTCCGGGGTGTCGTACACCTTGGCTTCGGGCTGGCCGTCGATCGGTAGGGACTCCGGGACGGCCGTCGTGACCGCTTCTACGTTGGCGGCATAGCCGGATTCGTCGCAGCGCACGAATGTGTCCTCACCGATGTCGCTTTCGGCCAGAAACTCCTCTGACGCGCTGCCACCCATCGCCCCGGACACGGCAGAGACGATCACGTACTCGACGCCAAGCGTGTCGAATATGCGTTGGTAGGCCTCGCGGTGCGCCAGGTACTGCGCGCGCAACCCGTCGTCGTCGACGTCGAACGAGTAGGAGTCCTTCATCACGAACTCGCGGCCGCGCAGGATGCCCGCCCGCGGCCGCGCCTCGTCGCGGTACTTCGTCTGGATCTGGAACAGCAGCAGCGGAAAATCCTTGTAGCTGCTGTACTCCCCCTTCACGGCCATCGTGAAGAACTCTTCGTGGGTCGGCCCCAGCATGTAGTCGTTGCGCCTGCGGTCCTGCAGACGGAAGACCCCGTCGCCGTATTCGGTCCATCGATTGGAGACTTCGTAGGGGGCCTTGGGCAGCAGCGCGGGAAACAGGATCTCCTGACCGCCGATGGCCCTCATCTCACCGCGGACGACGGCCTCGATCTTGCGCAGCACCCGAAGGCCCAGCGGCAGCCAGCTGTACAGCCCGGGCCCGATCGGCCGGATGTAGCCGGCCCGGATCAGCAGCTTGTGGCTGGGCACCTCGGCGTCGGCGGGGTCGTCACGCAGCGTGCGCAGGAACAGCTCGGACATGCGGGTGATCACAGCCGACAACCTTACTGACCGGGTCCGCTAGAGCTCGCCGGCCTCCACTGCCTCGCGA
>Ga0307410_10001116_pt1 | contig 11737 bp, 12 predicted proteins | sample 322Ometagenome_3_FD_203707 | JGI IMG/M metagenome (GOLD analysis project Ga0307410, IMG submission 203707) | Maize rhizosphere microbial communities from greenhouse at UC Davis, California, United States - 322HYB-O-3 | ecosystem: Host-associated > Plants > Roots > Rhizosphere > Soil | place...
CTCAAGGTTTGGACGAGGACGCGGACGAGGAATGAACCCGTTCGCCGAGCTGGCCACGCGTCTCGACCAGTTCGGGCCGTGGGCGCCGGCGCTCTTCGTCGCCGCCTACGTGGTGGGCACGGTCGCTTTCGTGCCCGGCACGATCCTGACGCTCACCGCCGGCGCCGTGTTCGGCGTCGGGCGCGGCGTTCCCCTCGTCTTTACCGGTGCGGTGCTGGGCTCGTCCGCCGCGTTCGGCGTCGCGCGAGGCCTCGCGCGGCGGCACGTGGCGCGGTGGCTCGCACGCGACCCGCGCGCGCTCGCCCTCGCCAACGCGCTCGAGGGGCAGGGTTTCAAGATCATCGTGCTGATGCACCTGTCGCCGCTCATCCCGTACAACCTGCTCAACTACGCGTGCGGCATCAGCACCATCCGCTTTCGTGATTTCCTGCTCGGAACGATCGGGATGCTTCCGCTGATCGTGCTGTACACGTACTACGGCAAGGTCATCGGCGACGTGGCGGCGATCGCGACGGGCACCGCCGTTCCGCGCGGCCCGGCGTACTACGTGGCGCTCGGCCTCGGCCTCGTGGCGACGATTGCGCTGACGGTGGTGATCACCCGCGCCGCGAAGAAAGCGCTCGCGCAGCCGCACGATCGATAAGCCACTCGACGGCATCGCCGGCCCGCCGCAGCAACTGCACCGGCCAGCGGCGCACGTCCTCCGGCCCTTCGATCGCCGCCGCGACCGCGTCCGCCTTCTGCTCACCTGCGACCAGCATCACAATCCGTCGTGAGTCGAGCAGCGCCGGCGGTGTCAGCGTGATGCGGAACGCGTTGAGGTGCGGCGCCCATGGTGCAGCCACCAGCCTCGTTCGCTCCTCGAGTACCGGACTTCCCGGGAAGATCGACGCGATGTGCGCGTCGTCGCCGAGGCCCAGGAGCATGAGGTCGAACATCTGCGATCCGCTGTCCACGTTCCGGGATCCGCCCGCGATGGCTGCGAGCTCGCGTTCGTACTCGCGCGCGGCTTCTTCGGCCGGGAGCTCCCCGCGCATGCGATGCACCTGCGAGGCGGGAATCGGCACGTGCGCGAGGAGGGCGTCGCGCGCCATACCGTAGTTGCTGTCTGCATGATCGGGCGGCACGTGGCGTTCGTCACCCCAGTAAAGGTGCACATCCGTCCACGGCAGGCGCGACGCATCGCGCGCCAGCGTCTCGTACATCCGCTTCGGCGTGCTGCCGCCGGTGAGCGATACGACGGCGCGGCCGCGGGCGCCGACGGCGGCGAGCACGATCTCCATCCATCGGTCGGCGGCGACGCGCGCCAGCGCCGCCTCGTCGGCGGCGATCGTCAGCATCGCCAGTGACGCCCGTCGCGGTCGAGGAGCCCGGCGGCTTCCGCCGGGCCCGGCGACTCCGGTTCGTAGACCGGCAGCGGCTGCGATCGGTCGCGGCGCCACGTCGTGAGGATCGGCTTAACGATTTCCCAGCCCGCCTCGACGATGTCCATGCGGTGAAAGAGGGTGGGGTCGCCGATCATCGCGTCGTAGAGCAGCGTCTCGTAGCCAGTGCTCGGCTCGGTGCCGAAGTAGTCGGCGTAGGAAAAATCCATCTTCACCGTGCCGAGCTTCTCGAACGGGCCGGGCACCTTCGCGTCGAACGAGAGCGCGATTCCTTCATTGGGCTGAATGCGGATGATCAGCACGTTCGGATTCAGGTGCTCGATGGGCGATTCGCGGAAGAGCATGAACGGCGGCCGCTTGAACTGCACCGCGATCTCGGTCAGCCGCTTGTGCATCTTCTTGCCCGTGCGCAGGTAGAACGGCACGTCGGCCCACCGCCAGTTGTCGACGAACAGCCGGAGCGCGACGAAGGTCTCCGTCATCGATTCCGGGTTGACGTTCTTCTCCTGGCGATACCCCGTGTACTGCGCGCGGACGACGTCGCGGCGCACATCGTCGGCGTTGAACGGTGGCACGGCGTGCAGCACCTTGACCTTCTCGTTGCGCACGTCCTCCGCGCCGAACGAGATGGGCGGTTCCATCGCCACGAGCGTGAGCAGCTGGAACATGTGGTTCTGCACCATGTCGCGCAGCGCGCCGGCGGCGTCGTAGTAGGTGCCGCGGCCCTCGACGCCCACGCTCTCCGACACCGTCATCTGCACGTGGTCCACGTAGCGGCGATTCCAGATCGGCTCGAAGATGCCGTTGGCGAACCGGAACGCGAGGAGGTTCTGGACGGTTTCCTTCCCGAGATAGTGATCGATGCGGTAGATCTGCGCTTCGTCCAGGCTCGTCGAGAGCTCCGCGTTCAGCGCCCGCGCCGATTCGAGATCGTGGCCGAACGGCTTCTCGACGATGAGGCGACGCCAGCGGCCGCCGCGCTCGTCGGTGAGGCGAGCGCTGCCAAGGTGAAGGGCGACGGTGCCGAAGAGCGCGGGCGGCACGGCGAGGTAGAACAGGTAGTTGCCGCCCGTTCCGTACCTGGCATCGAGCGTCGCGAGCGTCTCGCGGAGCTGTACGTACAACTGCGAGTCGTCGAACTCGCCGTTGACGTAGTGGAGCCGCTCGCTGATGCCGTCCCACAGCGGTCCTTCGAGCGGCTCGCCTTCGGCGTCGCGCACGCGGTCGCGCATGTCGGCGCGGTACTGGTCCTCGGCAATCGGCGGCCGCGCGACGCCGAGCACGGCGAAGTTGTCGGGCAGCAGCTTCGCTTCGGCCAGGTTGTAGAGCGCGGGCAGGAGCTTGCGCCGCGTCAGGTCGCCCGACGCGCCGAAGATGACGAGGATGCAGGGATCAGCGCTCGACATGGCCGCCGAACTGCGCGCGCAGCGCCGACAGCAGCTTCTCCGCGAAGGTGTGATCGCGGCGCGAGCGGAAGCGGGTGTAGAGCGCGGTGGTAATCACATCCGCCGGCACCGATTCCTCGATTGCGGCGGCGACCGTCCACCGGCCTTCGCCGGAATCCGCGACGGTGCCCACGAACTGGTCGAGGCGGGGATCGGCGGCGAGCGCGATCGCCGCCAGGTCGAGCAGCCACGAGCTCACGACGCTGCCACGGCGCCACACTTCGGCGATGTCGGCGAGGTCGAGATCGTAGCGGTGATCGGAGGGCAGCGACTCGGCGGCGGCATTGCGGAGGATGTCGAATCCCTCAGCGTACGCCTGCATCAGGCCGTACTCGATCCCGTTGTGGATCATCTTCACGAAATGCCCGGCGCCGACCGGCCCGCAGTGCAGGAAGCCCTCGTGCGCCGTGCCGCCGGGCGCACGGCCTTCGCTCGGCGGAATCGATCCCTGGCCCGGTGCGAGCGTGCGGAAGATCGGCGTGAGCCGCGCGAACGCGTCGCGCGATCCGCCGACCATCAGGCAGTAGCCGCGGTCGGCGCCCCAGACGCCGCCGCTCGTGCCGGCATCCATGTAGTCGATGCCGCGCGCGGCCAGCGTCTTCGCGCGGCGCACGTCGTCTTTGTAGTAGCTGTTGCCGCCGTCGATGATGACGTCGTTGCGCTCGAGGTGTTCGGCCAGCGCGTGAACCGTCTGCTCCGTCGGATCGCCGGCCGGGACCATGATCCAGATCGCGCGCGGCGGCGTGAGACGCGAGGCCAGGTCGTCGATCGACGTGCCGCCGGTGATGCGATCGGACCGAAGCGCCGCTACCGCGTCGGGGCTGCGGTCCCAGGCAATAACCTCGTGTCCGCCGCGGGCGAGGCGGCGGGCCATGTTGCCGCCCATGCGGCCGAGACCGATGAGCCCGATCTGCACGTCAGATCTTGCCGGTGAAGCGCGCTTCGAAGTCGTGGATCTTGGCGAGCCGCCGCAGGTGCCGCTCCTCGCCGCTGAACGTGGCCTTGAGGAACGCGTCGACGATCTCGCGTGCGAGGTTCGCGCCGACCACCCGCGCGCCGAGGCACAGCACGTTCATATCGTCGTGCTCGACCGCCTGGTGCGCCGTGTAGCAGTCGTGGCAGACCGCGGCCCGGATACCGGGAAACTTGTTCGCGGCAATCGAGACGCCGGCGCCGCTGCCGCACACGATGATGCCGCGCTCGCACTGGCCATCGCGCATGACGCCGGCGACCGCCTCGGCGTAGTCGGGGTAGTCGACCGCAGCGGCGGTGTCGGTGCCGAGGTCGAGGATCTCGTGACCTTCGCGGGTGAGCTTGCCGGCGAGGTCGCGCTTCATTTCGTAGCCGGCGTGGTCGGCGGCAAGAGCAATTTTCATCGGATTTCTACTATACGTCCGCGGCCGGCCTCGTGTCGTCTTACCCGGCGAGGTTGTTATACTTACCGCTATGCGCCATACCGCTAAGTTGTTCACGGCGGGAGCCTTTGCGGCCCTGCTCGCGGCGATGTCCACCCTGGGCGCCGAAGCGCTGGGCGCGAAGGCGGCCGCCCAGCAGCCGCCGGCGCAGACGCCGCCCGCGGCGAAGCCGGATCAGCAGCCCGCGCCGCCCCGTGAAGGGCAGCCGACCTTCCGCGTCGCCGTCGATCTCGTCACCACCGACGTCATCGTTCGCGACGAGAAGACGGGGCAGTTCGATGCGAAGCTGTCGCGCGACGACTTCGAGATTCTCGAGGACGGGGTCAAGCAGGACATCGCGTCGCTCGTGCTGATCCACGGCGGCCGCGCGTTCAACATGCAGGCGCCGCCGCCGCCGCCGGCGCAGGAAGGCATCATCCTGCCGGCGCAGCGGCCGACCAGCGACGCCGCGGGACGCATCTTCCTCATCTTCGTCGACGACCTGCACCTCGACTTCCGCAACACCGGCCGCATCCGCGACCTGTTCAAGCGGATCTCGAAGAATCTGGTTCACGACGGGGACATGTTCGGCATCGTCTCCACCGGGCCGTCATCACTGGCCATCGATCTCACCTACGACCGCCAGGTGCTCGACTCGGCGATCAAGAAGATCACCGGCAACGGCTTGCGGCCGAACGACATCATTCAGGGCGCGGAAACGTCGGAAGGACCGAGCGAGGTGCGCTACCGCGCGCACGTGGCATTTTCCACGGCGTACGACCTGATGAAGCAGCTCGAGAAAGTGCACAACCGGCGCAAGGCGGTCATCTACGTGAGCAACGGCTACGACTTCAACCCGTTCGAGCAGGCGCGGCTCGGGGAAGATCCGGTATTCGGCGGGCGCTACGGCGAGGATCGGAACGCGAACATGACCGATCCGTTCTCGCAGTCGCTGCGGCAGGGGCAGCAGTTTGCCGACGCCGACCTGGCGCGCGAGATCTCGGAGCTGACCCGCGCCGCCAACCGCGCCAACGCCACGATGTACACGATTGACCCGCGCGGCCTGGTCGCCGGCGCCGACATCGACGAGCAGATCGATCCGGTGGAATGGGGCAACCACGTGCGCAAGACGCAGGACAGCCTGCGCGTGCTGGCCGACCAGACCGGCGGCATCGCCGTGGTCAACCAGAACGACTTCGACAAGGCGCTGAAGCGGATTGACGCGGAGACGAGCGACTACTACGTGCTCGGGTACTACTCGACGAATCCCGACCCGCTGAAGCGGACGCGCAAGCTTGAGGTGAAGGTCAAGAAACCGAACATGTCGGTGTGGTCGAGGACGTCCTACTCGCTGCGCCCGCCACCGGCGCCGACGTCATCGAAGTAGCTGGTCGCCATCCGCGATCCGCCATCCGCAGTCAAGTTCAGGAGCGGAGCGGATCGCGGATCGCGGCTGTCTATCTATACCAGTTGAATGTCTGCTCGCTGCTGGTCTGGCGGCGGGCCGCTTCGATCGCTTCCTGGATCTTCTCTTTCAACCACACCACCGGCTGCGGCTGGCTCGCGAGGAATGCTTTCCAATCGGCTTCGCTGAGCGGGACGTGGATGACGCGGTGGTCGGTGGTTGTGTTCATCGTGCAAGGCCTCCTTGGGATCGGGATCCTACGGGCTAGCTGCTCCATTTGGAAATAGAATGATCGAATTGGGCCCATCGATTCTGATCATGGATGCTCCAGCCGCAGTTTCCCCTTCACCTGCGCGAACGCGGTGAGCACCGCGGCGACGGTCCGCGGCAGGCGGCTCATTTTCGGGTAGACCCACCCGGTCTCGCGTATGAGCGAGTGCCCGACGATTCGACTGGAGAAGAGCCGGCGCGCGCTGACGTCCGCGGCCACTGCCTGGTATGGCGCGATCGTGATCCCGAGGCCGGTCCGCACCATCGCTTTCAGGATTTCCACGTTCTCCGTCTCCATCACGATGCGCGGCTCGATGTGCTCGGCGAGGAAGAACTCGTCGACCACGCGGCGCGTGTTCGAGCCGCGCTCGAAGAGTACGAACGGCTGCTGCTGAACGTCCGCGGCGTGGATCCGCTTCTTCCGCGCGAGCGGATGCCGGGCGTCGCCGACGAGCAGCAGTTCTTCCTTGAGCACCGGCACCGAGACGAGATCGGGCGAGGCGATCGGCAGCGTCAGGAGCGCCAGGTCCGCGGTGCCCGCCCGGAGCTGCGCAATGCACTCTTCGCCGCTGCCCGCGCTGATCTGCAAATCGAGGTGCGGGTGCAGTCGACGGATCTCGGCGAGCAGGGCGGGGAACACGTAGAGGCAGACGGTCATCCCGCCGACGAGGCGGAGCTGTCCCTTGAGCGACTCCTGGCGGTCGCTGATTTCGGCGATGGTGTCCTGGAGATCCTGGAAGACGCGATGACTGAGCTGCAGCAGCGCGTCGCCTGCCGGCGTGATCCGCACGCGTCGTCCGACGCGGTGAAAGACGGGCTCGCCGAGCTCGTCTTCGAGCAGCAATACCTGGCGGCTGATCGCCGACTGCGAGACGTGAAGCTTCTCGCCGGCGGCGGTGAACGAACCGGTCTCCGCGATGGCCCGGATGATCTCGAGTTGACGGAGATCCATCGATCAGTGATTAGGGGCCTTCGATCATCCCGTCTTCTTCTTGAGCAGCGAGCATGCGCCGACCGCACCGGTCGGGTCGAGCGCTTCGGAGCCCTGGTCGATGTGCTGGATGATCCCGTTTGCGTCGATGACGAAGGTCACGCGCCGCGCGAAGCCGGATGCCTCGTCCAGGATCCCCAGCTGTCGCACGTAATCCTTTTTCGAATCGCTCAGGATCGGAAAGTCGACGCCGACCTGTTCACGAAACGCCTTGTTCGCCCATGTGCTGTCGACGCTCACGCCGAACACCGCCGCGTTGGCGGCGTTGAACCCTGCGGCACTTTCACGGTACCGCTGCATTTCGGTGGTTCATCCGGGAGAGAACGCGGCGGGGAAGAAGGCGAGGACGACCGCCTGCTTTCCCTTGTAGTCGCTCAGCTTCACCTGCTTGCTCTGCGGGCGGCCGCCGTCGGTGGCCGGCTCGAGATACGACAGCGTGAAGTCGGGCATCGGATCGCCGACCTTGACGGCCGGCGGTGGCGGCGGCGGAGGCGCCGCCTGCGGAGTGGGGGCGGTGGGCTGCTGCGCCGAGGCGACGGTCATCGCGCCGAGCAGCACGCCCAGAGAGAGCACGTATTTCATGGGCGGATATTACACCGCCGCCCGCCTCCGCTAAAGTTTCGGCAAGGCGTCGCGCGTGCGTTCGACCGCTTCCTCCAGGTAGTGCTTGTCGAGCTCGATGCCGATGAAGTTCACACCGAGCTGCGCGCACGCGACCGCGGTGGATCCGAGGCCGAGAAACGGATCGGCGACCGTCTTCAGGCGCGCCAGTCCATGCAGCTTCAGGCACATCTCCGGCAGCTTCGGCGGGAAGGTTGCCGGGTGCGGCCGGTCCTTCTCGCGGCTCTGAATCGTCTCGTAGGGGATGAACCAGGTATTGCCGCGGCAACGGAGGTCGTCCGCTGCCTGCCGCCAGCGCGTCACGTTCGACTTGTCCTGGTACTGCACCCCGATCGCCTGCCGGTCGAGAGGCGTCTGTCCCTCGGGCGTGAAATGAAACACGAACTCGTGACAGTCGTGGACGAAACGCTTGCTGTTGATCGGCTTGTAGTGCCCGACGGCGATGTTCTCGCGGTCGATCGCAATCGACTTGATCCAGTGAATCGTGTTCTGCAGCTTGAGGTGCGGGCGCACCGCCTGCGCCACGTCGAGCGCCGTCCACGGGTCCGTCGGCTTGGCGCCGACGTTCAGGAAGAGCGACCCGTCGGCGCTGAGCGCCTGGGTGGCGCGGCTGACCCACTCACCGGTCCACTCGAGGTAATGCGCGCGCGGAATGGTGTCGTCGTAGCTGCGGTACTGGATCCCGAGGTTGTACGGCGGCGACGTGACGATCGCGTCAATCGACCGCGACGGCAGCCGGCCGAGCACCTCGACGCAGTCGCCGAGATAGAAGCGGAAAGTGGCGCGGCCGATTTTGAAGCTGGTGTGGGGTTCGGGAAGGCGGGGCACCGGGGGGAATTGTACCGCGGGCGAAAACCTCCACGACCCAACTTCCAACACCCAAAGCGTTGCCGCGACAACTGGCGCCTTGGGAGTTGGCAGTTGGCGATTGAGCGTTCTACGCTACGACGCCTTCGCGGTGACAAAACCCGGCGTGGCTGAGAGGCGGTCGGTGGCGATCGTGTGGTTGCGCCGGTGGCCGTGCAGCTCGCACGCGATGCCCTTTTCTTCCACGTAGGTGAGCTCGCGGCTGGTCGCCAGCTCGCGATACTGCCCGATCACGCATCCGCAAGTCAGCGTCCGAAATCCGAGGAGCCGCACCAGACTCATGACCCGAACCTCCGCGCCGCAATTTAGCAATCCTTGTACCGCTGAGTTCATGCTCGCGATGTCGTTACGAATGCGTCGGTGCGCGCGGGTCGACGCGGAAAACGGCGCAAATCACACGCCTCGTTCTTTACATCCGGAGACGCGCCGTGGCTGCGCGGCCGCAGGGTGTGTTCAATCTCCAACGGCGGTTGTGCCACTTCAATACGTTGGACGACCGAGCGTCGCGAGCGCGCGCGTCAAGCCGTCGCGCGCTGCCTCGGACGAGGAATCGAGCGTCAGCGCTTCGGCGAAGTAATCCGCCGCGCGGGTGACATTTCCCCCCTCCATTTCGAACATTCCCAGATTTGCATACGCGGTGGGATCGCGCGGATCAGCCGCGATTGATGCTTCGAACGCGCGCCGTGCCTCATCGCGATTCCCGGCGGTCGCATAAGCGGCGCCCAGCAGGTTGAGGCAGCGTGCGTGGCGCGGATTGCGCGCGCGCAGCCGTTCGGCAATCTGGATCGTCTCGTTCGTGCGTCCCGCCATGAACTGAAGTGTGGCCGTGTAGTAGAGCGTCGATTCGCTCTGTGGCGCGACACGCTGCAAGTCGGCGACGACGGTGGCCAGGCGCTGGCCGTCGCCGGCGTCTGCAAAGAGCGACGCGAGCTGGTCCATGGCGCGGACGTCGCGTTCGGCGCCGGCCAAGAGCGGACGCAGCGGCTCGGCCGCGCCCTGGTAGTCGCCGCGGCCGGCGATCAGGCGCGAAAGTGCCACGGCGGCGGAAACGTTCACGGGATCCCGCGCCGTGATGCGCTTCAACTCTGCTTCAGCGTCGCCGATGCGACTCGCGGCAATTGACGCGCGGACAAGGCCCTGGATGGCCGCGTCGTCGCGCGGGTTGCGCTGCACGGCGCGCACGAAATCCTCGAACGCCAGGTGGCCCGCTTCCGCCTTCAGCTGCATCGTGCCGCGGTTCGTCCACGTGTGCTCCGCGGCAAACGCCTGCCGTACCGCGTCGGGCAGCGTGCCGCGCTGTGCAAGCGCGCGCAGCGCCGCCGTGTTGTCCGACGTGGTCCGCCCGTAGATCCCGCGCGGCGCCGAGAACTCCAGCGTCATCCCGTCATCGGTCTGGATAGCGGCGTTGCCTGCATACGCCTTGAGTTGCTCCGCGCCGGCCGTGAAGAGCGTGAGCAACGTGTCGGGATCGTGAACGTCAACACCGGCAAGGTCGGCGGCAACGCCCGGCCGTTTCCACGCGGCTCGAACCGCGTCGAGGCGCGGCTCGATCTCGTTGGCCGATCCGATGAGCAGCACATCGCCTTCGCCGACGAGCCACAGGGAGGCGTGCGGAAACACCGACGTGAACGTGGCGACGATCGATTGCAGATCTTCGGCGCTGATGTCGTAGGTGTGCGCCCACTGGCAGAGGAGTCCGCCGGGGGCGAGGCGCGCGCGCGCCGCCTGGAAGAACTCGCGGGTGAATAGCGCCGCCACGCCGGCCATCCACGGATTCGACGGCTCCGAGATGATCACGTCGTAGCGCTCGTCGCCGAGCGACATGTGGGATCGGCCGTCGCCGACAACGAGGTTCGTGCGGCGATCGGCGAGTGCGTCGTGGTTCTCGCGCACGAAGAAGCGCGAGGCATCGACGACCTCCGGCGAGATCTCCAGCATGTCGGCGCGCTCGATGGGATGCGTGAGGGCGCTCCCGAGCGTCACGCCGCTGCCAAGGCCGATGATGCCCACGCGCCGCGGGTTCGGGTGGAGCAGCAGCGGCACGTGCGCGAGCAGGCGTTGCGTGAGCATGTCGCCTGCATTCGACGCGTCCACCTTGCCGTCGATAGCGAGCGAGACGGCGCCGGTGAGGTTGCGGACCGACACCGTGCCGGCCGCCCCTTCGCGGTAGTAGAGCAGCGTGCCGGCCCTGAGCAGGGCATTGCGGTGCGGACCCTGCAGGTAGGGTGCGTACTTGTAGGCGCCGCTCGACAGCAGTTCGTGATCCCATGGCGGCAGCATGGCGATAACCACTGCCGCTCCCACCGCAAGGGCCAATGCGATCGCCGCCGCTGCCCATCGACGCGCATGTCCGGCGGCGACGATGACGAATCCGAGAATCGCAAGCGCGGCGGCCAGGCGGACTGTGTTCTCGAGGCCGAACCGCGGCACGAGGAAGAAGCCGCCCGCGAGCGCACCGGCGATCGCACCGACGGTGTTCGCCGTGTAGACGATGGCCACGTCCTGCGAGACGCTCTCGTCCGTCCGCGTCGCCAGCGTGACCGCAAACGGAAAGGCGGCGCCGAAAGCGATCGTCATCGGCATCATCAGCGCGGCAATGAGCGCCGACTGCAGCCGCACGACGGTGGCGAAGCTGGCGTCAGGAGCGGCGACGGCGTCGGCGATGATGAGCGGCACGCGCGGCGCCCACGACGCGGCACCGACTGCGGCGAGGCCGGCGACGAGCAGCGTGGCGGCGAGCCACCATGTCGATCGCTGTCGCCGTGCAAGCGTGCCGGCAGCGGCGGCGCCGATCGCGATCCCCAGAATGAATGTGGCCACCATCGCGCTGAACGCAAACGTCGTCGGGCCGACGACCAGCGCCAGGATTCGGGTCCACGCGATCTGAAGGATCAGCGACACGCAGCCCGAGATTGCGAGCGCGGCGGCGGCGAGGCGGGGAGCATGCGGCGCGACAGGCGCGGAGGCGGTGCGCTGAGCCTTCCTCTGCTTCTCTGACCGCTTCGGCTCCGTCTCTTTGGCGGACACAGTTGCGGGCTGCCCGGCACGCCCGGACGCGAGCCACCATCCGATTCCGGCCGACACGAGGTTCAATGCGACGCCGACGAATGTCGTCAGCCGCATGCCGAGCGCCGGCAGGAGCACGAAGCCGCTGAGCACCGCGCCGATCGCCGCGCCGAGCGTGTTGGCGGCGTAGAGCATGCCGGTGTCGCGGCCGGCGCGACTGGCGTCGGCAGCATGCCAGCGGACGGCCAGCGGCAGCGTCGCGCCCATCGCGATCGCGGGCAGCGTGACGACGGCCAGCGCGCACACGAGGCGTACCAGACCGAACGCGGCCCCGCCCGCGCCGCCGGCGTACG
>Ga0307410_10001117_pt1 | contig 11732 bp, 11 predicted proteins | sample 322Ometagenome_3_FD_203707 | JGI IMG/M metagenome (GOLD analysis project Ga0307410, IMG submission 203707) | Maize rhizosphere microbial communities from greenhouse at UC Davis, California, United States - 322HYB-O-3 | ecosystem: Host-associated > Plants > Roots > Rhizosphere > Soil | place...
CCAGCCGAGCTAGCAGCAGCATGTCTTCGACCAGATGCGACATCCGCTCCGCCTCGGATTCCACCCGCGACATCGCGTACGCGGCCTCGGTCGGCAACTGCTCACGATCGCGCCTGGTCAGCTCGGCGTATCCGCGAATGGCAGCCAGCGGGTTGCGCAGCTCGTGTGACGCATCAGCCACGAATTGTCGCACCTTGGTCTCTGACGCCTGCCGGGCGGCGAGCGCCTCCTCGACGTTGTTGAGCATGTGGTTGATGGCTTGTCCGACACGCCCGACCTCCGAGGCAGGATTGGCGTCCTCGGGTGGCACCCGGACGGCAAGAGCGACCTCACCGCGATCCAGCCTCAGCTGGGAGACCTGCTGCGCAGTCGCTGCCACCCGGTTCAGCGGGCGAAGGCTACGGACAACCAGCGAGCGCGAGGCGAAGACGGTGCCCACGATGGCCAGCAGCGAAAGCAGCGCCGCCAGACCCACGAGCATCAAGATCGTTTGGTCGACTTCACGCAGCGGTACGCCGACCACTAACGAGCCGACTGGCGCCCCGCCAACAAGGATCCGGAAGCCGACGACCCGATAGTGCCCCAGACCGCTCAGCACCATGGAGCTCTTAGTGGCGTCCGTGGGCACGTCGGCGAGCTGGGTGACAGCGGCATCGGGGAGGTCGCTGACCGCTGCTCCGCGTTGGCCGGCGGCACCACGCTCGGTGAGCATGCCGCCTTCCTGCGGCGTTCCGTCAGCGTCGTAGAGCACGGCGAGTGTGCCGATCGGCTGGCCAGGCCGGAGCAGTCCGCTGTCCGGACCGCCTCCGGACCATGCGGTGCCGCTGGGATTGCGTACCCGCGCTGTGACCGCGTCAAGCTGGCGATCAAGCTGCGCCATTAACAACTGCTGAGCAGCCAGGGCGGTCGCTGTGGTGATGAGCAGTGCCGCCAATGCGACCAGCGCCGTCACCCTGACGACGAGTTGCCGCCCCAGCGTGTCACGGCCCAGCGTCGCCGTCCGTGGCAACGGTTCCGGCCTACGCGGTGGACCGGCAACCGGGACCGGGGCCGGCTGGCCGCTCTGGCTCATGCGGCGGCTGGGCGCAGAACGTAGCCAGCGCCGCGCAGCGTGTGAATCATCGGCGGGCGATTGGCGTCGATCTTCTTGCGGAGATAAGAGATGTAAAGCTCCACGACGTTGGCCTGGCCGCCGAAGTCGTAGTTCCAGACTCGGTCCAGGATCTGCGCCTTGCTGAGCACCCGCTTGGGGTTGCGCATCAAGTAGCGGAGCAGCTCGAATTCGGTGGCAGTGAGCTGGATCTCGACGCCGCCGCGGCATACTTCGTGGCTGTCCTCGTCGAGTGTCAGGTCACCGACAACCAGCGTCGAGTCGCTCCTGGCCAGCGCGGCTCCGCTGCGGCGGAGGAGGGCGCGTAATCGGGCGATTACTTCCTCCAGGCTGAACGGCTTGATGACGTAGTCATCGCCGCCCGCGGTGAGTCCCCCGATGCGATCTTCGACAGAATCCTTCGCGGTAAGGAAGATCACCGGCACGTCAGGATCTTCGGCTCGAATCCGGCGCATCACCTCGAGTCCATCGAAGTCCGGCAGCATCATGTCTAGGACGATCGCATCCGGCCTCGTCTCACGAGCCACCTTGACGGCCTGCCCGCCTGAGGCCGCAGTAGCTACCTGCCAGCCCTCGTAGCGCATAGCCATTGAGAGCAGTTCGGTCAGGCTGGACTCGTCGTCAACGGCCAGGATGCGGATTGGTGAGCCGTCGGGTCGAGTAAGGGGTGCTGCGTTTCCATCGGTGCGAATCATGTGATCAAGCGTGACACCAGATCTCGCACGAGCCCTGTGGGCTAGCTGTGGCTTCCCTGTGAATCTTGGTCCTAGGCTCCGGCTCGCGCGGGGGTGCCTGATCAAGTCGCGGCGCGGGCGGCCGAGTGATCGGCTAGCTCGTCCTCTTCGTATTCGGCCGGCTTCTTACGCCGGAACAAGCGGTCAATCGAGACGGCCCCGCCGCCGATCACAAACAACAGCAAGCCGAGCAGACCAAGGGCCACGTTGTACTCATAACCGCCCTTGTATGTGCCGTCGGAGTTCAACAGAGTCGGCGGCCACCTGTACCAATTGGTGTAACAGATGATCAAGATTTGCTCGATGAGCACGCCCAGCCCGACGAGGCGGGTGAGCGCGCCGACGATCAGCAGTACGCCGCCAACCAGTTCGAAGATGATGGCGGCCCAGGCCGCGACTTCGGCGTACGGGGTCCGAAACTGCGTCAAGTAGTCGACCTGTGTTTGAACGCCGGCGTTCCAGCGGATCCAGCCGTGCAGCAGCAGGATGCCGCCAAGTCCAAGCCGAGCAATGAGCAGGCCGAAACTCTGCAGGAATCTTAGAAAGCTGGACATGTGATGTGCTTCTCCTTGCAGGTGCGCTGCATCAACGCTACGCAGCTCTATCGTGCCTAGCCAGAACACACGCCGTCGCGCCGGCGACCATGGCAGGATGGGACACGGCCGCCGCGATCAAACGTCGGCAAGTTGGGGAGTGCAACGATGCCAGCAGCGCAGCGGACCATCATGATCAATCGTCCTCCGGATAAGGTATTTGCCTTCTTTGCTGATCCTGCCAACGACTTGAGGTGGCGATCCGCGGTGCAGAGATCCATGGACGGCGAAATTGCCTCCCTCGACAAACCAAAGCCATCCTCGAGCACGCCCGGCATTAGCCGGCGGTCAGTCGGCAGCCACGAAGATGCAGAAGGGATGTCCCGCCGGGTCGGCGTAGACAATCAGGGGCTCGTCAGGATCGTCGGATCGGTCGAAGAGCAGGCGAGCTCCAAGATCGAGCGCACGCTGATGCTGGACGTACAGCTCACTGAGGGTGGGCACTGTTGTGTCGAGGTGCAGCATCTGCGGCCGCGGACCCTCCGGCCAGGTTGGCTCCGGCAGATGCGGTACCTGCTGGAACGCCAGCTGCGGAGAACCATTGGCATCGCAGAGCGTCAGCCAATCCTGACCATTGGTGTCCGGCGTGCCGGGGGCGGGAGGTTCGTCGCCCGGGCGGTAGTGGAAGCCGAGCAACTGGCGATAGAACTCGGCCAGCGCGCGGGCGTCTTCGCAGTCCAGTACAACCTGGCGAAGAGTCGGTGTTGTCGGCTCAGTGGAGTCGCTCATCTGTCCATGCTTGCAGACGACGGCGTACCAGCTAGTCCTCGTGTGTCTCTTGAGCGTCTTCGAGGATCCCAACGAGGCGCCGCATCGTTTCCTGTGCGCTCCGCAATTGCTGAGCACCGACTTCGGCGCCGATCCGATTTCCCCATGGGTGTGCCGCGAGGGAAATTCTGCGTATCGCCCAATACCCCGCCTCCGTACACGCCAGCAACTTTGCGCGTCGATGATCAGGATTGGGGCGATACTCCGCCAGACCTCGCTCGACGAGCAGATCGGCGACACGCTGCACGCCCTGCCGGGTCATGCCCATGCGGCGCGCGATCCCAGCTACGCTGCGGGGCTGATCGAGGACCCCGCCGAGCACTTGCCACCAGGACGCAGTTAACCCACCGTTGGCACTGAGTTCTTGAGCCGCCTCCATAAGACGGGCGTTGAGCCGGAATGTCGTGAGGATGACGTCGGTGAGCAGAGTGCCAGCTTCCGTCTGGGGCACCGGCTCGGGCCACTCAGCGCGGGGTGGAACGGTGCCACCCCGGCTGTCAACGGCAGTGTTCATGCGGCGTGCTGGGCCTGCATGAGTATCGGGAAGGCGGTCGGATCCCCCCGATGGAAGAGAGCCTCGTACGCCTCCAGCGTCTGTTTCGATGCCAGGCCGAGACGCCCGAGGGTGGCACGCGCGAACTGGACCGGCGACTGCGGGCCGGCGGTGATCAGATCGCCGTCCACGACGGCGCGCTCGTCGACGTAGTAATCGCCGCCGGCGTACCCGGTCGCCTTCAGATATTCGGCGGCACCGCTGGTGTGGTGCCGGTTATCGAGCAGGCCGGCCCCAGCGAGCCCGGCAGTCGCGCCGCAGATCGCTGCAACTGGAACTCCGGCATCGAGGAAGCGTGCGGCGATCTTAGCGAATGGCTGGCCACCACCGGCGTCCCAGACATCGGCGCCCGGCAATATGAGGAGGTTGCTGGAGGCCGGCTGAAGGTCATTGAGCTCCATGTCCGGCAGGATGCGTACGCCGCCCATGGTTGTAATGGCCTTGCGTGATTCGGCGACGGTCACGATGTTCCACGGGGTGCCCGTGAAGCGGCCGGTTCGCAACTCGACAAGGAGGTAGCCGACCTCCCAATCGGCAAGAGTGTCGTAGATCGCAAGGTGAGCAGTAGGTGCCTTCATGACAACATATTTGCATATTGCCAGCATGCTGTCAAATGGAGCTAGGAGTGATTAGCAGCGCAAGCGGCCGCGCGCTGATCACTTCGTGGACGCATCGGGTCGGATGTTCTGGTTGAGGTGGAAGACGTTGTCTGGGTCGTACCGGCGTTTGAGCGCAGCGAGCCGGGCCAGCTTGTTGGGCGGGTACGCGCGGCGCACACCGGCCTCGCCTTCGTCGCTGAGTACGTTGACGTAAACGCCCGTGGCGAACGGTTCGAGCGCGGCGCCGTAGCGGCGAGCACCTGAGATCCGCTCCTCGTCTTCGGCAGGGTCGGTCCATGCCGTTGAAGCGACGAATTCCACCAGGGTGTTGCGGTGACTGAACGCGCTCTCGTCATCCGACATCGCGGCGATCGCCCCGCCATAACCCTGGAACGACCCGTACGGCAATCGTTGGGGGTCCGCCGCCTGATCGTGATCTCCTCGAGAGAGGAACGCGTCGATCGCTTCGTCAGATAGTTCCGTCAAGTAATGACCCTTGTAGTAGCGCCGCCGCAGCCCGGGACTGTGCCACTCATCATCGACGGTCTGCAGCCGTAGGTAGGACAACTCCTCCACTCGCTCGGTCAGCGGTACGCCGAGACTGTCCACCCGGGGCACCAATCGACGGCCCTCGTCGGTGTCGCCCACCCAGACGAAACCCAAGCTGGCCACCTGGCGGTTGCGTAGCTCCACCGGCACCTCCGGCGCGTCGGCCATCGTCCCGGCCCACGCGATGGGCGTGGCCTGTTCCGGTACGCCCTCGGTGAGCAAGTCACGCCAGCGGCGCATCGCCTGCGGCGCCGCGGCGAGGTCAAAGGTGTTGTCGATGAGCAGTGCAGTCGTGCCTACTTCGTACAGACGAAACTCGAACTCTGTGACGACGCCAAAGTTGCCGCCGCCCCCGCGTAGTCCCCAAAACAGGTCCTCATGCTGCGACTCAGTGACTCGCAGTGTCGCGCCGTCGGCAGTGACCACCTCGTACGAGGCGACGTTGTCACACGCCAGTCCGAACCGCCTCGCCAGCCAACCCATTCCGCCGCCGAGGGTCAGCCCGCCGACCCCAGTGTGCGAAACGTTGCCTGCGGTCGTGGCCAAGCCGAACGGCTGCGCGGCCTGGTCCAGATCTCCCAGCAACGCCCCGCCCTGTACCCAGGCCCGGCGAGCGCCCGGGTCGACCCGAACCGAACGCAGCCCCGACAGATCGATCAGCATTCCGCCGTCCGGCACCGAGATGCCCAAGACGCTGTGCCCGCCGCACCGGACGCCGATCTCGAGATCGTTGCTGCGAGCGAAATCGATCGCCGCCGCTACGTCGGCACTGCTCGTGCACCGCACGACTGCCGCCGGGCGGCGGTCCACCATCGCATTCCACAACGCACGGGCCGAGTCATAGCCATCGTCGCCGGGCAGCATCACCCCGCCCTGCACTTTGCTGTTGAGCCGAATCAGGTCGTGCTCGTTGATGCCCATCATCGGGATTCTGCGCGCACCTTCCGGATTGTTGTTGCAAATCCTTCCGGATCCGCCATGAAGCCGCCGTGATCACCAGGAAAGATGACCGGAGAGGTTCCCAGTTGTTCCGCGAGCGCGTCAGCCGAGCGTCGCGCGACTTCACCCCGCGGGGCGGCGCCGACCGCCAGGACGACCCGCGGCTGACCGGAGAGCAGTACGTCAACCGGCGGCTCGTAGCCCGTGAACGGCTTCAGCATGCGAATGAAGAACAGTTCATCGTCAGCTCGCTGCTTCTCTGATGGCTCAGGCGGCGGACCTGCAGCGTCGGCGCCCTCACCGTCGGCACCGGGCGGCGGCCAGGCAGCGGGCGGCACTCCGTCTTCGGTCACCTGTCCGTCATACATGACAAGGGAGACGAACTTGCCCCATGCCGCGCCAGTCCCATCCGTGCGATAGGCGTTCTCGACATCGTCGACCACGGCGCGGATGTACGGCGCGTCCGGCAGTAGCTCAGCAACCGGCGGCTCGTGGGCAATCACCGTGCCCGCCTTGTCGGCATGGCGAGCGGCAAAGGCCAGCGCGGCGACAGCGCCACCGCTGCTGCCGAACACATCAGCCCGCTCGCCATTGAGGGCGTCGACGATCTGAGCAAGATCATCCGCCTCGATCTCCGGCGTGACCGCTAGTGAGGGGTCATCGACAGTGCTTTCACCCACTCCGTGGGGGTCGTACGTCACCACGGTGTGATCATCGGCCAGCACATCGGCCAGCGGTCCAAACCCGGTCATCGGCTGACCGACCACCAACAGCAGCGGACCGGACCCGCGAATTTCGTAGTACACCCTCCCGCCGGGGACGTCCACGTGGTGCTGGCTCGGCTGGGTGCTCATGATGACCTCCAGAGGTATGTGGGGTGACGGAGGTATAGACCGGCGCGCCCGCAGGAACTCATCGCGCCGCAACCGGCCGGGTGGCCGATTAATAGAGCCCCCAGGCAACAGGTTTCCTGTCTTGAGATGCCTGGCGGGTGCTTGAGGAGCGGATCCGACACTCGTTTGCCGTCTGCAGACGGCGAGAGATCCTCAGCTGGGTCGCGAGAGGTGCGTCTAACCGCGATATCGCGGAGGCACTGTTTATCAGCCCAAAGACTGTATCTGTCCATGTTTCTGCCCTGCTGCGCAAGTTCGGGGTGTCTGGGCGGGGCGACTTGGGCTCCGAGGCAGCCCTGAATATGCATCACGAGTGATTGCGAATCGGTCCTATGACGGACATTCGCGTTCACTCGTGACAAAATCAGGGGCCGTTCCCGTGCGGACCCATGTCTGAACGGCTGCTGACGCGTTTGCCGTCGTAAGACGGCAAACAAGTGTCGAATGACTTGATCAGACACGCGTTATCCATCTCTAGAAGGGAAACGTGGAGTCAGCCCAAGCCGGATGCAGGCAACCAGACATCGCATACTGTCCGTATGAGTGCATCCCAACCGCTAGCCAACGTGATCACTCTCGGTGTTCGGGACTTTCCAATGCTTCGTGATTTCTATCGCGACCTGGGCTGGCAGCAAATCATCGGTGAGGACGGATTTGCGGCCTTCGAGCTTCGCGGGATTGTGCTCGCGCTATTTCCGATCACTCAGCTTGCCCGTGATGGGAACACCGAACCTGCATCGAGCGCCGACGGCATCCGCTTCACCATCGCAGTGATTGTCGATAGCGCCGAGGAGGTCGATCAACTAACGGACCGGATGCGTCAGGCGGGTGCTCGTGTGACCAAGGAGCCGGTTGACGCGGAATTCTTCGTGGGTCGCTCAGCGTATCTATGTGATCCCGAGAGCAACTACTTCGAGATCGCGTGGTCCGAATCGGATAACCCGATCGTCGCGGCAGCACGCCGCGCCGTTGGGGTGTGACGCGCAGCCTCCGTGGCTTGGTGGCGTCCTGGATTGGGAGCGCTCGAGGGACAGTTCCAGGTACAGCTAATGAGAAGGCATGATCAATAAGTGCCGGCTTTGTTGACCGTTGGTCACGGGACTTTGGACCGCGTCGCGCTCCAGCGGCTACTGCAGGATGCCGCTGTGGAGTTGGTTGTCGACGTACGCCGGTACCCGGGCAGCCGGCGCAACGCTGACGTACAGCGCGAAGCCCTGGAACGGTGGCTTCCCGCCGCCGGCATCGAATATCGATGGGACGAGCGGCTTGGCGGTCGCAGGCATCTCCCGTCCAGTGTTGCGGCAATCGACACATGGTGGACCGACGCTGCGTTCCGGGCGTACGCGGCCCACAGCCGAAGCGAGGAGTTCATTGCGGGAATGACGGACTTGCTCGCGGCCGTCCCCACGCGCCAAGCGATCATGATGTGCAGCGAGACGCTGTGGTGGCGCTGTCATCGCCGAATCATCGCCGACGTGGCCACACTTGCGCATCAGGTGCCGGTTGATCACCTGCTACCCTCCGGCCAACGCGAACCTCATCAATTAGCTGCGGGCGCCCGGCTATACACCGACCGGCGTGTCGTCTGGGATCAGTCTGTTAGCGCCTGACTCCGTTCTCACTTCAGACGAGTCCTTCACCTGGGCTTGTTATGCGGAGGCTCGGTCGAGGAGGAGCAGCCGGAGATTCGCTGAAAACTTCACTCGAGCGGAACCTGCGATCATCCAGTCAGGCGTAAACGGCTCGACGTGCCTGCAGCTGGAGTGAAGTTTTCAGCGGGCCGTCCTGCTGTCGGCCGGTCAGCGGCATGCACGTCGTTCTGGGCATGTTGGGTGACGAGCACTGCGAGATCCGACGTTCCCGCGGGAACTGTCCGCCGCTGCGTCGCCGCATTGGCATCGTGCGCCCGGCTGTCGACCAGCGAGTAACCCGACCAATGCCGCGAGACGGCCGCTGTCGGGCGCGTACTTGTCGTGGGCTACTTCAGTTGTCGGAATCCTCAGCCGGAGTTTGCGGCGGCCCAGCCGCTTCGGGGCGATCGTCGTACCAGTTCAGCACCCGCAGGGCCCGCAGCGTGTTCCATCGGCCGGGCTGGTTGTTACCGTCCTCCATTGCGAAGTGGACCGCGCCCGGATGGGTGTTCTCCAGCAGCCACCTGCCGTCGGGCTGTTTTTTCGACCGCACGAGGTCGACTGCCTGGGCCAGCCGGGGATCCGGGTCGTCTTCGGCGGCGTGGAAGTAGTCCAATCCCCGCAGTACGTCGTAGTGCCACCAGCTCGGGAATGAGAAGCGTAGCCAGTCCGGCTCGACAACGTCTCCGGTACTCAGCCGCCTGAACAGCCGCCGTTTGAGCAGGTACTCCTCCCCGCGGCGGCGCGCCGCGACGGACTCCGCTGAACCGCCGGTCGCCCGCTCGTGTTCCAGCAAGCCCTCGAGCACACAAATCGTCGTGTGGAAGGAGGAACGCACCGACCCGCTGTCTACCTCGCAGTTCCAGCCGCCGTCCGCAAGCTGCTCGCCGAGCAGCCGCGTGACGATGCAGTCGACGTTCACACCGAAGTAGGCGCCGATCGCGACGGTCCGTCCGTTGATGCACGGCTCGACTTCACCGGCGAAGAACGGCTGTCCAGCGTGCTCCCACCGGCAGTTGTCCCGCACCAGCACGACCGTCTCGCGGCTCTGCTCGGCGTCCGGGTCGACTCCGAAATCGCGCAACAGCGTCAATGTCGGAAGGGTCGAGGTCCATGGTTGACCGGCCGAGAAGTCGCCGCGGAAGTCCGCCGGGAAGCACGCGCCGCCCGCCCACTGGCCGTCGTCGCCGCGCAGTGCGAGCAGCCGGGCGCCCCAACCCTCCGCCGCGACACGGGCCCGTTCGGCGGCAATCTCATCCTGCGGCGCGTCAGTCAGATCGCGCAGCACTTGCCAGCGCAGCGCAGGATCAGAATCGAGTAACCAGTCGAGAACGGTCACCGGCGAACGGTAACGCAGGTCGCCGACAGCGGTTAACCAGGAGTCATCCGGGACGCTGAAGGTAGTACTCGGTGAACTCGCGGCAACGCCCGTGAGCATCGAAATGCATCACGAAGCAGTTGTCATAGACGCGAGCGACCGGACCGTCAGGCCGCTTGCGGTAGATCGAGGTGCCTGTCGCAACAACGACGTCATCGTCGACAGCGACCGGTTCGTAGTGTGCCGCGTACGTGCCGGGCGCATCACGCGTCGATGCCCCGTTCCGCTTCTCCTCTTCCTCTTCCTCGCCGTGACGGGTCTGGCGTCCTACGACGAACGCTGCAAAACCGTGGCGGGGAAACGTCGCAGTAGCGCTTCCTCTATATTCGGCCAGAAACTGATCGGTCCAATTTGGGAACAATCTCGCCTCGGGCCTAGTTGAGCCTAGTACGCTCAAGTACTAAGTTGAGTGTCACAGACTCAAGAACAATCCCAACTTCCTAGCTGGAGGAAAACGCATTATGGCTCGTGCAGTCGGCATTGACCTCGGAACGACCAACTCCGTCGTCGCCGTACTTGAAGGTGGAGAACCCACCGTCATCCCGAACGCCGAAGGCTCCAGAACTACGCCATCGGTGGTCGCATTTGCGAAGGGCGGCGAGGTCTTGGTTGGCGAGGTCGCCAAGCGCCAGGCCGTCACTAACGTCGAGCGCACTATCCGCTCCGTCAAGCGCCACATGGGTACCGACTGGAAGGTCAGGATCGACGACAAGGACTATCGTCCCCAGCAGATCAGCGCCTTCGTCCTGCAGAAGTTGAAGAGGGACGCCGAGGCCTACCTGGGTGAGCAGGTCACCCACGCGGTCGTCACCGTGCCTGCCTACTTCTCTGATGCACAGCGCCAGGCCACCAAAGAGGCCGGCGAGATTGCTGGCCTGATCGTCGACCGGATCATCAACGAACCCACCGCCGCGGCGCTGGCGTACGGCTTGGACAAAACCGATCAAGATCAGACGATCTTGGTCTTTGACCTCGGTGGTGGCACTTTCGACGTCTCCCTGTTGGAGATCGGCGACGGCGTTTTCGAGGTGAAGGCGACCAATGGTGACAACCGGCTCGGCGGCGATGACTGGGATTCCAGGATTGTCGACTGGCTGGTGAAGCAGTTCAAGAACAAGAACGGCACCGACCTGTCCCAGGACAAGATCGCGCGGCAGCGACTCCAGGAGGCAGCCGAGAAGGCCAAGATCGAACTCTCCTCAGCAAGCGAGACCCAAATCAACCTGCCCTACATCACTCTTGGCCAGGCAGGCCCATTGCATCTCGAAGAGAAGCTGACCCGCTCAGAGTTTCAGCGGATGACGTCTGATCTGCTTGATCGTTGCCGTTCGCCGTTCCACTCGGTGATCGAGGACGCCAAGATCAGCGTTGGTGCGATCAACCACGTGATCTTGGTCGGTGGCTCGACCCGGATGCCTGCCGTTGTTGAGCTGGTCAAGGAGCTGACCGGTGGCAAGGAGCCGCACAAGGGCGTCAATCCCGACGAGGTCGTTGCCCTTGGCGCCAGCCTGCAGGCCGGCGTGCTGAAGGGCGAGGTCAAGGACGTGCTGCTGCTCGATGTCACTCCGTTGAGCCTCGGTATCGAGACCAAGGGCGGCGTGTTCACCAAGATCATCGAACGGAACACCACGATCCCCACGAAGCGCTCCGAGGTCTTCACCACGGCCGATGACAACCAGCCGTCGGTGATGATCCAGGTCTACCAGGGTGAACGTGACTTCGCGAAGGACAACAAGCCGCTCGGCAACTTCGAGCTGACCGGCCTGCCGCCCGCACCGCGCGGAGTGCCGCAGATTGAGGTGGCCTTCGACATCGACGCCAACGGCATCGTGCACGTGAATGCCAAGGATCTGGCCACCGGCAAGGAGCAGTCCATGCAGATCACGGGCGGCTCCGCGCTCGGCAAGGACGACATCGATCGGATGGTCAAGGAGGCCGAGACGCATGCCGAGGAGGACCGCAAGCGGCGCGAAGCCGTCGAGCT